>Ga0209530_1001522_pt1 | contig 10159 bp, 5 predicted proteins | sample BlaSpr_A8_Ref_O1_FD_187987 | JGI IMG/M metagenome (GOLD analysis project Ga0209530, IMG submission 187987) | Forest soil microbial communities from Thunder Bay, Ontario, Canada - Black Spruce, Ontario site 2_A8_Ref_O1 (SPAdes) (version 2) | ecosystem: Environmental > Terrestrial > Soil > Boreal...
CGGAGGCGCTCTACAACACCTCCGATAGCGCGTCCTTCTCGCTGTTCACCATCGGCTCGCTTAACGGCGGCCAGGAACTGTGGAGCGTCCGGGTGCCTTACCTGCTCTCGCTGATCGCCACCTTGAACCCGCACGGCACCGTGCAGGGCATCAACAACGTGGAGCGCGCCTACGACAAGAAATACGGGCCTGGCAGCTACAAGCCGGTGATCCCGGTGACCTACTGGTCGTTCCGCCTCATGATCGGTTTCGGGATGCTGGCCGCGCTGCTCGCCTTCGCCGGCTTGTGGCTGACCAGGCGCCGCCGGATTCCGCGGGCCCGCTGGTTCTACCGAGCCGCGATCTGGGGCGTCGCGCTGCCCTACCTGGCCACCACGATGGGCTGGATCTTCACCGAGATGGGGCGGCAGCCGTGGACGGTGTTCGGCCTGATGACCACCGCGCAGAGTGTGTCGCCTGGCGTCACCGCGTCCTCGGTGATCATCTCCATGACCGTCTTCACCCTCCTCTACGGAGCGATCGCGGCCCTCGCCTGGTGGCTGATCGTCCAGCACGTCAAGGCGGGCGCTCCGGCGCAGGCGCAGGATCCTGACGGCGCCGAGCCCCTTCCCGTCTTCTCCTACTGACCCGCCGTTAGGGAGCTGTCATGAACCTGGCGACCTTCTGGTTCATCCTCATCGCAGTCCTGTTCACGGGCTACTTCGTGCTGGAGGGGTTCGACTTCGGGGTCGGGATCCTCCTGTCGCTGCTCAGCCGGGACGAGACTGACCGCCGGGTCATGATCAACACGATCGGCCCGGTCTGGGACGGCAACGAGGTATGGCTCATCACCGCCGGGGGCGCTATGTTTGCCGCGTTCCCGGTCTGGTACGCCTCGCTGTTCAGCGGCTTCTATCTTCCGCTGCTGATCATCTTGGTGGGGCTGATCATCCGCGGCGTCTGCTTCGAGTTCCGCGGCAAGGTGGACAGCGTCCGCTGGCGGGCCAGCTGGGATCGGGCGATGCTCGCCGGGTCCGCGCTGCCGGCCCTGCTGTGGGGGGTGGCGTTCGCCAACATCGTGCGCGGGGTGCCGCTGAACGCCGCTCATGTATACACCGGCAACCTGCTGACCCTGCTCAACTGGTATGGCCTGCTCGGCGGGCTGGTCACGCTCAGCCTCTTCACGCTGCACGGCGCGATCTTCCTCAGCCTGCGGACCACCGGCGAGCTCAGGGACCGGGCGCGGCGGGCGGCGCTGCGCATCGCGGTGGCCGCCGTGCCGCTGGCCGCCGCCTTCCTGCTGGCGACCCAGGTCAGCCACGGCAGGCCGGCTACCGACGTCACCGCTGCCCTCGCCGCGGTCGCCCTGCTCGGCGCGGTCCCGGCCGCGTTCCGCGGCCGGGAGGGCTGGGCCTTCGCGGGCACGGCCCTCACGCTCGCGCTGGCCGTCGCCACTTTGTTCGGCGACCTGTGGCCGGACGTGCTGCCCTCGAGCACCTCGGCGGCGTTCAGCCTGACCGTCAGCAACGCCTCATCCGCGCACTACACGCTGGTGGTGATGAGCTGGGTCGCGGTGATCTTCACCCCGCTCGTGCTGTGCTATCAAGGCTGGACCTACTGGGTGTTCCGCCGGCGTCTGTCCAGCTCCGACATTCCCGCCCAGCCGAAGGTGCCATCACCACCGCCCGTGACCGAGCTGGAGATCTCCGGGCCTGGCGGCCAGCCGTGAAGCCGCTGGATCCGCGGCTGCTGCGCACTAGTTCTGCGGCCCGCGGCTACCTCGCGGTTACGGTCGCTCTGGGCCTGGCCGGCACCGGCCTGATCCTGATCCAGGCCGGCCTGCTAGCCCATGTCCTGGCCAGCGCGGCGACCGGAACCGACGCTGCCGTGCTGGCCGGCACGCTCATCGCGCTGCTGGCCGTGCTGCTGGCCCGGGCGGCGGCCAGCTACGGCGGCGAGGCCGCCGCGCTGCAGGCTGCGGCCGCGGTCAAGTCCCAGCTCCGGCGCAGGCTCACCGATCATGCGCTCAGGCTGGGGCCGTCCTGGCTGGTCCGGCACCGGTCCGGCGAGGTCACCACCCTGGCCACCAGGGGCCTGGACGGCCTGGACGCCTACTTCGCCCGGTACCTGCCGCAGCTGGTGCTCGCCTGCCTGGTACCGGTGGCCGTGCTGATCCGGGTCGGGTTCGCGGACTGGATCTCCGCCGTGACCATCGGCGTCACCTTGCCGCTGATCCCGGTCTTCGCCATCCTGGTCGGACTGCACACCAAGACCACTACGCAACAGCAGTGGCGGCTGCTGGCCCGGCTCGGCGGCCACTTCCTCGACGTGGTGGAGGGCCTGCCGACGCTCAAGCTGTTCGGCCGGGGCAAGCCGCAGGCCGAGGTGATCGGCAAGGTCACCGAGGAATACCGGGCCGCCACCATGTCCTCGCTGCGGGTCGCGTTCCTGTCCGGCTTCGTCCTGGAGCTGGCAGCCGCCCTGGCCACCGCACTGGTCGCAGTCGAGGTCGGGCTGCGCCTGCTGGCCGGGCATATGAGCTACCAGACCGCGCTTCTCGTGCTGCTGCTCACCCCCGAGGCCTACCTGCCGCTGCGCGCGGTCGGCGCCCAGTTCCACGCCAGCACCGAGGGCGCCGCCGCGGCGAGGGACGTCTTCGCGATCCTCGATACCCCGGAGCCGGTGCCCACCCGGTCAGTGGCATCGCCGTCCGGTCGCCCCGTGTCCCTGCGGAAAGACACCGTCAAGCTGAGCAGGGTCACGCTCACCTACCCCGGGCGCGATGGTGCTGCCCTGTCCGGAGTGGACCTGGTGATCCGGCCCGGGGACCGGATCACGCTGACCGGGCCGAGCGGAGCGGGCAAGAGCTCGCTGCTGGCACTGCTGCTCCGCTTCGTCGAGCCGGCTGACGGCCTTATCGAGATCGGCGGCGTTGACCTGGCGTCCATTCCGGTCGGCGAATGGCGCCGCCAGCTCAGCTGGGTTCCCCAGCAGCCCTACTTGTTCACCACGTCCGTGGCCGGCAACATCGCGCTCGGCCACCCGGCAGCAAGCCGGGAGGCCATCACACGGGCGGCACAGGCGGCGGGAGCGGCCGAGTTCATCGAGAGCCTGCCCCGGGGCTACGCCACCGAGGTCGGGGAGCGCGGGCTCCGGCTGTCCTCGGGACAACGCCAGCAGATCGCGCTCGCGCGCGCGTTCCTGCGCGACGCACCGTTGCTGCTGCTCGACGAGCCCACTGCTCACCTGGATGCGGTGAGCGCCAGCCAGCTCGATACGGTCATCGCCACGCTGATGGCTGACCGCACCGTGATCCAGGTGACGCACGATCAGGCCAGGGCCCGTGACACAGACCGGGTGTTCGCCCTCGAGGCGGGCCGGCTCAGGCAGGCGCCGCCGCGGCCCCAGCTGCCGCCCGCACCTGACCTGATAGCGGTGCGGTCTTGACCGCGACCGGCCTCCCGGCGGCGGCACCAGGATCAGCCGTGGGCCGGAACTCACTGCTGCGCCTGCTGCGGCTAGCGCTGGGGACCAGGTCGATGCGGGGCCGGCTGCTGCTCGCCGCGCTGGCAGGCGCGGCCGGATGCGGCTGCGGGGTGGCGCTGCTGGCGGTCTCCGGCTTCCTGCTCGCCCGCGCCTCGCAGCATCCCAACATCGTGGCGATCTCGATGGCGGTGGTCGCGGTCCGCGCGCTCAGCGTCGGCCGCGGGCTGTTCCGCTATCTTGAGCGGCTCTGCTCGCACGACGTGGCCTTCCGCGTGCTCGCCGATGTCCAGGTGGCGATCTACCGGCGGCTGGAACGCCTCGCTCCGGCCGGGCTGGCCGCCTTCCGGTCCGGCGACATGCTCACCCGGCTGATCAGCGACGTTGACGCGACGCAGGATCTGTTCATCCGCGGCATCGTACCGCCGCTGGCGGCGGCGCTCGCCGGGGCCGGCGCGACCACCGCGGTCATGCTGATCCTCGCGCCCGCCGCGGGCGTGCTCGCCGCCGGCCTGCTGGCCGCCGGGGTGCTGGTGCCCCTGGTAACCGCGGCATCGGCACGCCGGGCCGCACGGCGGGCCGCACCCGCCCGCGGTGAGCTCGGCGCCGCGCTCACCGACCTGCTGAGCGGCGCGGCCGAACTGCACGCGTTCGGCGCGACCGAGGCCGGCCTGGCCCGGGCCGGGGCCGCGGATGCCGAACTTACCCGGCTCGCCCGGCGCTCAGCGTCGGCCTCGGGCCTTGGCATCGGCCTGGGTGCCGCGGCGTCGGGCCTGACCCTGTGGGGCGTGCTGCTGCTCGGCGTCGCGGCCACGGGGTCGGGGGCGCTGGGCCGGGTGCCGCTGGCCGTGATCACGCTGACCGCGCTCGCTGCCTTCGAAGCGGTCACAGCCCTGCCCGCGGCCGCGCTGGCCCTCGGCCAGTCCCGGGCCGCAGCCGACCGGATCGCCGACGTGCTAGACGCACCAGACCCCGTCCGATACCCGGACCATCCCTTTCCGGCGCCGCGCAGGCCCGCAGAGATCTCCATCCGCGGCGGCACGGTTCGTTACTCGGCGGAAGCACCACCGGCCGTTCTGAATATTGATCTTGACCTTGGCCCGGGACGGCGAGTGGCGCTGGTGGGTCCGGCAGGCGCGGGAAAATCCACGGTAGCAGCGGTGCTGTTCCGGTTCGCCGATCTCAGCTCGGGCACCGTCCGGCTGAACGGCCTCGACCTGGCCCGGTACGACCCTGACGACGTTCGTACGATCATCAGCGGCTGCGCCCAGGACCCGCACATCTTCGACGCGACCATCCGGGACAACCTGCGGCTGGCCCGGCCGCAGGCCAGTGACGCCGAGCTCGCCCAGGCCGCATCCGATGCCCGTCTGCTTGACTGGATCACCTCGCTGCCACGCGGCTGGGACACGCCGACCGGAGCGCACGGCGCGGCCCTGTCCGGCGGCCAGCGGCAGCGGCTCGCGCTGGCCCGCGCGTTGCTGGCCGATCCGGCCCTGCTCATCCTGGACGAGCCCACCGCTCACCTCGACCCTGCCAACCGCCGCGCGCTGACTGCGGACCTGCTCGCGGCCACGGCCGGCCGGGCCACCCTGCTGATCACCCACGAGCTCGACGGCCTGGACCAGGTGGACGAGATCGTGGTGCTTGATCACGGCCGGGTGACCGAGCGCGGCACTCACGCCGAGCTCATCCAGTCCGGCGGCGCCTACCACCGGCTGTGGCAGGCGGGACACCCTGAAAGGCCCGCCTGACCTGCTGGCGACCGATCCATCAGCCGCCGGGTGAATCCGCCCGCACCGTGCGAGCCCAAGGCGATCATGCTGGCGTCGCTGGCCGCCTTCATGAGCACTTCGCGGCTGGCGTGTAATCGGCCTGGGTGATGACGTTTGCGGCTTCCGGCTCTTTCCGCCGGCGGCATTTCTCGCTTAGCTGGAATCTGAAGAGTCAGACCGCAAGGTCCTGGCCGGTCGGCATGAGCTGGGTGTCGATCTTCGCGCGGGGCAGCAGAGGACGGGCGGCGAGGCTGACCGGCCGGAGCCGGATACTCACGCAGGTCCTCCTGCCGGTGAGCCGCCTGTTCCGCATGCGGTCTTCCAGGGCCGGCAGCCTGGTCAGGGAGCATAAGGCGCTGCCCGCTCGTGCCTGCCTGCCACCGGACGCCAACTGCCTGCTGTCAGTGCCTGGGGTGTGCTCAGGCGGCGGCTTGCGGCACCTGCTTCATCGCGGCCGGGCGCGCCGGCAGGGACGTGTGACGGAGAGGTGGTGGCAGGGTTCATGAGCCGACATGGCCGTTCCGGTGCTGTAGTGGCCGGGGCGGCGCCCGGTCCCACCCCCCGGCCGGTCAGCGCGCCGACGGGAACCCCATCTGATGGGCTGACGTCCGGCCAGGCGCGGAGCCTGCTCGCCACGGTCGGGCCGAACTCGATGCCGGACACGACGGCCCGTCCGTGGCACCGAGCGGTGGGCAAGCTGTGGGCGCCGGTCCCGTGGATGCTCGAGGCCGCGATCGTGCTGGAACTGGTGCGGCGCAACTTCACCGAAGCCGGGGTGATCGCCGCGCTGGTGGTGTTCAACGCGGTGATCGGCCTGGTTCAGGAGGGAAAGGCGCAGGCGACGCTGGCGGCGCTGAAATCGCGGCTGGCGCTGGATGCCTCGGTCCGCCGCGACGGAGCCTGGACGGTCCTGCCGTCAGCGCAGGTGGTGCCGGGTGACCTGGTCAAGCTGTCGCTGGGGGCGGTGGTCGCCGCTGACGTGAGGATCCGCGACGGTTCCGTGCTGCTCGACCAGTCCATGCTGACCGGCGAGTCCGAGCCGGCAGAGGCCGGCGCCGGCAGCCAGGCCTACGCCGGCGCGCTGGTACGGCGCGGGGAAGCCACCGCGCAGGTCACCGCGACCGGGCCGCGGACCAAGTTCGGCCACACCGCGGAACTGGTCCGCACCGCCCACGTGGTCAGCTCTCAGCAGAAGGCCGTGCTGCGGGTCGTGCGCAATCTCGCCCTGTTCAACGGCGTCCTGATCATCGCACTGATCATCTACGCGAGCGCCCGCGGCCTGCCCTGGAGTGTCATCATCCCGCTCGTGCTCACCGCGGTGCTCGCTGCGATCCCGGTCGCGCTGCCGGCCACGTTCACGCTGGCCAGCGCGATCGGGGCCCGGTCCCTCGGCAGGCTCGGGGTCCTGCCGACCCGGCTGTCAGCCGTCGACGAGGCGGCCAGCATGGACGTCCTGTGCTCGGACAAGACCGGCACCCTCACAAAGAACAAGCTGACGGTACACACCGTGCGGGCGATAGCCGGCACCGGCGAGGAACGCTTGCTGAGCCTGGCCAGCCTGGCCAGTGCCGACGGCGGCCAGGACCCCGTCGATACGGCGATCCGGGCCGCCGCGCTGGGCAGGCCCGGCCCCGCCCCGGCGGCGCTGGTCAGCTTCGTCCCGTTCGACCCGGCCAGGAAACTGTCCGAGGCGGCAGCCACCGGCAGCGACGGGCAGGCCCTGCGGATCGTGAAGGGCGCCTATGACACCGTCATCGCCCTCGCCCGCCCGTCCCCGGCGGGTTCAGCCGCGGTCGCCGAACTGGAAGGACAAGGTCTCCGGGTCCTGGCGGTCGCCGCCGGACCCGCCGGGAAACCCGGTCAGGCCCTGGGGCTCGCCGGGCTCATCGCCCTGGACGACCCGCCCCGTCCGGACTCCGCTGACCTGATCACCGAACTTGCGGCGCTGGGGGTTCGCACGGTGATGGTGACGGGCGATGCTGCGGCCACCGCCGGTGCGGTCGCGCACGCCGTGGGCCTAGCGGGGCCGGCCTGCCCGGCTGGGGCTCTCCCGCCGGATGTCCGCCCGGAGCAGTTCGCGGTCTTCGCCGGGATCTTCCCCGAGGGAAAGTATGACCTGGTGAAGGCGTTCCAGAAGGCCGGTCACACCGTCGGGATGTGCGGCGACGGCGCCAACGACGCCCCCGCCCTGCGGCAGGCGCAGATGGGGGTCGCGGTCTCCACCGCCACTGACGTCGCGAAGTCCGCCGCCGGCATCGTGCTGACCACCGCCGGGCTGGGCGGCGTCGTCGCCGCGGTGAAAGAGGGACGCGCGGCCTACCAGCGCATCCTCACCTACACCCTGAACTCGGTCACCAAGAAGATCACCAACGTGCTGTTCCTGTTCCTCGGGCTGATCATCACCGGGCACGCCATCCTCACCCCGATGCTGATGGTTATCATCATGGTGACCGGCGACTTCCTCGGCATGTCCGTGACCACCGACAACGTCCGCCCCTCAGCCCGGCCTAACCAGTGGCACATCGGCAAGCTGACCCTGGCCGGATCGGTCATGGGCGGCTGCTTCCTCGCCTTCTGCACCGGCACCCTGCTGATCGGCAAGTACAGCCTCCATCTCAGCCTCGTCCAGCTCCAGGCCCTGTCCGTGGTAACACTCGTCTTCGGCGGCGAAGCGATCCTCTACAACGTCCGCGAACGCCGCCACCTGTGGAGCTCCCTGCCCGGCAGATGGGTGATAGCCGCCTCCATAGCCGATATCGCGATCATCTCCAGCCTCGCTGCCGCCGGCTTCGTCCTGCACGCACTGCCGGTCCCGATCATCGCCAGCGTCCTCGCCGCCGCCATCGCATTCGCGCTGCTGCTGGATCTCATCAAAGTGCCGGTATTCCGCCGACTGCAGATCGCACCACCCCTGGACAACCCGCAACCATCAGGCTCGCATTTACCCGCGCTGCCGCCCCAGGTCCAGTCCATGGATTTCGTGATATGTTAACAAGGTCGCTCCGGACCTCGGTGGCGTGTGGTGCATGCTCAGAGCAACGCCCGCCGAGATTACCGGAGCATTTTATGTCGGGATTCGGCGAGATCATGTCAGCATCGCTGGAATCGCGCTAGCAGTCGCGAGCCCGGCGGCACGGTGCCGTCAATCGCCGGGTAACTCGCCTGCTCATTTCCCTGTTCCGTCTCGGCGCCAGCGGCCGCATTTATATATCGGCATCCCCGGCCGGAAGCAGGACAAGTGAAGAGAAATTACCGCGCCCCGCGGGCAGGCGCCTCGCTCGCCGCAGGGCTCATTGTCCTTGCCGCCCTCGCCGCCGGCACCTCAGCGGCCAGCGCCAGTGCGGCTCCGGCCGCGCACCAGGGCAGGGGACTGGCCGTAACCACCACCGACGGGGCACTCCGCGGCACGACCGCCGGCCCTGTGGATGAGTTCCTCGGCATCCCTTACGCTGCTCCGCCGGTAGGCCCGCTGCGCTGGCGTCCCCCGCAGCCCGCCGCTCCATGGACAGGCGTTCGCGCCGCCACGGCGTTCGCGCCGCACTGTCCCCAGCCGCCCTCCGGGTTCGGCGTGGCCAGCACATCCGAGAACTGCCTCTACCTGAACGTCTACACCCCGGCAGGCGCCACGGCCAGCGCGCGCAGCCTTCCGGTCATGGTGTGGATCCACGGCGGCGCCTTCATCGCCGGCGAGAGCAATGACTACAACCCCGCCGGGCTGGTACGCCACGGCGTGATCGTCGTCACCATCAACTACCGTCTCGGTGCGCTCGGTTTCCTCGCCCACCCGGCGCTCGCGAGCGGCCCGGACGGATCGTCCGGTAATTACGGGCTCATGGACCAGCAGGCGGCACTGCGCTGGGTCCAGGCCAATATCCGCCAGTTCGGCGGCAACCCGCGCAACGTGACCCTGTCCGGTGAATCCTCCGGCGGACTCAGCGTCCTGTCCCAGCTCATCTCTCCCGGCGCCCGCGGGCTGTTCTCGCGTGCCATCGTGGAAAGCGGTACCTACGACCTGACCCAGGTCACGCTGGCCACCGCCGAGACCGCAGGCGAGGCATTCGCCGCCAAGGTCGGGTGCACCAGCCAGACCGCTGCCTGCCTGCGCGCCCTGCCAGTCTCGGCCATCGTGGACAACGAGGACTTCGCCGGCTACCGGCCCGACATAGACGGCACAGTACTCACCCAGTCGATAGGACCCGCACTCGCCAGCGGCCATTTCAACCGCGTGCCGGTTATCAACGGGACCAACCGTGACGAGTGGCGGCTGTTCGTCGCGCAGGCACAGCTGGACGGCGCCCCGCCGGTCACCGCGGCAAACTATGAGGCCAGCATCGCCTCGCTGCTCGGCGTGCCCGCCACAGCTGCGGCTGCCATCGCGGCCCAGTACCCGCTCAGCGCCTACTCCAGCCCCCCGGTCGCGCTGGGTGCGGTTGGCACCGACGCGATCTTCGCCTGCCCTGCGCTCACCGTCGATGAATCGTTGTCGAAATACGTGCCTACGTATGCGTATGAGTTCAATGACCAGAACGCGCCCGAACGATACCTGGCGCCGGTCGGCTTTCCTTACGGAGCAGCGCACGAGTCCGAGGTGCAGTACCTGTTCAGCCTGCAGAACACCCCGTTCCCCGGAGCACTCACCCCACGGCAGCAGCAACTGGCCGCAGCCATGAAGCAGTACTGGACGGACCTCGCCAGGACCGGATCCCCCGCCTCATGGACCGAACCCCGGTGGCCCCGCTTCGACAGTGCCAGTCAGCAGATACTGTCCCTGATCCCGCCTCAGCCGGGCGTTGAGACCGGCTTCGCCACCGAACACCACTGCGCGTTCTGGGGCCAGGCAAGCTAGCCGCCGGACCTGGCGGCCGCCGCGGGGGTGGCCGAGGCCGCGGTGGCCTTGGTGGTGGTCCCGCAGCCGGTCAGGG
>Ga0209530_1001526_pt1 | contig 10123 bp, 15 predicted proteins | sample BlaSpr_A8_Ref_O1_FD_187987 | JGI IMG/M metagenome (GOLD analysis project Ga0209530, IMG submission 187987) | Forest soil microbial communities from Thunder Bay, Ontario, Canada - Black Spruce, Ontario site 2_A8_Ref_O1 (SPAdes) (version 2) | ecosystem: Environmental > Terrestrial > Soil > Boreal...
GCCGTTGTCTTTTAGGCGCGCCGCGCCTGAATTAGAACTTTAGTAACAATTAGATTGAGATCCCGAAGGCCTGCCAAGGGAAGTTTCCGATAACGCTCACCGTAGCAACGGCGAAAAGTAGGGCTACCAGGAGCAGTGGTGTTCCTATTATTATTACGACACGATGGTCGAGTTCAGGAACCCACCAGAGTCCGTAAAGCCCAGCCAGAAGAATCGGCCCGAAGACGAAGGAGACATTAGAGAGCTTTCTCCGACGCCGGGCGATTTCGAGGTGAGATTCGATCTGTCGGATCTCGTGATTTAGCGTAAGAAGTTGATCGATTGCGTCGGGGTTCACCGAAACCTCCTCGATTAGACCACTCGTGATCTAGGATGCTGCGGGTGTGAGGATTACAACAGTGTCGGTCGCACGAAAGATCCAGCCAGGGCAGCCGCAGAGCAGTCCGCTGCAGAAGTCAACTAGCCGCGCGGCGTTATTTCCGTTCAAGTGACTAAGGTCGACCGATACCACACTGCCTCCCAAGAAATGTAGCGGAATTTCGGTCGCGCCCTCCTGGTACTGCTCTGGCGCCAGTCGCACTATCTTGCCGCGATGAACGCGAGGGTCACTTAGAGAGGAAACTTCATATGCATTGATTACCTCGGAGAAATCCAGCGCAGTCCGCAAGGCCGCGGTATCCCTAGGCGTTGAGGTCGGATGCTGCCGCCCTGCCACCGCCTTGGTGCTGGCGACCCGCAAGATCATGACGCCGAACAGCAGCAGCGCGATTGACGTAACTAGTGTCGGCCCCCACGAGTTGAAAGTTGCCAATGCTCGTCTCCCGATGATTAGCAATGAATCATATCAAGGTCGCTGTAACCGCAGCAGCACATCGTGCATTCAGGCTTGGGGTGCTGCGCCTCTCCTGTGACTCAGATGGAAATCAGGTTAGGATGCGACTGAAGAGTCGGCTTTGCCGAGGTGTGACGGTCGTAGGCTCGGCCGCCCTGCAGGGCGTGCCACCACATTAGTGGCGACCGGGCGCGGTCGGGCGGCGCCAGTAAGCGCGTCGAGCAGTCGGCTAGTTGCGGGCCGTCGCTGATGTCGAGTGGCTGGCCTGGTCCACGTCCAATCCTCTTGCCTTGATGATCTGGTGGGCGAGGGTCTTGCTGATCCCGAGCCGCTTGGCGATCTGGCCGTAGGACAGGCCCTCGGATTCGTAGATGCGGATCGCCTCTTCGTGCAGCACGCCCGAGGCTTGGTCTGAGATGGCCCGAAGGCCCTTCGAAAGACGGTTAGCTGCGTCGGCCCGGGCCTGTGAACTCGTCTTGCTGGTGACGCTCGCGATAGCCGTGAGGTACTCCGACGGTGGCCGCGACGGTCTGGCGCTGCGGGATTTCGCAGTGCCAGGCCATACCGTGACGTGGCTACCCACTGCCCGGGCATCTGGAGGCGGTGGGCTCATTAACGAGCGGCTGCAAGATGACTTGCCTAACACCGTTCAGTCAAGGCCGTGGACGAGTTGTGCTGCCCTGTGAACTCGGCCAGCAAGGCGCAAAAGTCCCTCATGGTACGCCTGTGCTTCGCTGCTCATGTTCGTCAGGACCTTCGTCGATAGGCCGATGAGGTGGGCGCTGGACAAACATGCGGTGTCCAAGGCGAGAGCCAGCATCTCCGGGGTGAGTTCGCCGCCGTGCCAGACGCCATCGCGGACCCGCATCGTGTGCATGTGCCCGACGGGGGTGCTGTGGGTGATCTGACTAAGGAGAGAGTAGGCGACGTCCAGCCAGCCTGGTTCGTCGAAGGGCTTGCCCATCGCTCGCAGCGAACTGCTAATACTTGGCAGGGGCTCCCGCCTTCTGGTGATGTCATCGTGCGGCGTCAATACTCGGACGTTGCTGGGAAGCTCGAAGATCCTCTCCGCGTCAGCCCTCGGCACACCGCTGTCCGCGAGTATGTCGATGGTCTTCTTCCGGCGTGCCCGGTACTCGTCGAAGTACTGCTTCGCGCGGGCCTTGAACTCGGCTTCGCGCGGTTCCGAGAATCGCCAGAGCATCCGGGCTGCTTCTTCCAGCAGCATCCGCGCAGCGAAGACGGAGATGACCCCCGACCCCGGCTTGTTGTAGGTGCTCATCACGGCTTGCAGGTTGGAGTGGCCGCCAGCGTGAGCAAGCACGGTGTGGAGCGTCGGCTGCCCGTGGCCCCACGGGTCGATCAGCCGGCTCCGGGCGAACTTGTAGTACTTCTCCGCCGCGGTGATGACCGCGTCTGCGGAGTTGACGTCCGCCATCAGGTCGTCTGCGGTGAGGACGGCGTCACCGCGCAACAGTCCCCGGTCACGCGGTGCTCGTGGCTTTCTGGGTTTCGTAGTGGTGCGGCGCGCTGTGCCCAGCCGGTGGATCGCCGCGGCCGCGCTGGTCACGTCCGCCGTCAGGTCCACCGCGCGCTGGAGGAACAGCTCCCGAGGCATCTCTGGAGGCCACAGCTCAGGTACGGCGGCAGTGGAACCGAGCAGGGTGACAGTAACGCCGATAGCGGCGACCTGCATGAACAGGGCTTCGTGGTCCGCACGGAGATCGTGTCCGGCCGCGCCATCCTCCGTGAGGCAACTCTGCAAGCCCAGATAGTTTCCGTGCCCAGCATGGGCGAGCACCATCACCGCACCGCGCAGGCCTGCCATGTCCAGCAGTGCGCCTGCCCGGTCCAGCAACCCAGAGTGACCGCGCCTGGCCTCTGAAGGAGGAGATCCAGAGACGGCCCTGGCGAAGAACTCGTCGAGCAGTTCGACCTCGCTAGGCATGGCCGGGGCATCGAGCCACGTCATGGATTCGCCGGTCAGGTCCGCGACATCAGGCAGCGGCATGAGCCAGCGGGCAAGAATGGGGCAACTGCAGTCCGCGTCGTCCAGCACCGTGCAGATACGGTTGCGTTCCTCCAGCAGATCACCGAGCAGTGAGCGGCGCCGCTGGGGCTGTTCACCGATCCACAGCCAGCGCAGCCCGTCCACGAATAGGCTCCGGGCTATGGAACCCAGGACCGTGCCGCCGAAACTGGCCCCGATCATCGAGTCCGCGCAGTCGTAGCGCTGGCGGGCGAACATGAAGGCCAGCCCCGCCAGGTATCGATCGCCGGGTACGTTAAGCCTGTAGTCGACAGGAAGCTCGTCCAAGTGATACCGGAGGGCGCGTGTGGCCAGACGCAACCTGGCGATCTCCGCACCGATCGCCCTGCCGTCTGGGCGAGTCTCGTCCCCGCGACCTGTTGCCGCGTCTGCTGTCACCGGACTCCCTAACCTCGTAAGCGCCGCCCGCCATCATGACCCCAGGTGCGTCGTGCAACCAACTGGATATCGAGGCTAACCCCGGGAGCGGACCCTACTGACAGGCCAGCGGTCCTGTGGCCGTTGCTCGCAGTCCCATTGTCTGCCTGCTCATCGTCGGCATCGTGATGCCTGCAGTGTGGCCGCGGCGTGCTCCGGCAAGGCCGCAGATGAAGTCCACGGTCAACTCGTTGACCTGCTCCAGCGCAGATCATGATGATCCGCCTAGGCTCCTCTACCCACGTCGGACCCAGGTCTCCGCTTGTCGAGTCCGGCGCGCGTTCGCGGTTAAGAGCAACTGAGAAGGGCGAACTCGCGCACCTATATAGCGACTGCCGCTCGTTTTCTATCTTCCCTGGTCAAATCATTGGCGGAGGATAAGAGATTCGAACTCTTGAGGGTTTCCCCAACACGCTTTCCAAGTCTGCTGCTGACCGTTCAGCACCGGTCGGGGCCGTCCGTGACCAGGCACGACAGAACCGGACGGACGGTCCCGGACGCTGCTGGACGCCCGCGAATGAGACGGAAATTGAGACGGAACGGGCCGCATCCATGGCTGCGGCGGACCCGAAGTAGGAGCCGGACAGAGAGCCGGGGCGGGCGAATCGCACGGCGGCATACTCGGCAACGGAGAATAGAAGTATACTTTGGTATCAGATTGCGTGAAGGAGACGAGGGCGATGGCGATCACCGGCGAGGGCAAGACCGTGGCTGCGCGTAGCACCGCTCCACTGAAGGTCGATAGCGCGGTCGATGAGCTCATCACCGACGGGGCGCACTTCCTGGGCATGACCAAGAAGGACCTCGTCGGTGAGGCGGTCCGTGTCTATCTGGAACTGCGCCGCACTGAGCTGCGTGCGGCGATGCTCGCCAAGCTGAGCAGACTGGACGGGTCGCTGAAGTCCAGCGTGTCTCTGCTGACCGGGATCTCGCCAGAAGACATCGACCGACTCGGCGGCATCGGCGAAGAGTGACGCTGCCGCAGCTGCGTGGAGGGCGTGTCGTACCCAACCCGCAACCTGTTGCGGTTTAAGTAATCTGCTGCATGCGTACAGTAATGCGCCGTATGGTGACGCCATGGCCGTGCAGCATGAGGTAAGAGACGGGTCTCCGCGGCGACGCGCTGCCCGGCCCACCCTGCGCGTGCTTAAGTGTGACCTTCACCTGCCGGTCCCGCCGATCGGTGAGCTGCTCGAGGACATCGATCATCCACTGCTAGCCAAGGCACGTGACCAGTTCGCCGTCTATGACGCCGCACACGAGCGGATCCGGGCCATTGACGACGAGGTTGTGTGGAAGGTCAAAATCCGGCGATGGCGTGGCGCGGTCTGGACCGATGAGCACATTCCTTGGCTGATTGCCGCGGGGATCCGCGAAGACGGTTCCGCTGACGACTTCTACCAGTCGCTCGCCGACCAGTCCCGCGCCGCCCGCACCCGCTATAACGCCGAGCACGCGACGCCGCTGCGGACCAGAGTCTACGTGGGGCACCTGCTGCCTGGCGAGGACGACCGCAAGCGGTACCGCCTGGAAGACGCCACCCGGCAGATCCGTCGCCTGATCGCCCTTATCCAGGACCTGACCCGGGGCTCGCTGCGTGATGGGCACGAACACGCCGTCGACCTCCCCGCATTCCGGCTGGGCATAATCGTCCGCGCTGATGACGGGCACGAAACCTACGTGGCCATCCGCATCACTGGATCCGTCAGCGACGACCTGGTTGCCGTCATCCTCAGCCATGTTCCCGGCTGCAAGATCGATCTGTGGGACACGGTGGTCCGCCTCCCCGAACGCCCGCTGCTCGGACCAGAACAGGCATGGTTCAACCTCATGGATCCCATCGAGGCCGCCAGGCTCCTCGACCACGAGGACACCGAGTAAACGGGCTAGCGTAACCACGCCCTCGCCGCGTCGGCTCGACCTGACATAGGCATCGTGGACGGAAATTGAGACGGGCGACCCCGACCGGCTATCCGGCAGGTATCGTCCGTTTTCTATTGTCCCAGCTCAACGCATTGGCGGAGGATAAGAGATTCGAACTCTTGAGGGTTTCCCCAACACGCTTTCCAATTCTGTTGACGACCGTTCGGCGGAAGCCGGGGCCATGCGTGACCAGGCACGACGGAACCAGGCGAACGATCCCGACCGCCGCCGGACGCTTGCGAATGAGACGGAGATTGAGACGGACGGGTCGCCGTTCCAGTCCAGTGGCCAACCATGGTCCGCGAGTCGGGAACTTGCTACTGTCGGGTTCACATGCGCCATCGTGTTCTTGTAAGGCTGCGGGGTGGAGCAGCGCGAAGATGGTTTTCCTTGGCGACGGGGCAGGTCGACGCCATCGAGCCCCTCGACACTCGTGTTGGCTGAGCGGGTCGAGGCTCTTGGTGGCTCTGACTGGAGTGGCCATACTCACCAGGCGCGGTGCCGTCGGCTGCAGTTTCCTGTCGTGAGGTACTTAGGTACCATAGTTGACAGAGGAGTAGTGATGGCGATGACTATGGGCGTTAAGCGGCAGGCGCCGCTTAAGATTGACCCGGCGACTGATGAGCTGATCTCTCAGGCGGCGCACTTCCTCGGTATGACTAAGAAGGACTTCGTGGCTGAGGCGGCGAAAGCGTACCTTGAGCAGCGGCGTGAGGAAGTCCGTCGCGGGATGATCGAATCGATGAAGCTACTGGACGGCTCGCTCACTTCCACCGTGGCGATGCTGACTGGTCTTTCGCCTGAGCGGATAGAGGAGCTTGGCGGTACCGGCGACTGGGAGGGTTGATCATGGCGGTGCGGCCGACGCTGCGGTGCCTGCGTGAGGATCTGGGCCCTCCTCCTCCTACGGCGCAAGTGTTGCTGGATCAGATCGATCATCCGCTGTTGGCTAAGGCGAGCGAGCAGTTCGCGCAGGCAGATATACCGCATGAGCGAATCCGCTCGATTGATGACGTCGTGCTGTTCAAGGTCAAGGCTGGACGCTGGCGGGGTGCGGTTTTCACTGATGATGAGGATGGCGCTGAGGTCCGGGACTGGCTGGTCGCGGCCGGCACCCGGGAAGAGGGCTCGCACGAGGATTTCTACGCTGCCCTGCACCAGCAGGGTCGCGCTGCCCGCCAGCGGTACAACGCCGAGCATGACAAGCCGCTGGCGACCGACACTTACAGCGGCCAGCTTCTTCCTGGCCAGGGGGACCGCGACCGCTACCTGCTCGAGGCTGGGACCCGGTTCGCGGTCCGGCTCGATTCTGTGCTCCGTGCCTTGGTCACCGGGTCTCTGCGCGACGGCCATGAGCATGCCGCGGATTTCCCTGGTTTCCGGCTCGGCGTGATCGTCCGTGCCGACGACGGTCACGAGACATATATCGCTATCCGCATCACAGGGTCAGTCCGTAATGACCTCACCGTAACGATCTTGTCCCGGGTGCCTGGCTGCGCACGCGACGCCTGGTTCCCCGAGTACGCCCTGCCTGAACGGGAGCTACTACCTGCCGAGCAGGCGTGGTCCAACCTGATGGACCCAAAGGCTGCGGCCAAGCTCCTGGATCAGGCATAGCGAAGGCGTGCAGGAGGCAGAACCGTCGGCCGTTTCATAAAGGAGGTCGCTGGTAGTGACGAGCAGATCGAGTCGGATGAAGCCAGATCGAAGTGCCGCTCCAGGCAAGTCCCTGGGAGAGCTAGTCGCCAGCGGTGGGCGTTCACCAACCACCCTCTCGCCTCACAGCACCACCCTGAGCCACTCGGCGCAGCGAAGGGCCGGTCCCAGCCAGATTTCTCAACGAGGCGGGGCCATAATGTTGATGTGAACGAGGACGGCCAACGCGCCGGTTCGATGGCGCGCGATGCACTGGCGGCTATCTTGCTTAAGCGCCGCGCGTGCATGATTAACGCGCTAGAGGAGAGCGGATACCGCTCAACTTTGGTAACGCAAGTGCATGACGTCGAATTCGACAGGAGTAGAGAACTCGTAATCGAACGCAGTTTCACAGGCCTACGTTCGGCTCTCGCCTCGGACCAAATTAGGCAGTATTTCGAATGCCATGTCTTGGACCTCACCTTCCCTGACGAGGACGAGCTGCATGCGACGAATAACATAATAAGATCACTCGGAAAGAACTTCCACCAGCCTTGGTACCATGTCCCACCCGATGATGATACGGATCCTGCAGTGGTTCTATTTCAGACTCTTGTCTGGCCGCTTTCCGACTATTTTATCTCGCTGGACACTACTGCCGAAAACGCTTACCGTGCCGCCAAGAGTCTGGCAACGGAAACTATTTTGGCTATATCTACAGGGCGCGGTAACGTCATCGAACGGACAGCCCTCAACAGCGTGGCGGTTGATAATCCGATAACGGTTGATCGCATCACGATCAGGCCGCTAACGCCCGGAGAACGCTCCGGCATCGCTGCGAACATCCACCGAGGTTCTATGTATGACATTCAGCTAGTCGGTCCTGACCATAATTCAGGTGTAAGAGGGAATTACCTGCTCGAGGCCCGTACTCCATGGAACATCACTGAGGCGCCACCTGAGTCACCATTCTTGGTGGACCGAACTGTCCTCGCTCTGCAGTTGCTGGGCGTTGCAACTAGCGGCCCAGGTTGGGTGCACACGTCAACGAATCCGCGCAACACCGTCCTCGACACGCTACGCCCTTTGCCTCTGCATCCGCGAGCGCCGGTAACGATACTGGACGCCGCGTTGGTTGAACATGCAACCCGCCTTGCTGAGCAAATTCCGGAACGGGCGGTGACCAATCCCATGTCTCGCCAGGAAATTGCGCTCAATCGGTTTCTTCGTGGCTGCGCCGCCCCGAGTCCCAGTGATGCGCTTCTTGAGCATACAATCGCGCTCGAGGCTATATTGCTGCCTTCCAAGTTCGAAGGTGAGCTAGGTTACCGTCTAAGGGTGAACGCAGCTTGGCTGCTCGGCACCGACAAGGAATCGCGTATACAGATTGCGCATAAACTAAGCCGGATTTATGCTCTGCGAAGCACGCTCGTTCATGGCCTGAAGGCTCCAAGACACAACGAGGTCCAAGAAACTGCGAGCATAGCACAGCAAATTGTTTGCAGGATTCTTTATAATTGCCTCGAAGTGGGTTGGCCAAGTGAAGCAGACCTAGCACATCTCGCCTTCGGCCGAGGTTGCGATGCTGGCGTCCGCGGCGATCCTGTTTAGGATAAATTCATGCGGGGATTCGGGGGCGCATGCTTCTGTCTCCCGGCTGCGGGGTGCGCAACGCGCTCATCTCGGCCATATAGGACCATCGCTTATTTCGCGTATTCAGGTTCGAGTACCAGAGCGATAATAGCGCAGGCTGTCCAGGCTGTGCTGGTTATGAGCGCGTAACCAGCTGCGCCCCAGCTGCTTCCCCAGCTGTTGCGGATGCATATCAGGCGTTCACCAGCGGCTAGCGGTCCGAATGAGCGTAGCATCTCAGCGATCCCAACCACGGTAACTGCGTGCCCATCGGTACCCTTGTCAGAGGTATGAATAACTCCGCCTGGCGCGTGAAGAAATGCCGTAGTAATCCGCAGGCCGGCGATTGGCAGGTACCCGGCGGTGAGGTTTTCCGTGAGGGCATTAGAGTCGGTTCCGATCAAGCGTGCCTGGGCGGTGTAATAGGGCCCTACTACTTCTTCAGGCGGCGCGTAATCGGGGGCGGTTTCGTCAGTATGCTGGTTGTACGGCCATTGACTATCTGGGGGCTGTCCTTTGGCTCGGAGCGCCGCCGTGAGGCCACCCGGTGTCCCGCGCCTGTGAGGTGGGCGCCCACTGGCCCAGTGGAGAAACTCGACGCTGAGGGGCTCACTTGCGCGGATCTCGTTCGCCGTGGTAGCTGCCCATGCCAGGCATGTGCGGCGAAGACCCTGGTCGCCGACTGGCGGCAGACCTGTCCTGCGGTCTGCTATCCAACTGAGGGCTGAAGTGCTGCCGGTTGTCATGCGGCCGCAACCCCTGCAGCGTAGAGATCCCTTTGGGGTTCCGCAAAGCCGATTGCAGGAAGGATCTTACGCGCGCTGACGCTGACCGTGAAACTAATGGTTGCCGCGGCCTCTGCAGATCTATCCCACGCCGGGCGTAGGCTCAGCATGACTTCGAATACGCCGGTATCGCGTGCGACAAGCGTTATAGCCCGGCGACCCGGGCCCGGCAGCTCCGGAACAGTCTCTTGGCCTGCGAGCGAATCGACCTCACCGGTAGCCAATGCAAGCAGGGAGGCTTCATCGGTGTCTTCAGTTGTGCCGGGTTGTTGAGCCGTTGCGGTGGCGTCGGCCCCGAGGTGGGCGTCATAGACCAGATCCATACCCTCGGCAGCATTAGAGCCAACGGGCCGTGCGGTTTGGTTGTTGGCGCTAGAGAAATCCTGGTTGCCGTCCCAGAGCAGGTCTAGCCGGGGCTGGGGAGGGGCGTCGAGGGTACCGATGACGGGCCTGTCGACTGCCCATGTACGGCCGACACTCAGGTCTTCAGGGAGTCGGAGATGCAACTCGTCGCCGAGGCGGCAGGCAATGCTGATTCCATCGCTCCCCGGACCCAGGATCCATACGTCAGCTCGGGCGTCGCTGACCCCCGGCATTCCTCGCAGCTCGGTCTTCGCCGCCGCTGCCCCGAGGCGGATGAGCGTCTCAGCGTCGGGTCTGGTGAGCTTGTGGTGCTGGGTAAGCTGCCACGCTGCCGCCGCGTAGCTGACGCCGGCCTCCCGGCTGAACAAGTACACCTCTGCTGGTCTGAGAGAGTGTTGCGTAAGCAGTTCCGTACTCTCCGTTTAAATTACGGAGGGTTCCGGAATTATGTTCTTCCAGTTACGCCATGCTCTTCCGCCGGCGAGC
>Ga0209530_1001527_pt1 | contig 10121 bp, 12 predicted proteins | sample BlaSpr_A8_Ref_O1_FD_187987 | JGI IMG/M metagenome (GOLD analysis project Ga0209530, IMG submission 187987) | Forest soil microbial communities from Thunder Bay, Ontario, Canada - Black Spruce, Ontario site 2_A8_Ref_O1 (SPAdes) (version 2) | ecosystem: Environmental > Terrestrial > Soil > Boreal...
GCCACGGCATTGCCGGCTGATGGTGTGGGCGCGTGGGCGGGGTCCGCTGCGCCGGGTGGCATGTTCAACGGTATGTGCCCGGTGGGCGGCGTGGTCAACGCGCCACGAAATGGCGGGTCTCGTTCTCGAGCCGACTCTGGGCTCAAGGTGATCGCGCAGATGCCTGGGGAATCCGGCGTTGGCCAAAACACACCGGGTCGGTGGGTGTGGCCCGAGCAGCGCGCTCCACGCGACGCGAGTGCCTTGAGTGAACGCGATGAGCTCAACGACCTGCGCACGGCGATCGCCGCATTGGCAAAGGAGCGCGACGTGCTCAAGCGCTCGGCGGATCGGTTCATCGAAGAAGCCACAAAAGCGATGCAACGCTAGCCGACCAGATCGGCACGTTCACCCGGCCAACCGCCCCCATCCGATAGGAGGACACAGTGACCGAGAACCAACGGATTCCTTCAGTGCGCCCGGAGGCCACCGGCGGGCTTTAGACGGCGCCTCTCGATGTCAAGAGCTCTTATGTCTGCGATTGCATGGCGGCCTGCGCACCGGGACCAGGATGGTGCGCTCGTGGTGACGGCCCGTTCTGTCAACGTCCGCACCTCGCGAGCCACAGGTTCTGCGGCATCTAGCCGACGCCTGTCGCGTCGCAAGTAGCCAAGTAGCCAAGTAGCACGGTGAAAGGTTGGAGGTCCAGGGTGGTCTAACCCACAATTGCTCCGCAATCAGAGAAATCTCCGACCAACGGTGCCCGGGCCGTCGGCTGCGCCCGCCCAGCAGTCGGATCGAGATTTCCCCGACAAGCTTGACGCTGGCGTGCTGCTGATCACCGAGGTGAGCATCGTCAAGTTATTTGGGAATGCTTGTGGCGCAATCGATATGAATGATTCGGTAGCGGAATGTAGTGGCTGACTGCGTTTTTCATGCCGCTGCAGCGGCAGTGATTTCGTCCCAGACCGCGAAGCGGGTGGTCATCTCGGATCGCCATTGAGGGTGCACTCATCAGATGACGACGAAGACGAAAATGCGCCCGGATTTGGCTGAACGCAAACAGGAACCGTTGGGCCTGCCCAGGTGCGGCGAAGCGTTTCATCACCCGTTCCCGGACTCTGGTCGGTTGATGGGAGTTCTCTGCCCGGTTGTTCAGGCATTTCGAGCGGCGATGGGTCACCGACGGCACCAGCTCGCAGTTGAGCGACCCGATAGCTGGCCAGCTTGTCGGTGACAATCACCCGCGGCACATAGCGCAGGCCCTTGAGCAGCTTACGGAAAAATCCCTGCGCTGCTTTGGCGTTTCGCCGCGACTGGACCAGGATGTCAAGCACGTTGCCGTGCTGGTCGACCGCACGCCACAGGTAATGGGTGATCCCGTTGATCTTCACGAAGACCTCGTCGACGTGCCACTTGTCGCCGGGGCGGTGTCGGCGCCGGCGCAACCGGGCGGTCTAGTCCGGCCCGAACTTGGCGCACCAGGATCGGATCGTCTCGTAGGTGAGCATGACACCGCGGGCCAGCATCAACTCCTCGACGTCGCGCAGGCTCAGCGCAAAACGGTGATACAGAAACACCGCGTGCCCGATGACCTCGATCGGATACCGGTAACCCTTGTACGTTGCCGCAACTGCCACAACGACCAATCCTGGCGGCACCACCACCAGACCAACAACTTGACGATCCCGTCGCCGCGATCGCCCGTAGTCTTGGCTGCCGGCCCGACGATGTTGCTGCGCTTCTGCGCCGGCGGTGACGCAGAGCTTATCGAAATCGTTGAGCAGATACGTAGGCAGTAGCAGACAGCTCCCCGCTAACAATGACCCCGGAGCCACCGCCGCTATCTTTGCCAGCAGCGGTACTGAGGTTGTCGGGAGTGACCGGATGTCGGCAGTTCTTCGGCACGCCGCGTTGAATTCGGTGCGCCTCGCTCGCGGGCGCGATGCTCGAACGGACCCCGCGGGGCTAGACCTCGTCGCCTGTGTCAAATTGCGATTGATCGTGGGCGAGAACGTGTCGCTCCACGGCGGCCGGTGTGCATCCGGCCGTGCACTGTTGCATCACCACCGGATGCGACGTTCCGTGCGTCAACCACCAACGCCAGGTCGTCTCGATGATCGAGCGATCGCTGGGAAGCGCTTCGCGGGAGCCGATTTCGCAGTACTGCGTCCGGGTGGCCGGGTCGCCCGTCTCGAGAAGGAGCTGGCCCTCGGAGAGTCCGAGCGGATTGCGGATCAGTTTGACACCGAAGCTGGTCGATCTTTCCGTGCGAACGCAGACGCTGGGCGATACCGACCAACACCGCCTCGTCCTCGGCGCTCAGCGGAGCGACGTCACCGAAACTCGACAGCTCCGAGAACTCCAGACCGACGAGGTCCAGATTCTGTGTCGATGTCGTCGCCGAATCGAATCGCCGAGGCACTCAGGCTGTCGAAGGCGAAGGCGAAGGCGGATCGCTGCATCGGAGTGGTCTCGGTGGTGCCCGCGCGGGGCATCGCGCGCTCGTCGAAGATCTCCCCCGCGACCGGCTCAAAGTGTTTGTGAAGCAGCCACATCGCGAATCGCCGCGACGCGTTGGTGGTGGTCAGATACTCCCCGATCTCGCGCAGGCAGGCGTGGTCGGAATCGTTGAGCATACCGACGTCGGTGAGATCCATGTCCTTCAACGCGGCGTAGTCATCGGCTCGGTGGTCGCGGACCGCAAGCATTGATCGTCTCCTCATCGGTCTCCCTTTCCATACACACAGATGGTCAACTCGGTCACTCCAGGGGCTTGGCGGCGATCTGGGAACGCTCCGTGCCCAGGTACTGACGAAGAGCGGTGACCAGCGCTGGCACCGCCTCGCGCCAGTCAGCGACCATTCCGATGTCGCAAACATTGAAGACAGCAGCGGTCGGGTCGTTGTTTATGGCCAGGATCAGCTTCGCCGACCGGACGCCGACCATGTGGTTGAACGACCCCCACAGCCCAACCGCAACATAGAGGCCAGGAGCGATGCTGCGACCCGTGATACCGATTTGACGGCACCTGGCCAGCCATCCCCGATCCGTCACCTTCCTGGTGGCAGCGAGTTCGCCATCAAGTACTCGACGGAGCAGATCGATCTGGCGGTATTCCTCGGGCGGTACTGCGGCGCCAACACCGATCACGACATCAGAACGTAGGAGCTCGTCCAGGCCGTCCTCTCGATGCGAATCGACCATGCGCACCAGGCTAGGGCCGACGACGTCAAGGTCGGCGACAGGCGTTGGGACAGCAGGGCGCGGCCTTCGTCTCGGCAAAACACCTGGGCGAACGGTGATGATTTGCGTGGGGGAACTTGAGGTGATGGCGGCAACAAGGCTGCCACCGAACGCTGGTTTCCAGGCAATTAGCCGATCCTGATCGACAACGATATCTATCGCGTCCCCGGTGAGTCCGGCACCAAGCGCGGCCGCCAGCCGCGATGCCACCTCCCTGCCCCAGAGCGTCCCGGGACTGAGCAGCGCCCATGGAACGGTCTCGATGGCCCAGCCAACGAGCGCACGGGCGAGTTGATCCGCAGCAAAGCCACCGCGGACCCGGATGACGGCGTCAGCCCCGTACCCGGACAGTTCGGAAATGCTCTCATTAGAGTCTTCGGCGACGATTGCCGTAACGGTTCCGCGAACCGAGGCAGCGATGTTTGCTGCCACGCCCAGTAACTCCGCAGCAACGCCAGGGCGATCCGGCTCGACGATCACGGCGATCTGGCGGAAGCCGCGACCCTCAGACCGAGAAACAATTTCACGATCCTCGTCCGCGATGCCCGGTTTTTCCATCAGGACACCGCTGTCCGTCAAGATGGAAATGGCCGACGCGACCTGCTCGTCAATCGAACCCGTGAGAACGCGTCGCTGCCGATCAACGGTTAGCACCTTAGCGTCTCCGACCGCCGTAGGACTTCCTGCCTGACCCCAAGGCCCCGGGCCCAGCGATGCAGCCGTTACGTGCCGAATCCGACTTCGAGGAACATCCTTCCAGCTGTCAGCCGGCGCCTTGGCCGGCTCGCACAGCCGTTCTGCGCAGCTAACTAGCGCTGGCATCTCCACCTCTACCTGGACCCAGCCGTCATCGTGCTCGAGGCGGGCAGCGACGGAGCGTTGCTCGATCGTCATCTCCTTGACGCCCGCCAGCATGGGAAGACCCAGCAATTCGGCCAACTGCGGGCCGACCTGACCGGTGTCGGCATCCACGGAGTTCAGCCCTGTGAGGACGAGGTCGAACTCTCCCTCGGAGCGAATGGCGGCTTCCAGAGCCTTCGCAGTTGCCAGCGTGTCACTCCCGGCGAAGGCCGGATCGCTCACTAGGACGCCCCGGTCAGCTCCCCATGCGATCGCCTCAAGAAGCGCGTCTTCGGCGCTGGGCGGCCCGAGCGTGAAGACGATGCACTCGCCGCCCGACTCCTGCGCCAACGAGGTGGCCTTGGCGACGGCTCGGCGACAAAAAGGGTTTATTTCACGCGGCAGCCCCTCCCGGACTAACCTACCGTCGGCTCCAAGCGTCAGTTCCTCGAACTGCGGCACCTGCTTGATCAGAACCGCCACGCGAATGCCCAACGAGACCACCTCAACTCTTCAGTTGCCGCGATTCAGTTGCCGCGACGCTGTTTCTCATCGGTAGCGCTTGCCGCCAACGCATACCGACCGGTCGGCACATTTGTACTTGATGCCTTTCGGCGTGTCAACCGATCAAGCTCCGTGAGATGAGACCAGACCGGCCAGTCGGCATGGTACGGTTGATGCCCAGAACGGCGAGAAAGCTAAAGCGGCCCAAGGAGAGATGTGGCGGAGCAGGCAGTGGCGGCAGCACTCACCGGCGCTCGATCACTGGAGCTCACGGAGCTGCCCCTTCCATCCATCAGCACCGACGACGCGCTGCTACGCGTCGAGGCATGCGGCATGTGCGGGACCGACGTCGAACAGTATCGCGGCGGATTAGATGACACGCTCGGCCTGCAGTACCCGCTCATTCCGGGTCACGAGGTGGTGGGCGTGGTGCATGCGATCGGGCTGGAGGCGGCTGAGAGGTGGGGTGTCCGCGAGGGCGACCGCGTGGCCGTTGAGCCGTTCGTGCCGTGCAACCACTGCGCCTTCTGCCAGGCCGGTACCTACCAATATTGCAGGGGCTGGGGGCGAATCATGTGCTACGGGATGATCCCGACAGCAGTCTCGCCAGCACTGTGGGGTGGTTACAGCACCCATATGTATCTGCCCCCAAATGCCATCATCCACAAGGTTCCGGATCACATCGAAGCCACGACCGCAGCGTTGTTCAATCCGCTCGGTGCCGGCATTCGCTGGGGAGTCACTCTGGCTGGCACCACGATCGGGTCCAAGGTGGTCATTCTCGGCCCCGGCCAGCGAGGGATTGCATGCGCCATCGCCGCCAAGCTCGCCGGCGCGGCACTGGTCATCGTCAGCGGACTCAGCCGCGACCGACACAAGCTCGACCTGGCGTTGAGCTTGGGAGCCGATGTCGCCATCGACGTGGAGAAGGAGGACCTTGTCCCCCGCGTGCGCGAGCTGACCAACGGTGGAGCCGACATCGTCATCGACGTCAGCGCTTCTGCCACGCAGCCTGTCCTGGACGCCGTGGCATGCGTTCGAGCAGCTGGGACGATCGTGCTCGCCGGCTTGAAAGGCCGTGGTGTCCCGGATTTCCCGGCCGACAAGGTTGCGGTCAATGGCATCACGGTGATCGGGGCCAGTGGTGTCACCTCACCGGGCTATCGAGACGCGTTGGCGGTCATCGGGGCACAGGACGTGGACGTCGAACGGATGCGCACGCACACGTTTCCATTGGCCGACGCGGCCTTAGCGGTGCGAACACTCGCGGGCGAAGAAGACGGCGAGGCCGCGATCAACGTGATCATCGCGCCTAACAGCTGACCGCAGCAATGAATTGATTCGGTGCTGGCTTTGGCACGTTTGGGTGACTCCGACATGGCCGTTGGTGGCGGGCAGATCGAACGGTCCCCTTCCCGCCGCGAGAACAATGAGCGCCCAACGCTCCTCCACGAGGCGATCGCAAGCAAGGGCCCACTGTGACAGTCGGTCAGGTCGGCCAAATCACCAGAGTTGGTCATGGTAGACCGTGGTCCCGGCGAACACCGGAAGGAACGGCGCGACGAGACCGACCGACCCAAGCCCCGATGCGCGCACCCGCCGATCCAGGTCGCTGAAGTCACTGCGCCAGACGTCCCGTGGATCACATTGCAGGAAAAGCTGCGTCAGCACCCTTTCTCCTACCCCGACCCCGCTGCCAGCAATGCCGGGCATGTCCCGAGGAGAGAACGTGAGCGCCTGGGCGACCAGTCCGTCGGTTCTGGTGAGCGATGGGTGCAGCGTTGTGCGTAGCCAGTCGCCGAGCGAGTGCAGATCGGTGCCTGGATCGCGGTCACACCACAGTGCCACCATCCCCTTGTAGGGATGATCGAGCGCGAGATGGTCGCCGACGGGCCAGCCCGCGCGGTTCACCGAACCGACGAAGTCGTAGAGGGATGTGTGAACGTGTGCCCGATCCGTGTTCATCCTGCCCGCATCGATGAGCGCCGGCAACACCTCGGATTGCCAGTTGTAGAATTCTTCGAGCATTCCCTCTGCGATGAAGTAGGTAGCGATGAAGCTGCCGGCATCGTACGGGTCGGCGACGGTGCTTGGGTTCGGGTAACGAAGCGTTTTGAGCGCGCTCGGAGCTACCCAGCGACGAAAGGAAAACACCCCCGGGCCAGTCATCAACGCCGAATACGCGTGATCGAATTCGTACCATCGGTTGTATTCTGCAAATCTTTCCGACTGGCGCATCGGCTCGATCATGGTGATGATCGCATGGCCTAGCTTCATTTCTGACCTCGCTACCTGTCGCTGATTCATCTGGCCTCTGCGCGTCTCAGCCGGCGATCTCTTGCCGGCGCCCGGAACCAAGGACATCGCGATCGGCGGCGGGCCCGGTCATCGACAGAGGCCTCATCTGTCGCGATGCTCGAATGGTCCTGTGCCGGTCTGGAAAACCGGCGTTATCGAGCGGTTCAACGAGGCGATCGCGAAAGCGTGGCGCCGCACCCAGACTCTCAGCGCTTATGACCGTACGCGTCGCATACGAGCTGATGCGTCTCTCAGCCGCGCGGAGTCGACGGTCCTCGAGGAGCAAATCACTTTCAGCCGTGCCGGTCCCGTCGGCGATCAGCCCGTTTTTCACAACGGGGGCGGTCCACACGTCGACTCCTCCCGCCTCAATGCTTCGCCATGCTCGCCCAATGGTTTCAACACCTGCACCGATGACCCAGTGATCAAGGACACGTGGACGACTGGACAATCCCACGTTCCAGAAGGTCACTGATGATCGCGTCGTTGATACCGATGTCGCGCAGGATCTCGGCCGAATGCTCGCCCGGCTCGGTCGCATAGCCACGAGCCGGTATTGCCGTGACCGACAATCGAATAGGGTTCTGGACTACAGAATAGGGGCCGAAGGCCGGGTGGGTGAGCTCGACAATCGACCCATTGTGAAGAGTCTGAGGATCGTTGATGGCATCCGCCAACGAGTTCACCGGTGCCACTGGCACGTCGCGGGCCGTCAGCTTGGCTATCCACTCCGCGGACGTCGCTTTTTCAAAGAGACGCTCCAGCTCAGTCACAAGTTCGTCGCGCTGTGCGACGCGCCCAGGGTTGGTGACGTAGCGTTCGTCGGCCAGCAACCAATCGGCGTTCAGAGCCTCACAGAGATTGCGCCAGAAGACGTCAGTGGGGCAACAGACCACGATGTACCCGTCAGACGTACGGAAGGCTTGCATGGGAACGACGTTTGGATGCGCGCTTCCAACCGGTTGTACTGGAACCTTGGTCTTCACGAATGGCGTAATGAAATTGGCCAAGATCGAGAGCCCGCCGTCGTGCAAGTTCACCGATACTCGCTGCCCGATTCCATCTCGATCGCGCACTCTCAACGCGGCAAGAATGCCCGACACCAGGAGAAAGCTGCCGACGAAATCACCCACGGGCGGACCGGTTCTCACTGGAGCTTGGCCTGTTTCTCCGGTGACGCCCATGATGCCGCTGATGGCTTGGGCCAGCACGTCCATTCCCGGCTGGTCAACTCGCGGCCCCGACTCCCCATAAGCGGTCAGAGACGCGTAGACCAGATCAGGCCGAGTCCTGGTCAGCTGTTCATAGGTGAGACCAAGCCGCTCAAGTGCACGCGGGCGGTAGCTAACCAACGCCACGTCGGCTGTCGCCACGAGCGCATCGAGGATTGAACGTGATTCTGGTTGCGCCAGATCCAACACCAGGCCGCGCTTGCTGCGATTTATGCCGAAGTAGAAAGCGCTGTGGCCGGGGCCCATTTCGCTATCAAGCTTCCGATGCGGATCGCCTTTAGGAGACTCGACCTTGATCACGTCGGCACCCATGTCGCCAAGCAGCGACGCTGCATACGGAGCAGCGATGAATATCCCGAAATCGAGAATCCGCACACCTGCGAGCGGCAGGTTTGCTCCCGGTACCGGTCGTTTGGTCATGGAGTCCTCTCTGTGTGCCCGTATGCCCCGATCTCACGCTCGAGGCCTAGAGCGGCAGCACGAGTACATACCGTTACGCCGCGGCACCATACCAACCAGCCGGATGGTATTATGGGTTGCGGGCCGGCGTCAAGCGGGTACGGCGTTGGGCTGAATCAGCGAGCCAGCCTGCGCCGGCATGCCGGTTCGGGTGGAGAAGCCCTTGTCTTGCTTGACAGCATCCAATGGCCCCGAGTAGAACAGTGCCGACCGGCTGGTATGGACGATATCGGTTTCGCAAGTAGCCAGAGTAACGAAAAGAGGAAAGGTCATGCGATTGGTAAGAATCTCCGACCTTGACGAGGTAGCCATGCCACAAGCGGAGGCAGTTCGCGGCTGGACAGGTGAGCCCGTCAGCAGGTCGAGACAAACCATTCTGGGCGCCGGTGATTCCAGCGACTATTCGTGCAGCGTGTTCGGCTTCGCCCCGGGGGCCACCACAGGTTGGCACTCACACGACTGCGACCAGATATTGATAGTGACCGCGGGCACGGGGTTTATCGCAAATGAGCGTGGTGAACACGAGATGACCGTTGGTGACGTCGTCCACATCCCCGCGGGCGAATATCACGCTCATGGGACCACTGCAGACACGGGTATGTCTCACATCGCGATCACAACCGTCGGTAGCACAAGCGTCATGGGACGGATTGCTGATCGCTAGGCCAAGAATCGTTACGCCGCGTACTCGACAAACTCAGTTTTACTGCACCCGCAACTTGGGTGGCCACGTGGCGTGGCCGGCGTGTCAGCCATGCAGGCTGGGACGGACTGATCGCGGGGGCCGTAAATCGGCAGCGCTACCCGAGTCGGCTCAGGTTAGTGAACACCGTCGGGTCTCACCAGCGACACCGCGTGCCGCTCAAGCCGTTGCGCGTCTAGCGGAGCGCCCAGATATCTTACATAGATAGGTTATGGATACAACCGGTAGAGAGCTGATTGCGGCGTCATTGCACTCCGCTGCGATGCTGGTCCTCCGACATCTCAGGCACGGTGGGCGCCAATCCAGTACCTCGCTGTCGGTGTTGGCGCTGCTCGAGCACGAGGGTCCGACGCGGATCTCGGCGCTGACCGGAGCAGCGGGCCTCAGTCAACCCGCGATGACCCAATTGGTGGGCCGATTGCATCAAGATGGCCTAGTCAAGCGGGTCAGTGACCCACACGACGGCCGTGCAAAGCTGATTGATATCACTCCCAGGGGTCGCGAACGACGCACCCAGGCGCAGCGCGTCTTTCGAGACCGTTTGATGGAACTACTCGACGCGCTGCCGGTCGAGGATCAGGTGACGCTGAGCGAGGCGATGCGGGTCGCCTCTCCGCTCATCGAACAGCTAGCTCAGCTGCCCGCACAGCACCCACTCCCCCGGACCCACGTCCCGTTGATGAGGTGATCAGGCGGCCCTACCACCGCCCGATCGTCGGTGCAGGCCCTTCCGGTTTCTTTGCTGCGCCCACGCCCAGGGACCCGTTGACGATCGCGCCGCTCTGGGACCCGAAGATGGCTGCCGCCGAGGTCGAGCGTTGCGTATCCAAGGGCGCCAAGGCGGTGGCGTTCAGTGAAAA
>Ga0209530_1001530_pt1 | contig 10108 bp, 7 predicted proteins | sample BlaSpr_A8_Ref_O1_FD_187987 | JGI IMG/M metagenome (GOLD analysis project Ga0209530, IMG submission 187987) | Forest soil microbial communities from Thunder Bay, Ontario, Canada - Black Spruce, Ontario site 2_A8_Ref_O1 (SPAdes) (version 2) | ecosystem: Environmental > Terrestrial > Soil > Boreal...
TATCTCGGCAAGCCGGTCACGAGCCTCGACCTTAAATCCGACACCGATGCGATGCCCACGGAGCTCGTCGCAGGCTCGCTGCATTTCATGCTGATCGAACGGGCCGGTCATCTGGGCATTCGCGGGCGCGATAGCGTCAGCCCGAACCGATTGCAGTTCAAGGGTCTCAAGTATTTTCCGGTTCGGGCCGACTGGCATATCCAGGCGCACTTCGAGCCCTATGTGCCGGAGCACCGCATCCCGATCGTCAATATTCTGGGTATGACGGAGGAGATGAGCTCGCCTGGGGCCATCGTATTCGAGCACGAGGGGCGCTCCTGGCGCTTGGATGCGATTCTGGAGGCGCCGGGGATCGGGAGTTGTTCGTGATGTTTTCGGATGCGACGAGCGGCAAGCAGACCTACGGCGCCGGCCGCTTCCTGTACGTCGGATTGCCCAATGCGGATCGCATCGAGGTCGACTTCAACGAAGCCTTCAATCCGCCGTGCGCATTCACGGACTTCGCGACCTGCCCGCTGCCGCCGCAGCAGAATCAGCTCGCTTTGGCCATCGATGCGGGCGAGCTCAAATACGAGCGCGCGCATTAGATTGCACCGCCGGCGCCAACCGCTCGACTGTGCCAGGGTATCTCTCAACCATGCGGATCAATTTCGTCGGTATCGGCTAGGACCGGCCGCCCGGGTTCATCCTTGACGTTCGGATAGCAGCCCGTTCGGGCGTAGCATAAGCAAACTAGCTAGGGGCGCTTTATGACATCGGCGATGCGTAACGCCGCGGCCGTGCTCGCTGCGATGACAGTGTTGGATTCGGCTTCGATCAACTGTGTACTTGCGACCGTCGCGTCAGCGACGCCGGCCCCAGTGCCCGGCGATAAGCTGCAAAGCGACGGCGCAGTCGTGCGCGAAGTCAACGGGTTCGATCAGCTCATGAGCCTCAAGCCCGTGACCGATCTCGCGCCCGAGCGCGACTTCGGCCTGCCCGAGCGCGCTGCGCCGCCGGCCGAACACTTCGAGGGCACCCTCAGCTGGCGACCTGCCCCGGCAGGGCTATTCCGCATGGTGTACGAGATCCCCGAGCTGACCAAGGGCGAACACAAGGAGGGCTTGAATCAGTTGCCGCCCATGCGGATGGCGTTTGTACAGAACGGCAGCTTCTTGATCCCAGCCAATCCCGGGTTGGTCATCACTGGCAGCGACACCTGGAACATCATCTTCGGCACCGGACGCGCATGGTCCGAGAGGGCTGACCACGGCTATACGCGCGCCTCTGTGCCCTTTGCTCTGGTCTGGCGCAACGACGGCTGCGTGCATAACGGCACCTTCACCTTCCTATTTCGTAAGAACGCTAATCCAAACGTCTCGAACATCGCCTACCAGATCACCGGTGAGGGCTGCGCGTACCTGCAATTCGACATGGCCGGTCAGGTAGCGGCGAGCTACGAACCCGGGCGGCTGCCCGACGGCGCCGCGCTGGCCGCTGCGGAAGCCGCCGAAGCGTCAGCACGCATGCCGATGCGACCGTTTTCGGACCTGCCACGAGACTTTCCGCGATCGAGCTTCGACCCGAAGGCTTTCCTCGCCGAGTACGAACATCCTGAGCACGTCGCAGCCTACGGGATCGTGTTCCGCGGCATCCACTACACGAGCGGCTGCGCCACGCGGAGCACGGCACGCGGGCTTGGCACATATCCTTACTGCACCCAGATGCGCTACCCCTCGTACTCGACCGCCAAGTCGGCGTTCTCCGGTCTCGCCATGATGCGCCTTGCGCAGCGCTACGGACGCGAGCTTTACGATCGCCCTATGAAGGATGACCTGCCGCAGCTTCTCTCCGCCGGCGAGGCCGACTGGTCCGCCGTCACCTATGGCAACTCGAACGACATGGCGACCGGCAATTACCTCAGCACTGAAGAAGAGGCCGACGAAGATAGCTCGCTAATGGACCGGTTCTTGGACCTCGAGGCCTTCGACGAATTGATCGCCAAGGCCCCGAGGCTCTTCCCGCACCGCGCGGCTCCCGGGACAACGTGGGTCTATCACAGTAATGACACGTTCATCCAGACTCAGGCGATGAACGCTTTTCTCAAGCGTCACGAGGGGCCGACGGCCGACCTCTTCGCGATGATGTGGGCGGACGTTTACCGCCCACTGCATATGAGCCGGGGCTTTCAGGGCACGATGCGCACCGACAACCGCGAGAATGGTGCGCCCTGGGGATATGCCGGCCTCTTCTGGAGCATTGACGATCTCGCTAAGTTGGCAGCGTTCCTTAACGTGGGCGACGGCAGGATCGACGGCCAGCAGGTGATCGATGCCACGCGCTTGCGCGAGGCCCTGTTCCGCACGACGCAGTCCGGTCTACCAGTGCCAGACTGGGAGCAGCATCCCACGGTGAAAAATAGCTACGTCTACAATCACAACTTCTGGGGCAAACGGGTTGGACCCGAGGAGTTCCCGTCGATTCGCTGTCGTTTCATCGTGCCGATCATGAGCGGCTACGGGGGCGTAACCGTAATGTTCCTGCCCAACGGTGCCGCTTACTACGCAGTCGCCGACGGTAACGAATACCCGCATAACGCGGCCATCGAGCAGATTGGCCGACTGGCACCGTACTGCCCCTGAATCGCAGATACGCCCGAGGCGCCCTGCGTTATTCTGCCGCCGCGAAAGCCGTCAATCATGGACCACTGAGAAGGGTCGCGATCTGCCGATTAGCCGCCCGATCCGTATATTACCCCTCACCACCGCGACGGCAATCAGCACCACCAGCAGCACAACCAGGAGGTACTTGGCAGAAGCAGATTGTGGAGCGCGTGCCAGCTCATGTCGTCGCTTCCCAGAGGCTGATCTGCAAACACCGTCGATTTGGCTTCCCCAAACCGGTCTGTCACGAGCGTCTCAGATGAGTCGAAAGCTCCAGTTCAATGGCGATCTTCAGTCATTGGCCGGCAGCCGCCAAGCGCACCCGTACCCTTTTGGATTGACCCGGGGGTGTTGCCGTGGGAGTTTGCCGGATCTTACCTTATGCGGGAGGAAACTCTGGATACTGCGGAGCGTTCCCGCCGATTTGATCCCAGGGGGCCTTGGAACTGACGAAGATATGCATGTCGATTTGAATGCCCGGATCACCGTCGATGCTACCGAGAGTCACCCCATGTACTCTGCCTTCATGAGTTCCACAGAGCGTGGTTCCACAAGTGTGGCAGAAGCACAGGCCCCATCCTGGCGCCGACTCATAACTTGCGAGGTTTTCGGCACCCCGGGTCCAGGTGAATGAGTTAGGCAGTACCTCCGCATACGCCGATCCGGCGCCGCTGAATGCCTTGCGGCAGCGCGAGCAATGACAACTTCTACCACCGCTAAGTGGCGCATTGATTTGATAGCGGACTCGACCGCAAAAACAGCCGCCGGTTACAGCCATAATTCGCCCCTCCAAGCTCAACTGACGCAAGCGCACTCTATTTTAGCGACGGAATAGCCCGGCCCATCACCGGCAACAGGCGGCCAACAACGGGCAATCGCCTGCCGAAACGGGCCGCTTGGAAGCGGCCGTTCGCGCATCCACTCAATCTCCGCTTTGGCTCTGCGGAAAGCCTCCCACAGCATCAGCTTTTCGTTGGACATCGGCAGGTCCCTGCTTTCTCGGATCTCGCCGCCGTCTATCACCCGGCAGCGCGCATTTTTCTGGCGTTATGAGGCGATTCTAATTCTGGTTACGCATTGGTCTGGGAGAGCGCGATTTTGCATCTGCGCTCGGTCAATTCTCCTAACCCATGTCTTACCACTTTTGGAGATCGCAAACATGAAAACTCTGAGTCACTCGAAATCGCACGGCATCAGTCAACCCACTTTGATCGCTTCGGCCGTGCCGATGCGATCAAGCGCCGAATCTTTGCGCGGCTCGATCAAACGCATCCTCTTGGCCGGCGGCCTTGCTGCCGCAGCCGCGGTGCCCGCTTGGGGAGGATCGGGCACAGACGGAACAGTCGCCCCGGACTCGGCGGCGCTCCACCAATGGCGCGCACTCGTGGCGCAGATGGCCACGCCGGAGGAAGGCTGCTTTCATGCGTCCTATCCCAGCACCGTCCCAGAGAAGGTGGATTGCTCGACCGATCATCAGCCAGGCGTTCATCCCGTGCACCGCAAACGATCGGACGATGCGCAGGAGGTAGTGGGCAATGGCGACGATTATGTCGCCCAAGCGACGGGACTGCTCACCTGGTCGCAAGGAACTTTCGCCATCAGCGGCGTCAAATCCGAGAAAAGTGTCGGTGGCAGCGGAGGCATTCTCGGTTCGAACGAATATTCCGTGCAGCTCAATACGAACATCCGGGAAACCACCGACGCATGTAAGGGCCATAGCGGTTGTACTGTTTGGCAACAATTCGTCTATGCGACGGATTACGTCAAGCCGGGGAAGGCCGGGGTGTTCATGCAATATTGGCTGATCAACTGGGGCTACTCCGCCTGTCCGAAGGGCTGGAACACCGATGCGCCAGATTGCTTCAAGAACAGCGTTGTGGAACCGGCACCGGATCTTTCGATCACGGACCTCGGCGACGTGACGCTCACGGCCAACGTAACCGCCGGCGGTAAAGATAAGGTCGAGTTCTACCATGGGTCAGACTACTGGTGGGTTACCGAACCGGACAGCGTGCTTGATATCTCCTCCGTTTGGAATAAGGTGGAGTTCAATGTCGTCGGCGATGCCGGTGGCTCACAAGCCGATTTCAACAGCGGCTCCTCGATCACCCCCAGCATTTTCCTGGCCGACGGATCGAGCGCCGCGCCAAAGTGTGTCGCAAATGACGGGACCACCGGCGAGACCAATAATTTGAACTTGGGCGGGTGCTCGGTTTCTGGTGGGTTTTTTCCCCTCATGCAGTTCGGCGAATCGAACTGAAGCGCTCGGCGTCATGCGGCAGCAGGTGTGGATGATTTGACAGCCGAGGGGGAGGCCTCTCGGCTGTTGCAAATGGCCGTCTTCTGACAGGTAACTATTTTTTATCTGTGGCGCGGGCGACAGATAGCTACCGCGAGACATACGAGGCGTTACACGCGATATACGGCGAGGCGATCATCGGGCGGAAACTATTGCAGTTTTCGTGTCCGAAAATGCCGAGGTGTTGTTGGTGCATAACGACGCGAGGCACCCTGACATGTACAGGCGAGTGTGAAGTCAATTAGCGAATCCATCGATTAGAGATGCCGGAAGCATACGGTCGTCCCCGTCAGAAACGGGTCAAAGGGCGCCAGTCGCGGGATCAGGCTGCACAATCGGCCATGGGCGCTAATTGCCAATCCGAGTGACGTCGAAAATGCCGTATCGGTATACCTTGTCGCTGCGCGCGCCAATGAAGACGCCGTTTCTGAACCACATTATGTTGTGTCGTATGATCCGGGTCGTGTCGCGATTGGCCGACCATATTTGATCGCACCGAGGTCGACTTCAACGAAGCCTTCAATCCGCCGTGCGAGCGTGCGCATTAGATTGCAACAGCAGCTTGAATTAGGTCGAATCGGCAACTTGCCTAAATGTCGTTCGTTCGGCTATTCTGCCTATCAGTGAACGAACTCATTTACGAGCAATGGCACTTTTCAAGGCCTAAATTAGCGCAGTCGTATCTGACGCTCCTGCGCGACGGGTCGGGGGATCCGATATGCCTCCAAGCGCCACGCCGCCTGGGAAAGACCACCTTTCTGCTGACTGAAGTCATTCCTGCGGCAATAAAGGCAGGTTACTTGCCAGTTTACGTGGATGTCTGGCAGCACCGATCGGACCCCATGGCCGCCATCAACTATGGCCTTCAGGAAGCGATCGACAATATTGAAGTGCCTCGATCGACGTTGGGCAAGCGGCTCAAGACCAAGGTCAACAAGGTCGGTATCGGCTCAGCCTCGATCGACCTTGGGGACGAGCCGGCGCGTCATAGACCGGAATCCCCCTTACTGTTGGTCGATTTTCTGCTCAAATCGCTGATTAGGACGGCCAAGAAACCGATCCTTTTGCTGCTCGATGAGATCCAAGAGTTGGCGATTGTGAAGGACGCGGAGAGCATCGTCTCGGCCTTACGCTCAGCCATCACAAAGAGCAAGGGCTCCGTTCGCGTGATATTTACCGGATCTAATCAAGACCGGTTGCGCGAGTTATTCAGTCGCTCTCGTGCGGCGCTGTACGAAGGCGCGAGTATGCTGTCGTTCCCTGCTCTCGGCGACGAATTTTCCAAATTCGTTGCGGACCGTATACACGAGAATTTGCGTCGGCCGGTGCTCGCGAGCGAAGTTGCCTTGGCGTTCGAGCGCTTCCAGCATCAACCCCGGTTACTCATTGATCTTGTGTTTGTCTTCGCGTCAGGAAGCACGGAGTCCTTCAAGGAGGTGTTCGAGCGGCATGTCGATCGAATCATATCCGATTCAAGTTTCCAGCCGATTTTGGATCGAATGACTCTGCTTCAACGCCTGGTATGTCAACGCTTGAATGTCGCGCCGGATCTTACCTCCGCGGATGCCCGCAAAGGATATGCCCTGGCGCTCCATAAGAACGTGGTGCCGTCCGGATCGGTGGGTGACGCACTGCGCACGCTCGTAGACCTGCATGTGCTGACCAAGCCGTCAGGTACCCGTGGCCACTATGCCTTCGACGATCCGATGTTTCGCGAGTGGTTTTCAAAAACAATGGCGCTCTGAGCGGTGTGGCCGTGCTCCATCGAGCGGCGCAACCCAGTCGGCGGCCAGCCTCGGTGGCTCGGTCGCAATCTCAGGCATAGCTACGACTGATGAACCAATACATCCCGAGCCCGACCAGCCCGGCCGAGAGGGTATCGACCACGATCGGTCGCGGCAGTGCGAGCCTTGCACGGACAAGCAAAGCGACCAAGCCGAGCGCAACCAAAACCAGAGTCAACTGACCGACTTCGACTCCGAGGTTGAATCCAAGCAGGATGCTGAACAGCTGCGCCGTGGGCAGACGCAATTCCAGCAGGTCGGCGGCAAAGCCGAATCCATGGATGAGTCCGAACACGACGGTGACCACGATTCGCAGCCGCGCGGCATCCCGTAAGTGTCCGGACAACATCAGATAGTTGGCCGCGAACAGGCCGGAACCGAGCAGCAGCAGCGACGGCAGGCCGCCAAATCCCAGAAAGCTTCCGACGGCCATCAGGATCAATGCGCCGGCGGTGCCGGCAGCAACGATCTCCGGCCGATGTGTGGCGACGGATATATTCTCGGCGCCGATCATGGCAATGGTCAGTGCGACCAGCGCATCGATGTACTCGGCATGGGGTCGGATGATGCCGGTCACCGCCAGTGCCAGCGTGGCGCTGTGCCCGATGGTAAAGCCGGTGACGACGAACACGAGATCGCGCAGGCGCCGGGAAATCAGCACCAGGCCGAGCAGGAACGACATGTGATCGACACCGGTGAAGATATGCATGATGCCCATCTGCACGTACTTTAGAAATCCGGCATCCTTCAAGCCCTCTTCCGTGGCGAAGGTCTCGAGCGTCTGATTGTCCTTCGTGAAAATCTGCTGGATGACGCTGCCGTCGCTGGTCTGGACTTGAGCCAGCGAGACGTGCGAGGGCACCAGATCGAAAAACACCGCGGAGTGCAGCGCGATGCCCGCGGCCGTCGGACATTGGAAGCTCATTTCGAAACGCCGAAACTGCACCGTTGCAGTCAGCGGCCTGGGCGCGGCGGTCAATGCGCAGGGTTTGCCGCCGGCACTCACGGACAGGCGCTGGGTGAGGTACTCCGCCACATGTACGTTCGACGGCTGTGTCTCGCCGGGGCGGCTCAGGCGCGCCGTCTCCACCAACGGAATGGTGAAGGACAGGTGCACGACCGCTCCCTCGATCCGCCAGTTCGAGTAGCTCGTGCTCTTGGTGTGCGCGCCGGCCTGAGCGACCAGGCCGATGCCGATCAACAGCACCATGAGCCTCAGGGGTCCGCGCCGGAATCGGCGCATCATGGCGCGTAATCCGGGGCCACGACGATATCCGCGCGACCGTGCAGATAGATCAGATTGGCGGCGCGCACCTTGGCCTCTGCGTCGCGCTTGACGTCGGCCCAGACGCGGTTGCTCGCCTGCTCGAAGCTCTGCGATACCGGAAAGCGACGTTTGATCATGGCGATCAGATGGACGCCCTCGCTCTCATCGACCGGATCGGAAACTTCCCCGTCCTTCAAGGGCGATAACGCGTTGTAGAGTGCATCGTCGACCTTGGCGCGCACGGCGAATTCGAAGATATCGCCCAAGTCCGTGTGCCCGGCCGCCATGAATCGGCCCGAATCGACCAGACCGTAGCGCTTGATCACCGCATCCAGGGGCTGTCCCGCGCGGATCTCCGCCGCCGCCTGGATGGCCGTGCCGTGTGCAACCGCGGCCGAGCGGGACGCGTCGGTTCTGACCACCAGGTCACGAAGTTGCATGATGCCATCGGAAGCATACTGGCTCCGGTGGTGTTCGTAATAAGCATGCAGCTCTTCGCTAGTCGGCTGCTGCGCGATGACGTCGGCGGTGACCTCCAACTCGACGCCGGCGACCAGCGCATTGCGCACGTCCGGATCGTAGCTCGGCAGGTCGATTTCCAAGCCACGCTGCATCATCAACTCTTCGTTGATCATATCCTCGAGGATCTTTTCGCGCTGCTCCCGGGTTGTCTGCGCGAACGGCACCGAATACTGAGTCTCGGTCTGGGTCATGAAATCACTGCGCAGAATCTGGCGTTGATTGACCAAGGCGACGGCTTCAGCCGGTACGCCGCTCGAACGCGTTCCCTTGGCGGTAAACAGTCCGTAACCGGCGATCACCAGGCCGATCAAGGCACCGCATGCCAAAAACGCCATCGAACGGCGATTCGAGGGTTTGGATACGTCAAAGAATTCGTTCTGGGCAGCCAAGAAGTCTCCGATTCAATTGCGGGTGATGGTCGGCGCGTTGGCCGATGTGCTCACCAAGTACAGCGTCAACGAGCGGATCTGTAGCGGCGTAAGTTTGTCGATCCAGGCCGGGCATGTGCCGTGCCGGCCGTTCAGAACGGATTGATAGAGTGTTTGCCGATCACCGCCGTACAGCCAGGTTGGGCCGGTCAGCGCCGGCGCGCCATAGTCGGTCACGCCCCGTGCGTCGCCCGCGTGGCAGTCGACGCAATTGCCCTTGCCGTAATACACGGCGCGGCCGCGCTCCGTCATCGCTGAATCAGAGGGCACGCCCGCCCAACTCTCGATGAGCTCAACGACATCCCGGGCGTCGTCCGCGCTGATCTGGCCGGACCTCACCAGTGCCGGCATGTCCGTCACATTGTGTGCTTTGGGATGTCCGGAGCGGATGCCATAGAGGATCGTATGCTCCACCGCCACAGGATCGCTGCCATACAGCCACGCGTTCTTGGCCAGATTCGGCACCCCGCGGGCAGGATTGCCCTGCAGAGCCGCACCATGGCAACTTGCACAGCGTTCTTGATAGAGCGGCCGGCCGAGATTGAGCGCCCGCTGGAGCAGCGCGGGATCCTCGAGGATCTGCGTGGGATCCGCACGCACCAGCCGCTCGCCAGCCCTGCGTTGGCTCGACCAGTACGCGCCCGCAATCGCCAGCAGTGACAGCGCGACTCCGGCCGCGCGCCAGCGTATTTTTCGCGTCGCCGCCGATACCGATGAGTTGCTGTTTCGTTCACCCATTGCCGATCGAGACCTGCGGTTATCGGACGCCCTCAAAGCCGATCCAACGGCCGAAGGCCACAATGCCGATCCACAGCATGAGAGATATCAGGCCGGCGACCTGTCCCTGCCAGGGCGTCGCCCGGGGTTCGCTCCAGCGACCCAAGCCGCGCCCCATAATCCAATGGAACGTCAGCATGTTGGCACCCGCGAGGACGAGCAACAGCAACTTCATCCGGAACTGAAAATTTTGCGCATAGCCGACCGCGTGCGATGTGAACAAGGCGCTTCCCGTCAGGACAGCGACCACGAAGGCGGTCCAGGTGAACGGCAGCACGTCTGCCGAGACGGAGCCGACACTGCGGTTCGCGGAAACGACACCCAGCAACCGGAGGTCGACGATTGAAATCGATCCGACGACGAGCGTCAGCGCGAGAACGTGCACGCTC
>Ga0209530_1001531_pt1 | contig 10107 bp, 7 predicted proteins | sample BlaSpr_A8_Ref_O1_FD_187987 | JGI IMG/M metagenome (GOLD analysis project Ga0209530, IMG submission 187987) | Forest soil microbial communities from Thunder Bay, Ontario, Canada - Black Spruce, Ontario site 2_A8_Ref_O1 (SPAdes) (version 2) | ecosystem: Environmental > Terrestrial > Soil > Boreal...
GGTCGCGATCTGGACCGCGATGGACTCCGAGACGATGTCCTGCTCGGCGAGGGCATCAGCGAGGAGGGGATGCTGGCGGTACAGGCTGCCCAGCTTCGCGACCTGGCTGGCTTTGCCGGTCTTGACCCTGGTGGAGTGCACCAGGAACGAGGTGGCGGTGCGGTGCCCGTAATCGTGGTGCAGGTGCTGGTCACTGAGTACGCTGACCGCTTTCCCGCGGACCGCGGCCTGCCCGGCGTCCATCTGCTCCATCACCGTCAGCAGTTCCGCGATGGACTCGCCGGGCAGCTGGGTCATGTCCACGCCGGCCAGGTACATGATCGCGGACTTCACGGACCCCAGCGCCTCCCGCACGCTCCCGGGCTCCGGGTCCTGCTTCCTGGACTCCGGCTCCCCTGCCGCGGCTGCTGCTGTTGTCTCCATATGCCAATCACCCCCTTCCCTGTGCGCGGGCCTGCTGCGTTCCTTGCGGCCGCCCTTCTCTGGCGGCCCTCGGGTGTCCTGGCCTGTCCGTTGTCGGTGCTGCGCTGCCGGCGGCTCCGGTGTTGGTCGGGATGCCTCTGCTCGAATTCTCTTTCATTCTAACAGGCCGTCCGGCATGCGTCAACGTGTTCGAGTTGATGGATATAGCCGGATATTCTGGCGTTCATGCTGGTAGGCGTCATCATTCGCTGGACGGCTCAGCAAGGCGTTCTGAAATAAATGATCTAGAATTCTGGTGGCGGGGTCTCTTGCGGGGAGAGGTCGCGTGGCCCGCGGCGCGGCACCCGGGTACGGTCTGATCGCCGGCCGCCGCGCCGGCTCCCGCCCCTCCGGAGCACGTGCGGTGCGTAGCGTGCGGGGGCGGTCACGGATCCGGCTCTGCTTATGAGCTGGCGAGAGTGCCGCCGTCCGCTGGGGCGTGCTTGTCTTCAGGTCGCGTGATATCTGGGTGACATCGTCCGGCCTTCCGGGTAGACATGGGGCGTGTCTGTATCCGTGGCGGATGTCCGCGCTGTCGACCAGCTGGTGGGTTTTATCCGGGACGGCGGGCAGCCGAAGTACCTGCTGTTCTGGGGACATCAGCCGCCCTCGGGCGGCGGTGCAGGGAAGGGCGGCCTGAGCCAGTGGTGGCCTGCCACCTTCGCCGTGGACAACGTGATGTATCTGTCGGCGGAGCATTTCATGATGGCGGCTAAGGCGCGGCTGTTCGGCGATGAGGAGATGGCAGAGCGCATCGTGGCGGCGGCGCATCCCGGTCAGGCGAAGGCGCTGGGTAGGCAGGTACGCGGATTTGATGAGCAGCGCTGGGCCCAGGAGCGTTCCGGGCTGGTGGTGACCGGGAACCTGGCTAAGTTCGGCCAGCACCCGGACCTGCGGGAGTTCTTGCTGGGTACCGGGAACCGGGTTCTGGTCGAGGCTTCGCCGCTGGACCGGGTGTGGGGTACCGGCCTTGCCGCTGATGACCCGCATGCCGCCTCACCGGAGCACTGGGCGGGCCTGAACCTGCTCGGCTTCGCGCTCATGGAGGTACGTCAGCAGCTCAGTGGGCAGCCTGCCGGCGGGAGCTAGGGGCAGGTCAAGATTGGACCAATTGGTCCATAACTGAGTAAAGTTGGCGGATGACGCTTACCGCGAAGGGGCAGGCGACCAGGCAGCGCATCATCGAGGGCGCGGCGGAATACCTGCGCAGTGACGATCCCGGCGAGGCGACGCTGGATGACATCCGGGCCATCACCGGCACGAGCAAGGGCCAGATCTTCCACTACTTCCCGGCGGGCAAGGATGAACTGCTGCTCGCGGTCGCGCGCCACGAATCGGCGCGCGTCCTGGACGACCAGCAGCCGCACCTGGGCAGCCTCACCTCCTGGGCGGCATGGACCCGGTGGCGGGACGCCGTCGTGGCCCGTTACCGGGCACAAGGACGGAACTGCCCCCTGGGCATGCTCATGACCCAGATCGGCAGCACGCCGGGGGCGGCCGAGGTCGTCGCCGCGCTCCTCGAACAGTGGCAGGCACACGTCCGCCTGGGCATCGCCGGTATGCAGGCCGCGGGACTCATCCGGCCGGGACTGGACCCCGGCCAGGTCTCGGCAGCCTTCATCGCCGGGATCCAGGGCGGCGTCCAGGTACTTCGCTCAACCGGGAGCACCCGGCACCTCGAGGCCACGCTCGACACCCTCATCGACCACCTGCGCGGCGAGTAATTGGACTCGCAGGTCCAAAAATTTGCTACTAGCCTCACTGTGATGACACGACGACTCGAGAACAAGACGGCCCTCGTCACGGGATCCACCAGCAACATCGGCCGCCAGATCGCCGTCGCGTTCGGCTGCGAAGGCGCGCACGTCATCGTTTCCGGGCGCGACGACGCGCGGGGCCAGTCGGTGGTCACGCGCATCCGCGACGCTGGCGGCAAGGCGGACTACGTGCACGCCGACCTGAACGGCGCGGCCGCGAGCCGGACGCTCGCGCAGGAGGCAGCCGGGCTGCTGGGCGGGCGCATCGACATCCTGGTCAACAACGCCGGGATCTTCCCGGGCACCAGCACGCTGGCCACCGACGAGGAGACATTCGACCGCGTCTACGCCGTGAACGTCAAGTCCGCGTTCTTCCTCACCCAGGCGCTCGTGCCCGCAATGATCCGCGACGGCGGCGGAACCATCATCAACCTCGGCTCCTGGATCGCGCGGCTCGCTGTGCCGACCGGCGCGCTCTACAGCTCGGCCAAGGGAGCAGTGGAGACAATGACCCGCGCCTGGGCGGCCGAGTTCGGCCCCCACGGCATCCGCGTCAACGCGATCTCGCCAGGGGTGATCCAGCCGGAGGACTGGGATCCGGCCGCTGAGTACCCCGGTGCGGTGTTCATGCGCAGCGCTCCGGCGGGCACGCCCGGCCACCCGGACGCTATCGCCGCCGCAGCGGTCTACCTCGCCTCGGATCAGGCTGCCTTCGTGCACGGCGCGGTCCTCGACATCGACGGGGGCCGGGTAAACGTGCTCACATCCTCCGCTCGCTCAGGCGAGGCGGAGCTGGCGGGCTAGGGCGGCACCGCCGAGCAGTTCCGCCCGGTCGCCGAGCTCTCCCGGGATCACCACAACGGAGTCGGCGACGACCGGCGCGGCGTGCCGGTCGATGGATTCCCTGATGCCGTCGAGAACATACTGCCCGGCCGCGCCGAGCGACCCGCCGAGTACCACGGCAGACGGGTCGAGCATCGTGCAGAAGCTCGCCAGTGGCCGGCCCGCCATCCGGCCGAGGTCGGCGAAGACGCGCCGGACGGCGGGCTCGCGTTCGGCGGCGAGAGCGAGGACCTGCGGCAGCGCGAGCCGCTCTTCGTAGGATCGCTGCACGAAATCCTGCAGCGAGGATCCCACGATCGCCGCCAGGCATCCGCGCCCGCCGCAGGCACACAGCTCACCGTCGTCGCGCACCTGGACGTGCCCTAGTTCCCCGGCGAACCCGGATGCGCCGGTATGGAGCCGTCCATTGATGACCAGCCCGACACCGATATTGTGCTCAAGCTTCACATAGGCCAGGCTGCTATGCCCACGTCCCGCGCCATAGACGGCCTCACCGAGGCTGCCCAGGTTAGCGTCGTTCTGCACTGACACCGGAACGCCCAGCCGCTCGGCCACCGCGGCCTCTGATTCGCCGGGACGGACCGGCCGCGCGAGGCTGATCACCACGCGACCAAGCTGTTCGCGCGCGCAGCCAGCCTCGGCGAGCATGGCTTCCACCAGGTCGCTGCCCGGTCCGGCGATCGCGTCGAGATCTGCGGCCATCCTTGCCGCGGCGCGACGGGACGCCCTCGCCACGATCCGGCCGGCGTATGTCACGAGTGCCGCCTCGATACCAGACCGGCTGCACGACAGCACGCCGACCAGGGTCGGCGGTCCGCTCAACCTCAGGGTCCGCGCCGGCCGGCCCGCCCGTTGCGCCGTGCGCTCGTGGTCGGTGCCGGGCTGCTCGGTGATCTGGCCGCGCCTGATCAGGTCGGTGACGAAGCCGGTGGCCGTCGTCCGTGGCAGGCCGGAACGGCCCGCCAGCTCGGCACGGGTCAGCGGGCCGTAGCACTCGATCAGTGCGAGTAGCTCTCCAGCGCTGCCGCCCAGCTCGTCTGACATAGTCACCTCCGTCCTGGGTCAGGCTAGCTTAATTAGACGAATCTGTCTAAATCATCCCCAGGCGATTCGGAGTTATCTGCATACATGACAATTGATTATGACCATTTCGGCCGTAAAGGAGCGTCGCCAGCTCGGGTTGCGGCAGTCGTTCCGCTCACTTGAGTCACCCGTGTACCGGGCCTGGTTCTTCAGCCAGGTCTTCTCCGCTTCCGGGACGATGACTCAGGGCGTCGCGCTGTCCTGGCTGGTGCTGCGGCTCACCGGCAACGGGGTGGACCTCGGCCTGATGACTGCCTGCACGTTCGCACCGATGATGGTCTTCGGCCCGCTCACCGGCGCCCTGGTGGACCGGGTGGACCGGCGGCGGCTGCTCATCTTTACCCAGACGTCGCTGACCCTGCTCGCCGCGCTGCTGGCGGTGCTGATCGCTACCGGGCAGGTCCGGGTCTGGATGCTGTTCGTGATCACGGTCGTCACCGGCTCGGTAGCGGCACCCGACAACACGGCGCGTCAGGTCTACGTGATCGACCTGGTGGGGACCGAGCGGGTGGCGAGCGCGGTCAGCCTGTACGAGGTCATCATCAACACGTCGCGCGTTGTCGGACCGGCGACCGGAGGCCTGATCCTGGCGACCCTCGGCGTCTCCGCATGCTGTGCGGTGAACGCCGCTTCTTACGTGATACCGATCGCCGTGCTGCTAGCGAATCGCACCGTGCGATCCGCGGACAGCACCGTGCCCAAGGCCGCGAGGGACCGGACGCCGGGACAGCTGCGTGCTGGCCTGCGCTACGCGTGGTCGAACCGGCCGATCCGGGTGAGCCTGTTCCTCGCCGCATCGTCCGGCATGCTGTTCAGTCTCAGCGTGTCGCTGCCGGTGCTCGCCACCCGCGTGTTCCACCTCGGTGGTGGCGGTTACGGCATGATGATGGCCGTATTCGGGGTGGGCGCCCTGCCCGGCGCTCTGCTCGCGTCGGCGGGCCGAGGCAGGCCGACGGGCCGGTCGGTCGGCCTGCTCGCCCTGGCAACCGGGGCGGCGGTCCTCGCGACGGCGGCCGCTCCGTGGCTGTGGCTGCTCATCGTCGGCCTCATCGTGACGGGCTGCCTGTCGATCTGGTTTATCGCCCAGGCCAACACGCTCGTCCAGCTCGACGCCGACCCGGCCATGCGCGGCCGGGTGATGGGCCTGTGGACGATGGCGCTGCCCGGCACCGATGTGGCCTCGGGCCCGTTCGTCGGCTACGTCACGCAGGACCTAGGCGGCCGCGAAGGGTTCGGCACGGCCGGGCTGGCCCTGCTGCTCACCGCCAGCATCGGCTGGCGCGCGCTGACCGGGCACCCGGGGCCGGCGGGAAGTGTCACGCCCGAGTGACCAGGGAATGATCACGGACGGTAACCCGGCAGGGCCCGGATGGGGTAACGGCCGGGGTGGGGCAACGGGGGCACGTCATGGGGTTTTCCGGTAGGTGCTGGCCGCTTCGGCTGGGGACCGCGGGGCTGTCGGTGATGCTGGTGACCACGGGATGCTCCAATGGCGGCCTCAGCGATACGAAGAAGGCCGCTGAGTCTTCGACTGCCGATGCCCTTGCGTCGTACTACCGCCAGAAGGTGAACTGGCACCCCTGCCCGGAACCAGTCCAGACGATGCAATGCGCGACGGTAAGTGTCCCGGTCAGCTATGCCGATCCGGCCGGCCGGTCGATCAAGCTAGCGGTCGACAAGATCCCGGCCACCGACCCCGCGGGCCGGCTCGGTTCGCTCCTGGTGGACCCGGGCGGCCCCGGCGGGTCGGGCGTTCAGTATGTGGCGGGCTCCCAGGACACCTTCAAGACGCTGGCCACCCACTACGACGTGATCGGATTCGATCCGCGCGGTATCGGGTTCAGCGACCCGGTGAAATGCCTGGACGACAAGCAGATGGACGCCTACCTGGACACGGACTTCGATCCGGCCGCAACCAGGCAGGCGGTCAGGACTCTGCAGGCGGTCAAGCGCTACGCCGACTCGTGCCAGGAAAATACCGGGCCGCTGCTCGCCCAGGTCGGCACCGCGAACGTGGCCCGCGACATGGACGTGATCCGCGGCGCGCTCGGCGATCGCAAGCTCGACTACCTGGGGATCTCCTACGGCACCTACATCGGCCAGGAGTACGCCAGGCTGTTCCCGAGCCATGTGGGCCGGATGGTGCTCGATTCGGTGGACAACCCGGAGCAGGACGCCGCCGACGACCAGCCGGACGCCGCGGAGAGCCAGTTCGATAAGGCCGTCAGCACCATCCTGACCGACTGCACCAGAAAGCCTTCCTGCCCGGTCGGCACCGCCCCGGACCAGACGGGCGCCAAGCTGAACGCATTGCTGGCCAGGCTGGCCGAGCATCCGGCCCCGGCCGAGGACGGCCGGGCTCTGACCTCCTCGCTGGCCCGGATGGCGCTGCTTCAGGCCACCTACTCCCCCACGTTGTGGGGACCCCTGGACGAGGGCCTGACTCAGGCCGAGCGCGGCCACGGGGAGGCGCTGCTGCAGATCGCCGACCAGTCCAACGGCCGTGCCCCCGATGGCGGCTACAGCACCGAGAAGACCGGCCTGTACAGCGTGAACTGCCTCGAAGCCGGCAACGCGAGGAAGACAGTGGACCAGGCCGCGACCGAGCTCATGGCGAACCGCAAGGAACTGAACGCATACTCTCCGATCTTCGGCGTCATGCTGGCTGTTCAGGGAGACGTCTGCTCCTTCTGGCCGGTCGCCGGGCAGCCCCGCACCGCGATCAGCTCCAGCGAGGTCCCGCCGATCCTGATGCTCAACAACACGGGCGATGCCGCCACCCCGCTCACCGACGCCGAGCAGGTCGTCAAGAGGTTCGCTGGCGCCCGCCTGGTCATCAACGAGAGCGAAGGCCACGGCGTCTACCCGACCGAGGCCAATACCTGCGCTCGCACCATCACCGACAACTATCTCTTCAGCGGCACCCTGCCGGCGCAGGCAACCACCACCTGCAAGCCGGCCGCGCAGACCGCCGACGGCGACCCGCTCACCGAGCCCGCCGCGCTGGACACCGCGGGCGGAGACTAGGCCGAGCGGCCGGAGCGCGTTTCCGGGTGCCCTATCGCGCGACTTCTAAGCAGGCTTCGTCAGCTGTGCCCGCAGGTCGTCCGGGGTGGTGACCGGGACCAGGCAGGTGAAGTCCCGGCAGACGTACGCCGCCGGTGCCCCGTCTACCAGGCCCCGTCCTTCCAGCAGCGGGATGCCCCCGGTAACCCCGTCGCCGAGCGCCAGCACGGCACCCGGCGGCGAGAACTCCAGCGCGGTGCGGTGCAGGGCCGCGGTCCGCGGATCGCCGGCGGGACCGATGATGGCGATCTCGGCCGGCCCGGCCATGACCGCCTCGGCCGCCGCGAGGCCGGCGCCCGCCGCTCGCGGGAACCGGGCCACGATGGCCGGCAGCACGGCGAGCGCGTCCTTGGCCGCCTTCCGGTGGGCAGCGGAACCGGTCAGCGCCGAATAGCTCACCAGCGCGCCCGCCATCGCGAAGGCACCCGACGGGGTGGCATCGTCCGACGGATCGGCGGGCCGGAAGATCAGCGCCTCGCCATCGGCCGCGGAGTCGTAGAAACCGCCGCTGCCGTCGGTGAACAGCGATAGCGCCACGTCGAGCAGCGACCCGGCCAGCTCCACCCAGCGCGCCGATCCGGTCACCCCGGCCAGCACCAGGAATCCCTCGGCGACGCACGCGTAGTCATCAAGCGCACCGCCCGTGTTGCCCGCCTTCCCGTCCCTGGAGGTCCGGATCATCCGGCCGTCGGCCAGGTGCACGGAAGCAAGGAGGGATGCCGCGTCAACCGCGGCCGCGATCAGCGAGGGGTCAGACAGCAGCAGGCCGGCCTCGGCCAGCGCCGCGATGGCCATCCCGTTCCACGCCGCCACCACCTTGTCGTCCCGCCCGGGCCGTGCCCGCTCTTCCCGCGCCAGCCACAGCTCAGTGCGGATCCTGGCAAGCCGCGACGCGTCCGCTTCGCTGACCGGATCGACCCGTAGCTGCAGCACGGACGCGCCGCCCTCGAACGTCCCGTCCTGCGTGACGCCGAAGAAGTCCGCCGCGAACGCCCCGTCATCCCGACCGAGCACCACGTCAAGCTCGTCGGGCCGCCAGACGTAAAACGCACCCTCGCGGCTCGTGCCGCCCGGATCCGGGCTGTCCGCGTCCAGCGACGAGGCGAACCCGCCAGAAGCAGTGCGCAGCTCGCGGATCATCCACTCGCAGGTCTCCCGCGCGACCCGCCTGCTCAGCTCCGACCCGGTAAGCCGCCAGTGGTGCGCGTACGCCCGGGCGAGCAGCGCGTTGTCGTACAGCATCTTCTCGAAGTGCGGCACCGTCCAGGTGGCGTCCACCGAGTACCGGGCGAAACCGCCGCCGATCTGGTCGTACATGCCGCCGCGGGCCATCGCCTCCAGGGTGCCGGTCGCCATCGCCTGGGCGGCGGGATGACCGGTCCGCTCGTAGTAGCGCAGCAGGAACTCGATCACCATCGACGGCGGGAATTTGGGCGCCCCGCCGAACCCGGCCGACACCAGGTCGTACCCGTCCTCAAGCGATACCGCGGCCCGGTCCGCCGTCGCCACCCACGGCGACTGCCCGGCCCCGGCGCGCATGGCTTCCGCGACCGCCTCCGCGTTCCTGGTCAGTGCGTCGGTGATCTGCGCCGCGTGAGCGGTCAGGTCGCGCCGCCGCTCCCGCCACGCCTTCGACGTGGCCAGGATCAGCTGCTGGAAGTTCTCCCTTGGCAGGTAGGTGCCGCAGAAGAACGGCTCCTTGCCCGGCGTCATCACCACCGTCATCGGCCAGCCACCCTGACCGGTCATCACCTGCGTGGCGGTCATGTAGACCGAGTCCACGTCGGGTCGTTCCTCCCGGTCCACCTTGATCGCCACCATGCGCTCGTTCAGCAGCGCCGCCGTGGCACGGTCCTCGAACGACTCATGCGCCATCACGTGACACCAGTGGCACGCGGCGTAGCCGACCGACAGCAGCACCGGGACATCCCGGCGGGCGGCCTCGGCGAACGCCTCCTCACACCACGGCCACCAGTCGACCGGGTTGTCGGCATGCTGGAGCAGATACGGGGACGTCGAGCTGGCGAGATGATTCACGGGCCTACCCTAGCCCGCGTTCTGGGCTGCGATCAGGTCACGGAACCAGAAGTACGAATCCTTGGGCGTGCGTTCCAGCGTGTCGAAGTCCACCCGCACCAGGCCGAAGCGCTGGCTGAACTCCTCGGCCCACTCGAAGTTGTCCATCAGCGACCAGGTGAGGTAACCGCTGACGGCCACCCCGGCATCCATCGCGGCGTGCAGCGCCGCGAGGTGCCCGTCGATGTAGGAGATCCGCTCGGCGTCCCGGATCCGTCGGTCCGCGTCCACCGTGTCGTTCGTGGAGCAGCCGTTCTCGGTGATCAGCACCGGCGGCAGCGCGGCGCCGTACCTGTCGCGCATCCCGGTGAGCAGCTCGGTGAGGCCCGACGGCACCACCGGCCAGCCGAACGCGGTGTGCGGCACCCCCTCGATGTCCCGCATCTCGAACGGCATCTCGGCGCCCGGCACGGCGGCCGCGATCACCGTCGGGCTGTAGTAGTTGATGCCGAGCAGGTCCAGCGGCGTCGCGATCAGCTTCAGGTCGCCGTCCGCGACGAACGGCAGCTCCGCCGGAGCCCCGACCGCGGACAGGTCCGGATACCGGCCAAGCAGCACCGAATCGTTGAACAGCTCGTTGTGCAGCGCGTTGTAGCCCGCCGCCGCCGCGACGTCCGCCTCGGCGGAACTCGCCGCCCGCACCGGCGTGCAGTTGTTGGCGATCGACACCTTCAGGCCGCGTTCCCGCAGTGCCGCGGCGGCGAGCCCGTGCCCGAGCAGCTGGTGGTGCCCGGCCGGCAGCGCCGCCATCCCGAGCTTGCGCCCGGGCGCGTGCTCGCCGAGCGAATACCCCAGTGCCATGTGGATGAACGGCTCGTTC
>Ga0209530_1001532_pt1 | contig 10104 bp, 8 predicted proteins | sample BlaSpr_A8_Ref_O1_FD_187987 | JGI IMG/M metagenome (GOLD analysis project Ga0209530, IMG submission 187987) | Forest soil microbial communities from Thunder Bay, Ontario, Canada - Black Spruce, Ontario site 2_A8_Ref_O1 (SPAdes) (version 2) | ecosystem: Environmental > Terrestrial > Soil > Boreal...
GGTTCGAGGGCAGTCAAAAGACCATCCGATCCTCTTGAATGTCCCGGAAACCTCATATCTAAAATGCGTGATTGCGCATGTAAGCTGATGACAATAATGCATGAATCGTACTTGATAGCAATACACTCAAATTTTATGCTTCTAATGTGCTTACCCAGCATCTAACTTTAGTGAAGCGACAACCGCCGAAGTCTTGAACAATCAAGCACAGAAGGAGATCATTACCATGACTGTTTTAACCCGTTGGGAGCCTTTCCGAGAGTTTTCCACCCTGCAGGACCGCATGAACCGCTTGTTCCGCGAGTCCTACAATGAAGGTGGGCGGGATGAATCCCTCACCGCATCCCGCTTTGCCCCAGCCGTCGACGTCTACGAAGACGAGCACACCGTGACTCTGAAGATCGAAGTGCCCGGAATCGACGAGAAAGACATCGACGTCCGCCTGGAGAACAATACCCTCACCGTCCACGGCGAGCGCAAGATCGAGAAGGCAGAGAAAGAAGAGAACTACCGCCGTGTGGAGCGCCAGTACGGCAGCTTCACCCGCACCTTTACTCTCCCCACCACCGTGGATTCCGAGAAAGTTTCGGCCAACTACGACAAGGGCGTCCTGAAGATCGCTCTGCCCAAAAAGGCCGAAGCCAAGCCCAAGCAGATCAAAGTCAACATCGGCAGCGAAAAGACCCTCGAAGGCAAGCAACCTAATAGCAGCAGCCAAGCTGCGTAATCGGTAATGCTCATGTGGGACCGGGTCTCCGACCCGGTCGCCGGGCAGAGCCCGGCAGTCTACAATCAGCGGGAGGCGGCAAAAACTGGCCGCCTCCAGTTTATTTTGCAGCCACCAATTGTGTAGTTCGGCAATCTGAAATGTGTGGGTCGAGCGGCGATCTTCTCGGCCTTCAGATTACCCGATTCGACAATTACCAAATTTGGAAATTGGAGTCATCCATGCCCATCCGTTGGGAAAAATTCACCGTCAAAGCGCAGGAAGCCGTCCAGCGCGCGAACGACCTCGCTTCCGAGCACGGCAACCCCGAGCTTCTGCCCATACACCTTCTGGCGGCCCTGCTTGAGGACAAAGAAGGAATCGTCCCGCCCGTCCTCGAAAAAATTGGCATCGGTCCGCAAGCCGTTCTCAGCGATCTTTACCGCGACATCGAAAAGCTCCCCAAAGTTTCCGGGGAATCGGTACAAGCCACGCTTTCGAACGCCGCCAACAAACTGCTGGAGCAAGCTTTCAAAGAAGCCTCCAACTTCAAGGACGAATACGTCTCCACCGAGCATCTTCTGCTGGCTATCACGCATTTGAAACAGGATGCGGCGGCACAGATCCTAGCCCGCCACGGCGCAACTTACGACGCGATTCTGAAAGCCCTCACCTCAGTCCGCGGCTCGCAAAAAGTAACCGACCAGAATCCCGAAGCAAAGTATCAGGCCCTTGAGCGCTACGCTCGCGACCTCACCGAGCAGGCCCGCCGGGGCAAGCTCGATCCGGTCATCGGCCGCGATGAAGAAATCCGCCGCGTGGTTCAGGTTCTTTCCCGGCGCACGAAAAATAATCCCGTGCTCATCGGCGAGCCCGGCGTGGGTAAGACTGCCATCGTCGAAGGTCTGGCCCAGCGCATCATTTCCGGTGACGTTCCCGAAGTTCTCAAGAACAAGCGCGTGGTCGCGCTCGATCTAGGAGCCATGCTGGCCGGGGCAAAATATCGCGGCGAATTTGAAGATCGCCTCAAGGCCGTCCTGAAAGAAATCGAGGACTCCTCAGGCCAGATAATTCTATTCATCGACGAGCTTCACACACTCGTCGGCGCCGGTGCCAGCGAAGGCGCCATCGATGCCTCCAACATGCTCAAGCCCGCGCTCGCTCGCGGGGAACTGCGCGCCATCGGCGCGACCACGCTCAACGAGTACCGCAAATACCTTGAAAAAGATGCCGCCCTCGAACGCCGCTTCCAGATTGTTTTCGTCGGCGAGCCCAACGTCGAGGACACGATCGCGATTCTGCGTGGCCTGAAAGAGCGCTACGAGGTGCATCATGGGGTTCGAATAAAGGATTCGGCCATCGTGGCCGCCGCCACGCTGTCGCACCGCTATATTTCTGACCGGTTCTTGCCCGACAAGGCCATCGACCTGGTCGACGAAGCCGCCGCCTCCATCCGCATTCAGATCGATTCTCTTCCCACCGCGATCGATCAACTCGAGCGCCGTGCTACGCAATTGGAAATCGAAAAACAGGCGCTGAAAAAAGAAGACGATAACAACTCCCGAGACCGCCTTGCCGTCATCGAGAAGGAACTTGCGGGAATTCGCGAGAAATCCAACGCTCTCAAGGCCAACTGGAAAAGAGAAAAAGATCTCATCGCCCGCTCCCGCGAGCTGAAAGAAAAAATCGAGAAGCTCAAAATCGAAGAGCAGGCCGAAGAGCGCCAAGGCAATCTGCAACGCGTCGCCGAAATTCGCTACAGCCTGTTGCGGCAAGCCGAAGAAGAATTAAATCAGCTATCCGCCAAAATCGACGGCAAAGGTAGCGACGGAACAGGCACCGGCGCTCCGCGCATGCTCAAAGAAGAAGTGGACGAAGAAGATATCGCTCGCATCGTCTCGAAATGGACGGGCATTCCAGTTTCTAAAATGCTCGAAGGCGAAGTAAAAAAGCTGGTCACCATGGAAGAACGTCTGCGCCAGCGCGTCGTCGGCCAGGATCAGGCGCTTGAGCGCGTCGCCAATGCCATTCGCCGCTCACGTGCCGGTCTCAGCGATCCCAAGCGTCCCATCGGCTCGTTTATTTTTCTCGGCCCAACCGGCGTCGGCAAAACCGAACTCGCCCGCGCTCTCGCCGAGTTCTTGTTCGACGATGAGCGTGCTCTGCTGCGCATCGACATGTCCGAATACATGGAGAAGCATTCCGTGGCACGCCTAATCGGTGCGCCTCCAGGCTACGTTGGATACGAAGAAGGTGGACAACTTACCGAGCAGGTCCGTCGGCGTCCCTACGCGGTTGTGCTGTTTGACGAGATCGAGAAAGCTCATCCTGATGTCTTCAACATCCTGCTCCAGATCATGGACGATGGCCGGCTCACCGACGGCAAAGGCCGCGTGGTCGACTTCAAGAACACGATCATCATCATGACCTCGAATCTCGGCTCGAGTTATCTGCAAGCCGAAAACTTGCGCACGCCAGAAGATTTCGAGAAAGCGAGCGAACAGGTGATGACCGCGCTGCACGGCCACTTCCGCCCTGAGTTCCTCAACCGTGTGGATGACATCATCGTCTTTGGCCCGCTCGGCAAAGAGCAGTTGGTGAAGATCGTCGAGCTACGCCTGGAGGATGTGCGCCGTCTGCTTGCCGATCGCAAAATATCGATCGAGCTCACCGATTCGGCCAAAGAACTCTTGTTCACCCAGGGCTACGACGCCAACTTCGGCGCGCGCCCGCTCAAACGCGCGATTCAGAAGCTAGTGCAGGACCCGCTGGCTTTGAAAATTCTCGACGGCGAAATCCTGCACGGCGATCACATCGTGGTGGATGCTGACAAGAAGTCCAGCAAGATGAAATTTGAAGTCAGCAAGCGCGTGGGAGAGAAAGAGCCAGCGAAAGCGAGGCGGTAAAGCAGACCCGAGATCTATCTCCCCTTGAAGGCTTCGATCACGTCGGGAGATTGAGCCAGAAACCACACAGCTACTACTTTCGCCATCATCTGGCCGCCATACCAGGCGAGCCGCCAGTTCAGATCCGTCGCAGCGGCGGACACGGCGGGTATGCTCTCCACCACTCCCAGCACCAACAGCACCATCGCCGACCAGCGAGCCCAGTTGCGAATTTGAAGCAGACCCCAGCCGACCAGCGCCCATCCCGCGCCCACGAGTGTCGCGCTTTGCGGTCCGGCAAGTTCGCGCCCGTACATAAACGGCGCTCTCATCGTGGGCGAGATCGTGCCCGGCGCGACGACTTCGATAGCGCCAGCGGCGAAGAGATATCCCGCGACTACAAAAAACGCGCCTGCAATTGCAGTCACGCCTGCCGGCCGCTCCATATCGAATGAGAGTAACAGCTCACGTAGCTCCGGACGCCCCTTCAGTAAGCTCGGGGCAGGCTCCGTCCGGGGATCGATCCAAACTTTATGGCAAACTAGATTTATGCAGATGCTCACCCTCGGCGACTTCGAGCTCTCGACTTTTTCCGACGGCACCTACCCGCTCGATGGCGGCGCATTCTTCGGCGTGATACCCAAGATCATGTGGTCGCGCAAGGCGGCGGCTGATGAAAAAAACTACGTTCAGGCCGGCCTGAACTCACTGCTCATCCGCGCCGGGAAGCAAAACGTATTGGTCGAAACTGGCATGGGTAACAAATTGTCCGAGCGGATGATCAAGTTCTACGGCCAGCCCGCGCAGTTGCTGGCGAATCTCGCCGTCGCCGGAGTCTCGCCCGAAGACATCGACATCGTCATCAATACCCATCTGCATTTCGATCACTGCGGGTGGAACACGGTGCGCGACAAGACCGGCAAAATCGTCCCCACGTTTCCGCGGGCGAAATATTACGCGCCCGAGGGCGAATGGCAATACGCGCGCCGTCCCAGCGAGCGTGATTCGATCAGCTACATTTCCGACAATTACGATCCGCTTGTCCAAAGCGGCCAGATGACGCTGCTCAAAGGCGGCGAGCAAATCGTCCCCGGCATCTCAGTGAAAACTTTCCCCGGCCACACTGCGTGCTTGCAAGCCGTAATCGTCGCAAGCGGAGGCCGCACCGCTTGCTACATCTCAGACCTCATCCCCACCACCGCGCATATCGACATCACCTGGGGCATGGCCTTCGACCTCTACCCGCTGCAAACCATCGAGAGCAAGAAGGAGTATTACGCCAAGGCTCTCGCCGAGAAGTGGCTGACAGTTTTTACCCACGATGCGAAGGTGCCGTGGGCTTATGTGGAGGCGGATGCGGCGGGGAAGATGGTGGCGAAGGGAGTGTAGTCGAATCGAAGTGTGGGTTTGCGCAAAACATGAAATTCTGCCCGCATAACTTGAAATGTGGTGCCAGAGACGAAAGTTGAGCCGCCGCCAGCCTTTTCAGAACTCACACATCCAGTGTTTCCTACAACTTCAATGCTTGCCGTGGGACTGCTAAACACTGGAAAATACGGGCAGCACGGATCGATCATGGGTGATTGCCCTGGGTGATTCCATATCATTCTTTGCTGCACCAATAGAGATCGAGCGCAGGCAATTGAGCTTCGTGAGGGTCAGTGGCGTGCTGACCTCAAAATCAAACTGCCACTCGGCTCCTCGGTTCCGTGATTGTTGTAATCAAGCCAGTGCGCTCACCCCCCTTCAAAGGGGTGGTGCTGCCCTGCTGCCCACAGAGAAATTCCTAGGAAACTGTGCTTTTCGTTGCTGAGAAACAACCGACTTCGATTGCCTTCGAGAGGAGCGAACCAATTTGCGCGCATACAATTAAGACCGACAGCAAGTACGCCATGACTGAACCCTCCAATACAACCAGCTTCGAGAATATCGTCCAGTGGGCATACGGCACAATGCCCGAGAAGATCAGAAACCTGCCAGATTTTCCCGGTATTCAGGTAGCCGATGAGCCGCCCGTGGAGATGTTCGAGAGGATGTCGAAGCGCAGCGATTGGCCCCCGGGCACTGAACTGTTGGGATGCTACAGCGGAGTAAGCAGGGCCAAACGCCAACACAATTTGGTGAGACTTCTCCCGAGTTGATATTCGTTTTTCGAGGTCCGATTCTGCGGTGTTCAAAGGGAAATCTGCCAGCCGAAGTGAAACAAGTCGTTTGGCACGAAGTTGCGCACTGGCTCGGTCATGATGAAGGGGAAGTGAAGGAACTGGGGCTTTCACTCCCTTCAGAGATATACCGCGTGATCCGCTCGAAAGCGAAGCGGCAACGGCAGTCGCACAACAGAGATTCCCGGACACGACCGAGAAGGATGACGAAGCAAACCAAAAACTGCGCTGCCTAAAGTGCTACTCCACGGATGTGACGTGCCGTGAACTCGACAAGCCATTGGCTAACACTGCATCTTCGCTGAGCGATCCCATTGCCGTCCACGCGAGAATCTGTGCGTGCAACTCATGTGGGTACGAATGGGATGACGAGGACGACCTATAACGGTTTATGAAATCAGACGATAGCGCTCATTGACCTGACAATGAGTGTAACGGCGATTTATCGTCGGTTGGCCTGCCAAAATCAGGTGTTCTGCGAAAAACCCTTCGCGTATTCGAGCAGATCGACAATGTCGTCGACGACTTTTGGAATTGTGCTATGGCTGACGATGCGTCGTGCCTCGAACGCAAATATCCATTCACCCACTCTCTCTAGTTGCAGGCCCGATGCGCGTGAGAGGTTCGTATCAGGGATTTTTGGTGAGTTGGTCTTGATTGCGACCACAGTCTCCGTGTGAGACATGTCGCCACTTTGAGAGTCGTAATCGAAGGTGACGTATTCGTAACCGCTACGTGTTCCTATGCTGATGCTGCCTAATGAACTACCTGCGGAGTAGAACGATGCTTTCGTTAACGGCAGATCTGGCGGAAAGTTGGCGCGCTCGATGGATGTGTTCATATCCCGTGGGAAGACAACCACAGTTTCGCAGCGTCAACACCATTGTACGGGCTGGATCACTGTTGGGAACCGGCGTTTACACTCGTAACCGCACGGTTACAAGTTAAATCAATTTCACTTCGTTGAGAATTGGGTAACCCCGGCTGGGTCAATGAGTGGGTATCCGAAATGAAATAGCCGTCTTTCCTGGAAGATGTGCTTTCCCACTAACGCAAGCAGTCGAACCTGGTATATAGTTGGTCCCGCTTTTCTTTACACCAATCTTGAGGGCCGGAAACAGTTCTGCGCGTGCCTTGGCCCAGAACCTGTACCTGACCGAGGATTCTACCTGGAGCACCCCCCCCCAGGAATTCAATCGCAGATCTGAGAAGTGAGGAATAATCCCTAATGCAAAACACACGGAACTGGCCTTCAATGACGAAAGTAGCCCTTCTGTTCTCTTTCGCGTTCTTCAGCATTCCCATGGTTGCCGGCAGCGTCGCGACAGCCGATTGCTCGTCCTTGGCAATTCCCCGCGTCACCGAAAACGTGAATGATGACGTGCGGACTCTGCTCAAGGGCGGCGTCCACCCGCTTGCTCGCGCAGAGTTCGACCGTGGCAGCGTCGATGACAGCCTGCCGATGGAGCACATCATCCTAATGCTCCAGCGCAGCACCGAGCAGGAACTGGCTCTGATGACGCATATCGACCAGATGCACAATAGCCGCTCACCACAGTTTCACCAATGGCTCAGTGCAGAACAATTCGGCGCCTGCTATGGGATAGCGGAGGCAGACATTTCCGCCGTGACCACGTGGCTCGAAGCTCACGGCTTCAGGGTGGATACGGTTTCGGCGGGCAGGACGTCAATCATTTTCAGCGGAACTGCCGGACAAGTGCGGAACGCGTTTCATACCGAGATTCACAAGCTCAATGTGAATGGCCGGCAACACATTGCCAATATGAGTTCGCCTGACGTACCGGCAGCCCTCGCACCCGTAATTGCGGGCTTTCGTTCCCTTCACGATTTCTTTCCCAAGCCTATGGTGCATGTGGACGGTCCAATCCGTCGAGATGCAAAAACACATTTGTGGCAGCATATGGGAGAGAACGGTCATGAGTCTAGCGGCAGTCCCCTGCTCACTTTCGCCGCCGATGGCACCGAGTTTCTGGCCGTTGGCCCGCAGGATTTTTACACGATCTACAATGAGGATCCCCTGCTGAAGGCAGCGAAACCGATCAATGGCGCGGGACAGACACTGGCGGTGATCGAACCCACCGACATCCAAAAGACGGACGTTACCACGTTTCGATCTCAATTTGGACTCCCCGCGTATCCAGCTACTCCCAACAGCACTCATGGCGGGGTCAACTGGATGTTCGGCATCAGCGGCTATTGCAACAATCCAGGGGCGTTGGGGGGCGACGCCCAGGCTGAAGCTTCCTTGGATGCGGAGTGGGTCGGGACGACAGCGCCGGCCGCAATCATTGACTTTGTTGCTTGCGCCAATACCTCGACCACCTCCGGGGTCGATCTTGCCGGTACCTACGTTGTCGATCATCTGGCCAGCTCCGTTTCGGCGATCAGCGTCAGCTACGGGGTTTGCGAGGCCCAATTGGTGACCAACTCGACTGGTTTCGAGACGAACAGTTTTTACAAGACCCTGTGGGAACAAGCGGTCGCAGAAGGGCAAACCCCGGTCGTCGCTGCCGGCGACAGCGGCGATGACACCTGCGATCGCGGCGACGCATCGGGCATCGGGGAGACCGGTATTTCGGTCAGCGGATTGACCTCGACTCCTTACAATGTTTCGGCAGGCGGGACTGATTTCTCGGATGTCTACGAAAATGGCGGAACTATTCCCACTCCATACTGGAATAGCAATGACACCGCGCCCTATGGATCGGCGCTTTCCTACATGCCGGAGAAGTCGTGGAACAACACCTGCGGCAGCACCGTAGCGGCAGCATTTGTTGGGGTAACGCCGGCAGAGTTGTGTAACGTTGACGGAATAGGTCTGACATTGGACGGCGGTGGCGGAGGCATCAGCACGATTTACGCCCTGCCGACCTGGCAGAGCGCGTACGGCGTTGGCCTAGGCAGCAATTTCACGTCTAAGTCTTTCCGGAATCTGCCCGACCTGTCGTTCTTTGCCTCTGACGGCGGGTTCTGGAATCATCTGCTGGTCTTTTGCGATTCCAATATAGGTTCGTGCGATTATGCAGTTGGCTCGGACGCGGCCGCATTGTCGGCGGGCGGCACTTCTTTTGTCGCTCCCATGCTCACTGGCATCATCGGGCTCATCAATCAGGCCAACCCATCAGGCAGTCCTGCTGAGCTCACGCGCCAGGGACAGGCAAACTATACGTTTTATGCCCTTGCCCGCAACGAGTATGGGACCACGACCGCTGAGAACACTTCAACCACTAAGCCCAGTGTGTACACGTGTGAATCAAACCCTCTCGCCATCAGCACCTATAGCTCGGTTGCTCCCAATTGCATTTTCCACGAGTTGAACCGGACGCCGGTGGTGCACACGAGCACCTGTGTCGGCGCGAATAATACGAATTGCATCCAGGACAACAATGATCAGCCTTGTGCCACGGGCACGACCAAATGCTTTACCGGCACCGCAGGTGATGAGGTCGGATTGCTCTCCCTTTCGACCTCTGTGTTTGATCCCGCCTTTCCGCAAAGTGCAGGCTACAACAGCGCGACCGGTCTCGGCAGCGCCAACATTGCCAACCTGGTGAATGGCTGGAAGACCGTCACCACCACGTTTGTCAGTGCCACCACGCTGGCCGCCAGTCCAACGTCCATTACGGTTACGGGTACAACCACGGTAGCGGCGACGGTAACTGCAACCGGCCGGGGCAGCCTGGCGCCGCCCCTCGGGACTGTCACCTTTTATTCCGGAACCGCGTGCAGCGGCACACCGTTGGGCACCTCCGCATTGAAGCCGGCAAGCGGATGTACCACAAGTTGCCACTCTACCGCGTCGTTGTCAGGCGTCAAGGGCAGTGAACTGGACGGAGTCGGAACCAAAAGCGTGGAAGCGTGTTTCAGCGGAGACGGCGCCAATGACGCGGCCTCGAAGGGAACTGCCTCCATCACTGTGAACAAAGCCGCCTCGACCACAACCGTGGTCTCGAGCAAGAATCCGTCCACGGTGGGCGGATCGGTGACGTTCACGGCGACGGTGGCGCCGGCAGGCCCCCCGGTCCCAACCGGGACGGTGACGTTCACCTCGAATGGTACGACCATCTCCGGCTGCTCGGCGGTGATGGTGACTTCGTCGCGCACTGCGGCGTGTACCACTACATCGCTGACGGCGGGCACGGACACCATCAAAGCCAGCTATTCAGGCAACGGCGATTACACGGGCAGCAGCGGCTCGATAACGCAGACCGTGAACAAAGCCGCCTCGACCACAACTGTGGTTTCGAGCAAGAGTCCGTTCGCGATGTGAATCCGCGCCGGAGTTCCGGAAGACGTCGCAATGGAAATCAGCGGGCACAAAATCCGCTCC
>Ga0209530_1001533_pt1 | contig 10101 bp, 4 predicted proteins | sample BlaSpr_A8_Ref_O1_FD_187987 | JGI IMG/M metagenome (GOLD analysis project Ga0209530, IMG submission 187987) | Forest soil microbial communities from Thunder Bay, Ontario, Canada - Black Spruce, Ontario site 2_A8_Ref_O1 (SPAdes) (version 2) | ecosystem: Environmental > Terrestrial > Soil > Boreal...
GCGGCGAGCCCGCAACTCACTCAGCGTCTCATCGATCTGTTAAATGAGCGCATCACTCCAGTCGTATATTCGCGCGGCACGATCGGGGAGGGTGATTTGGGACCCTTCGCCAACGTGGCCGCAACGATGGTCGGTGCGGGCGTGGCCTACTACCAGGGCGAGCGGATGTCCGCGGCGGAGGCCCTGAGGCGGACAGGACTCCAACCACTCGCACCGTTTGGCGCAGATGACAGTGCGTTGGAGAGCAGCAACTCGTATGCGACGGCGCAGGCAGCCATCCTGCTCTACGATGCGCGGGAAGCGCTGTGGTGGGCGGACTTGCTCTATGCGGTCGACCTCAACGGCATGAACAGCAGTGTGTCGCCGCTCTCTCAGCCCGTCCAAGCCAATCGTCCTTTCAAGTGGTTGAACTGGGACGCGGCGCGGGTGCTCGATATGTTGAAAGGCAGTTACTTGTTCGAGTTGGATCGCGCGCGGATCATTCAAGATCCTGAAAGTTTGCGGGCATCTTCGATTCGCGAGGGCGCCGCCTGGCAAGCATGGGCGCAATTGCGTGATGTCACCATGCTTCAAATGAACTCGTCCGACCACAATCCCGCGATTCGTCTCGGGGCGGCCCCGGCGGATTCCTGGGAATTGAGCACTCCGCAACTGGCGCAATTTTACGTCAAGGGAAGCCCGCGAAATCACGGGCAACACGGTTTCGTTCTGTCTAACGCGAATTGGGATCCTTATCCCATGGTCAATGAGATCGAATCCTTTACGATCGCGCTTGCGAATATGGATATCGCGGTCGCACAGCGCATCATTCGCTTTACAAATCCATTCTTTACGGCTTCCGAACACGTCGATGACTCGCCCGGAGAGCCCGGCCGATTTCATTTGACTCAAGGAAGCGAACTCGATGCGATTGCATTGATGCAGGAAATCCAAGGATTGACGAACCCGGTTTCTCCGCAGGGAGTGGGGCTGATTCAAAATGTGGAGGACTTGCAAAGCGAGAGCCGCCTAAAAGTCAATCGTGCTCGTTCGACGGTGGATGACACCATCGAGCTATTGGCAGAAGATCTGCTGACGGGAACCTACTGGCTGGACAGGCGCAAAATGCAGCAGCCCGCCCGACGTTTCGGGATTCCGACCGAGGCATTGTGGACTGCCTTTCGCAGCACATTACCGATGGACGGCGGAGATCGCTCCACGGGTTCGCTCCCGATTCATGAGATCGCCGTGTCTTTCATTCGGAATAATCCAGCGCAGCATTTTTATAAGGGGACGTCGCAAGCACCCCAATAAGACGGTCGCTCGGTTCGAAGCGAGGCGCTCGCTGAAATTCAGCGCCGTTCGGTGCTAAACCCGACTGATTTGCAATTCCCTTGTCGGCCGCTGTAGGCTGGGTCAACGCACTCAAACGATGCGCAGGGAAGAACCATCGCGTAATCAAGGGCCCGCGAGCCCATCGGAACCGCGGCAGTCAATCAATCCCCATTCGATCTTTCTAGCTGGAGCAAGACCGTGCAGACGAGATTATCTGCGTTGATTGCCATGGCCGCCGCGGGTGTCGCGCTGACAGGGTGCAGCCGCCACCAGGCGCCTGCGGCGCAGGAGCCGCCTGTCGTGCTGGTCACCTCCGTGGTGCAACGCGATGTACCCATTTATCGGGAATGGGTCGCGCAATTAAACGGCTCGGTGAATGCCCGGATCTCGCCCAAGGTATCCGGCTACATCATCAAGCGAAATTATCAGGAGGGTTATTTCGTCACCAAGGGGCAGATCCTATTTGAGATCGATGCGCGTCCGCTGCGTGCTTCCTTGGATCAGGCCAAGGCGGCTGTGGCGGGCGCCGCGGCGAATCTGGGCAACTCGAAGCTCAATGTGGCGCGCGACACGCCGCTGGCGAAAGAGAAGGCCATTGCCCAATCGCAATTGGACAACGAGCTGCAGACCATGAAGGCGAATCAAGCTGCTCTGGACGCCGCGCTGGCAGAGCAACAGACTGCCGAACTGAACCTGGCCTGGACCAAAGTGCGCTCGCCCATTGATGGAATCGCGGGTGTCGCGGCCGCACAGGTGGGAGACCTGGTCAGCACCTCGAGTATTTTGACCAATGTTTCGCAACTGGACCCGATCCGCGCGTATTTCTCCATCAGCGAGAGCGATTATTTGTCGGTCGCCGCGCGACTCAGCGTGGTCGTGCACGGCGAGGCGAGCAGCACGGTGCTCGGTGCCACGGAGGCACAATTCATTCAGGCCAACGGATTGCCGTTCGCTTCGCAGGGTCGCTTCGTGTTGGTCGGGCGAGAGGTCAACAATACCACCGGCACCATTCAGTTTGCGACGGAGTTCGACAACAAGGGCTCGCTTCTGCGACCGGGCGGATTCGGCCGGGTCCGCGTCAAGATTGGTACCCAAAAAGATGCCTTGCTGATTCCGCAGCAGGCTGTCAACGAAGTGCAGGGCGAATACCAGGTGGTCGTGCTGAGCGCCGACAACAAAGCCGAGTTCCGCTCGGTCGAGGTGGGCGAACGCAGCGGTAGTGATTGGATCATTACCAAAGGCCTCAAGCCCAATGAGCGCATTGTGGTCGAAGGCTTTCAAAAATTGCGCAACGGCATCCCGGTCTCGGCAAAACCGTATACCGGGGCAGCGGCTGAGGCGAGCTGATCGTGTCGGCCTTCTTCATCAAGCGGCCCATCGTTGCCATGGTGATTGCCATCTTGATGGTGATCGGCGGCGTGATATGCATGCTGGGCTTGCCCACCGCGCAATTTCCGCAAATTGCCCCGCCCGAGGTGCAGGTAAAGGCCAGCTACGTCGGCGCCGACGCAGGCACGGTTTCCCAATCGGTTGCGACGCCTATCGAGCAGCAGATGAGCGGCGTCGATCACATGAACTACATGTATTCGGTGAATGGCAGCAGCGGTTCAATGGCACTCACGGTGAACTTCGACACCGCCACCGATCCGAATACCGATCAGATCCTTTCGCAAATGCGCACCTCGCAAGCGAACTCGCAATTGCCCTCCGATGTGATCGGTGCGGGCGTCACCGTCAATAAATCCATGGGATCGCCGTTGATGCTGATTGCCTTGTATTCGCCGCAAGCTCAATACGACAATATTTTCCTGGCAAATTACGCCATTATCAATTTGAACGATGCGCTGACGCGCGTTCCGGGAATCGCCAACGTGCAGGTCTTCGGCGCCGGCCAGTATGCGATGCGCTGTTGGGTGAAGCCGGATCAATTGGCGAATCTCGGCATCACCATCCCCGATGTGATCGGTGCGATTCGTGCGCAGAACACGGTCAATCCGGCAGGGCAAATCGGCAGTGAACCGGTGCCCGCCGGGCAACAATTCACCTACACCATTCGCGCGCCGGGCCGTCTACCGTCGGCTGAAGAATTCGGCAACATCATCCTTCGCGCACAGCCGAACGGGGCCATCGTGCGTTTGAAAGATGTGTCGCGGATTGAGCTCGGCGCACAGAGCTACAGCATCCAGGGCCGGCTCAACGGCAAGCCGGCAGCGCTGCTGGCGGTCTATCAACTCCCTGGCACCAACGCGGTGGACGCTGCGAACGGCGTGCGCAAGCTCCTGCTGGAAGCGAGCGGCCGCTTTCCCGAGGGACTGAGCTACACCGTGGCCATGGACACCACTTTGGCGGTGACGGAGGGGCTCAAGGAAATCGAGACCACGCTGTTCGAGGCTCTGGGTTTGGTGATCTTTGTGGTGTTTCTTTTCTTGCAGAACTGGCGCGCAGCGCTGATTCCCCTGCTGGCTGTGCCGGTGTCGCTGCTGGGTACGTTCATTGTCTTCCCGCTGCTGGGTTTCTCGATCAACACGCTGTCGCTTTTCGGCCTGGTTCTGGCGATCGGACTGGTCGTCGATGATGCCATCGTGGTGGTGGAGGCCGTGGAGCATCACATCGAGAAGGGCCTGGCGCCGCGCGAGGCCAGCATCAAGGCCATGCAAGAGGTGTCGGGTCCGGTAGTGGCCATCGCGCTGATACTCGCTGCGGTGTTCCTGCCGACGGCGTTTATCCCTGGGATCACGGGGCGGCTCTACCAGCAATTCGCCGTGACCATTGCAGTGTCGGTAATTTTCTCCGCGTTCAACGCACTGACTTTGAGCCCGGCGCTCGCGGCGCTGCTGTTGCGCCCTAGGAAGCAGCAGCGCGGACCGTTGGGCGCATTTTTCGCCGCTTTCAACCGCGGGTTTTCCAAAGCCACCGATGCTTACGTCAACACCTCGGGGCTGCTCATTCGAAAATGGTCATTAGGAGTCGGCTTGCTGCTGCTCTTGGTTGCGGCAGCCGCATTGTTCGGCTCGCGATTGGCCTCGGGCTTCTTACCCGAGGAAGATCAAGGCTACCTATTCGGCGCGCTGCAGCTGCCCCCGTCGGCCTCCATGCAGCGCAATTCGGCGGCGGCGCGCGAAGTCGAAGAGGCGGTCATGCAAACGCCCGGCGTACAGCACGTTTCATCTGTGATCGGATTCAACATGCTTACCGGCGTGTCGACTAGCTACAACTCGTTCTTCTTTATCACTTTGAAGAACTGGGGAGAACGCAAGAGCGCGGCGGAGAGCTATGCTGCCATCAAGGCGCATCTGCAAGGCGCATTGTCGAGATTGCCGGCCGGCATCGCATTCATTTTTCCGCCGCCTGCCATTCCCGGCGTGGGCAACTCCGGCGGATTTAATTTCATTCTCGAAGATCGCTCCGGCAGCGGCTCGGTTTTTCTGGTCAAGAACCTTCAAGTCTTTTTGGAGGCTGCACGCAAACGCCCCGAACTCGCCGGTCTCAATACCACGGCGCTCTATGGCGTGCCGCAGGTCGCTGTGAGTGTGGATAAGGCGAAAGTACTGACCCAAGGCGTGAATTTGGCGGACGTATACCAAACGCTGCAAACTTTCATGGGCGGCACTTTGGTGAACTATTTCAACCGTTTCGGCCGTCAGTGGCAAGTGTACGTCCAGGCGGATGGCGCGGATCGCACGGAGGCGCGAAACGTAGGGGAGTTCTACGTCAAGAACGCGGGCGCGCAAATGGTGCCGATGAGTACGCTCACCGCGATCCAGCCGAGCTCTGGTCCGGAGTTTATATTCAAGTACAACCAGTATGAAGCGGTGCAGGTCAACGGCAGCGCTGCACCGGGCCACAGCTCCGGTCAAGCGATGGCTGCACTCGAGGCAGTATTTCACGAAACCATGCCCGTGCAGATGGGCTTTGACTATACCGGCATGTCCTACCAAGAACAGCAAGCGGCGCTCGGTGTGTCGCCGGCAACGATCTTCGCCATGTCCTTTTTGGTGGTCTTCTTGATCATGGCGGCGCAATACGAGAGTTGGTCGCTGCCCTTCAGCGTCCTGTTAGGCACACCCATCGCGGTGTTCGGCGCATTCCTCGCCCTTAACCTTCGCTCGCTCGAGAATAACGTTTACGCGCAGATCGGTCTGGTCATGTTGATCGGTCTGTCGGCAAAAAACGCCATTTTGATCGTGGAGTTTGCGAAGGCCGAATATGAGCGCAACACGCCGATCGCCGAGGCGGCATTGGCGGCTGCCAGGCTTCGGCTTCGCCCCATTTTGATGACGGCATTCGCCTTTATCTTAGGCTGCGTGCCGCTATGGACCGCCTCGGGCGCCGGCGCCGTGGCCCGGCGGGTTCTCGGCACCACGGTGATCGGTGGCATGCTGGCCGCGTCACTCATTGCGATCTTCTTCATTCCGATGACATTTGATTTGGTGGAGCGTGTGGCAAATCGCAACAAGCCGTCCACACGCAAGCAACTCGAGCCCGAGACGAGCAGCGCGGCGCATGATTAGGTTGAAGTTCTGCGTCGCCGGCGCCGCACTCTTGCTGGCGGCTTGCGCGGTCGGGCCCGATTATAAGCGCCCGGCGCTCGATGTCCCGGCCGAGTTTCGCGGCGCGCGGCCCGAGGCCGCGCAGTCCGCGGCATTTGCGGATTTGCAGTGGTGGGCGGTGCTCGAGGATCCGATCCTACAGAGGCTGATCAAAGACGCATTGGCGGACAATTATGATCTGCGCATCGCTGCCAACCATGTGCTACAGGCGCGCGAGCAGCTCGGCATCACCCGCGCAAACCAGCTGCCCTCGCTCGGCGGATTCGTCGAAGCCGAGCGGGAGCGCGCGCCGCCCGTGGCGGCGGATCAGACCATTTATAGCGGCGGGTTACAGTTGTCCTGGGTGCTGGACTTCTGGGGCCAATTTCGACGCGCCACGGAAGCGGCGCGCGCCACGCTGCTCTCCACCGAATATGCTCAAAACGCGGTGCGCATTACGCTGATTTCGAACGTGGCCAGCGCCTATTTCCAATTGCGCGCATTCGATCAAGAGCTCGATTCCTCGACGCGCATTCTGCAGACCAACAGGGAAACGCTGCGGATCACCACCTTGTCGGTCAACGGCGGCGCGAGTCCGATCACCGATCAACTTCAAGCTACACTTTTGGTGCAACAGGCGCAGGCGCAGATCACGCAGCTGGAGGAGTCCATCGCGCAGACCGAAAATCAATTAAGCCTGCTGCTCGGCAAGAACCCGGGCGATATCTCCCGCGGCATGAGCCTGGTGGAGGAGCCGCATTTGCCTGAGGTGCCTGCGGGTCTTCCCTCTCGGCTGCTCGAGCGTCGTCCCGATGTGCGCGAGGCGGAGGAGACGCTCGCCGCGGCCAATGCCAATGTCGGGGTGGCCAAGGCTGCCTTCTTTCCGCAGATTCCGCTCACCGCAAGCTATGGCGCAGCCAGCGCGAGTTTGGGGGATTTCTTGAAGCAATCCGCGAGCGCCTGGTCGGTCGCAGGCCAAGTGGTACAGCCGATCTTTGAGGGCGGTAAAATCAGAAGCGCCTACCGGCTGGCCTGGGCGCAGCGCGACGCGGCGGAACTCGCCTATCGGCAAAGCGTGCAGCAGGCCTTTGCCGATGTCGCGAACTCGCTGGTGGGCTACGATAAGTCGCGCTCGCTGCGCCTCACGCTGGAAGAGCAGACAACGACCTATGCCGAGACAGCGCGACTCGCGAACGATCGGTATCGAGGCGGCAGCACCAGCTTCCTCGAGGTGCTCACTACCCAGCAGCAGTATTTCACCTCTGAGCTGCAGTCATCGCAGGCATGGTTTGCCGAGCTCCAGAACTATGTACAGTTGTATCAAGCGCTCGGCGGCGGTTGGCAGCCCTAAGGCCCCTGCACTTAACAGCCAAGTGCGCGGTGGATGATGAGAGTGCTAAGCCAGGTCGGAGCGCGCAGTGTCGTGATACACTTCACGCGGCTTTGGTGTGAAGCCACTTCAACAGTGGCACGTGGTTTGCCGGCAAAGGATCCCCCTTGGCAACGAATTCCATGGCCGCCGCCGCCGGGTCGGCGGCGGTAAAGGACACGCAGCCCGCCAAGCCCCTGCTCCCGGCCGCGCCGCCGGAGATCGGCTCCCGAGAAATGTTCGCGCTGATCCGAGAGCTTGTGCGTCCCTATACGGGATGGCTCGTCATCGTGCTCATTGCGATGCTGATCGAGACCGCCATGAGTCTTGCGTCGCCGTGGCCGCTCAAGGTGGTCATCGACAGTGTGCTTGGTTCGCACCCGCTGCCGGAGTGGTTAGGAGATGTTAAGGATATCTCGGTTGGCGGTAGTAAAGTCGGTTTGGCGCTGCTGGCCGGAACCGGGGTGGTGCTGATCGCGGTCGTCGGCGCGATCGCAACCTATATCGATAACTATTACACCGAAAGCGTGGGCCAGTGGGTCGCCAACGACCTGCGTATTCGGATATACGATCATCTGCAACGCATGTCGTTGTCTTACTTCGACAAGCAACAGACCGGAACCATGTTGTCCACCATCACGAGTGATGTGGCGACCGTCCAGGATTTTGCCTCATCCAATACTCTCAATCTGCTGGTCGACGTTCTAACCATCGCCGGGGTCCTGGGCCTCATGTTCTGGCTCAATTGGGACTTTGCCCTCATTGCTGTGGCGGTGACCCCGTTTTTGCTGATGTTTGTGAGTCGATTCAAGAAAGCGGTGAAGAAGGCAACCCATCAGGTCCGTCTGCACCAGGCCGATATTGTGAGCGTCGTTCAAGAGGGCCTCGAGTCGGTGCGCGTCGTCAAGGCGTTTGGTCGTGAAAGTCTGGAGGATTCACGCCTCGGCGAGGTCAGTCACGCGACAGTCGAGGCCGCGCTCAATGCGCGACGAGTCAAATCATTACTTTCACCCATTGTTTCCGTCGTCGTGGCGCTCTGCACGGCGATCGTTCTCTGGCGCGGGGCCTCGTTGATCCTCAGGGACGTGATGACCGTCGGTGTGTTGACCGTGTTTCTCGCGTACCTCAGTAAATTCTTCAAGCCCGTACAGGATCTGGCGAAGAATACCAACGCGATTGCCCAAGCGACGGTTTCACTCGAGCGTATCAAACGCATTCTGGACACGGACGAGGTCATCAAGGATCGTGCCGATGCCCGGACCCTCGAGGCTGTAAAGGGTACTCTTACCTTCCAACACGTCGCATTCGGCTACGATCCCGCTGCTCCGGTGCTCAAGGACGTGACTTTCATCGTCGAAGCCGGTCAAAAAGTGGGTGTAGTCGGGACTACCGGTGGGGGAAAATCTACCGTCGTGGGCCTGATCCCGCGCTTCTACGATGTCGATGGGGGCCAGGTCCTCATCGATGGAGTCGATGTGAGGCAATACACGAAGGAGTCATTGCGCAGTCAAGTGGGATTCGTGTTGCAGGACACCGTGCTGTTCCACGGAACCATCAAATCGAACATCGCCTACGGTCGGGCAGGCGCATCGGACGCTCAGATCGTCGAGGCCGCGAAGCTTGCCAACGCTCACGACTTCATCAGCGCGATGCCGCATGGCTACGATACGCTGGTCGGTGAGCGCGGCCTGACGGTGTCGGGTGGGCAGCGACAGCGCATCGGAATTGCCCGGGCCATCATCCGCAATTGCCCGATCCTGATCCTCGACGAGCCGACTGCGGCGCTTGATACGGAGTCGGAGCGCCTGGTCATGGAGGGCCTCTCCGAGTTGATGAAGGGCCGCACGGTGATTACCATTGCCCATCGACTCAGCACGATCCGTGATGCCGATAAGATAATCGTCCTCGACCGCGGGATCGTGGCGGAGCAGGGAACCCACGATGAATTACTCAAGCTCAATGGCATTTACGCCGAATTGCACCGAATCCAGTACGAAAGTGCGGGCTCCGCCGCTGCTGTGCGATAACATTTTACACATTCTCTTCAAGGCGCCATGTCACATTCTCTGATCGTGCTTCCCGAGGATACCGCGCAGCCGATTCTCGACGCCCTGTCGGCTGCCAAAAGATCGATTCAGATCCGGATGTTTCTGTTTACCGACCCCGGTCTTACCAACGCCGTCATTGCGGCAAAACGCCGCGGGGTGAAGGTGAGGGTAATGCTCAATCCTGCGCGGCGCGGCGGGGAAAGCGAGAACGATGAAACAAACGACAAGCTGGCGCACGAGGGGATTGAAGTCAGGGACAGCAACCCCGCGTTCCAGCTGACTCACCAAAAATCGATGGTCATTGACGACGAAGTTGGGTTCGTCGAGTCCTTCAATTGGGAAACCCGGGACCTTACCACTACACGCGACTATGCCGTTGTTACGACCCACAGGACGGAAGTCGCCGAAATGGTTGCGTGCTTCGAGGCTGACTGGGTGCGCAAAGAATTTACACCGAGCCAGCAATCGGAGCTCATTTGGTGTCCCAACAACGGGCGCGAGCGAATCGCCGATTTCATTGACTCGGCGAAATACTCGCTATGGATACAGAACGAGCGCTACCAGGATACGGTGATCATCGAGCGCCTGGTTCGGGCTGTCGGGCGTGGAGTACGCCTCCATATCTTGGCGCGCCCGCCGCATACCCTGAAAAAGGACAAGTTGGTGGAGGGAGTAGGGGGCCTGCGAATCGTGCACGACGTTGGCGCCAAGGTGCATACGCTCAAGGGACTCAAACTGCACGCAAAAATGATCCTCGCCGACGACCGGCGGGCCATCGTAGGTTCCATCAACCTGTCGCCCGGAAGTTTCGATGGACGGCGCGAACTCGCCATCGAGACGG
>Ga0209530_1001534_pt1 | contig 10088 bp, 3 predicted proteins | sample BlaSpr_A8_Ref_O1_FD_187987 | JGI IMG/M metagenome (GOLD analysis project Ga0209530, IMG submission 187987) | Forest soil microbial communities from Thunder Bay, Ontario, Canada - Black Spruce, Ontario site 2_A8_Ref_O1 (SPAdes) (version 2) | ecosystem: Environmental > Terrestrial > Soil > Boreal...
GAATACCGCCATTAAATATCTTATCTTATCTTTATTTGTTGTTGTTGATCCTAAATTAGACTCGAACCAGTCTCCAATGGTACTACTTGCAGGAAGAGGGCCGTTGCTTTGCACGGCAAAAACTCGTCCTTTTGTCAGCCCTAAGATGAGTTTTGGGCATAAATAGCCAAACACAGTTTTTTGTTTCTGCATTTATAAAGGTTGGGCTGGCCAACACGACCAATCTTGCCATCATTGACTGAGCTGTTTCCAGTGGTCATTCCATCATGAAACCATATGTTCCCAGAAATGTCAATAATTCGACAGGTAAAGTGAAAACCTCCATGGTATATTAGGCCTCTAAGATGAAGTACTGTGGAATGTGTAACACCCATTATTCTGATTTTAGTACTTAAAGTGACATTTCTGTCAGTTAAATCAAATGCCAGAATCTTGGGTGTTTGACTGAAATGTATTTTAGTTGGCAGTGCAGCATTACAATTAACACATATTTGCTCAGAGTGATGATTCATATGATTGTCAAGCACTTGTGCTGTGGAACCAGTAGCATTAGAAGAAACATAAATCATACGACAAATTCGATTTTCATTGTTAATAAGAGTGTTGTGGTCACACTGAGAACAATGTAAATACAAATCAGGAACTGAAGTGATTGGATGTAAAACTCTTGTGGCTAATGTTCCAACACTAGTACCTCTATGACCTGAAGGAAAAGCTACTGAGTCATTATGATGCAAAATTGCCCGAACCTGGTCACGTGCCATTTCAAGAGTATTAAGTTCACACCTGAGGTGTTGTTGAAATCCATTATGTAATGTAGAAAGATATTCATTAGAGTCTTTAAAAAACTTCTTCCATTTTTTAGGCTTGGAGGCCCACACATCATGTAGAATAGTGAATAGTGCATCATATGCACAACTATAATTTACTTCATCCCATTGTGTGCCTGGTGGTGCAGTGCCTTGAACTTGTTCAAGTCTTTGCTTTTTTAAAATTTTATCATCATCATTGTCATCATATTTTCTTTTCTTTGAACCTAGGTTTGCATCCTCATTTACATTGTGTGACAATTTCTGTTTCTTGATACAATTGCAATGTTCATCTTCTGATTTGCGTTTGAGTGGCAAACTTCCTTTTGCAATAACAAATTGTGTAGCTGGACTACATGTCTGGTGAGACAAATGATTATTTAAATGCTTTTTGTGATCCACAATATGCCATTGACTGTCCAGTACTTCTGGTTGCAGTGGGTTCATATGTTTGTCTGACCATGTGATCACTGGATGAACAGTCTCTGGTACATAATCAGTGCCTTTCCATAAGCGAAATGAGCGAATAAGTGTGTTTCTTTGATGACCATCTATGTTTTGAGGAAGCTCAGAGTTGAAGGCAAGGCATGTGATCTCATCTAATATTTCTAAATCCCGAAACTCTTGCCTAAGCCAGCCTGAACATCCTCCTGTTATTATACTAGGGTGAAATGATTGCATAATCAGTGTACCTTCTGCAGTGGCACTTCGAGACAGGCAGGTATAGTATGATTGATGAGTTGTAGAATGTTGCAGATCAATAGGATTATATGGCCTTGTTTTACCTTGTGATGCATAATCAGTCATGGAGAAATTGGGAAGCACACAGACTTGTTCTCGCTCAATCTTGACTTTTTGATCAGATTTCATAGTACATTCTATAGTCTGAGACATTTTAGAGATAGGCACTACATTTTCTGGAAGACCATCAAATTTGACAACATGTGGTGGATTTGTTAACTTCACAAAGAGTGTGTCAAGAACCAACTTTCCATGAGGGCCAATGTAGGAATTCCAGGCAGCAACAGTGCCTTCTTGGCCTTTGGTGATACATAATTCAGTAGCATCATTGTTTCTGAGCATGACAGGCATACCCATGCATAATGAAAGTTTTCCTGGAAAATGTTTTGTTGCATGATGAGGGAGCTCCCATAATTTCTCCTGATCAGCAAGTGTAATATTTGTAGATGTTTGTGTATTTTTTACTCTTTTCCTACGTTTTCTACCAGTGATTTTTTCTGGTATATCTTCATACACAACCCATTTATCAATAGAATAAAAGTCTATTAGATGTTGATCTGTCTCATTTGCAAATCGTGTAGATCCAAGCTCATTGATTTTATCTTTTTGTGAGTTCCAAGCTGTAATGATAGGTACATTTCGAAAATCCTTTGCTGCTAATTTTGGTTTATTATTACCTGGACCAGTAATGCGGGTTCGTAAAAATGCAATGTCTTCTTGAGTGCAAGATTTGTAACGCATATTTTCAAGCGCAGTGCGAAACTTTGCATCATTTTCTGTTTGTGTGGTTTGTCTCATATTCTGTCGCAAAATCACAACAGTTGTTACCTGATGCCACAGTGCTTTTCCAATGGCTGATTCTTGACCATAATGAGACATCCCTGAGAATATTTGGGTGCCAATACTGCCACTATAGAGAGAAGTTGCTTCTCCACCTCCTGCTGGAGGCAATTGAGCAAAATCACCAGCAAATACAAAATTGAGGCCACCAAATGGGATGTTTGGTTCATTATATACTTTGGCTAACTGTGCACTGATTTTATACAAATCATGGCATGAAAGCATTGACACTTCATCAAGAAACATATAGTCTACCCCATCTAGTCTTTTTTGCACTTTATAAATTGGAGGAGTATATGACCCTCGATCATCAATACCCAGAACTGAATGATATGTATGTCCACCAATCAAGGCAGCAGCATTTCCAGTAGGTGCAACAACAATAATCCGATGTGATTCATTTCTCATATCAAAAAATTTCATTAAAGCCTGTATAACTTGAGATTTGCCAGTTCCACCCATACCTCCAAGGTACATTCTTAATTGATCAGTATTCTTTTTAGTTGCATGATTAGCAATGATTCTAAAGGCCCGTTCTTGCTCAGTGTTTAGCCGATATTTAGTCACAGTTGCATCAATAAAATTTTGCTCTGCTACTGTTTCTGCTTTAAATTTCTTGGACAGATAGGCTTTGTCAATTATTTTAACATCATCAGCAGACTTTCCATGTTGATTTGAAGTTCTCAAGTCATCTCTTTCAACTGGGAGATTTTTATATCTTTCATCCAGGACTTCTTGTCTTTTATTTTGAACAGCAGCTTTCCACCCACTTCCTGAGAGGACCTGGGTTGGTACAACTGGAGTCAAATCACCAACATCAGCAGGACCATCTGGACTTGGATTAAACCAGCCAACTGTACGCATTATCTCTTCCACTTTTGCCATCTCCTTGTTTCGTTTGTCTGTCAAAGGTCCAGTTTGGTTTGTATCATATAATGAATTTTCATTGCATTCAAAATCATCACCATTTCCCAAACTCTGATCCAAATCAACCTGAAAGTGTTCATCAACATCCCAGTTGGAAAATATCCCTGCATATTCTCCCTTTTTCATCTGAGCTGCAAAGTCATCTCTAGCATCAAGACATTCATATCTCACATTAAAATATTTCATAATCTCAGACTGTCTTGAACTGAATTTATGTTTAAAGAATGCATCATCCCAACTCTGTTGTTCATCTCTCAATTCCTTTCCTGATCGCCATGGCTTAAATAATGCCAGCATTACAGAACAGTAATATTCTCTGTCACCACGATCACTTCGTGGAATTGCACCACCTACAAAGTTTGGGATCCATTCTTCAGTGGGAGGAACTAATGCAGCATAGTGTGAGTTATACAGAGGATGGTCTTTTTGAAAGTGATAGTACATCTTTTGTTCATTACCATTATCAGAGTTATTGTTGTTGTCATTTTCATTATCACCACTATTAAAAGAGTCATCTAAATGATCTTCATTATTGCACTTTTGGACATCTGATAATCTAATCCAATCATATAAGGATATATGGCTAAATTCACTTGGTCGGTAGATATAATCCTGAACCAAAGTACGTCCCACAATCTTTCCTTGTATTTTGAGTAAAACCACTTGATCTTCTGCATTCTCAGCACTCTCATGATGCCATGCATACCTTGCCTCATTTATAAAGCTTTTCCAGTAGAAGGTTCGAAATTTATTACCAGTATAGTGGTCTGGATTTCCAAGAAGGTACATAGAAGCCATGGGTCCACCAATTTCTAATTTTGAAGTTAAAGCATTCACAATTTGTGTTAAAAGCCGCCGTGCCTTCTCTTTTCTATCCATTGATCCCCCAATCATTTCAGAATTTTTGTCAAACACACTTTTAACTGCTTCAAAAATCAGATATGTTTTTAATGAAGGTTTACAAATATAGTCTGAAATATAAGCTACTACAGCTTTAATTGCAGTTCCAGACAAAAGACTTGTGACATCAGTATTGCTACGGATCAGATATGTAACTTCAGGAGTGACAGTGTTAATCATAGCTTCACCCTTCTTTATGTTTAATGCACCAGTGTCCATATCAACTTCAGTCTGTTCAAAAGTCTTGCGAGGAAAGCGGGCTTTACATTTTCCCCATTTATTGCTAAGACAGCCAGTGACAGGCTGATATTTTTCTGTAGCTTGTTTTGCATCATGTTTGGAAACTTTTTTCCTGTATTGTTTAGCACCACCTGTACATTTATGAATATTTGATCGGAAAAGTATGTCATCTACAGTAGATCTAAATTGGTTGTCCCAGGAACTCAAAGCCTTACATGAGTCACAATCAGTACAGTCTATCTTATCACATGGAGCCGGAGGTGGAACAGGTAATATTTCTGTTGGATTATTATACTTGTAGTCAAGCTCTTCAAGATCCAGATTCTTTTTTATATCTTCCATTTTACCTGTGAGAAATTCACCTACATGAACACTTTCAAGATATTCAACCATCCGTCTTTGAAAGTCAGATTCGGGGTCCATTATATGTTCACGAATTTCCTGAGGTGTGAATGAGCCTTCAATCCAGAGTAACAAGTGCATATGCAGTGTGAGTCGTCCTTGTTGTTCTACAGTGCCATAATATGCAGATGTCTTACCATACAAACCTGGATGATCTGTACCAACTCCTAAAACATGTTTGATAAAGTTTTCCATCATAAAGTGAAAAAACCGAGCACTAGCAACAGGGTTGTTAGCAATAAGATTTTCTCTTTCAAACCTGCTATGAATAGTGGGCTCAAATGTTTCCTTTGTGTCAGCAAAATACATGCATATTGGATGTTTATTATCTGCTGGAGATAGTGTAATATACCATGATGGAGCCCCTTTAAAATCAATCAAAGACCAAATTTCATTTTTCATGTATTTTTTACTTGTTATAGATCCTTTGACATGTCCACCAACTTGGTCTAAGTCATGTATTAATTGCAGACAGTCTTTTTCTTCTTGTGATTCACCTTTGACTCTTTCACCTTTCTTCATGCGATTGGCAACATCTGAAAGCACATCACTATTGATCTGCAATAATCGATTTGCAATACTATCAAATGTTTTTCGCTTTGTTAACAGAAACCCACTTGTAGTGCAATCTTTTATCTGTTCATGGTTGAATGCAATCAGTGGAAAGTGTGGATCTGTCTGAAATCGCTTATCATGATACATTAAAAGGTGACGTTTATGCTGTTTGTCAGACATCTTGTGTTTCTGCCTTTCATGGCTTATTCCACCTAGACCATATGGAAACAACCATGGAAACATTTGTGGATATAATTTGGGATTTTTCCAGATAGACTGTGGTTCTTTTTTATGTCCAATAGCAAGAACCTTTCCACCATCATCAAGATGCTTGGCTGCAATTGCTTTTAATGTTTCTATATCAGTGGATTCATATTGCTCCCCAGTAAGAGTATGCACAGTAAAGGGGCACTTACCTACTTCAGTGCCATTTTCTAACTCTGTATCATGCACACTTGTTGCTTCAGGTATTTTGTTTGTTACAGAATGCCGATAGTCAATTACTACTGGAGGCATATCTTCAGGATAAGATTCTAAGTTTTTATAAGATATTTCAAGATCTGAATAGTCAATGTGATTAAGCTTAAGCCACTCAAGAGCCTTTCCTACTTTAGTTCTACGCACAAGCAAAGGTATTCTTTTAAAATCTTCTTGTGTTGGCTGGCATGGACCAGTGAAAATAAAAGCTAACACATCATTTATTTCTTCAATAGGTGGTGGGAGGGTAGTGTATATTTTTTGCATTGGATGTTCAAATGTTACAGCATTTGCAATCATTTTGTGCATTCCTTTTGCAACTCGAAAAATGCATCGGTTATGTCTCACTCTAGCAATCAACAGTTGTTCTGCAAAGCTCAAGTCTTGAAGTTCATCTGGAACTTTGCCAATCCACAAACCTCTTGCCAAGGCAAACTTAGGCACTTTGCCACAACTGACTGCATTCTTGCAGGGTTTACAGATATAATGGCAATCTTTGTCAATCACAGGACCATCACACTCAGAAATGGGATCTGTTGAAACTTTTCGCTCTTGTCGAGTAACCCCAAGGCCATCAGCAACTAGAACACTAAACTTATTCTTAATACAGTTGATTTCAAAAAGATCTGATCGCAGTGTTAAAGCCCCACAAACAGCACATCCAGATTCTTCAAAATGATTTGATGCAGTAGCCTCACAAAAGTCTGTTATGATAGCTCGCCGTAGTACATCAGATGGTGGTGATGGTGGAAATGATACATTACTATTTGGCTGGTTCTCTATTTGATTAAGTATCTTTTCCTTGTCAGAAATGTCAACTTTTTGTTCTGATAAATTATTCTTTAGCTTTCTTGCTCTTTTAAGTCTAGATTTTTCTGAATTAGATAATTTTCTGTCAAGAACAAAGACTGATACAAGGTTTGCACAGCACTTTCCAACATGAGTCTTGTATGAATTTTGCATTTGCATTTTGGTTTTGTTTGTGCCAAAAAACATTCCATGTTGGGTGCTAATATTACGAATGGTTTCATTAAAAAGCTTTTTAACAAGACAGTGCAGTGGAATATTAGAAATAATGCATGGTATTTTTTTGTACTTTTCCTCAGCATCTGATAGATTTGTATGCTCAACAAACTTAAGCCTCTCAGTTTTGGAATGTGTTAGAGAAATTGATGTAGATATAATAAAAGGACTTATTTCAGCAAATTCAAACACTTCATTGTTTCCACCACCACCACTGAGAGTAGATGTACTAAACTTATCACAGTTATCTGTAGAAATTTCAGCAGTGTTTTCATGTAAATTTGATTGATTAAATGCAGATTTTTCCATCCATGGTGACACAAAATAATATGGTTTATAGATACACACAGAAGCATAAATCAATTTTAGCTGGCAACAAAATAAATACTCTTGGTATCGTACAAGTTCTGTGAATGAAAATTGTAGGAAAATATCTGGGATAGTACACAATAGCACAGCAAAGTCATGTTTTCTGTACATTGATCGCCTCAATAACAAATTTACTCTTATGCATTGTAATTTTGGAGCCATTGAACAGTGAACAAGCAAAGACATATCTGTTTGAAAAAATGAGTAAGATGAATGTGACCATAAAAGCAGAAATTTTGCAACCTGAGCAGATCGATAATCCATAATAATTAGCATAATATGTCTGGCCCAAGTACCAAAACTAATGGATGAAGAGTCTGCTAATCTTAAGTTACCAAAATGCCCTTGTAAATATTCAGCAGGGTATTGTATTGTTGGCTGTTTTAAAAACTGATTAATAAAAGAATATTGATGAAGCAACACAATGTCAGTGGAGCAGTAAATACACTGATTTAGGACAGGATTTACTATTGTTGAATTTGAAATTTTAATCATTTGATTCACATGGTTATATTGAGCTTGATTACTACCAGACACATTTAAATTGTGAACTGTTTTGATCACCCAACTATGGGCAGACATGTTTTCCTGATTACACATGACCTGATTCACTGTTCTATGCATGTACTTTTTCACCCAATCACAGGCCATCATAATCACCTGATAGCGGGCTGGTATAATCACCCTATAGTGGGCTGGCAAAATCACCTGATGACAAGCTGGCATAATCACCCTATGATGGGCTGGCATAATCACCCTATGGCGGGCTGGCATAATCACCCTATGAAGGGCTGGCATAATCACCCGATGACGGGCTGGCATAATCACCCAATAGTGGGCTGTAATCACCCAATAGCGGGCTGTAATCACCCTATAGTGGGCTGGCAAAATCACCCGATGACGGGCCATCATATTCACCTGAGTTAAGGCAGTCATATAATAGACAGACATATTTTCCCAGCACAGTGTACCAATATTCAGTCCACACAGCACACCAATATTCACCCCACATGGCACACCAATATTCAGCCCGCACAGTGTCAGTACATCAATATTCATCTGGAATGGCAAACCAATATTCACCCCGTCAGGAGTGGTCACCTGCAATTGGCCAGCCATAGAAACCGCAGGATCACTCACGGTTGGAAGTAGCAAAACAATTTCGCCGAGATTGGACGGAGGCATTACACCGATGGCAGCAGTACGCCACGTGGAACTCTCCTGTTGATAACGGCGAGTTTCAGTATGTAGTCGGAACAATAGATAATGACTCACCAATGACCAATCCCGAGAACAAACCAACATAACAGGCCCTTGGTCTCCACCAGCATAATGCACCCAGTCTCGGAAGGTGGTATTGGGTACAACTAAATCAAGCATAAACAGTTAATGAGCAAGAAAGACAAGCCAAATAATGAACATACCATGCTGAGAGCCTACCCGGATGCCATCCAGCACATCGGAATCTTGCATCATCATCAATGGAGAAGTAATGCACAGATGACCATCCAACTGTGTGGATGAGGGTCTAAGCAAAGGAGCCTGAGTTTGACATAGCACAGCAAGGAGGTATAAGACGGTCAAGATATAAGCAGCTGCAGTAGATAGCATGGTATACGTTGTCGAAATGCGCGACGTCAAATTGAGTCCGTCGCACTCATCTTCATTCCGACTTTTTAAACTCCGATGTGGCGGAGCGAGTCAGCAGACTCATATTATTATTGTTTTGTTTTATGACATCAGTCCGGTTAAGACATCGGTCCGACTCGGCGCAAGTCCATGACACAGTAAGACGGGAATACAAACCAAGTTCCCAGGGTAAGTAAATTTTTGTTATCGAGTAAGTCCACCTCGGGTGTCACCGGAATTTTCCGGGCCACGCATCTCGCCAGTTAAAAAACGACTCCTTAGTAAACTAAGGACTCGTAATGACCAGAATAAATCTGGTTGACACTGTGTGATATTTCCTAATATATAATTATCATAAACTGAAATTGTGCTAAGTACCTTGCTAACCTATATCAACAGTTATCATTTAGACATTGTGAGATCATCTTTAGTAATTCTGTCAAAACTATGATCAGAAATTATCAATGCTTTGCAATGCTTAGGCATGTTTCGTCATTGCCTACAATCAGCTTGTAATAGGATGGCCAACAACATCAAAAAGTCAATATTTGACAAGTCAATATCAGCCTGGTAAAGATAGCTATGCAAACAGAACCACACATTTTTTGGGACCCGCCAACTGAACAAAATACAAAAACTTGGTCTAGGCCTCCGAGTTTTTCCTTAGTATATTGTGTGATTTATTGAGATTAAGTGCTAAGTGATCTAAGACCAGTAAATAAGATAAGATGAAAATGGCTAAGATAAGATAAGATAACTAAGATGTGAAGCAAGATAAAACAACTGAAATAAGATATGTAAGATGGAGATGGGTGAGCCAGATGTGAATTTTTTGGTGTTTTTGACAATTACAATATCAGCCTTTGATGGTCAGATATTCAATTATAAACAATTGCCATTGAATACCAAAATTAGTGATCCCAGCAAGAATTGGGGACCCAACCAAGACTGGCAGATATTGTGAAATTCACCAAGGCTACCTAGCTTTATCTAACTTTATCTGATGGTATGTAATTCTGATAGTTATTATTGAAATTATAAAAATTTTAAAGCTATACATGGCTTTGTCAGAGTCTCCATGTTTTCCTGATGTACTAAACGAATGTGATTATGTAATAATATCCATATTAGGTATTGGGAACAATGGGAACATGCCGGGAACATGGGAACAATGAT
>Ga0209530_1001536_pt1 | contig 10079 bp, 11 predicted proteins | sample BlaSpr_A8_Ref_O1_FD_187987 | JGI IMG/M metagenome (GOLD analysis project Ga0209530, IMG submission 187987) | Forest soil microbial communities from Thunder Bay, Ontario, Canada - Black Spruce, Ontario site 2_A8_Ref_O1 (SPAdes) (version 2) | ecosystem: Environmental > Terrestrial > Soil > Boreal...
TTGCTTCGTGCACCTTGTTCCCGCGATTTGAGATTTTCTCTCGCCCGGCTACAATCGCAACTCGCCTAATCGCAACTGCTATGGACACGTCCCGCATCGCCGAATTACTTCAACCTTTTCTCGGGACCGCCGACGACCAACGACTGACGACCAACGACCTGCAGCATATATCGACGTACATCGATCTGTTACTTCGCTGGAACGCCCGCATCAACCTCACCGCTATTCGCGAGCCCGAAGAAATCGTGACTCGACACTTCGGCGAATCGCTGTTCGCCGCCCGCTATCTTTTCCCTGCGAGACCGAGCGTAGCGGCGGACGCCCCCGCCCGTCCAGACGACCAAAGTTCCGCTCCTATTCGCCTGATCGATGTCGGTTCAGGCGCCGGCTTCCCTGGGCTTCCAATAAAAATCTGGGGGCCCGACATCGACCTGACCCTGATCGAGTCCAATCAGAAGAAGGCAACCTTCCTGCGCGAGATCTCCCGCCAACTTACATTGACGGGCATCAATGTGTTCGCCGGCCGCGCCGAGGACTTCCCCGACTCTTCCGCAGACGTCGTGACACTCCGCGCAGTCGAGCGCTTCGATGCCGCTCTCCCCGTCGCGGCTGGTTTGGTCTCTCCGGGAGGCCGACTCGCCCTCCTGATTAGCCAAGCCCAGCTCACTCAAGCAAAAAGCCTCACTCCAGACTTTGCATGGAGTCCCGATATTCCTGTCCCTAACTCCATGAGCCGCATCCTCGTGGTCGGCGTTCGGAACCAAGAATGATACGAACCCGCCAGATAACGGAGGTGGAACCAAGAAGGTAACAAGTGGGATAGAACGGCTATAATTTAACCTACCTCTGAGTCGCATTTAAATGTAGGCATCAGAATCCCGCGCTAATGTGGTAAATATCGCGATTCGGAAACCCGATACACGGCAAATGTCAATGCACGCCGCTCTAGAAAATGTTCCACGTGGAACATTTTCTAAATCTTCTCTGACCACGGAATCTGCGGGCCTCAAAAACGTCCCAGGCGGAAGGATATCGACGACGGGCTGGAGGGCCTTTTATCGGCGCATGATATGACTGTGGATTCAGATGCAGACATGCGATGTTCCACGTGGAACACTTCTGTGCAAACATGGCCCCTGACTTCCGGTAAATTGCTCTCCCCACAACAAAATGTCCTACTCAGTTACTTGCACCGAAATCTGTCATTGCATATACACAACGATTCGGCCTATCCTGCTCTCGCTCTCCGATTCTTCAAAACTCCATGGGACGCGTTATCGCGGTTGCCAACCAGAAAGGCGGCGTCGGCAAAACTACGACCGCCATCAATCTGGCCTCGTCCATTGCCGCGGCGGAGGTGGACACGCTGCTGGTCGATTGCGATCCGCAATCGAATGCCACCAGCGGATTGGGCCTGGTCAAAGATCCTGAGCGACTCAGCACTTATCATCTCCTGATGGCCGAGGCCACCGCGGCTGAGGCCTTGCAAAAGACGGAGCTTGATCAGCTCTGGCTCATCCCGGCGCACAAGAATATGATCGGCGCCAACCTGGAGCTGATCGACGCCGAGCGCCGGGAATTTCGCTTGCGCGACGCCCTTGCGCCTTTGCGCGAGCGCTTCAAGTACATCGTATTAGACTGTCCGCCCGCGCTCGACCTGCTGACGCTCAACGCCCTCGTCGCCGCCGATTCGATTCTGATTCCCATGCAGGCAGAATACTTCGCCCTCGAAGGCGTGTCCGAGCTACTCGACACCATCGAGCGTATTCGAGCGTCGCTGAATCCCGAGCTCACGATCGAAGGTGTGGTGCTGACCATGTTTGATGATCGCACCAACCTGGCTCAGCAAGTCACTGCGGAGCTCGACCGGTACTTTGGCGAGAAGCTTTGTAAGACCACCATCCCTCGGAACGTTCGCTTGGCGGAGGCTCCGAGTCACGGGAAGCCGGTCCTGCTTTACGATGTACGCTCGCGCGGTGCCGAGAGCTACATTCAGTTGGCGAAGGAAATTATTGGGCATAGCCTGCCGGTCGAGATGCCCGCGCCAGTTGAACTTCCGGTCGCTGGCGAGGAGAAGCAGGTGGTGAATGCTCCGCGCTGGAAGCGATGGATTAAGGAGCGGAATAAATTGACGACCATCAATATATTAGATCGATGACCGTCGATGTGTTGCGGCGCAGCAGCCACTACTGCGCGCGAGATCCTTCGGGACTTCGTCCCCTGAGGATGACGTCGACTAAAGGGCTCGGATATTGGTTTGGAGGGTTATGACAACGACGATTGCGAATGCTGACAAGGTTGTCGAGAAGCGGCGAGCTCTAGGGCGGGGGTTGGATTCGCTACTGCCTTCGAAGCCTCGGGTCATGGATTCTGGTCCAGAGGGTGGGCCACCCTTGCCACGGCCCAGTGTCGTTCCTGATGTGCAGCCGCAGACGCGGGGCGAGGCGGTGGTCGAGATTCCGCTTGAGCAGATTGATGGGAATCCTTATCAGACACGGTATTTCGCGACCGGCGAGGCCGCTTCTGAAGATTCTGCGACTACCCTGGATGAACTGGCGGATTCGATCCGCGCGAATGGCGTGATCCAGCCAATTTCGGTGCGGCAGGGGACAGATGGGCGCTACGTTCTGATTCTGGGCGAGCGGCGCTGCCGGGCTTCGAAGATCGCGGGACGGGCGACGATCCCGGCGCTTGTGCGCAAGGTCTCTGACCAGCAGGCGGCCGAGATGACCGTCGTCGAAAACCTGCAGCGACAGGACCTGAATTGCATCGAGCAGGCGACTGCGTTCTCGAAGTTGAGCCAGGATTTCAAGTTGACCCAAGAGCAGATTGGGCAACGCGTCGGAATTTCGCGCGAATCCGTTTCGAACTACATGCGCCTTCTGCGGCTGCCACCTTCGGTGACGCAGTATCTGCAAGAGGGACGGCTGGGATTCAGCGAAGCCCGAGTGCTGCTGACGTTGCTCGATCCGACCCTGATACCGAAGATTGCCGACGAGGCGGTGCGGAAACATTTATCGGTCCAACAGCTAGAAGATCTCGTGTTCAACACCAACGTGCCTTTGCAGAAAGAGAAGCAGCCGGGGACGGCGCGCTGGGTCGATCCGAATGTGCGGCATGTGCAGACTGAGCTGGAGCGAACCCTCGGCGTGCGGGTACGAATTCGTGATCGCAAAGGTCGAGGGAAGATTGAAATTGAGTACGCCAGCCTTGAGGATTTCGATCGCGTAGTGGGGATGTTGAAGGGCAACGGTGAGCCGTAAGTCTTCGGTTGCTCGTCGTTGGCTCGTGGCACCCGGCGGCTCTTGGCCGCCTTTTTTATCGCCGGGTGGCTTGCGGAATATTTGTTTGTAAGAATCTGACTCGTAAGCCTGTGGGACGGCAACCCCGCAGCGAGACGCATGGCACAGCCGTATCGTTTACTTTTCACCGGTTGAGTGGGAAATGTCTCCTGATCGCATGAGCAGCGATTGTCGCTTATGCATCCAGATCGATAAGAATCCAAATAGTAAAATGTGGGATGATGGGTTGTAGATGCGGCCGCCTAAACCGAGAACGAGGGCACCTGCCGCATGACTTTTGACGAGCGAGTGGGATTTCTGTTCAGTTGCTGGGTTCTCGTTCTCGGCTGATCATGTGGGTCTTCATAACGATGACAGGAGAATTTGATGCAATCAGCGGGCTGCAGGCAAGAATCTGAGTAGTAAACTGTGGGACCGTAGGCTGGTCAAGATGGCGGCCGAGAGCGCCGAATTCGCAGGCCAGACGAGAAAGTGGGATTTTTGCTTACATTTTCGTTCGATTGGTGCTTGCAATGTTCACGCCGGAAGCGCAGAGCGTGCTGGAATCAGTAGCCAAGCAGGTTATGCATGGCGACGAAGTCTTACTCGACGATGACCAGAAGTTCCCAGTAAACCGCGTAGGTAGTGGGCGATTGCGGATGGTGCAGTTCAAGCTGAATGGCCGGATCTTCGAGGCAATCGAACAGAATCCGATGAGGCCAAGCCGGTGGGGACAGTTGGCGCGCGAAAAACACCAGGTGGTTCAGTTTCGTGACGTGGCAACCCACAAATATGTAGCGGTCGCGGTGGATGGAAAGATCACCGAGTACGGGCGGAGTTGAATCAAAGAGACCGGACAAAATCAAGGCCACCCACTTCGATCATCGCTTTTTTTCGACATCGTTTTTGTGGGTAGCCTCGCTGCCGCGACAAAACTTGCATGCTTTGGCGAACGCGTGGGCGTTGGTTTATTCGGCGTGGCTCGCGGTCGAAGCCCGGCGGCTGACGACAGTGCCGCTGTATCCCTCTTGATAGCCGGCTGAGAACAACGCGCGATCTCCAAGCGTTCCCCAACGACTGTGGGCGATACGCGGTTCAGCACCGGCGTCCGCAGCCAGCTTTCCCAGGTACAGCCCATCGCGAAACGCGGCATCCAGAGTCCGAGCGGTGGCCTGGTTTGGAGTGCGGTTATCGGTCCGCAGCATGGATGCTGTTCCCATGCCGAGCGTGATTGCCAATGCGAACAATGAAATTGTCTTCATGATTTTCCCCTCCACTTTTCGCTGAGCTTTTTGCGAAATCTTCAGCGTCGTATGAGGAGAGTAGAGCGGGCGGGAAGTTACGTTGTCATGCAGCGGTCAGCGGCGAGTCAATTCGCCGTCATCTTTTTGTGTTGTCTGTCGAGATTTGTCACGAATTGTCAGCTGGAATAGCAAAACAGATAACCTGGAAGCTATATCTGCACGCCTTAGTGGGCGGGTGGGACGTTAACGATCAGGCCTTTCGGGCCGACGGCTAGGATTTCGCCGGTTGCGCCGACGCTCACCGCGTTCAAATTCCAGCCCCAGCTTTTTTGTGACGCAGTTTTCTGCCCGGATCTTTTCGCGCCATCTTCATAAGCGGTTCCGGACGATCCTAGAATCACAATGCCGTCGCTGTCGGAATGCGGCTTGGCAAACGCCACGGCGGAAAAGTATCTTTGCGGCGTAATCGGTGACAATGTCCAGTTGAGGCCTCCGTCGCTGGTGAAAGCCAAGTTGGGACCGTCTTGGTCGGGATTTTTATAGTCTCCTCCGGCGATCACTCCGTGCGTCGCGTCGCGGAAAGCGATAGAGAAAATGCCGGTGGAGTCGGCACCATGAATGATTGGAGTTTCGGCGACAGTCCAGCTTTTTCCAGCATCCAAGGAACGAAATACCCGCGCGACTTTTCCGCCAGTCGCGAACCAGACGTTGGCTGTCCCTTGCACGGTGATGCAAGTCCCGCTGGCGGCAAATGCGCCTTCACCTGCGATCGCCGGTGGGAGAGATTCCGATGAAAGCGGACTCCAAGTCTTGCCGCCGTCTTCCGTAGAAATTAATTCAAATCGCAGCGTCCCCGAATGGTCGGGGACAGGGTCACCCACAGCGATTCCGCGATCCCGATCCCAGAACGCCATGCAATCAAAAAATCCTTTGGGATTCTTGTTAGTGAATTGTAGAGCCCAGGTTTTGCCGGCGTCGGTCGTTTTGTAAATGCGCGACTGCTCGCCCGGTCCGGCGCTGAACAGGTACGCGACGGCGGGACTGAAAGCTTCCACATCGCGAAAGTCGAGCGAGTTGGTGTCGGGAACCTGACCAACCTGCCACGATTTCCCGCCGTCGATGGTGCGGAGATAAGTTCCATGAGTGCCGCTGGCCCAGGCGACCCCGTTCGCGAGTACGCTTATGCCGCGCAGGTTTTCAGTAGTGTTGGATTTCTGGATGGTCTGGGCTGCGAGACCGGCGGTGAGAAGAAGAAACAGGAGAGCGCGCATGCGATGATTGTGCCAGAAGTTCATGGCCGGGGTTGCACGATTTGCATAGTTGGGGCGATATTCGGAGCGACGAGGGAACGGCATGTCACAGGTTCTGCTGGAAATTTGTTGTGGCGGGATTGACGATGCGATTGAGGCGGAAAAGGGTGGGGCAGAACGGGTCGAACTTTGCTCCGCGCTTTTTCTTGGCGGGTTGACGCCGTCCATCGGGACGATTCGGGAGGCGAAGCGACGGCTGAAAATTCCAATCATGGTAATGGTTCGCCCGCGCGGAGGAGGGTTCGCGTACTCTCAAGCAGAAATGGCTACGATGGAACGCGATGCAGAGGCCGCACTCGAAAACGGGGCGGACGGGGTGGTGTTTGGCATTTTGCAGTCGGATGGACGAGTGGATATTGCGCGATCCAGCCGAATTCGGCAGTTGATTGGGACGCGGCAGGCCGTGTTTCATCGGGCGTTCGATGTGACTCCCGATCCGTTTGAGGCGCTGGAGCAACTGGTGGATTTGGGAATAACACGGGTTCTGACCAGCGGGCAAAAAGAAAGCGTGCCCCAGGGAGTGGAGTTGATTGAGAAGCTGATCGAGCGGGCGGGCGATCGGATTGAGATTCTGCCGGGCGGCGGGATTCAGGCCTGGAACGTGAAAGACGCGGTCGAGCGGACCGGGTGCCGGCAGATTCATTTGACGGCATGGAGGACGACCTCCGACAGCTCGACGCTGGCGCGGCCAGGGATTACGTTCGGCGGGGCTTTGTATCCGGCGGAGGATCGTTATCAGGTAACCGATGCGGGGTTGGTGCGGGAGGTGTTGGCGCGGTTGAAAGCGTAGCAAGATTGTGTCTTTCGCCTCACTGGGCCTCATGGATTTCCCCACTCGATCCCGCGCCGTGAGCATGCTCGCGGCGCTTCGCGGCTTCAATCCTACTTCTCGTTAAACTCCACAAAAGCTCCAGTAGTTTCGTAATACAACCGGATGCTGCAGACCTTGGGACCGGTGTGGGCAAACGAAACCTGCAATTTCTTGGGCGGCGAGTCCACGCCGCCAATTTCCATGGGAGCGCGCACTATGTCTTGTTTTTCATCGTAGGCTTTCGGACTGGTGACATTCCTGCTGACGATCAGCGTCCACTCCTTTTTATTCGGGATGACATACATGCTGTACGCTCCCACGGCGAGCTCCGCGTGATTGAGAATCAGCGGAACCTGCGTGAAAAGAGTCAACGGAGAACCCGCCGGCAGCCATACTTTGCCGTTGTGCGGCAGATCTTTGTCGCTCATGACAGAGTTGTTGTATTCGACGCTGACTTCTTGACCGTCGGTAAAATCGCAACTGGCGGTTGCACTTTGGTCGGTTGAATCTTTCTGCTGAGCGGCTGCGGCCAGAACAGAATGTGCGATCAAGACAAGGCAGACGGCTAGCACACGCATGAAGTGCTCCTCCGCGGAACTAGGCTTTTGAAATCAACCTTAACGCCGGTTCATTGTACTTCGGGCGAAGCGCAATTGCAGGGGAAAATCCGCGACCGAAGCCTTCTTAAACAAAATCGCATCAAGCGCGGCAACCTTATACACGGTCGGCCACACTCGAATAGTGAAATTTCCCATCCGGAATTGGTCTTCGGTGACGTTCTCTTATCGCCCTGCCATTGCTACCGTGAAAACTCAGCGGCAAGAAAGGCTGGCTCGAAACACTATATGGCAAAAGGTGAAAAGTCGTTTCAGCTCAAGATTCTCTATGGTGAGGGCGACGCAGAAGTACTTGCCTCACAAGCAGTTTCCATCCAGAAGGCAGGCCATCAGGTAGAGACGGCCGTCGGCCGCAAGGCGATTGACGAAGCGGCGCGCCGAGGCGCGTTCGACCTGGTTATTCTTGGTCCCACGTTGACCCGAAACGATCGGCACCACTTGCCTTATGTCATCAAGAAAACGCAGTCGGCCACGCGCGTTCTGGTCATGCATACCGACGGCGAAGGCCATCCCGCCGTGGATGCGAATACCGATACCGGACGCAGCATGGCTGATGTGGTGGCGAAAATCGCCGCGCTGACTGCGAGTGGCGCGATCGCTTCGACTGGGCTGGCCAAGAGCGCAGCGGCCGGACGGTAACTAGCTTCGGTTTTCGATTCTCCGTGAGGCGGCCTCCAGGGCCGCCTTTCTTATTCGCAGGCATCTCGTCGGATACGAATCACAAAAGTAATAGTGGAATGAGAAGGCGAATTCTGTTGCCTTCCTCATACCGATTTTGTCGCCGCAGCCCCGGCTCGCGGTAGAATATCGACGAAATTCCTTTTTGATATTCTGTGGACATGAACGCAGATAACGGAAACCAACACAAGAAAATCTACGTCACCATGGCGGGGTTGCCACTTTCCTTTCATCTGCAATGGCCTTTTCGCAAATCTACTTCGGGAGCGGATTTTTTCTTTTTGCACGCCGACCTCCGCCTGGAAAACTCTTCGGATTTGCATGCGCTGGTTGCGGTGAATCTTTCGGCGACCGTGCGCGAGATTTTGCCGTCGCTTGAGCCGACGGACGTAGAAGACCCGGTCATCAACGCACTGCGCAAGGAAGTCGATCGCCGACAACTGGAGTTCGTGAAGTCGGGCAAGCTCGTGCCAGTGCAGTTTTCCAGCCGTCATTACGATTTCAAGCACAGTAAATGGATCTTCGGCAAGGCCAGCGACGAAGACATCGCGTTGCTGCTCTCGCGAAAGGTGTACTGGCAGACGCGGTTGGTTGGCGGCAGGGTTTGGCTCGGCGATCCCGCCGAAGCCATGTACGTTGAGACATCGCCGCAGCATATTCTGGAGGCCGCCGGGAAGCTCGAGGCGCAGGGTCTAATCCACTTGGACAAAGAGTGGGCCACGGCGAATCCATTATTGATGGACCAGGCGCCGAAGTTTGAGGCAGATACGCGCGCGGCGCTCGAAGAGCTGGAGAAGAAGCACGCTTTCGAAAGAGGATAAGGCTAAGGAGCCATGCCTTCGTCAATCCACTGCTTGAATCGGGCAATCTGATCCTTTGGCCAAGCCTCGTCACAAGGCATGCTGCCGTCGAGCAGTCGTTTGTAAATTTCTTCCGCCTGCGCTTTAACTTCGGCGAACGACGAGAGATCGAGACCAAAATCCTTCATCGTCTCTACGTCGGGACTGTCGCGAAACAGCGGCCGAATATCTTTGGCAAAGCTTAGAGCCATAAAAACACTCTCCTTCTCGTGAACGACACTACTCTGCTTTCATGGCATCGATCGTCTGAAAAAGCTGATCGCTCGGCTCTTTCACTTCAATAAAAGGATGGCTCTTGGATTTGCTGCTCACCACATAAATGGTCGGCGTATGCTCCAGTTGCAGCGACTTGCCCAATTCCTGTTCGGCCTTAACTTCGGCAGCAAACTTCCCCTGAGGATCGACCACAAAAGGTAAATCCACTTTATGATCGGCGGCAAATTTGTCCGCGAACTGCCGAAGATTGGTGGGAAAGATTTCGGGCTGATGTTCGAAGATATAATCGCGGAACTCTAAACCGAGGTCGCGGGAACGGCTGTCGAAATAGTGCGCAATCACCGCTGCCTGAAACGACCAGTTGTGCATGGGCAAGGGGAAGTCGTGGCGAACCACGGGAATCTTATAAGTTTTGGCCGCTTGCGCGACCACCGGAGCCTGACGCCGGCATTGCGGACATTGCAGATCCTCAAAAACCACGATGGCGATCGGCGCGCCTTTCGGTGGACGCAGGGCCGGATTCACCGAGTCCTGCCCGAAAGCCACCGAAGCAAACATGGCAACCAGGAAAGCAAATATACCCAAGATTCTTTTCATAATTTAGGAAGAGTGCCTGACCTATTTTAATGTACCGTATCCGCACTGCGGATGCGTGAGAGCAAAACTGTTCCAAGTCCCAACAGAGTCAGCAAAGAGATTACCGCTAGCGAAGCCACGCAATAGATACACCACACGCCCAAAATACTAGCTTCCACATGTGCCAGGTAAAGCGAAAATGACAGGCCGATCAAAGCCGCGCAGAGAAACAACAGGTAAGCGCGCTTAACCGCGAGCAAGGCCAAAAACACATACCCAGCCATTCCGATGACCGCGACCGGAACGCCTGCCAACACGGCGAATGGACTGTGGTTGACGATGCCGCAGTCCCAGTGCTCGTTGATGCTGCACGGAGACAAGTCTGTCCGGTAGTGTTCGCGGAGCGCGAGGCCAGACGCGATGAAGCCAAGAACGGTTAAGAAAATTAGTACGTACCTCATGAAGCCAAGATTCCCTTGTTGAGTC
>Ga0209530_1001539_pt1 | contig 10056 bp, 6 predicted proteins | sample BlaSpr_A8_Ref_O1_FD_187987 | JGI IMG/M metagenome (GOLD analysis project Ga0209530, IMG submission 187987) | Forest soil microbial communities from Thunder Bay, Ontario, Canada - Black Spruce, Ontario site 2_A8_Ref_O1 (SPAdes) (version 2) | ecosystem: Environmental > Terrestrial > Soil > Boreal...
AAGCCGCTTCCGCTCTGAACCATCCTAATATTTGCACGATTTATGACCTGGGCGAGCATGACGGCCACGCTTTCATCGCCATGGAATTTCTGGATGGGATCACCTTGAAGCACCGGATTGCCGGCCGGGCTCTGGATCTGGAAAGCATTTTGCCGTTATCGATTGAAATCGCGGAGGCGCTCGATGCGGCGCATGCCGAAAGAATCGTGCACCGCGACATCAAACCGGCGAACATTTTCATCACGAAACGCGGCCACGCGAAGATTCTGGACTTCGGGTTAGCCAAGGTGAAGACCGCGTCCGGAGGCGCGGAAGGCCTGACCGCAGCGACAGCAGACCCTGAACTGCTGACCAGCCCTGGCACGGCGGTCGGGACCGTGGCTTATATGTCGCCGGAACAGGCGAAGGGAAAAGAGCTTGATCCGCGCACCGATCTTTTTTCATTCGGTTCAGTCTTGTACGAAATGGCGACGGGCAGGCTGCCGTTTGAGGGCGAGACGTCGGCGGTTATTTTCGATGCCATTCTGAATCGAAACCCGGTTTCGCCGGTTCGTTTGAATCCGCAACTACCGGCGAAGCTTGAGGACATTATTAATAAGTTGCTCGAAAAAGATCGGGAGCTGCGCTATCAGTCGGCAGCAGAAGTGCGAAGCGATCTGAAGCGGCTCAAGCGGGACACGGAATCGGGACGTTCGGTAGCGTCTACGGGCAGCGAGGCTGCGCAAGCAACTTCGGCAACAGCTGCAGCGGTAAGCGGCGCGGTGCCGGCGGCGGCAGCGTCTTCTTCCGGCAGTTCGTCGCTAGCAACCGCGGCGCGGGAGCATAAGACCGGGCTTGGAGTCATGGTTGCTGTGGCTTTGTTGCTGGTAGCAGCGGCCGGATTCGGAATCTACTCGCTTTTGTCATCCAACCGCAGTGTGCCGTTTCAAAGCGTCAAGATTTCGAAGGTCAGTGGGACCCACAATGCGCGCCTGGGCCAGATGTCACCAGACAGCAAGTATCTGGTGTACGTGCTTAACGAAGAAGGGAACGAATCGTTGTGGCTGCGCCACATGGCTACGGAAAGCAACGTTCAAATCGTCAAGCCGGAGCGGGTTCATTACGATAACATTTGCTTTTCGCCCGACGGGAGCTACGTCTACTTCACGCACACGGAGTTGGCCAGCGGTCCGGCATCGCAAGATTACGATCTTTACCGCACTCCGGTGCTCGGCGGGAACCCGCAACTGCTTGTAAAGGACATCGATTCTATCCCGAGTTTTTCTCCTGATGCGCAACGCTTTGTATTCGTGCGGGCCAATGATCCTGAGCCCGGCAAATATTTCGTCCTGATTGCGAACGCAGATGGCAGCAACGAGAAAACTATTTTGACCGGGTCGATGAGCGTCCCGCTGTTTGGACCTGTGTGGTCGCCCGATGGGAAAGTCATTGCTGCGTTGGCTTATCCGCTGAAGGAGGGTGAGGTGACGTCACTGCTGGCGATCGATCCGGTGAATGGCAGCCAGAAAACCATATACCGGTCGCCGGAGATTGTAATGTGGGATCAGGTGTGGCTGCCCAAGGGAAACGGTTTGGCCGTGATTGGCAGTGGGCCAGACACTTTCTACCGTCAGAAACAAATTGGCATTGTGAGTTATCCGCAGATGCAATTCCGACCGGTAACGGCAGACACGAATGATTATTGGAGTCTCAGCGTTTCTTCCGACGGCTCAACTATCGCCACGGTGATGCGTCAATCTATTCGCGACGTTTACGTCAGCACCGGCGGGAGGGCCGATTACTCGGACGCAAAACAGATCAGCTCGGGCGAACTGGTGTGGACGGTTTCGTGGAGCGGGAACGATAAGATCCTGGGCGAGGAAGACTCCACCATCAAGGCAATGGGTCTGGACGGGGCCGGCAATTCGTTACCTTCGGAAAAGGGAACCACTCCGCAAAGCCCTCGCGGTTGCGGAGACAGTCTCGTCGTCTTCACGCGAGCCATCGGCAAGACTGGCACGCGCAATATTTGGGTGAGCGCGGTGGACGGCACCGGACTGCGCCAGCTTACCACCGGGAAGTATGACGATCTGGCCGCTTGCTCTCCGGATGGGAAGTGGGTCTTCTACATCGACGTGTCTCATTTCGCGTACATGAAAGCGCCGGTCGGTGGCGGGACGCCCGAAGTATGGCTTAAGACGTCCGCGGAAAGCCAGGCGGGATTCGACGTCAGCCGTGATGGCAAATTGGCGGTGCTGGGAAGCTACGACTTCAAGGTGCGCAAACCCACGATTGTTCTGTCGTCGCTGGAAACGGGGCAGGCGGTGAAGAATTTCGAATTTGATCCGCGCCACCAGGGCGTCTTACGCTTCAGCCCCGACGGAAAAGGATTTGTGTATCCGATCCGCGATAAGGGCGTGGACAATCTTTATCTGCAGCCGTTGGATGGAAGCCTTGGGCGACAGCTGACCAACTTCACTTCGCTGAAAATTTATTCCTATCAATGGTCACCCGACGGCAAAAATCTCGCGCTGGTGCGGGGAGATTCGCAGTCGGACCTGGTGCTGATAAAGGACGCGAAGAGCAACGGTGGGCGGTAGCTTGAGGCCTTCCCCGCGCTGCTAAGAATCTGAGCCGGGGCTTCCAATCGCCCCGCACTCTTTCCAGAGTTTTTCCCAATTCCAGATTCCTGACATCACCGCTATGGGCAAGGGGAATCCGAGTTGATGCGCGAGCATAGACACCTGCCCGCGATGGTGGGCTTCGTGGGCGAGCATGTAACACAGCATTTCTATGCCAACCGGCCAAGGCTTACCCCAGCCGTCTCGGCGAAACTGCTTGACGCGGCCGCCGCCACCGCCGAGTGCCTCAGCGAGCATTTCGGTGCAGCGAGCGGCGCTCTCGGCTAATCCCGCGCGTGCCTGCTTCGGGGTGCAGCGTGAGCGGTCGAGCTGTCGTGGAACTTTCAGGTGCGGTGCTGAAAGCCTTATCCACTTGGTGCGGACATTGTGCATGTGGGTGAATATCGCAGCGATAGTGCGGACTTTGCCCGGCGCGTTTGCTTTCCATGCGGCCGGATCAAGATGCTCGATAAGAATCTGGTTCATGCGCTCGTTGGCGGCAAAGATACGGACTGCGGTCCGGCCGATTTGAGTATGAACTTTTGGTGGACGCGTGGTCACGGCTTCGTGCTCCTCGGAAATTACACGCGCGGCAATTTTTGAACTACCAGCACTTCAGTGATTCCCCCCAAGAAGAGACGGGAATCGATGACGGAAAAGCCCCGATTCTCGAACATATTCCGCAACTGCCGGCGGTCGGGAAAACGCTGAAGGCTTTCAGCTATATAACTGTAGACTTCATGATTGCGGTGCAAAAGCAAGCCCCAGAGTCCCGTCCATATCTTCAGACTCCAGTATTCCAATTTCTGCGGAATATTTGCTCCCGGTTTGGAGAAATCGAGAAAGGCCGCAACCCCACGCGGTTTCAAGACGCGGCTGATTTCGTCAATGACTATTTCGAGGTTGGGCGCATTCCGGAGAGCGTATCCACCGGTGACGATGTCCACGGATTCAGAGACGATTTGAAGCGAGCCCATATCCTGGTTAATGAAACTGACATTTGGATGATGATTGCGGCGGCGGGCGATATCGAGCATCAGCTCGGTGATGTCGAGTCCCGCGACGCGGCCACGCGCGTATTTGTCGGCAAGCAGAAATGAGATGTCGCCGGTCCCGCAGGCGAGATCAACGCAAACCGGGGATTCTTGAGAAGGAAGCAATGAAATCAGTTCGCGCTTCCATGCGGCGTCGCGTCCGAAAGAAAGTGCCCGGGTGACGAAATCGTATCGGGGCGCGACCTCGGAAAAAAGTCTTTGGTTGTAATATTTTTTCTTCTCGGCGTGCTCAAGATGATCGCCGAGTTTCAAAGCAAAGCGATCGGTCATTTTGCTCCCTGGTCAGCGGTCCGCGATGCGCTGGATACAAATCCCTGATGCAAGTCGATGATCACATCGGCGCCGACGGCCGCGTCGAAGAAGTATTCACATCGCACCGGCAGGCGGGAGTATTTTAGGCTGGTCATTGTTTAAAAACCAGTGGAGGTCCGCTGACTCGCTTCGCTTTCATATTAACCGTCACGTCGACGGTGTCGGCGATCTTAACGAACGGAATGCCTTTCGTCATTCCATAGTCCTGACGGTTGAAGGGCATGGCTCCCCTAATCTCTCCCGTGCCGGTCCCGATGCCGGCAACAGTCAGCGTCAGTTTCTCGGGTTTGGTCGCTCCACGTATGGAGAAGTCGCCATCCACCTCGAAAGTGTTATGGCTGGTCTGCACAATCTTTGTCGATACGAATGTGATCAGCGGATTCTCTTTGACGTCGAAGAAGTCTTTGCCTTTCAGTTTGCGGTCCTTCATGCCGCTTCCGGTGTTGACGCTGTCGGCCTGAATCTTGATTTCTAAAACGCCGGCGCTTGCATCCGTCGAAGTAAATGTCAGAGTCGAGCTCCACTTGTCGAACGTACCGTTTATGGCTACCGACGACTCAACCGAGAATTTGATCGAGCTTTCTTCCGGCGTAATCACGTAGACGGGAACCTGGGCTCGACTTAGGGGCGGGAGCGCAACGGCTGTCAACAGGCCGAGGACAACTATCCGCAGGATTTTGGCCGCGAATCTTTCAGACATAGACTTCCTCCATGAGGACGCGAAATAAATTCGTGCAACCGTTGGAGTATTTCACTATTGCTGGCTCAACGGTACTGCAAATGTGAGGGCAGATTTTGTCAGTTTTGCCAGGTATGGGCACACGTCCCTCGAATGACAATGGTAACGGGTAGTTCCCGACATCGATGGTTTATCCTTGACTGAGCTCAAGCCGAACCGCAATGAATATCCAGTTTGACCCTTTATCATCGACGTATCCGATCACCGAAGGCGTTTCTTTGCGCTTGGACGGATCAGAAAACGGCGTGGGTCTTTCATGATAAGGCCAAGCTTGAAGACTGGCTGCGGTGCGACTCGCCGTCGATTCTGGTTGGCGATGGCGGGGTTTGCCATGGCGCTCGCGCTGGTGCCCTTCTCCTACAATGTCGAAAGTCGCCTGGAAACGGTTGTTCACATCAAGGGCGCAGAATCCGAAAAAGTTGACAGCGAATTGGCGCAGCGTTTCGAGTCTCCGTACGCCCACCGCCTGGTTCTGGTGATCAGTGGTATTCCCGACCCGGATTCAGCAAAAGGCGCAGACGCATTGGGCTTCTTAACCACTTCATTGCGTAGCGTGCCTGGAGTGGTGGGTGCCGTCTCGAGTCTGGATTGGCCAGATCCTCTGTTCACCGGGAACAATGGCGGGGCCTTGATCATCGTCGGCTTGGACCCGCACGATCAAAATGTCGAGGCCTTAGTCCCCAAATTAAGGGCAAGCGCAGACTGGATGGAAGGTCAGCTCAGGTCGCAATATCCCAAAATCAAACTGGAGATTACGGGTGAAACGCCACTGAACTTCGATCTTCGCAAGGTCAGCGCAGATGATGTCAGGCACGCCGAAGAACGCGCGATGCCGGTAACTCTGGTGCTGCTGTTGCTGGCTTTCGGCAGCCTTGTGGCCGCGCTGCTGCCTCTGGGAGTTGGAGTACTCTCAATCGCGATGTCGATGGGTATGGCCGCGATACTGGCGCATTATCTGCAGCTGTCGATTCTGGTGCAGAATCTGGCGACGATGCTCGGCCTTGGATTAGGTATCGATTATGCATTGCTGATGGTGAGCCGGTTTCGCGAAGCATTGAACGAGGGGCATGATCCGGGCCAGGCTGCCGATATTGCTGCCGGGTGTGCGGGGCGGACGCTGATGATCTCGGCCACAACAGTTGCAATCGGATTTTCAGCGCTGCTGACCGTGCCCATCAGCGAACTGCGCTCTATCGGGATTGCTGGTCTGCTGGTAACCGTTTTGAGTGTCATGCTGTGCACTTTCATTCTGCCTTGGGTGCTGGGTGTGCTGGGGTGTCGCATCGACGCCGCCGGACTGCGTCGTCCGGCCAGACAATTCAAAACGCGGGAGAGTCTGTGCGCGGCGAGTGAGCGGTGGGTGGGGTGGGGCACCTTTATAACTCGCCGGCCTTGGGCAGCTCTTCTTATCGCCGGGATTCCGCTACTGATTCTTGCATCCCAGGCGCGGCGAATCTCTCCCGGGGTTCCTGACCGTAATGCGCTCCCGGCCGCAGCCGAGTCGGTGAAGGCACTGCACACGCTTCAAGTGATGGGGCGGTCGGGTATTGTGCCGTCCCTCAGAGTGATTCTGGCGTTGCCGCCGCAGTCTCCGCCGCTTTCGCCGGCGGGCTGGCTTGCTGTGAGTCGCTTGACGACGCACTTCCAGAGCGACCCGAGGGCGCAAGAGGTCATCTCGCTTCCGACGCTCACGGGAATGTCTGAGACAGCAGATGCAGTCGAGCAAGTGCCCGAGCCAATCCGCAAGAGTTTTCTTCGCAGCGATGGCCAAGCTACCTTGATTGAGTTGCTGCCCACCTCCACTAGTTCGCCGAACGAACAGGTTCGATGGGTGCGAGAGGTGCGTTCCATCGATGTCGGAGCGATAACCGGCGTGCCCGGCGCGGTGCTGCGGGTTGGCGGCGTTCCCGCACTGGAGGCGGATTATGACTCGGTAGTCAAGGAGCGGTTGCCGAAGGTGGTCCTCGGCGTGATATTGGGGAGCTTGCTGGCGCTCCTGATCGGGTTACGTTCTTTATTTGCGGCGGTCAAAGCGATTCTGCTCAATCTGCTCTCGGTTGGGGCTTCGTTCGGTGCGTTAGTTCTCGTTTTTCAAGAGGGCCACGGTAGCAAACTCTTTGGGCTCGATGGACCGACCGGCACGGTATACCCGATCGTGCCGATTCTCGCGTTCGCCATCGTCTTCGGATTGAGCATGGACTATGAGGTCTTCCTGGTCGCCCGAGTGCTCGAGGAACGGCGGCGCGGTCTCTCCGAGAGAGCAGCGGTAATCGAGGGCCTGGCGCGAACGGCCGGGCTGATCACGAGCGCGGCGGCAATTATGATCGCCGTCTTCGCCGCATTCACCGTGGGAAGTTTTCTGGTGGTCCAAATGCTCGGCTTTACGCTGGCAGTGGCCGTGTTTATTGACGCTACCGTGGTGCGGATGGTTGTCGGCCCGGCGCTGTTGCAACTTGCCGGGGACTGGAATTGGTGGCCCTTTGGTTTACATGGGGCTCCTGCAATTTCTGAAAAGGAGCTGGTGCCGTGATGGCGAAAAAATTCGCCATGCGATTTATTTTGCCTTCTCTGCTTGAGCAGCGGGCTGGCTGAGATCGAAGTCCTTGCGTCCGAGATTGGCCTTTCCCGAGCCAAATTCGATTGCAAGGATCGAGGAGCCGGGCTTGCCCTGCAGCTTTGCCTCCACTTGCGACGCTGACCAAAGGCCGCCGACCTGGCGCAGCCCGTAGTAAATGAGTTCCTTTTGCGGTCCGGTCCCGCGAGAGGTTTTCACCACATGCACAGGGTACAAAATGTTGCGGTCAATCCACGATGTTACCGAATTGTAGTAAGACCGGTCCTGAGGGCCGGGCATGCTCTTAAGCACAAAGCAATCCCGTGCGCCGTATTTCTCGGACGGCAGGAGTTCCTGATTCTTCCAGAAGAACTGGCTCTCTACCATGTCTTCATAGGTGAAGTCTGTTCCCACGAGAGGATCGTTCCAACGTTCGAATGGCAAGGCGCTCGCGGCCTTCTGGCCGGGAAGTACGGCGTCGATGGTCATGTGTCCGGTCGCGCTCATATGCACAAGAAGGCTCGTCTTCTCGGAGCCCGGCCCCGAGATCTCGCACAGCAGACTCAGACCCTCGGGGAACCAGTGAGCCTTGGCGACAAACTTGTAGCTGGTGCGCTTGCCATCGCCTTCCACCCGGGTGAGGTGCCCGCTCACGCGGTAGTCCAATTTCTCGATACGCTGGCGCGATCCAGTCAGCACGGTTTCCAGATCAGGATTCGCCGCGAAGGCTCGCGAGGGATGACCCAGCGACAACAACACCAGCAAAGTGATAGAGACTTGAATCGTCGCACAGGCACGATTCGCCCATCTGGCCTCGGGATGCCGGCCAAACTTGCGGCTTCGAGAGAGCATTACGACGTGGCGGAGGAAAGTCATAATTTACAGAGCCAAAGCGCGTATCGATTACTGGCGATCAAACTGGACTACGCATGCTCTGGCAATTACGCCAGAGCTTTGAGGTCGAAGGGCAGCGAGCGCAGCCGTTTACCGGTGGCCGCAAAAATCGCGTTGCCAATTGCGGGCGCCAGCGGAGGCACGCCCGGCTCCCCGATACCGGAAGGCGCTTCTTCAGATTTCATGACATGCACCTCGACCTGAGGCATCTCGCGCATGCGAGTTGGTTCGTAGTCATCGAAATTACTCTGCTGCACGACACCCTGCTTCAGAGTTACCTGATTACGTAAAACCACGGCCAGCGCGAAGCCGATCGCGCCTTCGATCTGAGCGGTGATGACATCAGGATTGATGGGCACACCGCAGTCGACGGCGGCGACAACGCGTTCGACTTTGATGGTGGGCGGAGTTACCAAAACTTCTGCCACCATGCCGACGCGAGTATTAAATGAGTGATGGTAAGCAAAGCCGCGCGCGCGATTGGGCCCACCGCGCCAGGGACGATTCCATCCCGCTTTCTCGGCGACGAACCGCACCACCGCTGCATCGCGCGGCTGTTCCGAAAGCAGATCGAGCCGGAAAGCAACTGGATCCTTGCCCGCAAGGTGTGCCAGTTCGTCGATTGTCGTCTCCATCACGTGGCCGGTGTGAGTGTGGCCCACGGAGCGAAACCACAACACGGTCACGGGAGATTTGGCATTGTGCACATCGACCGCGAAATTTTCTATCCGATAGGGAGTATCGACGATGCCCTCAACCGTGCTGTGGTCCAGGCCGTCCTTCACTCCCATCTGTTCAAATGGGGTTCCGATGAAGATCGACTTGCTGACTACCTTATGTTGCCAGCCCGCGATGCGTCCGTTGGCGTCGATTCCCGCCTTCACCCGATGCAAAACCATGGGCCGGTAGAAGCCGCCTTTGATGTCGTCTTCCCGCGTCCAGATCAGATGAACCGGAGCACGGCCATTAATCGCTTTTCCCACTTCCGCGAGTTCGCGCGCCCAATCTCCGACTGGATTAGCGCGGCGCCCGAAACTGCCGCCTCCCAGCAGAGTGTTGATTTTGACCTGCTGTGGTTTCAGTCCCAGCACGTGCGCGGTGACCATTTGATCGACCGTTTGTAATTGCGAGCCCAGCCAAATTTCAGCGCTATCGCTGCGCACTTCGATGGTGCCATTCAGCGGCTCCATGGGCGCGTGCGCCAAGTAGGGAAAAGTAAACTCAGCCTCGTGCGTTTTCGCCGCATGCGCCACGCCGGCCACAGCATTACCTTGATTGATCGCCGTCAGACCCTGTCCGTTTGCAAGCTGCCGGTACTCATCAAGAATTTCGGCGCTCGATCGCGTTTCAGCTGCGCTTGTGTCCCAAACCACTTTCAGAGCGTCGCGGCCTCGCAAGGCTGACCAGGTATCGTTGGCGAGAACGGCGACCGCCGTCGAGATTTGCACAACATCCACCACGCCATCGACTTTCCTGGCTTCCGTGGCATCGAACGAAACAATCTTTGCGCCGAAGACGTCGGGACGTTTGAGCACCGCCGTCAACATTCCAGGGCGGCGGATGTCCAAAGCGAAAATCGCTTTGCCCGTAGTTTTGCCGAGGGAATCAAGACGTGGAACGCGAGTTCCAATCAGTTCTCGAGCCTGGGGCGATTTGAGCGTGACTTCCTTGGGTACGGGTACGCGCATCGCATCCGCCGCGAGTTGGCCGAAGGTAGCTTTTTGTCCGGAGCCGGCGTGACTGACCACGCTATTCTGAACTTTGATCTCACTCGCAGGCACGCTCCATTTCGCGGCAGCGGCGGTGATGAACATGATGCGTGCGGCCGCTCCGACCTGGCGCATCTGCACCCACGATTCCGCCATCGAGCTCGATCCGCCGGTGCCCATGACCGGGCCGAAG
>Ga0209530_1001540_pt1 | contig 10055 bp, 10 predicted proteins | sample BlaSpr_A8_Ref_O1_FD_187987 | JGI IMG/M metagenome (GOLD analysis project Ga0209530, IMG submission 187987) | Forest soil microbial communities from Thunder Bay, Ontario, Canada - Black Spruce, Ontario site 2_A8_Ref_O1 (SPAdes) (version 2) | ecosystem: Environmental > Terrestrial > Soil > Boreal...
TGCCTGATCCAAGGGTCCCAGCGCTTCCTTAAAGCGATGAAGCTGCACTAGACCGGCCCCAAACACACTCGCATAGCGGACAGTAGCCGCTGGATCATTTTCAACTTTTGAGAGTTCCCAAGCTCTTATGACTTGGGCTTTGGCGGTTTCGGTGTCGCCGAGGATGAACGCAGCTATGCCTTGCTCGCCCGTGGCGCGTGTGGCCAGTTCGTAGTGATGCAATCTTATTGCTAGCGCGGCAACGTCTCGCCAGGTGGATCGTGCTTCTGAGGCGTTGTAGTTGGTTTCGAGCATCCCCCGAATCGTGAGGATTCTGAGCTTGGTCTCCGGGTCTGCGGCCTCGGGCCGCGCCAAGTCTTGCGTCAATGCCCAAAGAGTCGCTGGAATGCTCACGGATTCATTTGGGGGGATTTGACTGACCTGGGCATACAGAGCTTTGGAAAGTTCATGCTGTGAGGTGTATAGCTGCTCAGCTTTCTGGTATAGGGGTAACGCCTCGGCCCAACGATTACCCCACGCAAGAGTGTCGGCCCTGTCGAGCAGTCCCGCCGCAGAATCCGGTGGAGCCGAGCTGTGATGTGGTGTGATCGCGTAGTAATACGCGCCGCCAGCGACTAGAAAACTGATTCCTAAAGTCGCGAAGATTTGCTTTACAATGCGGGGGAGTCGCACGTGGGTCCGTCTCACAAAGTGAAATGTTTTGTTTGGTAACTGCCACTGCTCGCTTCAAGTCTAGCTGGAGAATGCGTTTTCCTCTAGAGCAGTGAGCTTCCGTTAGGGAAAAACCTTTCGATTCCTCGCTCCATTTGGCCGCGGCTTGGCCGTAGTGAGCTGGGGTCTGTATCCATCGCCAACATGATTATGCGTCGGATGTTCGCATATTGTTCTGACTGATGGAGGTAGGTCGTTACTTCGGTTACGTTGATCTCTGACGCCGTTTGCCATCGAAGACTGAGATTGTTCTTGCGAGCCAATTCTTCGGCAAACTCGCGGAGAGCAACATCATTGCGAGCGAGAAACGGCTGGATCGTGTCAAGATCGTAAATGTAAGCGGAGGCACTATGTGACCATTCCACTGGACCGAGACCCTTTAGGTGATTCTCACGGCCCAGCCGGTCAAAGATGGCGTTTAGCGAGGTGGCAACCTCAGGAGTGTGTTGGTTGCCGGCGTCGACGCGGCGCAGCTCTCCAGCCCAATCGTAAAGGTCCTGGTAAACGTGGTGATGGATTTCCTGAAGGTGTAAGGAGTCGAAGCCGCCTCGTATAGGGGCAGTTCGAAGCTCGGCGAGTCGAAATGCTGTGAGATCGGCCTCTGCTGTCGCAAGCTGCTGGGGGTCAGTGATGCCAAGTTTGTTCTTTAAGGTTGTAGTACCGAGTATCGTTATGTCAGTGTGCTCAATCAACGGTTGGTCTCACTTTTGCTAAGAGAGAGGCGTGGACTTGGTCGAGTGTCGAGCTGCCATCGATCCAAGATGCGAAGAGGGTTTCAAGATGTTGCGATGGTTGCTGATCAGCGAGTTTCACTGAGGCAAGCGCGGATTGCGCTGCCTTTAGCCGGAGGTTGCGTTCATTGTCAGAAATGGTCATGTCTCAATCTCCCGGGATGAAATGGGGGCGCAAGTGGCTTCCTGTTGCATGGCTGGCGACGTGGGGCCTGGCTGTGATGAGTGCCGCTGTTCCCTATTGGTGGGTGATAGGCCTGCTCGCGATTGGGCTTTGGGAACTCACTTGGCAGATGAGCGGTACGAACAGGGCTCCAGTGCTGTCGCTGGAGCGTGTAAACCGCAGGGCAATTCAATCGGCGACGTTCGCCGCGATCGCTCTCTTCGCGCTGTTCTGGGTATGCGTGAACTGCTGGCGTCTGCCGGTCTATGGAGAGGTGCCTGCGGCAAAAGTGCTGTGGTCGGTACTCATCTCTCCAATAACGGAGGAGCTGTTCTTTCGGGGCCTGATGTATAACGGGTTTCTCTTTGTAGGAAGAAATCTGGCTTGGAAACGAGCATTTGAGATTTTCGTTGTGTTCTGCGTGGCGTCCATATTTGCGGTTGCCCACGCTCGCAGCGGAATCTATCTGGAATTGACGATCATTGCTGGTATCGTCTACGGTCTGTGCCGCTGGAAGAGCGGGAGCGTCATTCCAGCGATCGTTTGTCATTCTGTCTTTAACGCCTTGGTCATGTGGACGTTCGGAAGATAGAACAATCATCGCTTCTCCGTTGGCGGCTCGCCCGCGAGCCCGCGGACTGCTGCAAGGACGCGGCCTAAATAGCCGTTGGCAATGCCCTGCTGCGTATCTCCAGTGTTGTAACGTGAAATTGCGTGCTGTAGTGCTTCCTGGCCGGGCCCAAAGGTCTTTTTCTCGATGCGGTAATCTTCCTCAAGAATCTGCCAGCCGACACGGAGATTCGTGCAGGGTTCCAACAGAGACTCGGGTGATATACGGCGTCGTTTAGCCTCTGCGGTACTGACTTGCATCAGGCCGAGGTCCACAAAGATGTCGTAGCTCTGGAAGTACGCTAGCCAATCCAGCGCTTCGCGTTGATCCGTGGGCTGACGCTTGAGTCGTAATGTTCCGTCGGGAAGGTTCCAACGCTTTAGCAGCGCCTTCGGGAAATCGATCTGCATGGCGTTTGGATTGCCGCTTGATTCGGCCTCGATGACTCCGCGAAGTGTACTCAGCGGTGCAGCTGGAAGGCAGGTCGATTGCAGCCTGGCAACGTCCGTGTTCTGTGCTCGCACTGCTGACGGAAGAAGCAATAGGCTCGCTGCGAGGAAGGCCTTCATCGGTTGCTTGCCTCATATAAAGGAATTGCCCAAAGATCTGCCCAGTCTTGAGCGGAGACGTGCTGGACAGACGGAATGATCGTGCCGGATGCCCAGTACAAGTTGGAGGGGGCAAGAAGCATGTCAGGGTTTCGCGATAGCGTCTGAAGAGCGGGCCAAACAAGGAGTTGTTCGTAGCAAATGAGGACCCCGGCGCGTCGATCCCAAATCCGGATCGCGGCTGGGTAGCGGAGCATTAGCGGGAAACCATTGTGCTCGTCGCCAAAGCGCCACATGCCGAGAGGCACTGGAACACGCTGCACGTAGGACAGGCGTTCCGTGTAGCCACGGGAGAGGAGAACATTGCGATTTGCCTGGGTGTTTGCAATTGGGATTGTCGTCCCGATGAGCAGTCCAGTATGCCGAGCTTTCAGTTGAGCGAAAGTTGTGGCCCAGCGTAGATCATGCGTTGGAGTCCAAGATGGGATTATCGACTCAGGAAAAAGGATGAGAGTATCCGGGTGCGTGAGAGCTATTCGCTGCATGGCCTGTTCCTGGCCTTGTAATGTAGACCCAAAGACGTCTCGTGTAGTTGGACCTCCAAAACGGGTGTTCACAGCAACGATACGTGGATCGTGCGGGGGGCGATGGAAACCAGCGTGTGTTGCGAGTGACGGCCCTACGAGCACCGCTAGCGTAAAAGCTGTACCGAGACGACCGTAAGTCAATATCAGGACTAAGGGCAGGCAAAGCCCGAGCCATCGAGTTCCAGGAAACCACTGGCCCGCAGAGATGAATGGGTGTGCAACCGTGACGAGGCTGAGCGGGGGCAGGCTGAGCACGACAATGGCCGCGACGGTCGCTACAGGAAGAAACTCGCGATCGTAAAAAGCAATCCACGGTGCTGCACTAAAGGCCAGAAGAGTGGTCCAGATGAGCAGGGGAAGGACAAGGTTTCCCCCGGTGCCGAAGCTCTCGGAACCTGGAATGACGCTCCACGTGGCCCCCGCATAGTAGACCACAGAGCTGAATGCGTCCATTCGTCGCCGCGACTGCAGGTAGACGAATGGATATAGCAGGGCTAGGAAGTTGACAGACGGCTTGCCGCTCCAGCCGGCGGCGCCCAAGGCGAAGGCGGCGACGAAGAGTAGCGCCGTTCGGCGGTTTGGAGAAATCCGAATGGAGAGAAGATGGGTTGTCATCTTCGCTCGTGATGGTTCTATGTATTGCGTGATTTTCACCGTTCCTGGACTCCATTCGGTACAAGTCGCCCAAATTCCGCCTACTTCGTACTCGCCTCGGGGTCGTATTGCTTCTCGACCAGGAAAGGTTGGACCCAATGCCGGACTGATCGAGCTGGTATTGGGCCGAAATAACGGGAGTCGAAGCTCTTGGGGCTGAAGGAGCTGACCACCCAGAGCTGTCCAGGCTGGACGTGATAGTTGCCGTATGCGTAAGGGCGGATCGGATGCCCTGTTGAATCGTGGTCAATCGTCAGCGTATGGGCGAGTAATTGCCCGTTAACCGTGACACCTTGGGCCGAGGTTTCGACGGTATCACCGGGCCATGCCACAACAGGCTTGATAAGGGGCGCGAATCCGTCTGGACAGGTTCGCATGGGTTTCCGATAGTTGGGCTCGCCCTTCATACCGGGCCAGCGGACATCGGGGCAAAAGAAAACGTAGGACGCGGGAGTATGCGGCGCTTTGGCGGGGTCGGAAATCTCTTTGTACAGGCCGAACGGTGCCGAGTGCGTAAAGTTGAATACAAACCCGAAGCCAACCCCGGCCAGAGTTAGCCCGACGAAGGCAACGGCGAACGCGACCGCGATGTAGCTCAAGCGGGAGAGACGGGCGAGCCGATTTTGGACCTTCGGGTTAGACAGGCCAATCATGGATTCCCTCCTGAATAAATGCGGGAACCTGCTTCGCATCATTGGTGCGGCGAATTTCGTTTTGGTGGATCGCGGGGGTATCGGATTTGGAATTGCCCTCGATGCGGAATGCTCGAATGACGTGGATCTCGAAGATGCTTCCTGTTTCGCGGGGTCGCGATGCGTCCTCAGAGCGTGCTCTGGGGTCACGTCGAATGAGCTGGCCGGTAACGTGGATGTTGTCGCCCTTTTCGAAGGCCTTCGCCACGGAGGCGCTTTCCCCGAGGAAGGTGAGGGGAAGGAACTGCCGATGCTCTACGGTCTTGCCGTGTGTGTCGTAGAACCAATTCTGTGCGAGGCGAGCGCGCACGAACACGCGGCCGCCGGCGTCATCGACCGAAGGTTTGTCCGTGAGGTTTCCGGCGAGGGTCACTTGATTAAGAATTTCCATTCAGCTTCTCCTCGATTGCTTGTTGGTCGATCGCAGCCGTCGCGATGGAGCTGATGTCGAACGCCGCCTGTGGCGCTTGCGTCCGCTTTGGCGTGCCTGGCTGTGCAGCCGTTTTGAAAGCGGGAGGTTCGAGCTTAGTTCTGGCTAGCAAGGCGTCGTTGAGAAAATAGAGGCTCTGTACGCCGTAGATCGGCGCTACGCCGTTAATGAAGATGAGCATGTCGCCCGGCGCAGTGATCCTGCTGTCGGGGTCGTTGCTGGCCTTCGTCGGCGGCTTGATGCGTCGAATCTCGTCAACGGTGATGAGAGGGCGCTGGACCTGCTCGACGCTGCGGAAGATGTGCTTGAGGTAGAAGTCCGTCCGTTGCCCACTATAGTTGACGGTCTCCTTCTCCACCGTCATGTTGCCGCTGAGTTCGGAAAGGTTCTTGCACGTCTGGAGATTGTCGGTCTGAAAGGCTGCTTTGATGTAGCAGTTGTCGGTAATAGACTCGTTCGGGCCATATTCCTCGATGATCTGGGTAAGTGTCTGGGCAATGAGGTACGGCTTGATTTTGTACCCGGCCATCAGGCTCATCGCACCTGCGAGGCTTGGGATTTTTTTTAACTCTGGGAACTCGTCCAGCATGAGCAGCAGATGGTGACGGCTGGGATCGAGACGTTCCATGAGCCGATTGAAGATCAGCTGAAGCATGAGCCGTACCAGAGGTCTCAGGCGTTCTCGATCCGGCTGCGGGACCTTGAAATACAGGCTCATCGGCTGTGTTCCGTAGACCAAATCTCGGACAACGAAATCAGAGCGGGAAACGGTCTTTTGAACAATCGGGTCGTCGTAGACTGTCATCGGAGTGACGATGCTGGACTGAATGCTTGAAGCCTCGCGGTCGGCCCGATTTAGCTGCCTCTGGACCGCTTTGCTGACGAAAGGATGCGTAAAAGTAGGCTTGCCGTTGATGTCGAACCATTCAAGGTGAGGGTTCGATTTGCCGCCCGGCATATGCACCGTGCTCTGGATCTCTTTGAGCACGTCCTGGAAATCCATGCCCGGCGAGGAATAAAGTGCGAGTACATCGGGGAGCGTTGGTTCGCGCGGGACGTCAAGGTTTCTGAAAACGTAACCCAGGTGGATGATGCCCGCCGATACGAGATCAACTGCGGCATCCTCGAAGTGCTTATAGAGACTGTCGTCGTTGCCGTGCCGAATCACTGCGTTCGCGATGGTCTGTGCGTCGGCGACCTCGTAATCGGTTTCCCATCGAATCTCTGAGAGTGGGTTGTAGCAGCAACTCTCGAATGGCAGCGTGGGAGCGAACTTCAGAACGCGCTGGCCGATAGCGTGCCGGAAGCCAGCGGTGCGATCCCAATTCTCACCCTTCAGGTCATAGACAAAGGCACTTTGCCGCCACTGGCACAGGGTGGGGATGATCGCTGATACGCCCTTACCGCTTCGGCTGGGAGCAAATAGCAAAACGGGCTCAGCGCCGGAGTGAAGCAGGTAGCGAATCTCCTGCGTATCTGGATCACGCCAGCCGCCAACATAGACACCATCGTTCGCGTCGAATAGACCTAGCTTTTGTATATCGTGTCGGTTGGCCCACGTTGCGGACCCGTGGAGGTTCATTAAACTGTCTGTGCTCTTGCGATCGCGTATGAGCGAGAGGAACCAGTAGGCAAGATAGGCGAGGAAGAGCCCGCCAAGGATCGTTGCTCCGAACGCAATCCAAATCTCTTTCCGCACGGCGGAGCTGATGAGCCGGCTGCCTGCAAAGTGCTTCCAAAGCACAAGGCCCGCGAATGGCTGGAACACGGCAGCGCCATGAAACCACACGATCGGGTCTCCCATCTCGACTGGATTGTTAAGCTGGGCTGCAAGCCACTGGGTCGCGGCGCAGGCTGCCACGATGAAAGCGACGACAGCGCCCAGCAAGGCCCGGACGTTCCATCCGCCTTGCCAGCGAGGGCGTGAGGGGAGAACGTATCCGGGGGGTGCGGTGGTTCCGTTATTCATTCGTGACCTCTTCGTTATAGTGAGCTGTACATTTCACAAAAGATGAAGCAAAATCAGTATCCTCGGTCGTGGGTCCACTCCGCGGCTCGGGTTCTGAGCGCGTTGTTGAATTGCCCCATCCAACCTTTGTCAGTTTCACTGGAAACCAGGCCCATTGCTCGCATCCGACGCGCCACAGAATCAAGGGCCTGCTTATCCGTCAAGATGTCTTTGTCAACGCCTACGGACGCCGCATAGAGTTTGTTCGGATCACTTCTGAGGCTGTCGATGGTCACTAGATTGCCGGGCTCCAGATCTCCGCGCCGCCAAGCCGCCCGAAGGGTTCCATCGTGACGGACGACCTCGATTTTTCCTTCGGTCGTCTCGAATATGGTCTGAAGAGCACCAGTACGTTCATCTTCGCTATTGAGCAGCACACGTCCAATCAGTTTCTTGGAGCTGGTAGAAAACTCCATCGGAGCATGAGGGTCGCTGATAGCAACGCCGCTGCGGAAAAGTGTACGAGCGCGGTCCTGCACGTCTTTCATTTGCTGGAGATGACCGATGAAGTCGGAGCGAACGAGCCATAGGTCTGCCATGTGTCGTTTCGCGAGTCCCAGCTCCTTCAGGTGTCGAAGGCGGGCCAACTCACCGGGGTTTGCTGCGATTCCGATGTCACTGTAGCCCAGGTTGTCCTGCAAAGGCTTTGAGCGTTTAGCAATTCGTCGATCCAGAGGCGTAACTCGATTGGCAGTGAGCTCAACTTGCTTCTGGCGTTGAATATCTTCCATCGTGCGAGGGCCGAGCTGCTGCGTAACGGACGCCTGGACAGCCTCACGAAGGCCCCTGCGGATAAGCATTGGTGGGAGTTGCAGGGGTTCCCCTGATGGGAGCTTGCCTCGAAGAATCAGGTGGGCGTGCGGGTGATCTGTGTTCCGGTGGACAACTCCGGCCCATTCGACCGGAGCTCCGGTGTGTTGCTCGATGCGAGCAATCATATCGCTTGCCGTGCGTTGAAAATTGACGTCGGAGTCTTCCGGGGAAATGATGATTTTGAAAATGCGCTGGTCCCCGGCTTCCTGCCAGTGGCCGGCCAGAGAATCCAGCGAGCGCTCCTTGGCTAAACCCAAACGGTCCGGGCTTGGTGCTTGTACGTCGTTTCCAGCGCCATATTGCTCGGCGTCATCCGCTTCCCCGCCTTTTGCGCTCTCGCGCTCGACGTAGGTTCCGTGAGCCTTCCACCCCCCGGGGGTTTTTGCATTGGAATACCGGACATTCACAACAGCCCGGCGTTGGAAAGGAGACGTTTTCGAAGAACCGATTCCGGAACCTTTGACGTTACCCCCCCGGCTCGATCGTGAGGATGACCTACTGACCAGGCGCACAAGCCGTAGCAGATTTCTTGCGGTGCCTGTTACCCGACGCGGAGATGTGTTTGTGGGTCGGACCCGCCCAGGACGAAGCTTGGTCGAGCGCCCGCGATCTTCGCTGGTATTTCGTCGTTCTCGCATCGGGGGTGGCATGTTTGACTTCAGACCTCATCCGACGAAGTGGGGGAATAGCGGGGCTCTTCTTCAATCCCAAGTTGGGCGGGGCTGTAGGCGTCCGACTGGCGACGGCGTTGGAATTCCCGCGCCGCTGTGAGATTGACCTGTTCGTAAATCTTCGTCGCACGAATGCGCGCCCCGGCAAGCAGGGAGCCGGGAACCTCTGGGAGGGCGGTGAGGGCGTACTTGATGTACGAGTCAGTCAGTGCTAGATGGAGCTGGGTGACAGTTTCCAAGCTCTGGAATCTGTGAGCCAGGGAGTCGGCCAAGTTGCCAAACAAGGAGTAGACAAGTTGTTCAAGGTCGTCCCGTTGGTTGGTCCCGACCGTGACCAGGTAGTCGAATACCTCGTTGTCGCTTGAAGCATGAAGCTGCTTTTTGAGCGCAGCCAAACGCTCTCCCTGAGCGCGGCTGAGGCGAACTGTGTACCGAACGATATTGGGCGGTTTCGGTCGCGGCATGGATGCACTATAACGCAATGTACATTTCTATAGCAACGTGACGCACACGGCACCTCTAAAAATACACGGGTGCGTCATCCTAAAGCGCACAACGTAAACCAGATAGAAAGAGCAAACCTTCAAAGTGCGTCTGCGCTTTATGTTCCACTACTGCTCTTTCCTAGAAAGACGGCTGCTTCTGCAGCCTACCTCCGTCGGTCTTCGACCTCGAAAGCGCAGCCTGTGGCTGCAACAAGAACCAGCACTGTTAGACATTTCGCAGCACTAGGCCTGCTCGGCCCAATGGGCGCTGTGAAAGGCTGCACAAGGCTGCACAAGGCTGCGCTGAGCTGAGGAATGCTGAATTGTGCTGAGAAATGCCGCTTGCGAATTGCAGTATGCCCTGACATACTTTGTGCAATGTACATTGCACATGAGCAACGGCCAGCGGAATTGAAGACGCTAACCGACCGGTTCTGTAAACGCACCGGGGCTTCATTTCTTAAATCCCGCGCTCTGAAGGCACTGTGGCAGGAACTTAATGATGCGCACCATATCGGCCTGACGTGGAAGGAAATATGGGAGGCACTCAGAGAGTGCGGATACGTCGGAAGCTACCGGCAATTCACTGCAATGACTCGAAAGCTCACATCACCGACTGAGGAAAGCAGAACACGAACCAAGAACCTCCCTCCCCCGTTGGTGGAGAAGGGCAAGACTAAGCCTGCTGCCCCCAGGGGCGGCGCAACGACCGGAAACAAGGAGAAACCGGAATGGCAAATACGGAGAGAAGAAACAATGGCGAAGCTGGATCGCGAAGCGGAGGAGAACCGGGAGAGGGAGGCTCGGTTGTCACGGCCGAAAGTGTTCAACCCACCGCCCTTCGTGGGGAGGAGCGAGCAATGAACAGTTCACTTGACATGAGGCCGAAGAGGGTAGTCTTCCCGATCGCGGGGAAAGGAGGTGTGGGGAAGACGACTGTCGTGTCCGCATT
>Ga0209530_1001541_pt1 | contig 10053 bp, 9 predicted proteins | sample BlaSpr_A8_Ref_O1_FD_187987 | JGI IMG/M metagenome (GOLD analysis project Ga0209530, IMG submission 187987) | Forest soil microbial communities from Thunder Bay, Ontario, Canada - Black Spruce, Ontario site 2_A8_Ref_O1 (SPAdes) (version 2) | ecosystem: Environmental > Terrestrial > Soil > Boreal...
GGCTGGGATCCGTCAATCCGGAACACGTTCTCGTAGAACTCGCGAATTGCCGATCGGCCGCGGTGAACGTTACCGCGCTCGTACAGCGTCGCGTTCGAGCAGTAGAGTTCCGCGACGCGCGTATCGGCATTCCTCACCCGCCGGAACACTTCGCGAACCATTTCTTCGCCGTGGCTCGTCATAGATTCCATTTTCCGCCTATCGAAGAGCACGTTCTGAGCAGTCCCGCACCCGATCGGCGCCGAGTGCGCCCGGCACGAAGATCTGCGTCGTAACCTGTAGCCAAGCCAATTCGTCGGCGCCACCAGTAATTACGACCACGGATCCGGTCATGTCTAGTGCGCGAATCATCCGCGCGTCGATGGGTGACACGGGGTAAATCTAACAACACCATGACGCATCTGTCTACAGTCGTCAGTGTGCAATCCGCGCGGTGTCGGGTGCCTCGGCTCATTTGTTTTGTTAGGGGATCGCCGCCGAGAGCAGCATGCTCTTCAAGCTGTTAGTGAAGTGACTGCGCACCCGTTCGGCAGCTTCCGGATCGCGGTCTTGTACCGCCTCCAGGATCTGTTCGTGCTCACCGTGCGCCTCCTTGCTCCGATCCCGGCGGCACCCTCGAAGGAGATGCTCGGCTGCGACCACAAGAGACGGAGCAGTTGGAGCTGCTCGTCGAGACGACGTCCGCGGGTGAAAACTCCTTGCCCATCGCCGCGTACTCCACGCCATTCCACGCGATGCCCGACGCCAAGTCGGAAGCGCCCCGAGCGAGCAGGTCGACCTCGGCGGCCTGCTTTGCGACGAGCGGTGTCTGACGCTGTGGCAACACGAGGACGGCGGTGACGAGTTCCACCTTCGTGATTGCCGCGCGGAAGCCAAGAGGACGAGCGGCTCGTGGATAGTCGTGCTCGCGGTGTACTTGTGCTGCCAGCCCTCGTGCACCCCCCATACGCCAGCACATGGGTGTAGCCGAGTTCTTCAACGCCTTCTGAGAAGGCCCGTACCACCCCAACGTCTGGCCGCATCTCATTCTGGGGAAACACGAGACCAATCTGCATCGGCGACCTTTCATACTGATTTCGTCACCACAATGTGCGTCTACGGAGACAAATCGCCCGGCTTGCAGAACCGTCCGCGCCGGCTGGTCACACACCCGTATGCGTGATCTCGTGGTCTGTCGCACTAGACCACGAGCTCGCCGATTGTCTACAGTCGTCAGCAACGGGCAAGCCGTACACGCCGCCGCTTACTTAAAGGGGTCCTCGCTGATGGTCGATTTCGTTGAATCCGTACCTGACTTCGTTGCGCTTGGACGGCTTAACGGACGTGGGGCCATTGTGATCGGTGCTGGCCAGGGCTTCGGCCGTCACACCGCGCACGCACTGCGAGCGGCTGGCGCGCACGTGGCGATCGTCGACCTCAATCCGGAGTTGGCAGAAGAGCTTGCCACCGAGGTCTCCGGTGTTGCGATCACCGCCGATGTGCGACATGAGGCGGAAGTCCAACGCGCTCTCGACGTTGCGGTAGCAGCCCTTGGCCACGTGCACGCCGTCGTCGACATCGTCGGCCTCGGGAAGCACGGGCCATTGGTCGATCTCACTGACGCGGACTGGACTGATTCCTACGATGTCAACTTCCGGCACGTCACGGTCGTTGTGCGAGTCATGGGCCGGTACCTGGCTCGCCAAGGCACCGGAAGCATTGTGTTCATCGGATCGATCAGCGGTCTCGGGAGTGCTCCCAACCACGGGGCCTACGGAGCGTTCAAGGCGGCAATGCACGCCCTCGTGCGAACTGCCGGTTTCGAACTTGCCGCGTCCAACGTACGCGTGAATGCCGTGGCGCCGGGCTTGACAGCGACGCCGCGAGTGCTCGCTCAGTTGCCAGATATGCAAGACGTCGGCGTGCTCGGTGGTCTCCCCCAAGCCCGCGACATCGGTGCAGCCGTTTACTACCTCTGCTCGGATCTGTCTCGAATGGTTACCGGTCACGTCCTCGTCGTGGACGCCGGCCAGACGTTGCGTTATCCGGTCGAGGTGCCGCAAGGGATCGTACACCAACTTTCGGTGCACTAAATCGCGCATCCAGCCGCTTATTTGAGCGGCGGCTCGTCATGCGCGTCCAAGAGTTGCTGTTGGCTACCGCAGACAAACTGCTCGCCCTGCTTGGCCTGAGATTCCCTAGGTCGCACGTTCGAGTCGTGCCGGGGGCACTGGGAAAGACCGTGTTTTTGGGGTCTGTGAATCACCTCCAGTCATCGTTTAGTCATCGAAAATGGCGCAGACGAGGGTGGTTCCCGTTTCACAAAAGACGGCCGCATTCGCGGCAATCCCTCTGAGCGCCGACCGATCGAACGAGATAAATCGCCGATGTTCTACCTGGACAATCAGCAACTCTCGATCGATGAGATGGTGCGGCGAATCCACATGAATCAGACAAAGATTTATTCGTTGGCGCGCCGGCGCCGTAGTGTCGCTGCTTGCTACCCAGTTGATGATCGAGGCGCGCACAAGCGGTGGCCGTAGGTCGCCTTACCTAGCCGCCCGCTCGTCCAGCAACGCGTCTATGTGCGCCGTATTTGGCGGCGACCCCACGGCCCCCCTTTCCCGGCGTCACTGTGCCGGTCGCCGTCCTCCGAAGGACAGCCGCTAACGTCTCGCCGATAGGGGATTAACCTTTCAGCAGGTAGCTTTCAACGTTCCTAGCACTGGCGAACTGCGCGTATTCGCCGCCGGGCTCCAGATAGACCGTCTTGCCATATACTTGCGAGCAGTGCGAATGAGCCAGCTGATGAAGGCCAAAGGCGGCCCTGATTGAATTCCACTGGCCCATCATATCCAGAGCTTGATTGACCACTTCCTTCGCGAGCTTCAATGCCATACTCGGTTTGCTCGCGATATTCTTTTGACGATACTTGCGCTTTTTAAATTTACTGTCGCAACGAATGGCGAAGCTAGATGACGGTGGACTCGGTGAGATAATACAGCGCCTCGTCATGCGCTTCGGCAGCCGCCGCGCATGTAATCTTGTCGTCGCCACCGCGCTTGGCGCTGTAGCGCTCGATCTGCGGCGCGATATGAGCGGATTTAATCCCGCAGGGACAAGGCGTATCCCAATCCACGGTGATTTCATCACCGGTGACAAAGCCCCCCCAATAGGTGTCCGCCATCAGATCAAAGAAGGCGGCGCGGCCGGTCCGCACGCCCTTGCGCGGCAGGGCAGCGCCCGTATCCGGATCGAGGACGAAAAGAATGGCGGAGTTGCTAGCATGATAGCGCCCATGGGAACACATATTATGTGCCGCCATGAGTTCGCTCATCCCGTAGGTATGAACGATTTCGGAAACGCCGAAGAATTTCTTGGCCTCGTCCTTCCAGTCGGGCGGCAGGGCCTGACCCTTGGCGCCGCCACCGGTCATCAGAACGGAGTCGGGATGGAAAATATTCGACAGTCCTTTAGAAAGGCCTGCCGATGAGAGATTGCTCAGCTGGTTCGATAGAACCATTGCGTAGACTTTCTGGCCTTTGAGGTTGTTTACTATGTCGGCCATGAATTTTTCGAGATCGTTGCCCATGTCCTTCTGAATGGACTCAAATTCCGCCTTGCGGGCGAGAAGCGTCGGGCTCAGTTCAAGCTTCTCCAGTTCCCCATTCGCCTTGGCCGCCGCGATCCGTCCGGCCAGAAACAACATGTCGGAGCTCTGGTGGCGCGGATAGAGCACATGCATCTTGCTCTCGTCGCCGCCGGCGACATATTTCAGATAATGCGTATTGGTCCGTAATGTGCCATAATTTCCCGACCGATATGTGGGAAGCACCACATGCATGGAGATGGGATTCTCTCTTGTCGGGCCGGGTGTTTTAGCGACACCAAACACCTGGAACAACAGATTGAGGAAATACTCCTCGGTTTCCCGTGCGGTGCGCGGAATGAATGACATCGCGCCGGTGGTGCCCGAAGAGTGGCGCAACGTCAGCGGCGTCTGCCTGTCCATCTCCACAAACCATTCGTCGATGCCCTGGCAATGGGAGACATCAACGCCGGAGAGATCGGTGATGCAGAGCTTCTGCAGCCATTTGGTCAGTTGCGTGAAGCGGTTTTTTTCCAGCAACGAGATCGGATAGGACTTGTAGACGGTGTGGCTGAATAGCAGCGAGACGACGTCATCGAAGGTGTTGACCTCGTCCACGCGCTGCGCATCCGCAAGTTTCTTCAATGTCGGCACGTTGTTCCGCAGACTCTCGAACCGCTTTTTGAGCACGGTGAGCTGAAGCTCTTCGATGTCGCTGCGGGACGTCGCATTCATGCGTTCGAAGGAGCCGAAATAATCCAAGAGGCTTTTCGGAAAGGCACCAGTTCCAGTATTGACAACAGGTTTGATATCAATATTATTCATACAGGCGTTTCCCTTGGTTGCTTGTCAATGATCGCTGGCTTGCCGTCGTTATGCCTTGGCTTCCCAGAGGGCGGGCACAGTCTCGGGCGAGGCGACTTCATCGATGATCCACCGGCCCATGCGACGCAGCGGCTCGATAGCATCATGCGGTCCTACATCGGCGCCGCCGCCGGTCGCATAGCCCAGCGACACCATACGTTGGGCGCCGCAAAGCGGCAGGATATTGATGAGATCCCCCTTCATGCTTTCCGGAAAGATGCCGATGGTCTGGGTGTAGGAATTCACCGCACCCAGCACCTCGCTCATCGTATCGACCGGCACCAGATTGGCGGTGCGATCGATCAGCGCCGTGGCAAAGCCCACCGGTTCCGGAATCTGGGAGACGATGATGGCGCCTTCGTCGTCCTTGCCGCCGATTACCTTGTACCATTCATCCTCGAGCCTGACGGCTTCGACATGATGCTTCAGATTGGGGTCGTATCTCTTCGGCTTGGTGCTGACCGAGCGCGGCAGATTCATCAGTGCGTCATACACATACTGGCCAAGCTTGTTGATCTTCGCGAGACCGGCATCATCCGTGCCTGACATCACATAGGCCACACGCGCATTCACGCAGGCATTCTGGTTGGCGCCGCCAATGTCAGTGGCAAGACGAACGGCCGCGGCCCGCATCATCTCCTCGCTCTCCAGAGCCTCCCTGCCGATGATGCTGGCGCTGCGTTTGGGATCGAGCGAGATCAATTCGAGACCGGGCTGGATGTAACGTGTCACATGCTTCACCGAAGCAAAGCCGCCCCAGGCGATGATCTTTTCGATATTATGCGGCTGGTAGAGCTTTTCTTCGAATGCCGTATCACCACCGCGCCAGTAAGCGACGCTGAGATGCTTGGTGATTGGATGATTCGGGTCCATTTCGCACATGGTTTGTGCAACGGCGAGCGCGGTGAAGGGGTCGTTTGACGGCGCCTTGATGATCGCATCGCTGCGCAGCATGGCGTTCCGGATGATGGTCATTGCCGAAATGATGGGGCTATTGCCGGCCACGATATGAACGGTACGGGCGCCGAAGCAGCGGATGTTGATGGTTGAGCCCTTGACCGTCTTTTCCGGGACCCAGCCTTCGAGATATCTGATGCCGATTGACTTCTCGGCCTCCTCATACAGCTTTTCGCGCTGGAAGGTATTTTTCAATTTGGCGTAGACTGCGTCGACAAGCGGCGGCGTTGTCGGCGCGGTCATGTAGGAAAGCTCACGGGCGCGTCTCAGATGATCGTTCTTTTCGATATCGAGCCGCGTTCCCAAGTCTTCCAGATAATCGAGAATTTCGTCGAACTTGAGTGCGTAGAGATCCGCCAAGCGGTTCGGATTGCCGAGCGGAAGCTTCTCGACATATTTATGCGCGTCCGGCGTCAGGAACTGCAGATCGCCACCGCGGCCGCCAACTTCAATCAGATTATCGGTAATGACTTTGCCGCGGATTACCATGCTGGAGACCGGTATCCCCATGCTTATCTTTTCTTGAGCGTTCATTTTTTAAATCCTTTCCTGGGGTTCGGTCGATCTGACGCACCTACAGAACTGCGCCAGACCAGATGCATCACAACTATTGATCCACTCTCGCAGCGGCCGAATCACGACACGGTGAAACCGCGATAGCCGTCCCGTGCAACGGCATCGCAGATTTCGCGGTAGGGCCCGACTCCGCCGGTGAACTGCAAAAACTTGCGCGGCTTACCCGGGATGTTGCCTCCCCAGTAATACGTGAACTGCGCGTGGGGATGCAATGTCCGCGCCACCGCGGCCTCGACCTCGACGTCCCAATCGGACTCAGCTTGCTCGGTCGCCTCGATAACTGACAGGCCATGGCCGTGCAGATAGTCGATCGCATCGCCGATCCAATCAACGTGCTGCTCGATCGACACGGTCACAATGCTCAGCGCAGATGGACTCAGCGGACCGGTGATCATGAACATATTGGGGAAGCCCGCACTGGCTAGACCCAGGAAGGCATGTGGACCATCCGCCCAGCGATCCCGCAGCTTGACCCCGCCCCTGCCCCGTATGTCGATCGCGGTCAGAGCACCCGTGACCGCGTCAAAGCCGGTGGCGAACACGATCACATCGAGCTCGAACTCTGCCCGCTCGGTGCGCAAACCAGATGGCGCGAGCGAGACAATCGGGTCTGCCCTTACGTCGATCAGCGTCACGTTAGGCAGGTTGAAGGTCGGGTAATAGTTCGTGTCAAGACAGATGCGCTTGGTCGCTATCGGATATCCATGAGGAGTAAGTTTGCGCGCCGTCTCTGGATCCTTCACGGTCTCCGCGATCTTACGACGCACGAAATCGGCGGCAAGATCGTTCGCCGCGAGGTCCCGAGTGAGGTCGTTGAACGACAGGACGAAACGCGCGCTACCGGCTCCCCAGAACTGCTCAAACGTCTCCTCGCGCTCCTCCACCGACACCTCGAGCGCCGACTTGGTCGGCAAGTCCCAGAAGTTGCCGATTGGAGACGTCCGAGCGCGCTGCCGAAGCTCCTCATAGTGACTCTTCACGCGCCACTCTGCCGATGGGTTGGTCGGCGCATTGCGAGCCGGAATACTAAAGCTCGCGGTGCGCTGGAAGACAAATAACTGCTTGGCCTGCTGAGCAATGATCGGAATGGCCTGAACTGCACTGGACCCCGTTCCGACGACACCTACCCTCTTGTCGCGCAGATCCGGCTCGACGGCCGGCCACGCGCTCGTATGGAAGACTTCTCCCCTGAATTCGTCCTGGCAAGGCCACGTGGGCGTCGTAGCGATTGAAAGGCATCCAACGGCGGTGATAAAAAAGTGCGAATCAACTGTCTCACCGCGATCTGTCTTTACATGCCAACGCTGCGTGTCATCTTGGAAATGAGCGGACACGACCCGCGTATCGAAGGTGATGTCGCGTCGCAAGCTGAACCGATCAGTGACGTGGTTAAGGTACGCCTCGATCTCGGGTTGAGCAGCATAGCGTTCGGACCACGACCACTCCTGTTGGAGATCAGAATCAAAGGAGTACGAATACATGATCGACTCGGTGTCGCAGCGAGCCCCCGGATAGCGGTTCCAGTACCAAGTACCCCCAACCCCGGAGCCATACTCAAACACCCGTGCCCGAAGCCCAAGCTGTTGGCACCTGTAGAGCATGTAAAGGCCGGCAAAGCCTGCACCGACTATGACAACGTCGTAGGAGGCAGAATCCTCATTGACCACAGCTTGCTCCCGAACTTATTGTGCGACGCCTACGAATGGATTGCCCTTTCGCGGCTGTGTCTGGTGGCCTGAACTCTCCCCGACACCAGGGTCTCAGGTCACACGGCAGAGCACGCCCGGCTTCCTGGGCGACCACTCATCGAACCGTAACAGCTAGTCCTTGCTTCTGTCTACAGTCTTCAGTTACGGTTCACTGCGGGCAGTGGGCAGCAGGGGCGATCATCGACGCCGGACAGCTTGGCCGACCCGCAGGAGAGAAGTCGTGTGTGACCATTGGCACGCCATGGCGTGGGAACCTCCCGCTGAACCCTCACATACGGCGGCAGGCAAGGACGAGGGGGTCGCCCACCTGTGCGCACACCGAAGAACATCCGCCGAACCGCGAGGTCCGAGCGCATAACCGCACGGAGCGCCGATGTCCAAGTACGGAATTGACCCGGAGCTGGTCCCGGCACTGGCGCAGCGGCCCGCGCTCGACCGGACAGACCCTCTCGCGGCTCGACGCGCGGTGGCCGAACGAACGGCAGTGGTTGCGCCGTACATCCCCCCGATCCCGTTGCTCATTGAGGATCTGCGAGTACCCGGGCCGCCACGGGAGAGCGACGTGCCCGTGCGGATCTTCCGCCCGCGCGATGCCGACGACCCGCTTCCTCTTGTGCTCTGGATTCACGGTGGCGGATTCACCCTCGGAAGTATCGACCTTGACGCCAACGCGGCGGCACAGATCGCCGCCGAGTGCCAGGCGATCGTGGTGAGCGTCGAGTACCGGCTCGCGCCTGAGAACCCGTACCCGGCCGCCGTCGAGGACTGCTTCGCTGCGCTGTGTTGGTTGAGCGCACATGCCGCCCAGTTCGGCGGCGATAACACGCGGCTCGCGGTATCCGGCGAGAGTGCCGGCGGCGGTCTCGCGGCCGCAATCTGCCTCCTGTCACGGGATCGCAGCGGGCCCAGCATCATGCATCAGTTCTTGTTCATCCCCGAGTTGGACGATCGCCTCGACACTCCATCGATGCTGGCTTACACCGACACTCCGGTTTGGCATCGCAAGAACGCGATCCTAAGTTGGAGCCAATACCTCGGCGATCTCATGGGGACCGAGGGAGTTCCGATCTACGCGGCGCCCGCGCGCGCGAAGGACCATTCGCGATTGCCCAATGCGTACATCGTCGTCTGCGAGTTTGACCCGCTGCGCGACGAAGGCATCGATTACGCTATGGCGCTGATGCGGGCCGGAACAAGTGTTGAGCTACATCTCTACCCAGGGACATTTCACGGCTCGGTTCACGACACCACGGCCGCCGTCTCCCGACGGATGATCGCAGACAAGATTGGCTCGTTCAGTCGAATCCTCGCGTGAGGATGACCCACGGTGCCGAGACTTGATCGCGACACCATACCTTGAGATGTCCGACGACACGCACTCAGAGATAGACAGGATCTGGCCACCCGCGCCCTTCACGCTTTGGAAGTCGCCGACTAAAACCCCAATCATCGATTAGACCGGCTGACCGTTGAGAGGAAATCCGTGGTGGACGTATCAGGAACGGGCACAGACACGTCATCGACGACACTTATGCCGTGCGGGTGTGCATTCCATACGACGGAAGAGGGCCAGAACATCTCCGGGAACTACGTCGCAGTGTGCTCGGTCCACGCGCGGCACCCGACGTACCAGGAGTTCCGCGCTGCGTTCGAGATGGGGGCAAGGCGCGCTAAAGAATTTCTATTTACGGGGATGACGATCAACGCATCACAAGCGCTCGAGTGGGGCATGGTCAACAGGGTGGTCCCGCGCCGCGACCTAGAGGCAGCCACTCTCGACTTAGCCGTCGAAGTTGCACGGCGGCCCGCCTTCGGATTGAAGATTTCCAAGCTGGCCGTAAACCAGGCACTCGACGCACAAGGTCAATTGAACGCGCTGCAAACCTCCAGCGTTGACTGGTGCGTCCGATGGATAGGCGGACTTGGAGATCCGCGGCGAGGGTCGCGTAGTCGTGGCTGGTGTATTGACAGCCGCGGTCGGAAGGAACATGTCGACGGCAACTGCATACTGACCAGTGCGCGGCAAGGTGGGTTCTAGTCAACGTCGCAACAGTTGATGGACTGGTGAGGTTAGCAGCGCGGTGAAAAGTTCAGCGGGACTGCGGTCCCCGAGGACGTGGCGGGGACGGTTGTTGATCTCGTATTCGACAGCCCGCAGATGGTCGGGTGTGTAGGTGGTCAGGCTCGTGCCCTTTGGGAAGTATTGCCGTAGCAGACCGTTGGCGTTCTCGTTGCTGCCGCGCTGCCAAGGTGAGCGGGAGTCGCAGAAGTAGACCATCACGCCTAGTGGTCCGTCTGCGTTTTGATCTGGTGGAGGGTGGTGCGGCCGCGTTGAACTTTGGCGATGATGTCCTCGGCGGTGGCTTTCCAGATGAATGG
>Ga0209530_1001542_pt1 | contig 10047 bp, 4 predicted proteins | sample BlaSpr_A8_Ref_O1_FD_187987 | JGI IMG/M metagenome (GOLD analysis project Ga0209530, IMG submission 187987) | Forest soil microbial communities from Thunder Bay, Ontario, Canada - Black Spruce, Ontario site 2_A8_Ref_O1 (SPAdes) (version 2) | ecosystem: Environmental > Terrestrial > Soil > Boreal...
TGCTGGTTGCGCTGGCGTCTCTTTCGTTTTATCTGTTTGCCGGACAGTTCGCCACCTTCATCGTGACCACCAGCCTGACCACCGAACTGAAAAGTCTTCAGGCCACAAACTCCGCAATCACGCATCAGTTTGCTTCTCAAATGCAGCGGGGCGTTGGCACCAGCACCGGTGCGATCGAAAGCTTGCGCCAGACCGATAAGAGTTGGGCGCACCGCCAGGTCTCGGTTTGGTTGGACAAGAAATTAATACTGAACAGCATTCCGGATGGTTCGGCCACGGAGCCTCCAATAATCCCCTCGCATTTGAAGAGCCCTTTCAGCGGCGTTGTGCGAGATCGGGATCAACTTTTTCTGCGGGCGCTCGAGAATACTTCTGTGAATGGCGGAACGCTGACTGTGCTCTCGAGCGAACCCTTCGATCAGGAAATGCTGCAGGATTTGGCTGCCAACCTTGGCCAGATCACCCTCTATGCCAGCGGCCTCACACTCCAGAAGGTCGACCAATCGCAGGCCAGGCCCGGTGTCCGTGTCGGCAATGGGGCTTCTCAAAAGGGGACAACTGGCGGCAAGCCCGAGGGAGAATATGTGCTCGACGTTGGCAAGGGGCGTCCGCCAACTTACATCGCTGGCACCGTCCCTCCGCCGGCCGCAAGCGTGGACCGTCAAGTAACGTTCCCTACCACCGTACTGGTAGGGAATTGGGAGACGGGAGATACATCCAGTCCAGCTGCCATCATCGTTCAAACTCGCGTCTCCAAGCTCTATGAGCGGCTCTTCGGCGCACTGGGCGATTTTGCTCCGACCGTGGAATTTGTCCTGCTCTTCGTCGCCATCATCTTTGGCCTGATCGAAATCGCCGCCCTCATCACGGCCGGATTGCTGACACGCACGGTGACGGGCGCGGTGGCTCAACTTTACGAAGGCACTCAGCACGTAAATCGCGGCGATTTCGGTCATCGCATTCCAGTCAATTCCAACGATCAGGTTGCGACTCTGGCCAACTCGTTTAACTCCATGACTGCATCCATCGAAAAATTAATCGAAGAGCAGAAAGACAAACAGCGACTGGAGAACGAGCTTGAGATCGCCAGAGAAGTCCAGGGGCAGTTATTTCCGCAGGAGAGTGTTCAACTCGCGACCCTTGAAGTCCACGGCTTTTTCCGTCCCGCGCGAACGGTCAGCGGCGATTACTACGATTTTCTGATGTTGGACTCGGATCGCTTGATTCTCGCCGTGGGCGACGTCAGCGGCAAAGGAATTTCAGCCGCTCTGCTGATGGCCACCATTCATTCGGCAGTGCGCGCCCTCAGCATGCAGGACGTTCCCGTCTTGCGCGAACCCGCGGCCGTCGGCGCAGCGATTGGTCCCGACGTCATGCTCGCTTCCGGATGCCGCGTCGCCGATGTTTCTCCGAGCGCGTTGCTTTCATTGCTCAATCACCAGCTCTACGAAAGCACGCCTGCCGAGAAGTACGCGACCTTGTTTCTGGGGATCTACAACGGTGTAGAGCGCAAGCTCACTTACAGTAATGGAGGCCATCTGCCGCCCCTGATCATGAGCGAGGACGGTTCCATTCGGCGCCTGGAATGCGGCGGCACTGTGGTCGGTTTGTTTGATCAGAGAAGCTACAACGAGGCTTCGGTCGAACTCCGCCGAGGTGAGATTTTCGTCGGGTATACCGACGGCGTAACCGAACCGGAAAATGATTTTGGCGAATTCGGCGAAGCGCGGCTCATCGACTTGCTGCGCGAGAATCGCGACCTGCCTCTTCCACGAATCAGCGAAATCGTAACTGCCGCCGTGGACGACTGGATCGGCCCCAACGAGCAACCCGACGATGTAACTCTCGTCCTGGCCCGCGCAAGATAGGTCTGCGCCCCTCCCGTAAACCCTGTCATCCCGGCCGAAGCCAAGCGGAATGGAGGGACCTGCTGCCTCATTTCCCCCCACGCGGAGCTTCGAAAGGAATTTGAAGTTCTTCTCAATCGTGTGTCGCTGGCGCGCGCAACATCGATGTGATAATTTGCCCCTACACTCATTAGAAAGTCCGGTTTTTACAGGATTTCTCTGAAGGTCCTCCAAAGAGTCGAAGTCACGCAAATAATTAGCAGCGGCTTGCGGTGCGGAGAAAGGGAAGATGGATGTTGAGCGAGTGCGTCGGCTGGAAAAGCTCTACCACTCCGCTCTAGAGCGTGCCGCGGCCGAGCGCGCCGCATTTCTGCAAAATGCTTGTGGCGACGATGCGGGCCTCCGCAGGGAAGTGGAATCGCTGCTCGCCCACGACCGGGAAGCGGAGAACTTCATGGAAGCTCCCGCCCTCGAGATGGCTGCGCGAACGATGGCCCCGCAGAAGATTCAGCCGCGCCAGGAAACGGGCGATGCTTTCCCAGGAAAGACCGTCTCCCACTACCGCATCGTCGAAAAATTGGGTGGCGGAGGGATGGGCGTAGTCTATAAGGCTCGTGATACCAGGCTTAGACGCCTGGTGGCGCTGAAGTTCCTACCTGAGCAGTTCGCCGCGGATCGAAAGGCGATCGTCAGATTTCGGCGTGAAGCCCGTGCCGCGAGTTCTCTGAACCATCCAAATATCTGCACGATTTACGACATCGGTGAAGAGGCGGGACGAACCTTCATCGCCATGGAATACATGGATGGACAGACCCTGAAACGTGTCGTCGAATCCCGCCCGCTGGAAAATGGCCGCCTGCTACAACTGGCAACGCAAATTGCCGAGGCGCTCGATGCCGCTCACACCCAACGGATTATTCATCGAGATGTGAAACCGGCGAACATTTTCGTTACCCGGCGTGACCAGGTCAAAATCCTGGACTTCGGGCTGGCGAAACTGGCGCCCGCACACAGAAAGACAGGGACTGGACCGGCAGGCCCCAGCGCGGTGGATCTGGGGGTACAGGAACGATTGACCAACCCTGGGGCAGCGATTGGAACGGTGGCTTACATGTCGCCGGAACAGGCTCGCGGTGAAGAAGTGGATGTTCGCACCGATCTTTTCAGCTTCGGCGCCGTGCTCTATGAGATGGCCACCGGGGAGCGGGCCTTCGGTGGGACCACGCATGCCATGGTGTTTGATGCCGTATTGAATCGCGATCCGGCCGCGCCGAAGGGTTTGAATCCGCAACTGCCCGAGGGGTTAGACAACATCGTCGCCAAGGCTCTGCGAAAAGACCCCCAAGAGCGCTACCAGTCGGCCGCACAGATTCTCGGTGATTTGAAGTCCATCGAAGCCGAAAAATATGTGCAGGCGGACCGCCGACACTCCGCAAGAAGGCGGAAGTTCTGGCTTGCGGCGACGGCACTGGTGATCGCCGCGGCATTTGCGATAGGGGTCATTGTTCGCCACCCGCAATCCAGCAAGCTAACCGAGAAAGACACCGTCGTTCTTGCGGATTTTGAAAACAGCACTGGCGATGCGGTCTTCGATGACACGCTGAAAACCGGGCTCATCGTATCCCTCCGGCAGTCGCCCTTCTTGAATGTGCTCTCGGATACGCAAATCGCGAAGACCTTGCAATTGATGACTCGGCCGTCCAACACAAAGCTCACCCCAGAGGTGGCCAACGAGCTCTGTCAGCGGGCAGGCAGCAAGGCCTACATCGCTGGATCGATTAGCAGTCTGGGTAGCGAATATGTGCTGGGCCTGGACGTGGTGAACTGCCAGAGCGGAGATATGTTGGCGCAGGAGCAGGTGACGGCAGTGTCCAAGGAGAAGGTGTTGGACGCGTTGGGCGGGGCTGCATCGAAACTGCGAAGCGAGCTGGGAGAATCGCTGGCCACGGTGCAGAAGTTCGATGTTCCTCTCGAACAGGCTACAACCTCTTCGCTGCAGGCGCTGAAAGCCTATAGCCTCGGCAGAAAGGCACGAAACGAAAAAGGCAATGCCGCAGCCCTGCCTTACCTTCACCGCGCCATCGAGATTGATCCGAATTTTGCCACGGCCTACAGAGTAGCCGGAGCCTGCTACTTCAATCTTGGCGAACAAGAGCGGGCCAACGACTACCTCACGAACGCATTCCAACTGCGGGAACACGCCAGCGAGCGGGAAAAGCTTACGATCGTTGCCGACTACTATCAGATCGTGACCGGCCAACTGGACAAAGCTGCCCAGACCTATCAAGAGGAAATTGAAACCTACCCAAGGGAAGCCGATGCCTACATCCATTTGGGTTTGGGGTATGCCGATCAGGGGCAGTATGAGAAAGCCGTCGAGGTCACTGGGGAGGCCCTGCGTCTTGCGCCGGATTCCTCGCGTCCGTATACGAATCTCGCCATCTACAACCTGGCCTTGCAGCGTTTTGACGAAACGCGTCGGATTGTCCACGACGCGCAGGCGCGAAAACTGGATGATTACCTGCTCCACAATGTTCTCTACGCTCTCGCCTTTGTTGGAGCCGACTCCGCCGCGATGGCAGAGCAGCAACAGTGGTTTGCCGCCAACCCCGAATATGAGAGCTTCGGACTGGCGCTGGCGTCCGACACCGAGGCGTACGGCGGGCGCCTGGGCAGCGCACGGGAACTGACCAAGCGGGCTGTGGACGCCGCGCTTCAAGTTGACAACAAGGAAAGCGGGGCAATATCGCAGGCGGTTGCGGCTCAGCGGGAAGCCGCCTTCGGCAATGTCACGAAGGCACGGGATTCAGCGGCAGAGGCTTTGAAGCTGGCTCCGACGAGTCAGGCCGTGGAGAGCGAAGTCGCCCTTGCGTTTGCTATCGCGGGAGATGTACCGCGTGCTGACTCCTTGGCGCAAGACTTGGGGAAACGCTTCCCGCTGGACACGCAGATGCAGTTACTTTGGCTGCCTGCAATTCGGACGCAATTGGCGCTGAACAGGAATTCGGCAGCTCGCCTCACCGTCCCGCAAGCTGATTCACCTATTGAGTTAGGGAACTTCCCATACGCCAATGCTTCCTGCATGTATCGAGTGTATGGACGTGGAGTGGCGTATTTGGCATCCGACCAGGGCAGCGCAGCTGCCGCCGAGTTCCAGGAAATTCTCGACCACAGCGGCATCGTCTGGAACTGCTGGACGGCAGCGTTGGCGCATCTCGGAGTAGCGCGTGCTAATGCACTGGAGTCGAAAACCTCTCGAGGCGCAGATGCCGATGCCGCCCGCGGCCGGGCGCTAGCCGCTTACAAAGACTTCCTCACGCTCTGGAAAAATGCCGACTCCAACATTCCCATCCTGAAAGAAGCCAAGGCCGAGTACGCGAGGCTGCAGTAGTCTAACTGAGGAACGAACCGTGACAGAACTACTGCGGTAATTTGAAGATCGGGTAATTTTGAAAAATTCGACGTCACTGTCCATCGAATATTTTCGCAATTACCCGATTCGTCAATTACCAAATGATTTTTCTAGCTGGCCTTCGCCGCTTTCGCCATCGCCTCGCGGCGCGTGGCCACCTGACCCTCTACATACTTCAACCATTCGCGACCGGCTTTCGAACTATTGATCAACTTCTCGATGTTTGCGAACATCCGCGGATTTTTCGTTTTGCCGCGCAGCTCGCTAAGAAATGGTTTCACCTTGGCAAAAATGAAAAACATCTCTCCGCTGAAACTCGGCTCCAGAAAGAGATCCTGATTGACCGTACCCGCAAGGGCAAGCGAAGCGGCCATACTCCAATATCCTGACGCTTGGCGAAGCCAATTATTTTCCTGACTGCCCATAGCCGACGCTATCTTAGTGAAGTCATCGGCGGATTCGGGCCAGAAGGTTATCATCCACCAGTTGCGGGCTTTGCGCAGCTCGGCTTCGCGGCGCAGATCGTAAAGTTTGATAAGCAGTTCGGCATCGGTAGCGGTGGGTTTCTTCGACATAGAAGCCTCCTCGGATTTGTGATGGTGAGACCGGCAAAATCAGCCCATTACTTCGTTTAACCGCAAGTACATTAAGAATGGGGAAGGAAAATGTTAAACGACTGCTCGTTCCGGCGGCTCAACTGCTTTGCCCGACTGCAGCCGCCTCTACCGGGAGCGCGCGTTCGAAATCGCATTCTTTGTTCGGACACGCGACCACCGGCCCCGACTTCAAGAATTTCTCGACCAGATACTCATTTCCGCAACTCGGGCATTTCTCCGGAATCGGCTTGTGCGCGGATGTGAATTTGCACGTAGGATAATTTCCGCAGCCGTAAAAAGTATTTCCCTTGCGGGCTCGTTTCTCGACCAGATCGCCCTCTTTGCACAGCGGGCACTTCACCCCGATGAAATTCTGCTTCACGTACTTGCATTCGGGATATCCGCTGCAAGTCGTGAACTCGCCGTAGCGGCCGTGGCGAATCATCATATTCCGCCCGCACTTGGGGCATACTTCGTCGAGCGGAATGTCTGGAACTTTCTTACCCTGATCGAGCCGCCGCGTGGTTTTGCAATCGGGATATCCGGTACACGCCATGAACTGGCCGAAACGTCCGCGCTTCAGCACCATCACCCGGCCGCAGTTCTCGCAGTATTCTTCCTGGGTCGTTTCCTGCACGTCGGCAGAATCGAGATCCGGTAAGTTGATAGGATTTTCTTTGGTGAAAGTGCAGCTGTTCGGATCTTCTTTATCGTACGAACTGCACGCGTAGAACGATCCGTGCTTGCCCCACTTGATCACCAGCGGAGAACCGCAGCGTTCGCACTTCTCGTCCGTCGGCTTCTCCATCCGCTTGATGTTCTCCATGTGTTTGGAGGCGTAGCGGAGGTCTTTCTCGAATTTCTTGTAGAAGTCGCCCAGCGCGTCAGTCCACTTCTCCTTGCCTTCTTCGATCTCGTCCAGTTCTTCTTCAAGTCGCGCGGTGTATTGAATATCGAAGATGTCGGGAAAGTTTTCGACCAGCAGATCGGTTACGACTAAACCGATTTCCGTAGGCGTAAACTTGCCGCCGAGCTTCTGCACATATTGCCGCTCCTGAATCGTGCTCAGAATGGCGGAATAGGTAGAAGGCCGGCCGATGCCGCGCTCTTCCAGTTCCTTGACCAGCGACGCTTCGTTGTACCGCGGCGGCGGCTCGGTAAAATGCTGCTCCGGTTTCAGCGCCTTGAGGGTTAATTTCTGGCCCGGATCGAGCGCGGGCAACTTGTGTTTGAGTTCTTCGTCCTCTTCGTCCTTGCCTTCCTTGGATTCCTCGTACACTTTGAGGAAACCGTCGAACTTCTGGACTGAACCAGTAACGCGGAACCAGAAAGTATCGGCTCCTGATTTGGCATCGATGTCGACCGTGGTCTGATCGAAGACCGCAGGCGTGATTTGCGAAGCCACGAAGCGCTGCCAAATCAACTTGTAAACTTTGTATTCGTCTTCTTTCAGATACTGCTTAATTTGATCGGGATGGCGCACCACCGAACTCGGACGAATGGCTTCATGGGCAGCCTGCGCAGCCTTCTTTTCCTTATACGTGTTCGGTGCCTCAGGCAGATATTGATCGCCATATTGCGACTTGATGTACTCACGCACTTCGGTCAGCGCTTCATTCGATACGCGCACCGAATCCGTACGCATATAAGTAATGAGACCGACCAGGCCTTCCTCGCCCAACTCCACGCCTTCATACAGCCGTTGCGCGATCATCATGGTGCGCTTGACACTGAAGCGAAGCTTGCGCGACGAATCCTGTTGCAGTTTGCTGGTGGTAAACGGCGGAGTCGCATTGCGGCGGCGCTCCTTGCGATCGACAGTGCGGACAAGCCAATCCGCGTTCTCCAGCGCAGCGCGAATCTTCTCTGCATCGTCACCGTTCGTGACTTCAATCTTCTCTTCGCCCTTGCCGAGAAAGCGCGCGTCGAACGCCGGCGGCTTAGGACCTGCGAGGTTGGCGTCGATCGTCCAATATTCTTTCTTCTCGAAAGCCTTGATTTCGCGTTCCCGCTCGACGATGAGGCGCAACGCGACCGTTTGAACGCGTCCGGCGGAAAGACCACGCCGAACTTTGTCCCAGAGTAAAGGTGAAACTTGATAGCCCACGAGCCGATCAAGAACACGCCGGGCCTGCTGCGCATCCACAAGATTCTGATCGATATCGCGCGGGTGCTCGAAAGCTTCGCGAACAGCCCGCTGCGTGATCTCGTTGAAAGTGACGCGGCGTATGCGCTCCGGTTCCGGTTCAGCACCCTTTTTGGTTTTCTTCTTTTTCTTTTTGCCGTTGGAGTCATCGCCGAGTTCTTCCGCCAAATGCGCAGCAATGGCTTCCCCTTCGCGATCCGGATCAGGCGCGAGGTAGATCGTATCCATGCCTATCGCGAGCTTCTTCAGCCGGGCGACAACTTTCTCTTTACCCGGAATGACCACGTACTCAGTATCGAAGTTGTTGTCGACGTCGACTCCGAGCGTGCTTTTAGGCAGATCTTTTACGTGGCCGAGTGAAGCCTCGACCGTGAAGCCCTTACCCAGATATTTCTGGATGGTCTTCGCCTTAGCCGGCGACTCGACGATAACTAAACCTTTAGTCAATATGTCCTCAGTCTGGTTTTGAAACTAGCACGAATGGCAAGCTGGCAACAAGTTGGCCACCGCCGCTCTCAGCTTTCAGCTATCAGCTCTCAGCTTGTGAATGAAGGAAGCCAGCATACGTTTTACTTCAATCACTTCATCCAGGAGCCGTTGATAATCCGCCAGCCTTAATAGTTCAAGATCACGCGCAAGCAGCAGATGATACTCAAGCTCACTGGCCGAACCCATGGCAATCTGCAGGAAACGACCGAATTCGCAGTCGCCCTTCCGGCAGGATCCCTCCGCAATGTTCGCGCCGATGGAAGCAGCCGACCTCCGTACCTGACTGGTTAATCCATACATTTCGTCGCGTGGAAAAACCCTTGCTCGATTGGTATACGTCGAGCGTGAGAACGTGGGCCTTCTCCCAAACCTTAAGGCTCTTGAAGCTCTGCACAATAACTCCCCTGCGACGTGTTCGGCTGAAAGCTGATGGCTGATAGCTGACAGCTAAAAGGTCTTCACAAAATTCTTCCCCGGTAGCTGCTTCACCTTCCCCGTCAGTTCTAGCTCGAACAGCGCCGCAAATATCTCAGAGGACGATAGATGAGGCTCCAATTGCTCCACGATTTCATCGATGTGCGTGGCTTCGTCAGCTTTGAGGAGCGCGAAAATCTTTTTTTCGTGAGGCGACAGCTCCGTTTCCCCGAATAGAGATGCGGTTTGCTCCGTCTGCGATTCATCGCCGCCCTCGGGCTGGAGCGTAAGTCGCACCTCTGCCGGGAGTTCCTCCCAAACGTCTTCCCACGTTGCCACCAGCTTTGCGCCCTGTTTGATCAGAGTGTTTGGAGTCCACGAGCCTTTGTTGGTGACGTTGCCCGGCACGGCGAAAACTTCGCGATTCTGCTCCAATGCGCAGCGGGCTGTGATGCGGGTGCCGCTATATTCCGCAGCTTCCACGACCAAAACTCCCAGGGAAATTCCGCTGATGATGCGGTTGCGAATCGGAAAATTCTGTGGAGCCGCAAATGTGCCGATGGGAAACTCAGAGATGACAGCGCCTCCCAGCGAGAGAATCTGTTCCACCAACCGCGCATTCTCTTTGGGATACACAACGTCAACACCCGTCCCCCAAACCGCGACGGTTTTACCTTTTGCCGCAATCGTGCCGCGATGGCCGGCCGTGTCGATGCCCCGCGCCATGCCGCTGAAAATTACCAGACCACGCGCCGCCAGATCGCACGCCAACCGCTCCGACATCCCTAATCCATATGGCGTCGGATGACGCGTGCCGACCAGCGCGATTCCGGGCTGTGAAATCACCGCGTCGCTCCCGCGAACGTAAAGAACGAGCGGGGGATCATAAATTTGTTTCAACTGCGCCGGATATCTGGGATCGTCTAAAGCAACGACTTGTGCGCCGGCGGCGGCAGCCTTTCCCAGTTCGTCCTGCGCCAGTTCCATGGAACGCCCGGTGGCCAGCGATTGTGCCGACACTGCGCGCAGACCAGCCGCTTCCAGTTCTGTGAGAGAAGCGCGGAAGAGCGCCTGTACGCCGCCGAAAAACTCGATCACTCGGCGCGATTTGGTTGGGCCCAATCCAGGGGTAAGAGCCAAAGC
>Ga0209530_1001543_pt1 | contig 10046 bp, 8 predicted proteins | sample BlaSpr_A8_Ref_O1_FD_187987 | JGI IMG/M metagenome (GOLD analysis project Ga0209530, IMG submission 187987) | Forest soil microbial communities from Thunder Bay, Ontario, Canada - Black Spruce, Ontario site 2_A8_Ref_O1 (SPAdes) (version 2) | ecosystem: Environmental > Terrestrial > Soil > Boreal...
CCGGCTTCGTCGATGACGTCGATGGCCTTATCGGGCAGACAGCGGCCGGTGATGTAGCGGTCGGACAGTTCCACGGCCGCTTCGAGAGCTTCGTCCTTGATCTGGACGCGATGATGAGCTTCATAGCGGTCCCGCAACCCACGAAGGATCTCGACCGTTTCGTCCTTCGACGGCGGATTGACGATGATCTGCTGGAAACGGCGTTCCAGGGCGCCATCCTTCTCGATGTACTTGCGATACTCATCGAGGGTTGTGGCGCCGATGCACTGGATTTCGCCGCGGGCCAGGGCTAGGCATAAGCCATATGGAATGCGTTGGGCCCAATTACCATGATCGCGGAGGCGCCGGTGACGTTGGAGACCGAAGCGGGGATCGCTCAAGAGCCGGAGATAGCGGATCTTGTACCATCGGAAACTTTAGCGTCGCCGATTATCGAACCGGTCGATTTGTCTTCCTTCCCGAAAATCTTACGTAGCCGCCTAGATAGTTTTTTTGCCGATCAGAACATTTCTCCCAAAGCGGACCGCACGATGCTGGTCAAGATCGCTGCGGGTCTGGCAGTCCTCGTGGGCGCCTGGATCGCTGTCTATGCGCTCAGGCCCGGTTCATGGAAGTTTATTGCCCTCTACCTTTTAGGCGGCCTCGCGCAGACATTCCTTTTGCTGAACATCGCCCATGACAGCAATCACAACGCCATCTCGTCCCGGTCGGTTGTCAACAAAACCCTGAACTATGTCTTCGATCTGTGCGGAATGAGCTCGTACATGTGGCGTATCCTCCATCATCGGGGCCATCACTCCTGCATCAATCTCCACGGCGAAGATGACGCGCTTTCGGGACGTGGCATCTTCCGCTTCACGCCCTATGAGTCCCGGTTGCCATGGCACCGGTTCCAGCACATCTATGCGCTGTTGGTTTACGCCATGTTCTCTCTCGATTATGTGTTTTTCAGGGACTTCCAGTGCTTTTTCTTTCCCACCCACGAATATCTGAGGCGCACCAAGCATTCTCTGCGCGAATACGCCATTCTCTTTGCCGGCAAGGGCTTCTACCTCACTTACATGCTTGTCTTGCCGGTCCTGGTGCTGGGAAAATCGCCTCTCCTGGTCGGCGGGTCGTTCCTCCTGGTCAATTTGGTCGTCGGTTTAACCGTAACGCTCGTATTCCAGTCGACCCACACCGTCGACAGCACCTACTTTCCTTCGGACCGCGGTGAGTTTGAGAACGGGGTGTATCACATCTTCGCGACAACGGCCGATTATGCGACGGAAACCCCGCTTGTCGGTTGGCTCGTGGGCGGGCTTAATCATCACGTCGTCCACCACCTGTGCCCTTTCGTATGCCATACCCACTATGCTCCGCTGACCAGGATCGTCAAGGAGACCGCCGAAGAGTTTGGGGTTTCCTATCGGCAGAACCCCACCATGACGGGGGCAATCCGCCATCATCTGATACTTTTGAAGCAACTGGGGAACGAAAACTGATTCTGAGCGTTTTATTTTCTGCGTATGGCCCAGCCACCACTTCCAACAAGTGACATGAAATTTCTTGCGGTTCGAGGCAAGTATCAGGACGGCTGGGTATGAACTCGTCGACATCAACGCCTGTCCCCGTTATCTCCCGATTTCGCTGCTTTGCGGATTCTCGCGCCATGGCCAGCAATCCCGTGCAGGTTTTGTCCAGGTACAACGAAATCTTCGGCGACACATTCTGGCTTCGCATAGGTGGTCTCAAGGAGGCGATGGTTACCATCGATCCCGCTGTCATTCAGCACGTGTTGAAGACCAATGCGGAGAACTACCAGAAATCCGAAATTCAAGTAAAGCGGATGGGCCACTTCCTGGGAAAAGGCCTGCTCACGACCCACGGAGAAGCCTGGCGCACGCAGCGGCGTCTCATCCAGACGGGCTTCGATCGAAAGCAACTCGATGCGCTGTCCTCAATCATGCAGGACTCCCTTGCCGAGTCGCTGCGGGAGTTCGACCGACAGGTCCGTAGTGGCCCCGTCGATATCTACCCCCAGCTGATGAAAATTACCTTCGCCATGGTCGCGCGATCGCTATTCGGCGCACGGTTGAAGCATGAAGACATCGATCTGGTCAGCCATACCATCTGCACCGTCCAGGAATTTATCGTTCGGCAAACCCTTCAACCCTATCTGAATCCCTGGTTCGCCGTCTCGGGCGAACTGCGCAGACACGAAGACATGCGCACCCGCGCGGACGCCGTTCTGCTCGAATACATCAAGAAGCGCCGCAAAGAACCGCCCGGCCACGATCTGCTGCAGACTTTGATGGACGCGCGTTACAGCGATGGCAAAGGCATGCCCGATGAGCTCATCCTGAGCGAGAGCATGCAGCTTCTGGTTGCCGGGCATGAAACGTCATCGAATGCGCTATCGTGGCTTCTTTATCTTTTGAGCTCGCGCCCGGATTGTCTCGAAAGGGTGCGACACGAGTTTGATTCCGTGCTCGGCGAAGCGCCCCTGAGCTACAGCGACGTGCCCAAATTCGAATTTGTAACACAGGTCATTTGTGAGGCGCTCCGCCTCTACCCGCCGTTTTGGATGATCGACCGCATGGCTGTCGCAGACGACCGCGTAGGCGACCTCGCCGTACCCCGCGGATCGATGGTCATTGTGTATGTGTACGGTGCGCACCACGCTCCGCGCTATTGGCAGAATCCGGAGACTTTCGATCCGGAGCGTTTCACGAAAGAAAACGACAAGCTGCGCACACCCTTCACCTATCTTCCCTTCGGGGCCGGGCCGCGAGGCTGTATCGGCGGAAATTACGCGATGCTGCAGATCCTCATGATTTTGAGCGATCTGCTCAGAAAATACGATTTTCAGTTGGCTCCGGGCCAAACGATCGAAGCTCGCCCGATGGTGATCCTGCGGCCGAAACATGGGATCCGCATGGCGTTCACCAATACCGTCGCGCCTGCCCCGTGCGTGGCATAAGACGCGATCCGAAAGTCGCGCAAGATAAGCCCGCTGATGTCATTGTGAGTTGGCCTCAGACGCATGGCGCGGACATAACGACATGATCGCAGCTTGGGTTGGCGCACTGTCCTTTTCTACATGGATCTACTGCTCGCCGGCAGAGGTCGATTTTGGCAAGTATCGCATGCCGTGACCGACCTGAAACTGTCGCTTACGTCCGCCCCTCGCGTGGCGGTCGTAGTGGCCGCACGCAACCAGGCGGATGTTGTTGGACGGGCTATCCGGTCGTTGGTCGAGCAGGATTATGCCGGGCGACTGCAGACCTTCGTGGTAGATGACCACAGTCCGACGGGCTGGACGGGAAAAATGTGGGCGCTATCGCAAGGAGTGCAGCAAGCGGCGGAGTTCGCTCCTGATTACTTCCTGTTCGCAGATGCAGACATCATCCATGCCCCAGACAGCGTCACCTGTCTGGTTGCGCGCGCAGGCGGGCAACCTTGACCTCGTGTCGATGGTGCTCTTGCTACGTTTGCTCGTCACTGGCCGAGCGTGCACTCATCCCGGCATTCGTTTCCTTCTTTTTCATGCTCTATCCACCGGAGTGGGTCAGGAACCCCAAGCGTAGGACGGCGGCAGCTGCCGGCGGCGACATCCTGGTTCGCGCCGAGGCTCTTGCGGGGATAGGGGGGATCACCTCCATCCAAAACGAATCGATCGATGATTGCGCTCTGGCACGGGAAATCAAGCGAAATGGCAGTGTATGGCTAGCATTGACGCTGAACACATGCAGTATTCGTGGTTACGCGAGCTTCGGCAGTGTTGGCCGCATGATCTCGCGCACCGCGTTCTAGCAGTTGCGACACTCGGGTTGGTTGCTGATCGCAACCATTCTCGGACTCGCGATCACATACCTGGTGCCGCCGCTTGTGGTTTTCTTCGGCGGATGGGCGGCGGTTTGGGGAGGCGCGGCTTGGGCTGCTGATGAGCGTTGCATTCTGGCCGACGCTACGGTTCTATTCGCGCTCGCTGACGTGGGGCGCCCGTGCTTCCTCTGATCGCACTGTTCTATACGGGCGCCACGATCCATTCCGCGATTCAATATTGGCTCGGTCAGGGTGGTGAATGGACAGGCCGAGTGCAGGATGTAAAGAGCCACCTTGCTGGTGAGTGGGCTATCCGTCGACGTGGAATGCCGCATAGTTGACTTCATATCGCGTCTCGAACAAATTGTCAGCCTTGTCAAGAATATTTCGAGCGAACGACGGCATACACTCAAAAAGCGTTTGCCAACGCAGACATTGTTAGAAGAGGCGATTTATCTTATGTTTGTAGCGTGTGCGACATGCGGAAGGTCCGGATGGTTCATGAAAAAAGTCAGTCCAGCTCGCTGCGTCGGTTGGCGCTGTTCGCCCTCTTTACATGCCTTACCGTCGTTACCGTCTCTGCCTCGAAGAAAGATTTCCTAAAACATTACAAAGGAACTCCCTATCAAAACTCGCGCCATCAAGCCGGTGCCCAAGAGATTCCCGGGAGAGTCGAATGCGCCTTCTATGATCGCGGCGGAGAAAGCGTTGCATATCACGATGTCGATGCCAAGAATAACGGGAGCGGAAGTCTCAATCCCGCGGACGGAACGTATTTGAATCAATTCCGAATGGACGAAGGCGTCGACATCTCCTATACCAAGTTTCATGACCAGATTGATGACAGTCCGTATAACATCGTTGAGCCTCCGGAAAACCAACTTTATGTCGGATGGACTGAGCCCGGAGAATGGTTCAACATTACGGTTGAAGTTGCTCATGCGGGTGTTTACAGCGGCGATCTCCTGTATGCCTCCAATCGGGGCGGAACTATTTCGATCGACGTAAATGGAAAGCCTGCCACTCGCCCACTAAAGATCGCCTCCACCTACAATGCTTCCGACCCGATCGCATGGCGGCAGTGGCATCACTGGAACATCTTGCCGGCAGTCGTGAAGTTTCACCTTCCGCGAGGAAAGAACGTACTGACCATTCATATTCTTACCGCAGGAAATATGAATCTCGCCTATTTCGATTTCAAGGCCTCGCCGTAACCGCCGCGTGATTTTACAGGGAATTGAATGGCGAATCAGTCGTCGCCAGTATTTCCAGATCAAACCGCGCGTAAAGACTACGCGGCAGGAATTCTGGCAGCCGAAGCCTGTCCGAAATCACATCGAAGTAACGATCGCCGGTCTCCTTCGACAGCCGCTCATTCAAGCCCAAAAGTTCATGGACGGCAAAGTCAAGCCACCTGCGGCGTCCCACGAAAATGAATCGAGAAGAAGTCGATCTGTGAAATCCGGCGCCGTGCTCTTTTTCAGGCAGGCACCTCTGACGAATTCTGCGAAAAAAGCTGAAGGGCGAACATCGTACCCAGGGCAAATAACGGAACCACTAAGCCCGCGCTTAGCGATCCGTTGTAGGTTGAAAGTTTTCCCGTCAGCCAAGGCAGCAATGCGCCTCCGAATCCCGACGTCGCGAAGATCCACTTGGTATTCAATGAATCATGGGCCAGAGCCAGAACCCTGGCCAGGCAGAGCGGATAGATGGGCCCCAGCGTGAGGCCTGAACAAATCGCGCCTAGCATAATCCCGAAGGTGGTTCGGTTGAGAATGAGGAACGAAACGCTGATCAAAGCGGCTGCCACCGACGCTGTAAGCAAGTGCACTTCAGACATCCGGCGTAGTAACAATGGCGTCGCGGCTCTGCCGCCGAGTAGCGCAATCCAAAAACACGAGACGGCGACAGGAGGCAGTGGGTTGCCTGAACTGGTCAGTCGATGGACATAGGACATCATCCAACCGCTGACGGAGACTTCGACACCCACATAGAGGAACGCGACGAAGCCAATAATAAATATCAATGTAAGCGGCAGGGACCCAGACTTGATGCCAGCTGGAGCGGAGCTGTGGAACGAGAAGCTGGTGTCATACCTCATGATCACCGCAAATACGATCAACAGCACAAAAGCGTAGCCGAAAAAGATATTTCCTGGCGGCCTTCGTCTCACCCATAGGGACGCCAGTACTGGACAAAGAACTGCGCCCAGAGCCCAGCAGGCGTTCAGCAGGGCCAGTGCCGCTCCGCGATGATCGGCATATCGTTTACTGATAAGCATGCTCGTAGCCGTCATAGTCAGCCCAAGCCCCAGTCCAAAAATAAGGAACAACGATCCACCGAAAGTATGGCCGAAACCGGCGAGAGTAATGCCGCTGACAATTAGCAACAAATAACCGGTGATCATGCTTCTGAAGTAGTTAGGTCCCACAAGCAGCGAGCCCAGAGCGGAACCAGAAAATTGCGCCGCAAACAAGATCCCGGCGCGGGCGTCATCCATATGCCAGATGGCACTCAGACTCGGGAGAATACAGCCGAGTAACGTTGTTCCAGTGCCAGTCAAAGCAAATCCTACGTAAAGCCATCCAACTGGTCGCGTGTAGTTGTGGTCACGAATCATAATCAGCGCGGGCAAAGTTAAGGCTGTCTACGTTGCCTTGGCCTTTCCTTTACGCTCGCTCTTCAATTCGACAGCGCTGGTGGATTCTCGAACGATCAACTCCGGTTCTACGGTGATTTCCTTCCGGAATGGTTCGGACCGGTGAATCTGGTTGAGAACGCATTGCGCCGCGATTCTTCCTATGTTGGACAAGGGTTGGCGAATCGTGGTTAATCTTGGATTATTGAAGGCAGCAGCATTGATATCGTCGAAGCCAATGACGGAGACATCCGCCGGCACCCGCAAGCCAAAATCTTGAAGAGCACGGATGGCGCCGATAGCCGACATATCATTGAACGAAACGAGTGCGGTAAATTTGTGCCCTCCGGTGAGAAGTTGCTGGGTCACTGGGTATCCGAGTTCAGGCGAGGAAACGTCGCGGCTGAGTTGAACGATGAGTGCCGGATCGATCGTGATGCCGGTCTCGCGTGCCGTCTGAACAAGACTGTTCCAACGTTCATCCGAGTCGGAACTGAACGGCTGCCCTCGCATAAACGCGATGCGTCTGTGTCCAAGCGAGTACAAATGCGTAAGAGTGAGTTCCGCTGCGAAACGATGATCGAGAACAATATTCGTTACGCCTTCCACCACGCGGTGTCCGGCAACAGAGGCAACCGGAACAGAATAGGAATGTTCCAGTACGGTGTCGATGGTAATGAGAGCCTCGACACCCCTCCCCAGGAGCATCTGACTGTATTCCTCCACCAAGTCCTTTCGGTGCCTGTGATGGGCGGTAAAGTAGAAGTATCCCGCCGCGATCAAGTGATCGCCAATTCCGCTCATCACCTGGGTGTGGTAACCATCGCCCAGTTCTGGAACCAGTATCCCAATGGTTTGTGTTTTGCGGTTTCTGAGAGAGCGAGCCAGAAGGCTCGGACGGTAGTTGAACTTATTGGCCGCCGCCTTGATGCGATCGCGAGTTACCTGGGGAATAGAGCGGCCAGGCACATCATTCAGCACGACAGAAACCGTGGCCGGGTCCAAGTTAAGATGTTCGGCCAATTTTCTTAAGCTCATCGGCCCATCCATGGACGGTCGCTTCGGTTTCATGTGTACTGCCCCAACTGCAGAGATTCGAGCGCCAAGCCTTTGTGAAATTTCATTCCATCACGGTTTCATCCTAGCGCAACACGGGTGGTTTCCGAAAATTAGAGACTAGAATCTGGTCAACCCTCGGCGCAACGCTGCGCCTGATGAAGGTCATCTCTTGGAGGTCATAATAAGGTCCATCACACAACCAAAGTCGTAATGGAGCCTGCGGGTAGGTTTAAAGCCAGCGACTCGCCGTCAACCTGACACTGAATTTGTTGTTCCTCCCCCGGGTTGGTGAGCACTAGAACCCGGCTGCCGTCCGGATTCAGCAGGGCGACGTGTTCGATTCCAGCTAAATCGCCCTGAGAAGCAATCACCTGTGCATCCCGGCGGATCATTTTCGAATAGTGCGCAAAGGCCCAGTATTGCCCGCTGCGGGTCACTGCGTGCGTCTGAGAATCAACGGTCACCAGTCCACCGCAAGAGAACGGACCGATATTAGGTTGTCCTTTTTCGTCCAACGCGAGATTCCATCCGACAATGCACTGGGCACAGTTGCGTAAAACTCCGCTGAAGATCTGAGACCACTTGACCCAGTCGGTCGAGTAGTCGGGACTGGTGTAGTCCGGTCCTCCTTCCGTCCAGTAGCAATTCTTGGAGGGAAACGCCTGATGGACGCGGGTCATGGCATCAGGGGTGCCAAAGTAGCCGTGCCAAGCGATTCCGTCCACGTATCGGAATAGCTCGGGATCGCTTAGCTCATCCAGGGCTCGGCCCCACAGATTATAGTTGTGGTCAAGCACCCAGATTTTTGTGTCGGGGACTGTACGCTCTAGTGCCGGCCCGAGGTATTTCTTTACGAATTCAATTTCATATTCCTGTCCCCATAAGGCGGCCGGCATTCTGCCGTTCTGGTCGGTATCAACCTCGTTTTGGATGGTGACGGCGTTGATTTTGACGCCTTCGCTAGCGTAGCTCTGGAGAAACTTCAGAAAATAATTCGCATACGCGGCGAAATATTCCTTTCGCATGGAGCCGCCCAGCAGAGATCCTCCAGTCTTCATCCATCCCGGAGGGCTCCAGGGTGTGGAGAAAAGGTACAAGTCCGGATTTATTTCTCGCGCGTCGCGCAGCGCAGGGAGGATATATTCGCGGTCGTGCTCAATGCTGAAGCGCTTCAACTCGGGGTCGGGCTCGCTGCCGTCATCAAAACTGTAGGCCGCAGTCGAGTAATCGCTCGATCCGATACAACTGCGTCCAACCGATAGCCGCAGCCCACCGGATCCGAACAACTCTTCGAGCATAGCCCGCCGTTGTGGCGCACTCATTTTGTAAAACAAGTAACAGGACGCATCGGTAAATGCAGCCCCAAAACCTAGAATTTTCTGCCCTCGCGAGGACGAATCCACCTGAATGCCTTTGGTAACAGCGGCGCCGGTTTGATCGCGTTCTGCGATCTCAAGCGGGGCAAATCTTCTATCTTTTGCGGTGGTCCAAGCTCTCGCGCGAGTCGCGGGGAGCGCCCCCAGTAGAGAGTTGCCCAGGGCCACCGAAGCGCCGGCCGCCGCCGTGAATCGCAAAAAGCCTCGCCGTGTGCAGGTTTGCATATGCGTTCCCTGTCGCAGATTGTCCTCCTAGGGACACGAATCTTTTACCATGAAACAATCGATTGTGTACATTGAAGCCAGACCGGGAGAGACCGGGAGCACGTTCGTTGGCAGACCCTCCCCCCTTAAGCGGGAAAGAGCCACACTTAAAAACAAACCTTTGTTGTTTGTTCAATTTTCTTCTTGACAGCTCTGATACAAAACCATTACTCTCTGGGCGCTTTGAGGAACGCGTCTCCCATCGTTTGTAGACAAACGATTGTGTTAGAGACTTGCTGAAGGCGCGGTATGGGCGCCGGCGACGGATACTTGGCCGGGAGTGGGGATGCGGCTCAGGGTGATCAAAATCTGTCCAACTCAAAAGCCGTCCAAGACGACGGTATCAACCACCAACGTGGGAGGAACTCCATGACGAGCTTCGGTCGCTGGGCACTGGTAACTGGTACTCTTCTGGGTTTGGCCGCGCCGGCATTTTCTCAGAGCAGAAACACCGGCGAGATTCGCGGCACGGTGTCGGCTGCGGGAGCCGTGGTACCGGATGTAACCGTTACGCTCACCAATAGAGACACGGGGGAAACGAGGGAGTTCGTCACCAACAAGGACGGCATCTACGACACGGTTTCGACGCCCGCGGGAAACTACACCATCAGCTTTACGGCCACGGGATTCAAGAAGCTGGTGCGCGGTCCTATCCCGCTGCAGGTGGACGTGATCACTGAGGACGCCGCTCTGGAAGTTGGCTCGATAACGGAAACGGTGACGGTGGAAGCCGGAGGCGCGCCGCTCGTGGAGACCGAAACCGGCCAGCAGGGTTCCGTTATGGATTTCAAAACCATATCAGAACTGCCCCAGTCGGGGGGCGGCATCACCGGCGCAGACTGGGCTTCTTTCAACATCTATCTGCCGGGCGCTGGAGGCACTACAAACGGGCGGACCTCGCA
>Ga0209530_1001544_pt1 | contig 10033 bp, 16 predicted proteins | sample BlaSpr_A8_Ref_O1_FD_187987 | JGI IMG/M metagenome (GOLD analysis project Ga0209530, IMG submission 187987) | Forest soil microbial communities from Thunder Bay, Ontario, Canada - Black Spruce, Ontario site 2_A8_Ref_O1 (SPAdes) (version 2) | ecosystem: Environmental > Terrestrial > Soil > Boreal...
AGGCGGCGATTTCGTTTTATGGCGGCGGGATTGCGCCGGCGCTGTTGCCGCAGGTGGCGAGCTTGCACGCGACGATGCTATTTTTCTGGGGCGGGCGCGACAAACACATCGGGCCGGAACAAATTCGCGCGGTGATTGATGAATGCAAGCGGCTGGGCAAACCCTACGTGAACGTGGAGATTTCCGACGCGGATCATGGTTTCTTTTGCGACGCGCGGGCGAGTTACCATCCGGAAGCGGCTAGTTTGGCCTGGGGGATTTGCGAAAGCTTCCTGCATTTTCACGTACACAGGCCGGAACTGCGGAAGCGGGTGCGTTAGGGCTACTGCGATGGGGAAGATTGCGGCTCGCTGAGCAGCGCTGTAGCCGCGGCTGACGCCGATAACGGTGGCGGCGGCTGCAGCGGAAAAAATTAGCGGGCGAGTCTGTAAGCCGGATAGTGTTTTCAGTTCTTGAAAATATGGAAGTTGTTTGTTTTCAGACTTATTGTGCGGACCTGAAGCCAAAAGTTGCTCTATAAGTCTGAGATTCTCGTTAGACACTCGTTAGACAAGCTGCCCGGGCCTGCTAGTTTTCCTTCCCTACTTTGACGCGTGCGCACGCCGTCTACGCCATTCCTGCCGGCACAACTCATACTTTGACGCATTCATTTGTTGCGTCATCGGGTCAAGCCAGCGAGACGCAGCCGAAGATACGGAGCGCCCCAGCTTAATCAGTTCCCACTCGGTGTAGTTCATAAGGCCTCGCCGAAACAGTTCCGCGTCAAATGACCCGAACGTCATCGACGGATTCTAGCGGAGGCGAATACAAAGCGAAATAGAAAGCGGCGTTACAGCGATTCCGCATCCAAGGAATTGGCTAGAGCCTAACGCGAGCTTCCCATTAGAATTACCCTTCCTTCGGTTATCGAAGCAGATTCGCATTGGCTTTTTTCGACTTGACAGCAAGCTATTCTTGTATACTGTAGTGTATAAGAAGAAGGAGGTTGCTTGCAGCGCTTACAGTTCTCCGCCCGAGAACGCCGCCAGCGATCGCGCCTGGCGCAGGTGATCCACGGCGCTCGCTTTCTGCGCGGCACCCTGAGCGTGCGCAAGGTGCGCTGTGGCAAGGCCGGCTGTCATTGCGCCCGCGGAGAGCTGCATGCTTGTCTTTATCTGGTGCGTCGCAAGGGAGGGAAATTACGCCAGATGTTCGTGCCTCGCCCCTGGGAAGAGCGCGTGCGGCAGGCTGTACAGAATCAGCAGGAGATGGAAAAGTTGATCGAGGAACTCTCTGATTTAGAGTGGAAGCGCCTGCGGGAGCGAAAGGAGTAAGCCAGTTCTGCGACGACTGATCCGCTACGCGGAGAAGATCTTTGACCTCGGCGAGGTTCTGGGAGCAGTTTCCGATCAGCGTCTGCGTCCGCGCATTCCTACGCGTCTCCAACTAGCGCAGCAGCCCGAAGAAAAGTTGGTATTGCTAAATGAGCTTCAGCGGATCGTGGAAGAATCGAAGCGGGCACTGATTGAGACTGGCTCCAAGAAATGCTGACTTCGTGCGGCAGTGTGCGAGACTCAAGTCCCACGCTTTTTCTTCCTAAAGAGCTTCTGGGCCATGAAATGCAACAGCTTCAAGTCACCCGGATCCATCCGGCTCATTAATCTGCGAAATCTATGGAGCGTCTTCGCGTCGTGCCCGGAACTGCCCCAACCCATGGCCGCGCCTGGTGCCGGAATGTATGCTTTCGGCGGCTTCTCGCCATCATAGAAGATCACGTACAGCGGAAGCTCCAGAGCGCGAGAAAACTTTTCGAGAGTTTCTATCGAGGGGACTGTGTGACCGTTTACCGCGCGGGAGATATAGGCTCGGAGCAGACCTGTGCGCTTCTCGATGTCGCCCTGGGACATCTTTTTCTGTTCACGTAGAGCCTTCAATCGTTCTCCAATGACCATCCAACTCCTCCGGGGGAAATCACACGTCACATCCGGCGGCTCTGTCATGCCACCAAGCGGGTCACAACGCAACACGGCCGATGTTTACCTTTAGGATATTTAACCGCGATGCTACACGTTTTGGATGTTGGTGTTTCTTCGCGCGTAGGCCAGATCACGCGATTCCATCGCATCCCTTTCCAAAATGTGTTCATAACGGTACAGATTTCGATCGTGCCTCTCGCTATTCTGGCCTCCTCGTGGAATTCTGGTAATGGAGGCAACACGTATGAAAGTACACGGCGTCATCAGCACAACGGCCCTGTGTTTGCTTCTCGGAGCAATTGTTCCCACGTTCGCGCAGGAAGACGGAGCCAAGCCAGCGCAGCATGAGGAAGAGGCTAAACCTGCCGCGAAGCCGGAAGAGACCAAGCCACCGAAACAAGAAGAGCAGCCAAAGACTGTAAAGCCGGAAGCGACCAAACCACCGAAACAAGAAGAACAGCCAAAGACTGCAAAGCAGGAAGAAGCCAAACCTCAGAACCAGGAACAGCAACAGCAGGCCAAGACTCCGCAGTCCGAAGAAAAAAATCCGCCTCAACAACAAGCCAAAGCTCAACCGCAACAATCACAAGGCCGGTTCGCACGGAACGGTCAGAAAGACAGCTCCGGACACGTATATAACGAAAGTCACTTTGGTCCAACCCATCACGCTCGCTTTGAGGCAAATGGTGGGCGCGAGTCCAACGGACGCCGGGAGTACTCCTACGGCGGCTATTGGTTCTATGCAGGATCATATCCAGCGTGGTTCTACCAGCAGGACGTGTACTTCATTATGGGAGCGGATGGGCTGTGGTATGCAGTGGCATCCTCCAATCCTTCTCTGACTTTTCAAGTCAATATCGGGTAATGCGAACCCGAGCATCGCGCTCTCGGTGAACGCTATCGTCCGAGGCGCGGTGAGAGGAGAACGCATGACGTAATTTCCGGGCGGGGACTTCGCGTGCGTTCTCGCTCTCCCCTAAGGCACCTTTGGAAACTTGAAATGAAGATCATTTGGTTTGCCGCAGGTTTTACCGCGCGAGTTTCAGAGGGGTCATCACGGCCGGGAAACTTTCGCTTGATCTGTACGATGCCGCTGTCATCGACCCAACCCGAAACGAACTCCCGAAGCGAATCCGAGCATATCAAGACGCAATCCGAACGTGCGCAGCGTGAAAGAGGGATTCGATGAGCGATTTACAATTCGTCTGCTGGAAAGAAATATTCCTGAAAGCTTTGGATGAAACAGATCCTGAAAAGCTGGCCCGGCTTGTGCCGGCAGCTGAGTTAGCCATATTCAAGAGGCAGCAAGAACTGTGTGACAATCCTCACAATAGCGAGGAGCGGAGCACGATGTGCATAGCATCCGAAGCCTTGCGAGTGGTCAAACGCAGAATCACAAAACCTGTAGTTCTTCCATCGTCAAAAGGCAGTCCCGCGCGATTTGCGAACTTTGTTCGACGTCCCAGAACGGCGTAACGCGGCAAGGGCGCCGGAAGCGAGAGCGTGACTAACTCTGCGTCGTTGGCTCAGCCGCGCGCGGATGCCTTCGCCGCCATTTCTGCCGGCACAGTTCGTGCTTCGACGCATTGCGTTGCTGTGTCATGGGATCTAACCAACGCGATGCAACGGGCAGCCTGTTTCTTTCTGTGCCCCTTACTGAAATAATCAACGGTTTAAAGCAAGGGATTCAAACCATTGGTACTCGTTATTCTCCTTGACATGTACCCGCTGAGGCGTAAGCTTCGCGTTAACCGCCAACACTCATTTCAGCAAGAGGAGTGCCCGATCATGCATACATTGAGTGGAAAACAAACTTCCTCCAAATTAGTTCTTATGTTCTTGCTCTGCTTGGTTGTGGCCCTTCTTGTCGGAGTGCAACCCGCCAGAGCCGACAACGTCACCGTCTTCCAAATGTCCGGGACGTTCTCAGACAATTCCACGGTTTCGGGTACGCTCACGATCGACCTCACGGATGGAATGATTACGGCCTCGAATTTGTCCTATCTTGGCCAGACCTATACTGACATTCTTACCCAAGGCGCGTTCTTCGGTGAAACCGACCCTGGACAAACTCCGATACCCGTGGGTTATGATTTCGCAGTCGGTATTTTTTCATTCGCTCCACAGTTGTTTTTCATCTTGCCCGGAACGTCGCCAGTTGACTCGCTCATTGGTTATGATGGCGGCAGCCTGTGTTCTTTCAATGCTTCATGCGGCCCAGACCAAGAGGGCGATTTTTTCGTATCTTCCTTCGACGCTGTCGACGGCTCGTTTACCGGACTCCAGTCCGGGCAGCTCGTCGCCACACCCGAACCCTCGACCGTGATTCTCTTGCTCGTGGGCTTGGGACTCTTGCTGCTAACACGTTCCCGGCAGGCCAATGCGTAAAGCCCAGCTAGTTAGCCGTCCCACTAGCAACCGCCGCGCTTTCGCATCCTAAGGCTCCGACCCTCAACCGGTCGATTTGCCACCCGCGCTCAGCCATCCTCAATTGCGATGCTCAAATTCGAACGCGCGGCGATCACGCGCTTGCCGCCTTGTCATGTCCCGAATGTTGGCATGCTTCGAGTCGGTACGTCCTGTCCGGATGTTCCCGAGACTCTGCCTCGATAAAGCGGTCCGCCCCAAATCTGGTTTCAAAACAGCCGTGAAATTGTTTTGCTCTTGGTCCAACCCGCGAGTCCCAACTAGAAACGTCCCATTTTTCAGCCATGGCTCTTCCTCGCGCCGTCGCTAAACAATAATACTCCACTAAATCGGTCATCGAAAGATACCGGGACGGTTAGAGCGGCCAATCAGCGATATAATCCGCGGAATGTCAGACGTGGTTCACATCTACGGAAGCTCTTACGAGACGTGCCCTGTATGCGGTCAGAAGTGCGCCTACGGCAGCGAAGCGAATGCAGTTGCCGGCGAACCTGTTATTCGGCCGTCTGATTGGGAGATTGAACTCTACTGCCCCGAGCACGGGCACTTCCAGGTTTTGGCACGGAATCTGATTCAGCCGGAGCAGGGCTCTCGTAAATGAAATCTTCGTTGCACGAAGTTCTTACCGCGGTCTGGCGACAAGCGTTAGTGGAGAACGCCGATTTAGTGAAGTTAGGCTCGGAACGATATCCCGTCACCAAAAGCAAAACAAAACGCCTTCGGCAAGTTGCGTTCGTCTTCGATGGAAGCACGATTACGGGGATTGAGCAGAATCCAAAAACCAAGTCGCGATGGGCCGCGATCGCCAGATCCGGGAAAAAGGTGATGCAATTTATCCAGGACGGGCGGTACGCTGCGGTTGTCGCCGATGGGAAGTAACTTGCTACGGTAAGTCCACCGCATAGCACGAATCATCAAAGAGCGTCCCGACGAATCATTTCCTTTCAACAGCCTCAATCGCGGCAAGTTTCCGGTCTTCGTGTGACTCCGAGCGCGGGCCGCCTGAATGCAGCACACAGCGCCGCCCGGCAAGAGACCCACACGTAGGGCACGGGACAGCAGCTGGTTGTTTGCGTGTGAGTTCATTCTTTCTCATTCGTACAGACTGCGACAACAACGGCCAAATAGCTGTTCCGTTTTCTACACTCTTTAATAGCTATCCAGCCCGAAAGCGAGTAGCGTCGAAGTGTCTCACTAGCATCCTGCCGCAACTCCCTACCATCCTACGGCTCCTTGCAAGTTCAGACGGCATAGCTGACTGCGGATGCTCCCTCGATGGAAGATGTAACGCCAGCGGAGTCGAACATGGCCGAAAAACGAAAGTGTCCAAATTGCGGATGCGTTGAGATTTCCCGCTCGCATCGGAATGGTCTACTCGAAAAATATCTCCTCGGGGCCGTCGGTGTACACCCATATCGTTGCTTGCATTGTAGCGTTCGCTTTTATGCGTACGCGCGCTTCGATGAAGATACTTCAGTGAACAACACGGCTGCGTGAGCAGTCTTCTCTCAGGAGTCCGATGTGATTGAGAATAACTGGTGGGGCCTATACCGGGCCGCGGTTCTTGAGATCGACCGAAACAAACTTCGGGATCGCGTACTTGTAGCTGAAGATGCAATTCGGGCCCGTGCATCGCTTGGTGGTCTGGTTTCCCGTGAAGAGCGAATCTCGTTACAAGACGCCATGGGTGCTTTGCTGGTGTTGAGGCGAGAGTTGGGGCACAGCCGGGTCGATAACAAGTTTAAGTGAATCCCTCTTTTGAGAGCATGCTTATTTCCGTCGTCCTCACGCAAATACACGACGGGAAATTTCACTGGGCATTGCCACCGCTTTCCGAATCCTCAATCTTGAAGTCCAGCGGAACGCCCAACGCTTGTAGCCGCTTAATCCAAGTCAGAGTCGGCAACGACATCACCAGTCGGCTGTCATGCAGCACAATAATTCGTTTCTGGTTTGCAAGAGCACCATCCCTGTGCTGCGCGTCTATGTCCTGAAGAAAATACTCGAAAGCTTTGCTTTGTTGTCCTTCGAACGGACGCAAGTCCCAAGTTTCGCCAACGGTGTCTACGGTTCGTACGACTGTCTTGTTGAATTCGTCTTGTGTCATGCCGCGCTCTGCTTTATACGAGAATGGCCTTATTCTTGCCCGTGCCGGCAGTATAATCCGGTCAACGTCCGATGTCGTGCACATCCACGGAAGTTCTTATGAGACGTGTCCTGTCTGCGGTCAGAGGTGCGCGTACGGCGGCGGCACGAATGCGATTGCTAGCGAACCTGTCAGTAGGCCCGTTGCTTGGGAAATCGAACTCCACTGCCCCGAGCACGGAAACTTCCGGGTTTGGGCGGGGAATCTGATTCAGCCTGAGTAGAACGCTCTTAAACGGAATATTCGTTGGCGCCCATGGATCTCACCGCTGAATCAATTCTACCCCGAGCATTCCACAAGCTGGCCACGAACCCGTCTGGCCGTTTTTCAGCCCGAGAAATCTAGCCACGAAGAAAATCCAGCACCGATCGCTTCCATGCGGCCCTCAATGTAGGAATCGGGTCGAATCCAAGATTCATATCGAACCAGAACGCGGGTGCCCCGGCGACTCGCCAACATCCACAAACCATGCATATAACCTAGCTCTGCGAACAAATTAAATACAGTCTGAATGTCATTGGTGTTGGGCGCCGTCACGTCGTCGTAGGGCTTGCCGATCAATTCCTCTCTCCGGTATCCGAGAAGCTGGCAGAAACTGTCCGAAACTTGCACAAACCTTCTGTCGCAGTCTACGATCGTGACGAACTCGGGCTTTACTTCACACCAAGAGAATGGCTTGGCCCCGAATCCTTCCCGCATTGATTTGACAGCATCCCGCGCCCAATCGGGGTAGTCTGCCTCGAATTCGTATCGGATAAAGCGCGGTGGTTTATACGGCTTGCCACTCGACATAGACACACGCTCCCTGCTCGGTGTCGAAACAGCTGACAGCCCGAGCCACTACCCCTACACCCCTGACCCGCCGATTAAATCGCGACGCTTTTCATGTGATTGTGTCCGGAAACTGTAGCCGTGGCCAGACAGAACTCCAAGAAAGCTTGCGGATGGCTACAGAGAGTAGTGCGGTCGAATCGCAAATCGTTTCAACAATTATTTTGACGAGGGCAGGCGAATGGTCTCTTGGCTGGGGCATGTTGAGCATCGAAGCTCGAGCCCCCCGCTCGGAAACTTCACGGTTCAGTCGCGGGGGCAATCATGGGAGTGCCTCATTTCGCGGCGGAACATGGGGCGTGTGCGTCGAACTCCCCTAACGACGGGAATGTCGCGTGACAAAATCCGCATTCGTAGACTCCAACTCTAGGCGACTTGAGCCCCCCACCGCAGGGACCAGCGTGTCCCTCCGTCCGGATGCATCGACGGTTGAAATTCACCATCGTAGGGCATTGGACCTTTCCTTCATTTGCCATCGGATCTCCGAAAACGCGCACGACACAAACGGCTCACTCCTTGCCCGCGGCCTTCAGTGCAGTCCACGGCACGTTCGGAACAACATGCCCGGTTCCATCCAGCAATCTGATATTTGCCGTCTGCATGAGCGCGTTGACAAAAACGACTTCAAAAACGCCTTCGTGCTGAGTATCGTTCACATGCTCGCCTTTCTTGGGTGCGGCGACTTTGGGTTCAGTTGACATTTTGTCCTCCGGTTAGCCTCGCCAATCATCACCCGTGCTGTGCTTTACCTTTCTGTTTGTCGGGGCCGTCGGCAATTGGATTGTAGTTACCCGGTGGGCGGCCGCTTTTCACTTCAGGAAGAACTAGCCCGGTCACAGCCGCTTTCCCTATCTCTGCTTCGGTAAGGCCGGTTGTTTCTGCTGCGACAAACGCAGCTCGCACGGCCGCTAGCGCCTTTGTTTGCTCGTTAGTCATAGCGACCCCCTGGACGCAAGTGTGGCAGTTCCGTTCGCGAGGCGCAATTGGGCGCGTGCCAAAATCAGGTCAAGCCTTTGAATTGCTCCGGCTGTAACAATTATGCAACTTCACCTCGATACCGTCGACTGAAAGGAGAATCGGACCATGGCCGAAGACATCGGCCTTGAAGAAAAATTACGAAGGTTTGACGGGGCACTAGACAAGTTACGGCGAACGGTTAAAGCGGGCGCTGGTGTTCTGCATGAGACGCTGGACGAGTTCCTCGAAGCCGCGCACAACTATCGAAGCGACATGCGATACAAGGCGATGTTGGGATCTGCCCGCCACGATTCTGATTCGAACGTAGCCTAATCGCCGAACGCCTCGTTGATCTTGTCCCGCATTCTGTCGGAGTCGCTGACTCCCAAATAAAATGCCGTGGTTTCCAGATTCTTGTGGCCCAGATAATGCTGAATCGTCCGGATAGGAACGCCGGCTTCCTGCCAGCGTGTAGCACAGGTCTTCCGGAACCGGTGGAGGTAGATGTGCTCGCATACCGGGTCCGTCGCGCAGGATACTTCGACCTGTTTCTTCGTCGTGTATTTGCCTTTCGTGACTGTCGTTCGACACTGGCCGCAGTTGACACCGGCGCGTAGCGCAATCCTCTTCAGCTTACGCAGAAAGTGATTGTCTGGCACGCCCGCTTCATTCACGAAGATCCAGCGCGCGCTGGGGTTGGGCTTCCGGCGAGCCTTGAGGGCCGCTGCGAGGGTATCGGGGATAGGGATCGTGCGGCTTTCATGATTCTTCACGGTGAAACCCTCGTCGGGCTTGCCCCGCACCGTATACGTCTTCTTGTCAAAATTAATGCCTGCCCATGCGGCATAAGTTACTTCCTTGTCGCGGCAGGCTGTACCCAGAAAAAACTTGTAGCGAATGGCCTCCTCTTTGTCCATCTCCCGAAACAGCTTTCTCATTTCATCTTCGCTGTAGGGAACTGCGGCCTCCGTTTCCACAACCGGCATTTGGTCCCTGGGCCGTCGGGCATCAACGCCATTTTTCTTCAGCAGGAAATTCACGATGTTGATGCGCGTGTCGATCGTCTTGCCGGCAAATCCCTTGGCGGTAAGGAAGTCTTTGTATTTTCGCAAAGCCGCCACGTCGATTTCGTCCAGAAACTTAATCCGGCCCAGACCTTCGATGAATTCGTCAAGTGTGAGGCGATATTGCTCGCGCGTCTTCTCGGCTTTGTTCTTTTTCTGTTCGAGGTAAGTATCCACGACGGTGCGGAGGGGCAGGCGATTGCTATTCTGCATTGCGGTGAGTTCATTGATGGTAATCCCACGCGACTGCGCTTCGTGCTGCTTCTCGATCTCGTCGGCCTCCTGTCGGGCCTCTGCGAATGTGGCGGAATGTAGCGGGTGTCTTTTTTGAATCCCATTGACAAAGGGTCGTACGAAGAACGGTCCAACCAGCGTTGAGGTTCGGATCCCGCGGCCTTCGCGAATCCTTTCGGCGCGCCATTTCCCATTCGTAACTTTTACCCGTCTGTAGAGTGTGAGCACGGAGGCTCTCCCGCCCGTTCCAAATCACTCCCAGAATAGTGCCAAGTAGTGAACTTGCCCGTCAAACCCTGTTTTTATTGGGTATTTTAGCTATGGCGGAGAGGGGGGGATTCGAACCCCCGATCCCGATTTTGTCGGGATAACTGCTTAGCAGGCAGCCCTGTTCGGCCACTCCAGCACCTCTCCGCGGG
>Ga0209530_1001545_pt1 | contig 10033 bp, 11 predicted proteins | sample BlaSpr_A8_Ref_O1_FD_187987 | JGI IMG/M metagenome (GOLD analysis project Ga0209530, IMG submission 187987) | Forest soil microbial communities from Thunder Bay, Ontario, Canada - Black Spruce, Ontario site 2_A8_Ref_O1 (SPAdes) (version 2) | ecosystem: Environmental > Terrestrial > Soil > Boreal...
AGATAACCATAACCGGGAGAGGATTAATAATGAAGAATTTAACAGCAACCATAGTAATGGGACTGGGTTTCATCGCCAACGCTCAAACGCCTAAGACGGAACCGGCCAAGAAAGCGCCTGTAATCTCAATCGACAAGAAGGTTGCATTCTTCCGCGCCCTTGCGCAAAACCAAAGCGCACAGGCCGCACTGGAGCAACTACCGCAAGCTAAGTTGGCGCAGGAAAAGCAGAAGGCATTTCAGGACCAGATTAACGAACTTGTTAACATTTGCGGGAAGGAATTTCAACTGCAACTCATCAAGGACGGCAAGCCAGACAACGATGGCGACCCTACTTGCGTGGTAAAGCCGACAGAACCAGTGAAGGCTAGCGAACCAGCGAAAGCCACGGAGCCTGTCAAGAAGTAAACTGGAGCCGACATGAGTGAATCTGAAAAGAAAGCCGAATGCGAACGCATCTGCGGCGAAGCAGGCAAACGTGATGTTCACAGCGTCGCGCCAGTCATTTGCCCCTTAGAACTCGACCGTTGGAAGATGGGACGCAAGGCGCGAGTATGAGTGACGGATTCTGGGATAACGAAGAGTTAAACGAAAGGTTTGTGGCAGCGTGGGAGGGCATTGCCAAAGCCTTAGAAGGGCTACATGACGAAGCCAAGCGTGCAGGAAATCGATACTGGCCTTGCCAAAGAGAACAAAGAGAAGCCATCATCTCCCGCGTCGAAACCGACGAGGAGCGAGAGAAAAAACTCCAAGGCGCTTGGCGAAGAACAGCAGAAGAAATCACTGACCCAGATGCCGAAGAAGGAGACGAAGTTATCGGAGAGCGAACCCGCCAATGGCTCCGAGATAACCCGCCCGAAAAAGTCAAAGCTGCCGGTTCCAAAACCGGCAGCGCAGGAGAAGAGGGCGGAGCAAGCCCTGAAGCGGCTGAAGATAAAGCCTGAAGTTCTCGCAACTTCTCCATCGATCACCCCATTACTAAAATCAACCATCAAAGGTGGCCTAAAAGCTGCCCTTGATGCTATGCGCTTTTCTATAGAAGACCCAGAGATTAAATCGTTTCTCAAGGTATACGATAGAATCCCTATCGGCGATCAGAAGAGAGTTCCTTGGGAAGCGATTGCCATAGCCGCCAAGATAAACCCAAAGCATCTAGTTGGAGCGATTCAGTTCGCTATAGAGAACCACTGCCGAAATAGGAGTAGGTTCATTGCCGTTTCTAATCATCCAGACGTGACAGAGGCACGAGTGAAGTACGCCATGATGGCCAATGGTGAAAAAGATAGGAACGCTCTGGATATTATGAACGGCGCACTTGCGGCACCGAAGGGAACTACATTAATCGGCAAGCAGGTAGCTGTCTATAACGCTGGCGGTGGAGGCAAGAATAAAAACGATGATGACGATGACGCTCCTATCGGGCAAGTCGTCTATCAAGGCGGAGATATAGAAGACAGGATATTTGGCACGCCGCAGAGCAACGATGATCTGAATAATAAACTGGCGAAAATAAGAGATAAAAGACTCGAAGGATTAGGAGTCGATAAGTAGCCATGTACTCAAAAAAAATCATCGAGCAACGTATTAATTTCTTCGCTTCCATAGAAGGATGGGAACCTATTCGCCATACGCTAGGCCAAGTGCAAGAATTTTCTGAATACATGAAGAAGATCACCACCACCACCAGTAATTCAAAAAATACTTACGTCACGATCTCAGAAAATCTTACAGAGAAACGCATACAGGAAATACAACGCTGGATTCTGAATGAGAAGATTCTCTGCGCTTTGGATTATGGTTACTGGCGCGACAACTACGCTTATGTCGTTGACGAGGGTGGGCAAGTAAGAAAGTTCAAAAACCGCCGTTCTCAAGACGTATTTGACTCTGTTGTTGCGGACCTAGAAGAGAAACAGGCTGGCATACAAATTATTTGTTTGAAGGCTCGTCAAATCGGAGCGACAACTTTGGTGGCTTTGATGTTTATTCATCGAATGCTTTTCATTTCTAACACCCTAGCTGTCATGGCATCGGTACAAAAGGAAAAGTCAGACGAGATTAAGGTCAAGCTCGACACAGCCTACAACATGTGCCCCGGATGGCTGGTACCTACCGAAAAAACTAAGAAGGAATTTGATAACGGTTCACGTCTATCTATTGAATCAGGTATGCAACCGAAAGGTATCGCGCAAGGTAAGACGCCAAACCTGATCCACATTTCAGAGATCGGTTTAATACCGAATCCGCACAACGTTATCGAAGAAGGTTTGCTGCCTGCAACACACTCGAACAAAAACTTATTCATGGTGTTTGAAGGAACAGGATCGGGTAACGTTGGATGGTTCCCTGATTTCTGGAAAGACGCTAAGAAAAACTGGCCGTTAGGACTCGCCAGAATGTGCCCTATATTTATTTCTTGGCCCCTGGCAACCGATCTGTATCCTCAAGCGGATTGGGTGAGAGCTAACCCAGTACCAGCAGGCTTCTACGAGAAAAGGCTGGACGCTACTAAGGCTCATATTACTCGTTGTGAATCGTACATCCGTAACACGCCATATCTTGCAAAAGTTGTTGGTTCGAGTTACCGCGTTCCAATTGAACAGCAGTGGTTTTGGGAATTTGAGTACCGCCAAGCTCGCGAGAGACATTCCCTCCAGCAGCACGCAGCGCGTCTTCCCGCAGACGACTTTGAAGCTCTTACCGGAATCCACGATAGCATATTCGATCAAGAAACAATCATGGAACTCGAAGAGGATATTTACGTAGTCAGAGGAGATGGATCGAAGGCACGTAAATATCCAGTACAAGCCTACGCGGTTAAGGGCCACTCCATTGAAGAAGACTTGTACCCTCAAGACGACGATCCACGGATAGATAATAGTTTAGAGCGAATCCATCTCACTTGGAAATCGAATCGTAATGAACAATACGACTGGGAGTTAATTCCACTTCTCCCGCCAGACGAAGAAATAGAGAGCGAAACATTCGACATACTCCTAGTCTTTGAACCTCCGCAAAGAGGAGGAATCTATAGCTGTGGAGTTGACACGGCACACGGCTTGGGAAAAGAAGACGAAGATCGATTCTGTGGTTCCATGACTAGGGTTTCCACCGGGTCTGGGTGTGATTTTCAGGCTGCGGAATTTACATCAAATCGTTTGTCGCCAAGCCAAGCGGTGCCAATTCTAGCAGCGATGGCGACGTGGTATGGGCAGGTATCAAGGCATTACCGTGGAGTGAAATTCTCAATCGAACAGGTTGAAGGACCGGGAGACACCTGCCAGAACCAATTAAAGATTATGGGTTTTTCTCACCACGCTACTCCCGGCAGGCTGGACGGAAAGAAGATCAAGGACGAGAATCGGCATAGAGAAGGTTGGTACTCAAATAAGACGACAGTACCGATTCTCATGGACCGCTTCGTTGAAGCAGTCAACGGCGGTTGGTACGTTCCAGCTTCAAAATGGCTTATAGAGGAATTGAAGACGCTTGAACGCCACACCAAAGACGGCGGTAGAGACGTTATGACGCACCAGAAAAACAAGCACGACGACAGGGTAAGGGCTGCGGCAATGAGTTATCTTAACCTCCATACCTACGATGACCTTGCGGCTCGTGCTCAGAGGCGTTATGCTATGCCAAGCACAAAAAAGAAAGACCCAAACGAAGGGCGTTGCACATTGAACGCCGTTTCAGTTGGATTGGATGACTAAATGATTTGGAGGAAAAATGAACAGCAAAAAGACGATTGTAGAAAGTCCAATAACCGTAACACGCCAACAGATGACGGGAAAAGTTAAGGCATCGCCACTTACCGTTCCAGCCCACGACTTTAATTGCGCGACTCCAGAGCAACTCGAAGCGTTGAAACGTGCTGAAAAGGACGATTTTCCCATCGAACTCCTGGTCGATGTGGCAAAGTCTATTCCGCAAGTTGTTCCAAATGGGAGCGACAAGGGTGGATGGGGATATGGAGCGTGTAGGAGAACGATAATGATAGGAGGGCATGATTGGTCGCAATTTGAGAACGGCACAGTGCCGAAAGATGTTGATCTTACTGACATCCGTCACGTCCCCTTATATCGGCAAGCCGTCAAAAACAAGCACACAGGGGAAGTAAAGGGATTTTTTGTCACTATTCCCTTTACAAATGGCGGTGAAGTAACGCCAGGGCAAACGATCAATGTAGAGCGCGCAGGATTCCCAATCGGTACAAGCCACGAAGAAATCACGCGCATGGCGACGGAATCATTCCTGAAACTGCAAGAGATGTGCGAAGAATTCTATAACGAGGTTGCAGTGTGATTAGGTGGAGAAAAGTAGAAAAGCGTTTACCGGACACAGACCGCCAAGTATTCGCTCTCTCAGGCCGGTGTGCTTACCTAGCCAGTTTCCGTGACGGCCAGTGGTGGCTTACCTATTCCATCGGCTTGAGTGACGTGTCCCGTTGGATGGAAGTTCCCGGTGAGCCAAAAGACTTTGCTTATTGGTGGAAGCGCCTATGCGAATGGTATAGCCGACAGGCAGCAACGGTTAACGATGCCAGCAACTACTTAACAGGCTGGACAAGCAAGAACGCCCAACTAGACAAGAAGATTATTTATTGGACGAATGCTTCCGGCGAGATACGGATGGGGTTACCAGAACATTTTCCTGCGAACAAAGGATTTCAAAAAGTAGTTTGTAACAATACCTTTGAAGCCGAGATATGGTCTGACCGCCTCCGTCAATTCAATATGACGAAGGAAAGGGCGAAGGACGAGCAGCGAGATGCTTTTGAACGTCCTATTCGAGACCGCCTCAAGGCAAATATGCGGGAAGTGATGAAGAACTCTCGAAACCAGATCAATCACGATTTCGTTGAGCGATATATGGAAAAGATGGACCGCGATAGGACAAGGACGACGCGAGAAGAGTATTTACACAGCGAAGGGCATGAGCGTGGACATTAACTGGGAGAGACAATGAAATTCTTCGGAGTTGACATAAGCAGAAAGAGAATCTTCCGCGCACTGTTCGGTTGGTCATTGGTGCTGCCATCTAAAACAGAACCTACGAAACAACCTTCTGAGATAGCGATAGAGGACGAAGAATGTTTCGCTCCATTGAGCATTGCCGAAGATTCTATCCTTAGAGCTACCGACCCTCTACTGATGACAAAGAGAGAGCGTTATGAGAATACAGTTAGATACTGGATGGAGCGCAAGGGATATGACAAAAAAGAGGTTGAAAAGCCTCTTACTGATGAGCGGATGAAAGAGATAGGCAGGACTCCATTTTATGTTTATTCTGCGCGACAGGCAGCGAATCGTGAAGCTGTTTTCACTAAATATCCACAAATGAAAGCTATGCATGAGAGTTTTGGAGATGAAATATGACCGCCGTTCCACCTGTATTATTAGAGCGCCTGTGCGATGGAGAAGATCGAAGATGGACGCCTCACAGATTGTCATGTATGCGGCGGAATTGACGCAGCAGCACGGTGAAGCGTTCATGCTTGCACACCCATATTTTCCCGGCTGCGGAACGATGTATCAATGGTATTTGGGAAGTGGATGCTGCTGCCCTGAGTGTGGTCGCTTGTATGTAGTAAATATGGAAGATTACAAATCTGGCATGTACACACCAAAATCTATATAGACGCTAGGAAATATTTAGGTTACTATGCACTTTAGTCTACGACAGAGACGCTGGCGTGGCGTTACCGGGAGGAAAGCGATGCGGTGTGTACCCTGATCAGTTAGAAACGGTTGAATGGCAGGCTCCAGGTTTTGAAGCCTCTCCGTCTCGGAAAATAGGCTGGGTTGAGAGCCAAATTCAGGAAGCAGAGGGTTGGCTAAGCGGCCAAAAGTCCTACAAGAATCTCGCTGCCAATCTACGTGTTTTTGATGGAATTTTTAAAGATAAAACCAAATCATTATTGGTCACGAACGGCCTTCGGTACGCAGTAAAAAAGTTCACAACAACCCTTGCCGAAGTTCGCGAAATTGCCGCTTATGGTAGCGACGTAAAAGCCTACAAGCCGATGGCCGAGATGCTTACAAAGGTCTCAAAATGTGTTTATTTAGAATCTGATTTTCCACTCCAAATTCTTAAAGTTCTCCAATACGCCTGCGTCATGGGCGTCGGGTACCTTTGGCCAAAAGTTCGTCCGACTGAATATGGCTATGGCGAACGAGAGATGGTTTTCGACGCGCTAGGACTGTTGGACGTGATGCCAGTCCAGATTCCATCTAGATCGAACGATATTCAAGACGCTTATGCTGTAACAATTTACGACTATATGCCAATCGCGGAGTCATACGGAAGGTTTCCATTATTTCAAGGAAAACTCCAAACCGTAGGCATGAACAATTATAAGTCACTGATTCAAGCAAAGCGCCAAGACTTCGCGGCTTCCTATCGATATGGCGACATCCAAGATCAAGGAAAGTCTTTTGGTAATCTCTACACTGAGATAAGGTACACATTCATTAGGGATTTAAGAATAAACAACACAGGATACGTGTTGCCTATGGGCGATCCTGGGACTTCGTGGTTTTACAAGGTTCCCTATGTCGGGCAGGATATTTTTGGAGGAATCAGGAATGGTCAACCCTACATGCGTCCAGCAATGGCTGAGGACTGCCGTGTGTACCCTAACCTGCGGCTCATCATTTCATCGAACGGGTTGGACAGGCCAATGTATGACGGCCCTGCCTTCGACTGGGACCCAAAAATCCCGATAATCCAATACACGATTGACGATGTTCCGTGGGAACCGGGAGGAAGATCGCTGGTAGGAGAAGTATCTTCTATCGAGACAACGATCAGGAAGCACGAACGCAAGGTCGATACAATCATTACCGCCAGAGCTAATCCTCCGATGGGATACGATCTGGATAATACCGGAGGACCGAAGGTAGAACACTTCGACATCTTTGAAGAGGATGTTCGCCTTGGACTAGCGGGTGGAGAGCCAAAGAAAACATTCCAATCCATCCTGCCTGATGAAGTGGTGGTAGGAAACGAAAACTGGACATTCCTCAAGTATCTTCGCGAAGCGATGTTGGCCGATCTTGGATTGAACGATGTAGGTAACATGGCGAATTTGAAGATCAACATGAGTTCCGATGACGCCACAAAGCAAATCGAGTCGATTGGCCCTGTCGGAAAAGGAATCGCGATGCGCTTGGAGAAGTCTAACAAGCGCGTAGGAGAAAGGGTTAAGTTCTTAATACCTCAATGGTTTGATACTTGCCGTCTCATCGAATATGTGGGAGAGGACAGCATTGCCAGAGAAATTTTCGATTATAATCCTGACGACATGGTTCCCAGCCATCTGCCTGACGAATTTGTAAATGGTAATTACCCAGAAACGCCTTCGATGTACGACAAACTGACTCGCGCAAAGTGGCTGGTGAAGAAATTGCGGTTGATTTCTGTGCCGAGTATGTTGCTCAAGATCACTGCGGCGCAGGAGCAGTTAAAATATCTCCAATTGAAACGCACTCCTGATTGTCCGTTGAGTTGGGAAACCACGCTTACCAAGCTAGATGTCGCAAATCCCAAGGAAGAGATGGACAAGTATTTCAAGGAACAACAGCAGTTAACCAAGATGAAGTTGATTGCCGCTGCAATGGCCGCTAAGGAAATGCAAGAGCTTGGTCTTCAGCCTCCGGGTGAGGAGGGCGGAGGTGGTGGTAAAGGCGGTGGCAAAGGTGGTGGACTGCACGCTGGTGGAAGGCCACCAACGAATTCCAAGCAACCTCGTATCGCTCAAAAAGGTGGGGCTGGTGGAGACGCTAGAACTACGGTGAAAACTTCGTAGAACCAGAAATTCAGGAGAAACAATGGCAATCAAGATTAAGGTTCAGCGCGACTACCTGCTTACAGAGGCAAGCATCGAACTGGCTGCTGACGTTAGCCAAGTAGATGAAATCCTCAAGGCCAGCAAGTCGAACGGGAAAATGATTGTGCTCTACAACCAAGGTTGCGTTCAGGGAATAAACGTCGAGCAGCGCACAAAACTCAGCGATGCCAAAGCAGAGAAGATTAGAGAAATGCTAAAGTTGGAGGACGTTGAGTTATAGATCATCGGAGAGATTTCATGTGATGTCTAATGGCGTCGAAAATCGAATCGTCACCGTCGATCTTGGTGAAATTAGCAGCATTGGAGATAATTCTCACATTCCCCTTCACATAGCCAAGTCGTGGTTTGATTCTATCGACGCTCGCCAGATATCTCCTGTCCGGCCCTCCGTGGTAGTCAAGAAGGATTCCAAATAATGGGCAGAATTTGGGTAACGGCAAGAGATCATCGATATCTATATCGAACGGTATTTTTCTTTTAGCACAACGGCTTCTAATCTGGATAATTCTGTATTCTGCCCAATTTTCAGAGCGAAACGCCTTATCGACCTCACGGTAATAGGAGCGGAACTTCTCCCTCATTAAATCAATATTTTCTGCGTAATGTTCTTTCCTTTGATGCTTGCGACGATCTTGATTTTCATCCCTCCATCTATCCGTCAGCTTTTTGTGGCAATCCTTACAAGTTCCACTCAAACCATCGAGTGAGCTATTATGCCTGCCAAAATTGACGCTGGGTTGCTCTTTGCCGTCGTGCTCGCATTCCTCGCGGGAGCAAATTTTAGTTTCACCATCTTTATAAACATCTGATGGCAAGGCAAACTTATCCTTCCCGCGCAGAGTATTGGCTTGGTTTGTTTCTTTTGTGCAATCTTTGCATTTGTAATCAAGCCCGTCAGATGTACGGTGATTGCGAGTAAAATCACCTACCGGCTGAGGGTTGCCATTATGGGAACAAGTTTTCCTACAGCATATTTTGAAGCCATTGGGAGCAGTTCTAACAAAGCGCGGCTTTTTTGGTGGAGTTTTACTGTTTTATCCGATAGCATGTCCGGCACCAGCATGAAACTCCAAACCTCATACTTTTTGATGGATAGAAGGAGCTTAATGGCTGAGGAGAACCGTTAAAAGGGCACTCTTTATTTGTGCAAGACTTATCAATGGGCCACTCGCTATCGAGATGATATTCGGGGTATGATGACTCAGATGGGGTTGGCATTTTCGCTCTCCGAAGCGTGAAGTGTGCGGATGCTGAAACATCCACAACCCCATTCTAACAAAAATATATTTAAAGTTGGAAAACTTTTTTGCAAATAGTTCTTGACAAGCTATTTCTATTCGGTTATCTCTGTTTAAGACGTAAAAGAAGTAGCAGCGTCAAGACTTAGCGCGTACCCCCGCCTTGTGGCGGAATAAGTGGCGGCTTTGGAACCGGAAACGGTCTCAAAGCCGTTTTCTTTTGTCCGAAAATATCCACAACCACAAGGAGAACATCATGGCGAAGCATCGCGTGAAGCATGGCGGCGGCAAGAAATCCCACGTTAAGAAGGCAAAGGGCGGGCGCAAGCGTCACCACAAGTCTTTGAAGATGAAGGCATAACGTAGCTAACCTCTGACGGAGACGAAATGGCTACGAGCGGTATGCCCCAACCAAGTCCAGATCAGAGTGCCGGTGCTTCTCCTTCGGGAGCGGGTGCCGGTGCTCCTCCGCCACCTCAAGGTGGAGCGCAACCTCCCTCGCAAGGTCAAGCCAGCAAACTTCAGGAACTTCTGGCTGGATGGGCTAATGTAGCCAAACAGATGTCAGCGTCCGATCCTCGTCTTGCGTCTGGAGCAGAAAAAGTTTCGCAGGGCATTCTGGAAATGCAGACGGCACTTGTTACCCCTCCACAACCAACACCAACTGCGCAGCAGCCAAGCTACGCCTGAACCACAAATCCGGGAGATTAGTGAGTTATGCCTACAGTAGCCGAAGTTTTGAAACAAAGCGGACTCACCCAAGAGCAGATCGATGCGATTGACGCCAAAGCCATCAGTGCTCTCAACGGTTACGTAACGACAGTGGAACAATCAGCACAGCACGCAGCGACGAAAGCGGAAGAGGACAGGAAGGCGGCAGAAGCCGCATCAGCATCCGCTAAAGTCGCACAAGATGCAGCCGAACTCCAGAAGAGAAGTGTCGA
>Ga0209530_1001547_pt1 | contig 10025 bp, 9 predicted proteins | sample BlaSpr_A8_Ref_O1_FD_187987 | JGI IMG/M metagenome (GOLD analysis project Ga0209530, IMG submission 187987) | Forest soil microbial communities from Thunder Bay, Ontario, Canada - Black Spruce, Ontario site 2_A8_Ref_O1 (SPAdes) (version 2) | ecosystem: Environmental > Terrestrial > Soil > Boreal...
GTGGTGGAGCGAGCACGGAGCCAAGGGCTGACTTCGGACGAGCACTTCACGGTGGATGGGACGTTGCTGGAGGCATGGGCGGGGGCGAAGAGTTTTCAGCGGAAGAACCGAAAGACTCCGCCGCCGGACGATCCTGGCAACCCCCACGGTGAACTTTCACGGGGAGAATCGGAGCAATAAGACGCACGCATCGAAGACCGATCCCGATGCCCAACTGGCACGTAAGGGACCTGGGGAAGGAGGCCAAGTTGAGTTACAGCGGGAATCTGCTGGTGGAGAACCGAAACGGATTGATCGTGGACGCAGAAGTATTCGAAGCCAATGGGACAGCGGAGCGCCACGCAGCGCTGGTCATGCTGGAGCAGATTCCTGGCACGAAGCCAGTGACCGTGGGCGGGGACAAGGGATATGACACTGCGGATTTCGTGGCCGAATGCCGCCATCTGGGAGCAACCCCGCACGTGGCGCAAAATAATGGGCGCAGAGGCGGGAGCGCCATTGACGCACGTACCACGCGCCACGCCGGCTATGGAATCAGCCAAAAAAAGAGGAAGCGCATCGAAGAATGTTTCGGATGGCTGAAGACGATCGCGCTGCTGCGGAAAGTGCGCCATCGCGGGATCTTTAAGGTGGGCTGGGTGTTCACCTTCGCCTGCGCCGCTTACAACCTGGTACGCATGCGGAATCTGAGCCGAGCAGCGGTTCAACCCGGCTAAGTTGCAGGAGGCTCGCATCACCGAAACTCGGAACAAGGTTCCTGACATAGCCTAAAGTCCCCTGTACATAAACGAAGAAGAGCAGAAACAGACAGGAAATAAGCCGTGTACATCAATTTTTCAGCAGCCTGCTAGAGACTTTTCCCAGACTCGACATTATTAATCTGCGCGTGATCATTCGCAGAAAAGAACAACGCCCTGATGGCTCGCCGGACAAAAAATGTGTTTGATATTCAGCAAGGTGTCGCCATCGCGCTCCTCCGCACAGCTGACAGTCAACCAGTGGAGGCTACCCTGAACTGCGCCGATTCGTGGGGCCTCGAGAGCGGAAGGTGGCGCAACTCACGGCAGGCGAGATTCAATTCCAGTCACTACCAGTAACATTCCAACAAACCGAATTGAAGCTGTTCATGCCACAAGAGAGCAAGCTGGCTGAAGAGTACGCAAAATTCATTTCTCTCGCGGATTTGTCCCTCGAACGTGGCCAGGCATTCAGACCAAGCAAGATTACTTCTGCATTCAGCCATCCCGAGTTGCAATCGAGGCGATCATCAACGAAGTGACCGAGCTGTCGGTCATGAAGCTCTCCAAAAATACGATCTGCCTATTGAAACACCGAGTTGGTCCCTCAAGCGAGCCAAAGAGGATGTGCGCCAGAGCGATGGCAGGTTCCTTCGGATCGGCGTTCGCCCCTTTGACACGAGATGGACTTACTACACCGGGCGCACCAACGGTTTTCAAGCCAGACCTCGAGCTTTGTCAACTGAGAATATGCGAGAAGGAAATGTGGCTCTCGTGGCGAAACGGCAAACAAAAGAGCTACAGTTTTCAAGCATTTGGGTTGTCGATGGACCAATTAATGAGGGTTTCTTTTCAATAAATCAAAGGGGGCGAGAGACGCTGTTCCCGGCGTTTAAACTGCCCGACCCGGGATCTTTTCTATTCCACGGTCCGGGCAGACTATCAAACCTAGTCGCGAAGAAGTCGTGTGAAGCTGTTGAACAAGCGGAGCCTGAACCCCATGTCCTGCTGGCATATGTTTATGCAATTCTACATTCTCAAGCGTTTCGCCAAAGATATGCAGAAATGCTTGCTCCGCCCTTCACTCTGTTCTTGACCAGATTCGTCCACACGAACTTGATGATCCGAGCATCGTTATAGCAGTATGCGAGATTGTGATTCAGCGTCGACGCTGCCGGGAGCGGGCAAGGTTACCGGCAAGAAACTTGCCAAGATCGGTGTACAGTGACGGATCTGAGAAAGCTGGATTTGCCTTCCCTAGAACAGTAGTTATGGCCGCTACGGTGTGCGTCTCTACGAACTTGCGCGTGGCATCGACAATAGTGCTGTTGCGCAAGCGGAATCGTGAATGTCTCTCGCTAAGACGGAGAGTGCTAAAGAGTGTAACTTCCGTTGCCAATTAGCGCGAGATGGTTCAGGTCCCAAAATGCCGACAAAAAACCGATAGCCGCATTCGCTGTAGCTTTGCCTGCGCCGGAATGATAGTGGTTGACCACATTTTGCAGTTCCGATTGCATGTCGGCAAGTGCATCGTTCATCGTCCCGTACTGAATGAGTCGCCGAGGACCTGAGCAGATAGCAGGCTCGAACTGCCCGTCGGGATCACCCGTTACCCATGTGAGTTTTCTGGTGAATCCGAGATACGCCTCCACTCCGTTCTGGTGAACGGCTGTCTGCCCAAGCGTGTCCGCAGATGAACACGCAATTGCAACTATGGCGTGGTTTGCAGCGAGCGCCACATTGGATGTGTCCACCAGGTCCACTCCGGCGCCCAAGAGCTTTGTCGGCGTACCGTGCCCGAAAAAAAACAGGCCCTCGTAACCCGGCAAAGCCGCGTCGACTGCGGGCCGGGTGGCACTACCGGAAGCAAGATCACTGCCAATTGAAACGTGGCCGGAAGCGGCAGCCAGGTTCCTCAACCCAGCCGCCCAGCTAGAAAGCTCGATTGCTACCGCGTTATTGGCCGGGCGGACAAGCAGGATCGAAGACATCGCGAATTAAACCGATTAAATCTGCCTGAGTATGGGGGCGTCGTGGACGGCATTAGGCTCTTCACCCTCGAACCAACTTAGAAGTTCGTCGAGTGTAACAGCCTGTTTCACCACCGCAGTTTCGATCATTTCTTCCAGCAGCAAGCCGGTATCAGAACGATCACGGATTTCGTGAAGCAACTGACGGGGAGTGAACTGCCCCGACGTTGCAATGCTCATTGCGGGAACATCTGGATTCGGATGGCGTTCAACCCATTTCTCCAAGGCCTGAACGACAACCTCATGGACCGGTCTCTGCGCCTTCGGTGAATGACGAAAGTTCATTTTGTAACTACTCAGCGACACTGACTCCCTTAGTGGGATGCAATTTCAACGTCAGCCGATGTACCTCCCCACGTCGTACTTTACGCCAAGTTCGACAGCGAAAAACAGCGGCTTGCTTGCCAGCATCAGCCCCAGTCAGTCGATAGTCCCCTACCATCCGACACTCGCTCGTCGCTACCTTGGAGAAGTCTAGCCAAGTGCTTACGACATTGCAAGTTACCTTGTGTTTTCTTGACATTACGGGGGTCGGCTCGTCAACAAACAGTCTTGCTCCCGTCGCCGGAGCGTTCACTTAGGCGATCAAGGACAAATTTCGCGAACACATGTGCACTATCATTCCCCCCTAGATTCATGAGTGCGCTGTCGGAGACCAGTAAGTCGTTCACGACTTGGCCCAGTCTTCTTGGGTGAGAGGCGCGTTGGAGATCGCCGAGGGCCTTGCAGTTCTCGGGAGCGTAATTGTCTTGCCTGAGGACTTACTTGGCGTCATTACCGAACGTCAGGTTGCGGAAACTGGATTAACATTTCTTCTTCTTGAAGGCGCATCCTCCCTCCGCTAAGCTGCATTTAAATTCAGCCGCACCCAGGGATCACCGAAAAAAGTATAGGCGCAATAAGTCGGATCTTGTGCATTCTGATCGCGCAGCTCCTGCAACGCTTCGCCCACCGCCCGCCCGAGTTTCAGTTTGGCGTAAAGAGCCAGCGCAAATTCCATCGAAGTCTTATCGTTGATTGGCCAGAGTGGCGCGATCACGCCGCTGCAACCATTGGTCACGAAGTTGGAAGCAAAACCGCCGGCACGGCCCACCGTGACGCCTACGTTTCCGACACTGCAAGCGTTCATGTAGACCACCGGCTGGGCTACAGTGCACAGTTTGGTGGCACTCAGCCTTAAGGCCTCGAACTTGGCGCTGTTTTCCAGCAATATCTTGTTTAGGTTGGGATTATTCAAATTAACATCCCCATGTCCGCTGAAGTGGAGAATCTGAACATCCGGTTCCTCGAAAAGCCTTTCCACCGTTGGCAGATCGGCGGGCCGAACTAAAGAAACCAACTGAGGAAATAACTGTTGAAGTTGGGCCGCTTCCTGCGCTGCCCAGGGCAGCGTATCGGGCGGAAGATAGTCTGGATTAAGCACCCGAAACTTTTTCACCTTCAGCATTTGTTCCTTGGGCTTGGTGGTTAATCCCGGTTTCCAGCGTCCCAAAATGTGAGCGACACCCAAAGGTTTCAAAACGGTTGAGCCTTCCGGAGCGTCGTTAGGGATCAAGAGTTCCCAGGGAAATATCATTTCGTCGGAATGGATCAGAATCGAAGACGGCAGTGATCCTGCGCGATCTTGCTTCAAGTATTCCGTCCGCAACTCTTGGGGAAGCCATTGCCACATGTCCATGCCTAAGCGGCGAATTATGCTTATGAAGCTGCTCTTCCAATCCGCCACCTGCTTCTTGAATACGGCAACATCCATTCCCTTTGTAGGCTGGGGGAAGCTACTGAACTGATCTTTCAGGATGCCATTGAGGTATTCAGCCATGTCGTCTTGAGGCATTTTCAGGACGCCCATATCGCGGAAATCGAATGTGGCGCCCGGAAGACGACTGGTGAGAAATACTTTGTACTCCGGCCCCTGGCCCTTTACAGCCAGCGCCCAGTCGCATTCCATGCGGGCCTTGGTGGGGACGGCAAAACCCTGCCGCGGTCTTGGCAATTGCGCGTCACAAGGCAATCCGCCACCGGTGTAATCTTTCGGAACTACGCAGGTAAAGTGCGTGACTGCTCCAATCACGCTGGTCCCGAGAAGAAAGTCGGCGTGAATGGCGCGCGGGACCGGTTCCTTTACATCGCGTGCGGTGAGCACGAATTTGGCCTGCTCTTTTTGGGGATCGCGCTTGCGGGCCACGGTCATGATTGCGGAATCGGGAGTTACATCGAAGCCTGTGGCGCTCAAGAGCACGTTCACCGTGACGCTCTCCTGACCTGCGGCCAAGGCAAACTTGATTTGCATTTGAGTTCCTGGATCCTTTTGCGTCAATTCCGCCAGGGTGACGGTGAGTTCATTCGCTTCGCCCGCGGTGACTCGCTCATGAAACAGAATCTCGGGGTCGCGTCTCAATTCCGCCTCCGGCAGAACGTCTTCCGTGCCCGAGGCGACCGCCACTTTGGCGCCGCCCGCGGCTGGCAAGACCACTTCCTTTTCTGCGAATTGGTCTGATTGCTCCTGGAATTGAGCCTCTTGCTCTTGGGCCACTGGCTGATGCCCTCCATTTCCGGCCCCACCCCCTCCGCCTTCATGCGGGGCCGGTGCTCCACCATATCCTCCACGAAACCCTTCATCGCCATAGTCGGCTGTTTTGAATCGCCTCAAGTCAGTGCCGTCGGTGTGTTTCCCGCCGGCGTGCGTTGGCGGTCCTGATCCCGTCCCGCCGGAATCGAAGCGGTCAGGGATCCAAGAAGGCGATTGCGGCGCTCCCCCTCCCCCGGGGTCCGCCGATTCTTGGCTTCTCCATCCCGGTCCCCCACCCCCGAGATCAACAATGGAAGGCGAGGCTTCGATCGTGGGACTCTGGCCGCGAGCTTGGAAAAACTCTGTGATTCGATCCACGGTTCTTTGCTGTGCAAAAAAATCGTTGTGATAAACAAAATCCGAGGGCTCGAACACCAGCGGATCGGCAATAGGAAACATGGGATTTCCATTCGCCGCATGAACCCCATCGCAGGGCACTACCAGATCATTTGTCACCGCCGTACCGTCCACGGCAAATGTTCGATCAACCACCGCGTCCAGCGCCGCGGCAAAGAAGGCGTGCGGGCCGTTAGGATCGGGATCATAATTCGCCGCCGCCGCGCCATAAACCACGCCCGGTATCGCATTCCCGCCCTGGTTCAGCGTCTTCTTGATGTACTCCCGCGTCCCCATTGCGGCTAAACCGGGCAGAGCCGTCTCCGCCGTGTAGACAAGCAATTTCAACACACCCAAAACCGCTTCAATCACATAAGCAGCCGGCCCGTCCGGCAACTTGGTCAACAGATTTGTAAATACGTCCACCATGTCCACAATGTGCGCGGCATCTCCCAGGGCCGAACCCGCATTCGGCGAGGCCACAAAAAACACTTTTCCGAAGTTGCAGTTATGCTGCGGCACCAGCGCCCGCCCGCGTTCCACCAGCGCCCGCGACACCACTCCTCCGCGGCTGTGGCACAAAATGTCCAGATACACGTTCTCGTTCGGCAAAGCCTGCTTCAACTGATTGAGAAATAGTGTCGCGTTTTGGTCGGGATCCATCGACAGCGTGAAGTGATCATAGGCAATCACCCTACCGTCGTACTGCTTCGCCAGCGCCGCCATCGCATTCGCAGGCAGCTTGCTCAACATCCCATCGGTCGAACTGATGATTCCGTGCACGACCAGCAGACTGCGTTTTCCCGCCAGCGATCCCCAGTTCGTGAACGGCGTAGTGACCCTCTGGTTGTAGTTTCCGGCATTTACCCCACGAATCAGATTTTGCGAGTGCTTGCGCTCGACCGCGCCTACAATATTCTCCATTGGCTTGGCCAGTACTTCCGCGACGATCGGAATTACAAAAACTTTCAGCACCTTTCGTCCGATGGCGGTGATGAAGCCACGCATTTGCGCCTGCCCCGAATCGAGCCCCCGCCGCGCCGCAGCTGTCCGCGTCGGAATCGTGAACGTCCGCTTTGATGAAACACGCATTACCAGCTCGTTTTTGATGGACTGGTCCTCAGAGGCAGTATCGAAATCGTCCGGCAAGTGCCAGCTCAATCCTCCCGCCTCATCCGCATACAAAACAACCTGCGGGGCCCCATTTGCGGCTGCCGCCGGCTCCAACGTCACCTGCTCACTGGCGGCCGGACTTCTCAGAGCCGCATTGGCGCCCTCTGGCAACGAAGTCGCATCCAGATGAATCGTCTCCTGCTCCACGAATCCCATCTGTTCCAGCGCATCGTCGAGCGCGGGCACAGTATCGCGCTGCGCCGGCAAGCGCGACGCGCGAAATCCTCCGCCCTCGTTTGTCCACTGTGTAGCTTCGCCGGAAAATGGCGTCGTCAACTGGGTTCCGTTAGGAAAGGCAATGGTTTGAGCGGGAGTAATTGGAGCAAGATACTTCTGCATAACAACCTCACTTCAAGGTGCGCGGGGAAATGTCACCGAACGGTTTCACTTGCCCAAACTAATGCGCGGCTACTTCGTGGCGCCGCGAAGAATTGTATGCCGGACCCGCCGAAAAGGACAGCTGACCTCAGAACCATTTTTTCCCCGAAGCGAGCGCATAAAACTCAATCGCAACTACTGTCCTATCAACCGGTCCTTAGTTCTGTTGCGGTCAGGGACCCATTCGCAACGAAAGTTCTCTGAGCCAAGATCAGAGGATTTTGTTTTTCACTAACTTGGCCTCCTGTTCTACGAGAAACAGGTCTGCTTCCAGTTCGTTCTCAATCTCGGCGATGCGGTTGTGAAGGTCGTCCGCTTGCGTGAAGAGCGCCACCGCGTGGAGCGCCGTCCTTTGCAAGTCCGAGATTGGCTTCTGTTTAGCGCCGAGTAGTTTCGAATGAATAATGGAGTGCCATTCGGCACTGACGTCCTCAATGATGGAAAAAGTCGGCTTTGCTATTGGAGGCCGGTCTTGGCGTGGGTTGGACAATGTCAGTGCATCGCCCAAGTCGAGCGCTTTGGCTTGCCGGGCACCCAATTTCCCGTGGGGCAAACCGAGACAATTAACTACTGTGCTCAGTATCGAGGTGTGCTCAAAGATATGATGGATCCTCGTTTGTGGTGGAGTGTATGCGGAGATCACGATCGCTGGAACGCGAGGTCCAAGCCGATCGAATTTGAAACCAATGCCGCCGGGTTGTCCCGCTGGGATAACTCTATCCGGGGCGATGGCTACCGCACATTCAGGAGCTGACGGCGGCACGTGGTCGTAGCAGCCGCCATGTTCGTCGAACAAGATGATCAGTAGCGTGCTTTCCCAGTCGGGGCCATTGCGAACCGCGTCGTAAATCGTCGCGATCAGCGCCTCTCCCCTATGAAGGTTCGACGGCCCGTAGAACTGGTACAAATCGCATTCCGGGTGCATGTCATTCTCCGGACCCCAGATGATCGAGTCGAAGTAAATCGGCTCGATGAAAGAATAGTTTGGCAGGCCGTCCTTCTTTCCCGCGGCGACGATGAAGTCCTTGAAGTGAGCGAAGTGTTTGCTCAGTGAATACTTCCATAGGCGCTTTTGCGTCAACGGTGTGAAGCTCTGAAGCAGCCAACCTCCGCAGAAGATGTTCCAGGTTTGTTTTGTCTCTTCCAGCAGGTCGAAAATGGTGGGGGAGTCGTTGACGAAACACAGACCGCCTCCCCCATTATTGACGTAGACAGACGAAGTGCCGGCATGGATGAAAGATCGGTTGCAAAATGTTTGCGTGGGAATCGATGCGAACCAGCGATCGCAGAGGGCATAGTAGTGCCAGAGATGAGAACACCGGCAAGGTCTTCGGCGTCAGCGACCCCATGATCTTTGAGGGATCGGCAGGCTTGTCCTTCTGAGCGGCATAGTTGCGGATAAATCCTTGCATGCCCGGCGCAAACGGAGGATCGTTCGGAACGTCCTCGAAATCGACTTTTGGCACATCGTAGATCTGGCTGTAGACATCCTCAAACGGCTCGCCCGGGTTGGGTTGAGGGTTTCGGGCGTCGTATGATTTGCCGGCAGGCACGACACGCCCCTCTGGTGTGAGGTTGGACAAATTCTTTCCATATAGTCCGTCGAAGTCCGATGGGACAACATTGAACGGCGGGTTGTTCGACGGGTCGTAGAGCCAGCCCATCAGGTTGTCGAAGGACCGATTCTCCAGCATCAGAACCACGATGTGCTCGATCTTGCTCAATGAATTGTCGCCATTGGACATGTTGTTCTCGGAACAAGAGCTTGGCACCGCGCCCGGCCGAAATCAACGCGGCAAACGCGTTTCCGTCAAGACCTGAAAGTCCACGATTTCATTCCAAGCTTCGATAGAAAGTACTGCCATACTTCCTTCCATGCTGAATTACGAAAAAGATATCTGCCTGCGCCCATTCTCTGACGGGAGTATGGTGCTACGGGCTCGTCGGAGCTGAATCACCACTTATGAGATCTTTCACGCTGTTAGACAGTTCGGCATCGTCGATCACGAAGAACAAACCGCCACGACCGTTCTGGCTGCTCTTGCAGGTTCCTGAAATCGCGCCCTGCTGATTCATGTCACCGAAAATCGTGTAGTGATGAATCCCAGAGGTTGATACAGCAATCTTCGCGTGGTTACCGTCAGGCGCGGCGATGCCCTTTAGTCCGAATCTTTTGTCCGCAAAATGCCCTGACGTTGCGATCTCTACTGCTCCGGGCGCGCTGAGCGACGGGTCCCAACAGTCCATGGTGGTTGATGAGGTTGTGCTGGGTATCTCGGGATTAGCCCACCACGTCGCGGCCCTCAGGGACACACCATCGAGCACAGAAGACACCATTTGCCATGGTGGAACGTGCAGTGCGGAAGGCTTTGAGATCAACTGCACACCGGTCGAGAGAGTGTCATGAGTGAACGTAGTGCTGGTCGATTTGACACCGAGTTTCGCTACTAACCTACTAATATCCGTTGGGCCGCCGTTTTTGACGATTTGGATGTTGCAGGTATCCGTGACCACGCTTGCATTTTGAAGGGCGGTCAACACTTTGACGACGTCATCCATCGTCAGTCTCAGGGCGAAAAAGTGCTGACTGACTAGTATAACGTCCCAGTGATAACATGATCGTGTTTCGACCGTCTATTGGATATGACGGATAATCGAAGCTTGCTCAAACTGATTCCCGAACAGAGAGAAGAGTTACAACGTTGGGCGCAGTCACGAACCCTGCCTGCCGGAGATGTGTTTCGCGCGCGACTCATACTGGCTTTGGCCGACGGTACTACGTATCGCGAGATTGCCAGAACC
>Ga0209530_1001549_pt1 | contig 10016 bp, 8 predicted proteins | sample BlaSpr_A8_Ref_O1_FD_187987 | JGI IMG/M metagenome (GOLD analysis project Ga0209530, IMG submission 187987) | Forest soil microbial communities from Thunder Bay, Ontario, Canada - Black Spruce, Ontario site 2_A8_Ref_O1 (SPAdes) (version 2) | ecosystem: Environmental > Terrestrial > Soil > Boreal...
GATAAGAGTATAGAAAAATGTTGAAATAAAAAGTAAATTATATAAATTAAAAGTGAAATTTTGCGGGGGTTTAACCCCTTACGTCGTATTAAACCCAAATCGCGTCATTCTGCTTGCACTCCATATAAAATAGATAATTAAATATTTTAAACATCTTTTTTTTTTATAGATGAACTTCGCATAGGACTATATCTTTAACCTACAAGTTATATTTTTGTTATTAAAATAACTACATTTTTATTGTTTTGCTATTTAATAGATGAGTAGATTAAAATACGTATAGTCTCTGAGGAAAATTATTTTCCTGCTGGTTTACACATAATTATACATTTATATAATAAATCAACATGATAACTCAATATTAATGAATAAAATAAATTATTTTTATAGTATGTTTATAAATAACAAATGTGCTAATTATACATTAACCATAAAGTGTGTTCCAGCATATAGTAAATTGTATATCTAATATTTCTATTAGAGCGGGTACATGATTTTTTAGTGCCCTTTTAATCGGCGAACAGCCGAACCCTTCAAAGCTGTTACTCCTCGAGGAGAGGACGATTCGACATCGAGGTGTCAAGCATCCAAGACAATGTGTACTCTCTCCGGATATTAACCTGTTCAATAATGTTAAATTGTAAAGTCATTTAAACTTTATTACCACTTATTTCTAAGTGGTTCAGACTATGTCTTCATTTTAGTTTATTCAATTTATTAAAATATCCCTCTTGCTGCAAATCTGCGCAAGAAGATTTGCAGCACAGCACCCCCAAATTTCCCCCAAAAAAAGGGGATGTTTTAAGGATTTAATGAATTTTTTAAATATGTTAATGTTAATATAAAAATAACAATACTTTCAGATATATATCTACTAATTATCCAGTTATATCTTTTTTTTTAGTAAATCTAAGGTAATTTATATCTCTCCCCTACCCCTCCAAGTTGCTCACCCCTCCTCCCCAAGGGGGTGTTGCCTTACCCCTCCCCTTTGGGGTAAGGCAACTTGGAGGGGTAAGGGGAAAGTTGCCTTACCCCTTCCAAGTTGCCCCGAAATATGAGGCAACTTGGAGGGTGAGGGGTGAGGGATACTATTTATAAATGTTAATTTGAAATAAAATTGTTAAAAAATAAAATGACGGGCGCACGTGGAAAGATTATTGTTATTATAATCTAATTAACTCACTTTCTAATCTTTGAACGTTCCTAGTTATAAAATAAAAATAAAAAATTTATATAATGTTAACTAAGCTTCGCTGCAAATTAACTTTATATTTTACTTAAAAAGTAATTAACAAAAATATTTTTGCAATTCACCCGAATATTTGTACTAACTTTTTACAAAGAAAGTGGACTAATTAATAATAATAATCCCTAGCGTAACTTTTATCTATTGATCTCTACCTAATCCATACAAAGATAGAGGGTCACTATGCCCTGGTTACCCATCTGATCGGCTTATAGGCACTTTCAGTTAAGCATGCTTTCCCCATTATGGTCTACGAAACCTTAAACTGGTTCATTGATTTCCTTTCATTTTCTAGCATACCTTCTTTCTGAATATTTGGATATTTATGAGTAAAACTTAATTTCTTTAGTTTTTATACATATTTTGTGGGATTACGACTTTATTTTTTGTTTGCGCTTTATTAAGACGCGATAAAAATAATGTTTAACTTATTTTAATAAATATTTAATAATTAGTTTTTGTATAATAAGAGCGTAATTTTAAATTTATCTATTTGGATGTACTTTGCTACTCTATTAAAGACGACCGCCCCAGTCAAACTGCCAATTAGTCAGCTTTCCCTTTTTAGTTTTTAATAAATAAGGTGAAAATCAACCCAACCAACGCTTTAAGGTATTCCACATTTCGTCATTCGACATCCCTAATCTCTATTAGCAATGATTGTTCTAGATCGATTTGGTAACTAACTACAGTAGAAGTTGCTAGGGTCTTCCCGTCCCCCATTAGTTAACAGGCATCTGCACCTGTAATTCAATTTCACTGAGCAAGTTGTAGAGACAGTGAAGCCATCGTTTCATTATTGATACCAGACCTCATTTAACACGGCTTATTCAAATTTATCATGCAATTTTATAAAATATGTTAATAAAAAAACATATTTTAACACTACCATTTTCTATTTAGATTCATACCTAATTTTATTTTAATTATTTGATTAAATACCGATGGAGAAGTTAGATGTTTTTTAGTTTCTAAAATATTACATACTTTTTTAAAATCTATAAAATCCAAATTTTTCATTCCTACTATAGGATACTTATTAAAAAATGGTATAATTATATTTTCAATATCAGAAAATTTTGATATTTGCAGAAGAGCACTTTTTTTTAAAATATAAACTTTTTTTTCTATACTGTTTGATTTAAAATAAGTAGAAAGACCTTTTAAAACTTCTAAATCTCTAACATGTAAATGTATACTAAATACCCCTTACCCCTCCCCTTCGGGGTAGGGGAGGCAACTTGGAGGAGGGGTGGGAAAACTTGGGGATGCAAATATTCCTTTATTATAATTTCTAATAACTATTTGAAAAGAACCTTCACCGCTAACAAATCCTGAAACCCAAAAAGGATCAGGAATGCCATTAAACTTATACTCTATTTTATTAACTTCAATAACACTTGGAAAAGCTTCCTTTAATTTAGCAGATAATCCTAAATTTAAATTACTTTTTAGACCTATTATTTCTAATAAACCTCTTTCTGTTAAATGTTTATCTTGTTTAATCATTTCAAAACACTTTTTAAATATTAAGTAATCTGATAACTTTTGTGTTATTTACCCCAAAGGCAACTTGGAGGGTATTTATCAAAATGTTTTATGATGACAGGAATATCTTTGATAGAATCTACTGCATATATTAAAGCTTTTTCTCCACTTTTGCTTATATTCCCTACACCTAAACTATTTTTTATAGATTCTAATAATAATAGATCTTTGATATGTAAAGTAATAGAAAAACAAGCTCTTACTCTCCATTTAGTTTTTAATTTAGCATTTTGTTGTATTTTTATAGAAAAACATCCTTCACCATCTGTAAAACCAGTTAAGAACCATGGGTTTATTTGATATTTTATGAAAGTTTTTGAGAAAATGATTTATTATTAAATTGTTTAGAAGGGATTTTGAAGGGATAATTTCTTTCGAAACCCGTTAGAGTACACCTTAATTTTGGATTTAACCCAAAATAACTACCGTCTACTCGTTGCTCTTTTACAGAAATTTCTTTTGGCTTTAGGTTTAGAAATTCTGATTTAGATCCGCGATCACCCATTTCGTTTTCACTCATCTTATGGCTTGTTACCATACCCAGGTAATTAGTCTGGCCACTTATAGCCTTTCGACTATAGCTTGGTCCCATAAGTTTTAGGGCTTCCCCGGAGTTTGATAGTTTAACCCACAGTAATGTTTTCCCACAACACTTAGCAGGCCAATTTATTTTGCTACCTTTGGATCCTCATAGTTAAGCAAAATAGAACATTTTAAAAAGATACAGTTTATAAAGGAGTAACTATAAATTTATATAAAAAACTACAATACATCTAAAAATTTTTTGCTCTCTTCTTAACAGATTATGAAGAGGGGGAAAAAGTTATTAATAACTTCCTTTCTATTAAACAATTATTTAAATTGTCTCATTCAAAATAAGAGAATAAATTTCTATCTTCTGCAAAAACTATTTTAGCAATGTTAGTCTACTAGTACAAAGTACTGAACAAGCTGCTGATATTGAATTAATTAAGATAGATTGATTATTTGATGTATCCGTAATTTTAATTCTTTTATGTTTATCATTTGCTAGACCGAATATCTTACCATATAAACTAAATTGTTTAAATAAGTTTGATAGTTGAATTTTGTTACTTAATTGTTTATTTTTTCTATTTTTAGCTTCAAAATCTCTTCTTTTTTGTTTATTTTCTTCGCTATGATTTTTTCCGTTTTTGTAAAAAAAAAACATCTTTTTTCAAAACTTCCTTTCATTTTTGCTAAAGTTTCTTCTGTATGTTTGTAACCTAATATAGAATTAGCTTTAATATTTATATTATATTCAAAGTCATAATTATCCAAATATGTTTGTTCTAAAATTACAGCTTCTTTAGGTTTACAATATTCAATTATTTCAAATTTAAAATTTTCGTGTCCATATTTTAATATAGCCATATAAATAGGAATTTTTTTAGTTAGAAGACTTCCTTTATCAAAATAAAAGTTTAGTCTTTTTTTACCGTTAGCAGTAGATCCTAAATAAGTTTTACCGTTAATTTTATTAGTTCATCTGTACACAAAAGATTTATCAGCGTTTTCATTAATAATTTGTTTTCTTTTTTCTAAAGCATTTTGATATAATTTAATGGGAGTTTGATTTAATTTAGGTAGACCTCTCCCCAAATCTTTGGGATTGAAAGATTTCTTTTTAAAACTAAGATACTGAAGGTATACTTGGATTTAAATGGTGAATGGTTTGTTGTTAAAAATGTTTTTGTTGCTGTTTTTTTTTATTATATATATTTTTTTTTTTTTATAAGGTTTAGTAGGTTATTTTTTTTTTCACTATTTTAACTAAGCGCGGAAATTTGGTGCAAGCCCTTCTTAGTGACGGGGGACTTACTTCATATGCCGAGCCAAACCAATAACTCTCTAGTTAATCTAATAGTAACCAAAAGGGATACTTATCTTATATTTTGAATACCGTTCCTTTCTCGATATTTGAAACTGTATCTTTTTATAAATACTCTAAAATAGACTATATCTTTTTATATTACGTATAGTCGTTGGGGTAACATTTACATCTTTTCCTATTATTTTTAACTAATACTTAATTACCATTTAAATTAAAAAAATTTTAATAGTAATCAATATATTTACATAGTTATTTTTATATTAGATCTTGTATATCAAAAGGAAATATAATAGTTACCTGCTAGTAAACTTATTTAAATTTAATTATAAAACTTATTTCATTGTGAATAATTTTAATAAAATTATTTACTATCAGTAGTAATAAGTCTAATAAAACTCTAAATATAAAGTGTTCAAGCATATAGTAATTAGTGTTTTTATAACTTAAATATCTAAATATTAAAATATAAAAAGATATAATAAATTAATTCACACGGCCAAATTCAAATTCAAATTCTTTTTTTTTAGACCGCTATTAACCAGACTTTTGATCTGCAACAGTTTCCTATCACTTTTCTTTCGTTAATGGCATTGGGCAAATTTCAGTCGCTATACTATCATTTACATGATTGCAGCGACTTGTGGTTGAGATAGGTAGGCCAATTCTAGCTTTCCCCCTCTCAGAACCGTGCGTGCGACTTTCACCGCACACGGCTCAAGTATTAAGTATAAATAAACTAAAATTATTTATTTTTAACTCTGATAAAAAATAATTAAATAAAAAGTTAAATGTGTTATTTATAATAACACCCAAAAGCAAGTCAGCATCCTTTCAGATTAGTAATATTTTACCTATCATAATCATTACAATTATGCATTAGCTTTTTGCTTGTCCTATACCCACTAACTGATAATTAACATTACTGTTAATCCTCTTTTCTTAAATAGATCTTAAATTAGATCTAATCTATAGATTAGTAATTAATGGGTTTACACTGTTCTTTAATAAATACTTTAATAATAACTTTAGGTTTTCATTCTACGCCGGAGATAATGTGTTAGATCAGTTATTTTATAAAAAGGAAAATAACTCTATCTCAAATTAAAAAAAAAATATTTAAATATGTTTATATTTTTAAATTTAAAAATATAATTATATGTAATATTAAGTTATTTAATTATAACCTGCTATATTTGCAAATCAGGTGACTGTTCTAACGACGCCTAAAACATGAATTCAATTAATTTAACCTTAGTTATTTAGTCTAGCAAAATTATTTTACTGCAAATATAAAATATAATTACATTGTCCTAATAGCTTAAAACATATTCGTTACCAATTATGCTCTTATTAGTAGACTTATGAGGATCTAAACTCATAGTGGGGTTCCACCACATTATTTATTAAAGCTTGCCAGCTCGCACTTTTTAGTAAACAGTCGGGGCTTCCGATTTTGTGACCCTCTATCAGTTTAACAAATTTGTAAAAAAAAATCTGTAGCAAATAGGTTCCCCTTTTCATCTAGTTTACGGGGAGTTTTTGCCGAGTTCCTTAACAACTTTTAGCTCAACGCCTTAGTATTCTCTACCAACGAACCTGTGTCGGTTTAGGGTACGGTTCTAACAATATTTTTAAGAATACAAAATTAAATTAAACCATTATTCACGTGATTTAAAGTAATTTTTTATTAGGATGATATTTATCCATATTTTTCATTTATATAAAGCAAATAAAAATTACTTAATATAGTAACTGTTTAAAATATCATTTTTTTGATAAATTATTAAACATTAACTGAAACTAAAAAATAATCATACTATAAATTATTAATAATTAATAGTATAACAATAAGCTTAGTTCAACTAACATATATTTAAAAAATTTAAAACCTTATTTACGATTTCTCGAACTCTTATACTTAACTAATTTATCTATTATTTTTTAGTTCGCTTATTTTTAGATCAAATATCTAAAATTTATAATTTGATCAAAGATCTTAAAAATAAATATTTAAAGATGTGCATCATTTAAAAAAAATCTTGTTTCATAACTGACAAGAACAAATTATTTATTAATCATAAACTAAAGGATTATTGTTCCTCCATCTTCATCTTATAACAATATTACGAAATATAAAAATAATATTAGATAGATACATTACTCACCCTCCAAGTTGCCATCCAATAACTCTCACCCCTCCCCTACCCCTCACCCCTCCAAGTTGCTTACCCCTCCAAGTTGCCCTACCCCGAAGGGGAGGGGTAAGGGGAGGGCAGGGGAAAGTTGCCTTAGAGGAAATTGGGGAAGGGGGGGGGGTGGCAACACCCCTTACCCCAAAGGGGAGGGGAGGAGGGGTAGGGGAGTATATGTATTTAGTCATTTAGATTGATTAAAGGTAATCAAAATTTATATGCACAATAGTACACAATTTAGCAGATCATTAGAATATTAAATAATCAAAACATAGCGTTCATTAGTTAAGATTTATTGCTTTAGTCATTTTTTTCCTGCTTCCATCAATTACATAATTTGATTACAAAATACATAAATTTCCTACACTGGATTTTCTGACTCCAAGTCATCAGACAAAACATTGGTTTTGGTCCTTAGATACCGGTTTATGTTAAGGTTGTTTAACAATTCTCTTAGAACCCTTTCGTATTCGGCGAGAAGGTTTAATACCTCCTTTTCGTTACTCATGTCAGCATTATCTCTTCAGTTAACTATAAACAATGAAACACTGTTTAATTGTAGTATTGACTGAATGTTCTATTACCTTAATTAAGAATAAATAAATTTTTATTTATTTTATTCAAAACCAACACGATATCGGTTGATTATTTAGACCCGTAAATTTTCAGTGCAACAAATCCGAAAGGCTGCTGCGTTGTTACACGATCTTTAACATAGTAGCGACTACCAAGCTCACTGTGCAGCTGTATTCTGTAAGTCACATCCTTAATTTCACTTAATAATCATTTGGGACCTTGATCAGTGTTAACGGCTGTTTCCGTCTTGACTATCCAACTTAGCTTGAATAGTCTGAATATCTATTATTAAATTTTATGTTATTCCGAGATTCGCTTCCAAAGGTAAGGTTTTCAAGGCCCCCGCAACCTAAACGCCTATTAATTTATATGAATAATTTAATATTCAATACTAATACTTGTTGGGAATTACCGTGCTGTACCCTCATAAATTTTAAATAGACTCTATACTTAAATATATTTCATAGAAAACCAGCAAACACTAGGTTAGATTGGCATTTCACCGCTTTCCAGATCTCATCGGAGAATTATGCAACATTCAACCGTTCGATCATTTTATATCTGGACCTGGAAAGATCACTCTAGCTTCGGGTCTACTAGAAGTAACTTATCCGATATTATTAAATAATTCAGTCGCTTTCGCTAGGGCTTTTAACCTTGCTACTCCTAGTAACTTGCTGCATTTATACCAATATTTTCATATTGGATTAGACTATACCTTCAACTCAAAAAAAAAGTTAGGGTTAATAATCAAAATTTTAGTAAAAATTTATTTAGGATTAATTAATATGTTAATTTTAATTTAATCAATAGCTAAATCATTATTTATTTATTATCTTTAATATCAAATTTATAATAAAAATGAGGTATCAAATAGGGTCTAATTAATTCTAATAAAATAACTTTAGAACTACTAAAAATATATAATCTTGTCCCATTTGTATGTTTATGTAGACCACAATAAGCTGCTAAGTTAAATTTCTTTTTTAATATTTTTTTTAACTTTTCATTTTCACTTAAAGAAAAAGATTCTGTACAAATATAAAATCCATTTGCAGATTTATATCCATCATCCATAATTCAATAAGCTAAACCTCTAGCAGTTAATAGAGTTTCAATTTCTAAAGGTAAAATTTTTATTGATTTTAAGTTATAAAACATTGTTCTAAATTTATTAAAACAAGGTAAACTAAAACTTCAAAAGATGTTTGATAGATGAATAATTTTTATTTTTATCTACTATCAAAATAAGAATAAGATTTTGGTTTTGAACCACAATATAAGTTAAATAATAAATATAAATGTTCAATATAATCTTTGTTCTTAATTGATTGTTTAAATTGCATTCTCGTATTACAATTAGAATTTTTCCTTTCAGCATGTAAATCATTATGATTAAGAATAAGAATTAATATTTAATAATCCTAACATAAGACCAAATAAAATTTCTTCTAACTCAGTTGTTAATGTTAAATTTAGTTTTTCAGATCGAGTCAGTTTTTGATTTATTTTGTTGTTTTTCATTTGCAATTTTTATTATGATAATATATGTTTAACCATTAATGATTGCATATTTTTTTTAATATTTTTTTTTATTATTAACTAATAATTTTTCTATTGATTGAATAATTTTTAATAAAATTGTCATATTCCCATATTTGTGTTATTCTTAACTTATCTTTTTTTGGAATGTTTGAGTGCTGACGTGTTAGCGGCATAGTTTTACTATACTACTCTCTTCTTTCGAATCAGTCGTTACAGGGCTAATAAAAAGGAGTTTGTCTAATATTTAATTAAAAATAATTAGGTTACTCTATCCACTTTAATTTTTAAAGTGAAATAAATAAAATAATGAAATTTATTATTTTTTATTCCTACGATTTACAGCTTCCCACGGTATTCCCATAAATTATTTAAATTATTAGGGTTCACCGTTAGCACAATTTTTTTATATTGTACCGACCAATGGTCATGAGTCAGTTTATTAAAGAATTTTACAATTCAAATGGGCAAGCAATTCACCCAGTCGAGATAGGTAGGTCCTCCTGGACTTTCCCCCTCTAAGAACCGTGCGTGCGACTTTCATCGCACACGGCTCAAGCAGTCATTCGGATAATATGATTCGCAATTCTTATTACCTGGCTACTTAATAATTTATTTACTTAGTTTTTTTTAATTACTTTTTTTTTTTAAACTACTAACTAATTTATTTTGTAATTTATATACTAAGCTCAAAAACTGTTATTATTAAGATGTGCCTTTACAATTTGATTTTGTAGATCTTGAACTTTATTAATTATTTCACTTCAAGGTATGGTATGTCAATTGTTTATATTTTTATTTTGTGTTACCATATGCGAAGGTGAATTTAAATATTTATGAAGAAATTGACATTCTCAAAGAGTTTTTTAATTAGTTTGTTTCAATAGCTTATCCAATTTAATTTAAAGTTACGCGCAATAAATTATGTGGTTTTTTTGTTTTCCAAACTGAAGTCCGCTACTAGAAATTAAATGTCAATAAATTGATAGTTTACTACATGCATCATTATTAATAATAAATTAAAAAAATTTTTTTTTTTTTTTTTTTTTTTTTT
>Ga0209530_1001551_pt1 | contig 9988 bp, 6 predicted proteins | sample BlaSpr_A8_Ref_O1_FD_187987 | JGI IMG/M metagenome (GOLD analysis project Ga0209530, IMG submission 187987) | Forest soil microbial communities from Thunder Bay, Ontario, Canada - Black Spruce, Ontario site 2_A8_Ref_O1 (SPAdes) (version 2) | ecosystem: Environmental > Terrestrial > Soil > Boreal...
GCGCGGCCTTCCGCCACAGACCAGACAAACGCAACGGCGACAAAAACCAGCGCGACAACACTCCGCATTGCGAATCTGGCTTTCATCTCGCCCTCCACTTCGCGCTCACCAAGGCCGCGAACGCAAATACACATCGCCATCCGGCCATCGTGCCCCGCTCAACGACTTCCACATCGATTCCAGCGGCAGCACAACCGATCCGTTCGGTTGCTCCGCCCACGTCGCGCCCAAAACCTTCCGCCACCCGAGCGCGTCGTACCAGGACCGCAGCGCTTCGCGGCAAAACAGCAGCATGAATCCAGCTTTCCACTCGCGAGCGACGAACTCCTCCGCAGCGTCCATCGCCGCGCGCCCGTATCCGTGGCCGCGCTCGGCGCTACGCACTAAAACTCCGCCAACTCCTGCAACATCCAGCGCCACACCCGAAATTTCGACAACTTGGCGCACCAATCCGACGTGACACATTTTCCTACCCTCGGCAGAAACAAAAATGTGCGTCTCGGTCGGACGCCAGCTCAATTTGTAATCGTGAGTGCGACTCGGGTCGTCGTCGCCGCCAGCAAGATCGCGTTTGATTTCGAGTGGATATGACGCCGCGACTTCAATCTCGATCGACGATCGAGACGATTCAGACAATTCGAATGATGTGGATGAATCAGGAGGCTTCGACAACTTCAGAAATTCAGACGGTTCCGCTTCGTCGCGCGACGCCCTTCCGTTCTCTTCCGTTTGCATCGTGATGCTCACCGACCGCCGAACTCACGCCCGCGAGAAGAACCCACGCCATGTAATCGCACTATCCACGACGCTAGTGCAACGAAAACGGCTGCACCACCCGCGTAATGACGCCGTCCGGACTCGGACTATCCGGATCCAAATCCGAAGCCAGGCTCAAGTGGTATGCAAGCAACTGCGGGAACACAATCTCAAACGGCCCGCGCAGCTCATCCGGCAGGTTCGGCGCCATCGCCGGCACAAAATCCTGCCCGAGCGCGGAATCCGGCTTCGTCGCGCCGACCACGATCACGTGCCCCAATTTCTTGTGCTGCAACTCGTGCAGCAAATCCTCTTCAAATCGCCGCCGCTCCGGATCGGACGAAAGCATGCACACAACATACGAATCCGGCCGCAAAAAGCTCAGCGGTCCGTGTCGCACTCCGAGAAAAGTTTCGCTTTCCGCGACAATCCTCCCCGCCGTCATTTCCAACACCTTCAGTCGCGCCTCGCGCGCCACCGGCTCGAGCCCCGCTGATGTCATCACCATGAACCGATTCGCAAATTTCGCCGCGAGCTTCCTCCCCAGCGCATCGAACTCCGCGAATGCGCCGTTCACCGCGGCCGCGATCGCCGGCAAATTCTGCTTCAACACATCCGGCTGAGCGATCAGCATCCCCGCCAGCAACAAATTGGAAAACGAACTCGTCATCACCAGGCTGCGATCGTTCGTCCGCGGATCGAGCACCAGCGGATTCACTCTCGGCAGCCGCAGCATCTCGCCTTCTTCGTTGCACGTGATGGCCAGATGCGCCACGCCGGGAAACATCTGCTTGATGCGCTTGATGACGCCGACGCTCTCGGGGCTATTTCCCGACCGCGCAATCGAAACCAGCACGCCGTTCGAGACAAACGCCGGCACGAGCCGGAACAAGTCCTGCTTGGAGTACAAAAGCAAATCCGTCGTCGGAATCGCTGTCGCATTCATCCACGAAGCTGCAACGCCCGACGACGCATACGCCGACGTCCCCGCGCCGCAAATCACCGCCGCGCGTCCCTGCACGATCTCGCGCGCGTTGCTCGCGATCACGCGCTCGACGGTAGTCGCCCATAATTCCGGCTGCTGGCGAATCTCGCCGTGCGTAATTCGCCCACGCCCGTTCACGTTCGCGTTCACGTTCGATTGATGAGAGTTTGAGTCTTGGCTCGGTGCCATGGAACCGTATTGCCTCTCTAAATTCGCTAAATTCGCGTGTCTCGCAATCTGTTTCGCATCGAACGTCGACTTTCTGGTATCGCGTCCACATTTCTCCCGTCGCGCAAACAAGCGAATCCCGTCAGGGATTCGCTCGTTTGGCTCGGTTTTAAACAGGCTGCTCGTTAGAAATACAATTTAAGTGCAAATTGTATTTCGCGCTGGTCGTTCTGCCCGTCGCGCGTTGACGTAATCGTGCCGAAGCTGTTGCTCGTGTAATCCAGCGCTCCGGGCGCCGCAGTCACGCCGTTGCCGCCGAATCCTGGATTCGAAAAGTTCGGATGGTTCGTTATGTTGAAGAATTCCGAACGGAACTCCAGCCGGAACCTCTCCGAAAGTTGGAACACCTTGAACAGCGAGAAGTCCAAGCGGTGGAATCCGGGACCAACGAAATTGTCGGGACCTCCGCCCAGAACGCTGTAATCGCTCTGACCGATCGTTGTCGCCACCGGCGGTGTTGCAAACGCTGCCGGGTTGAGCCACTGATTGACGTTGTGTGGCCCCGCGTTGGGATTTTGTCCCGCCACTTTATCCGCAAAGCAACCGAAGCCCGACGTCGTGCTGGTTGCGCACGGCACCGTGCCGGGTTGGCCACCCTGCAAAGTGAGAATCCAGTTTGTCACCCAACCGCCGAGGATCGCATTCACCGCGCGTCCGCTGTCGTGCAAAAACGTCTTGCCGCGACCAACCGGCAGCTCGTAAATGCCGCTGACGTGTACGACTTTGTTGATGTCGAAGTCGCAGCGTCCGTAGTCCTTGTTTATGCCAAATCCCGGCAGGTACGGTGCTCGGTATCCGGTATTCGATGTCGCGTTCAGCACGTCCACCGCGTCCGTCATGCAGTTCGACCATGTGAAGTTAGCCAGAACGCTCAATCCTTGACTGAACCGGTGTTCGTAGTTCGTCTGCAAGCCGTTGTAGTGGCTGTTGCCTGCATACGATGTGTACGTAATGCCCGAGAAATCCGGGTAGGGCGAAAATGCCAGCGAATCCAGGCCCAACGGCAAAATCTCCCGCGGCGTGTTTGGATTCACGTACACCGCCAGGTGATGTACGGTGTTGCCGACATAGCCGATCTGGAGAGTGTCGTTGGCCGCGAGCTGATATTGCGCTGTCAAGTTGTAGCCTTGCGTATTCGGCGTCTTGTTTTTGAAGTCTTCGCCGATGAACGCGACACCGCCCGGTTCCACCGCAGCCGAGGTGAGCGGAATGTGTGCCAAACCATTCTCGATCGTGGCGATTGAACCGTCCCCGAATGTAATCGGTGCGTTGGGCACCAGGTTCGGATAGTCCAGGTTGAACTGGAACGGAAAATCGTTGTAGGTCAGCAGCGCAGAATTCTCGAAACCGCCGTAGAAAATTCCGTACCCGCCACGCACGACCAATTTCGGCTTGAGCTGGTAAGCGAAGCCAACACGCGGTGCAAAGTTCGTCTTTTGCGGAACGCCGAGCCCCGACTGGCCGGTGCACTGAAGCGCGATGTTGTCGGTCGAGAGCGCTGCGGTGAAGTCCGCCGAGAACGGCGTGTTGCAGCGCTTATTCGTCAGGTAGAACGTCGAAGTCCCACCTGCGCCTGCGGTCGCCGACGGCACGAAGTTCGACTGCGCTCCGTAGTTTTCCGTCAGCTCTGCGAAATACTCATAACGCAGGCCGAGGTTGACCGTCAGTTTCGAAGTTAATTTGATGTCGTCCTGCCCATAGCCGGCATAGTAGTTGCGCTTCATCGAGGTCAGGGCAATGTTCGACGCCTGGACCTGGTCAGCGCCGCCGACGAAATCCGCCGCGCCCGCCACCGTTCCCGGGATCGGCGTGAGCAGCAGTTGCGCCAGTCCCGTGTTGCCGCCGGTCGTCGAAGGAATCTCCGTGTAGTCGCCGCTGAAGCTCCATGCTCCGCGGCCTGACGGCGGCTGCAGAATGTTGAATCCGAGCCGCTGATACTGGAAGCCCACCTTGATCGTGTGGCGTCCCATCGTTTTCGTCAGGTTGTCGGTCGCCTGAGACGTCGTGCTCAGCTCGATCGACGGCAAAAACTGGTTGCTGCCCAGTTGGTTCAAACCGGTGATGAAAAACGTTCCCAGGCCGCCGTTGGAATCTCCCTGTTGTACGCCCTGGATTCCAAACTGAGCTGGAATTCCAGTGGTCTCTGCGTTCGGCTGCAAACGCGAAGAGGCAATGCGGTTGTAGCCGACACGCGCTTCGTTGATCAGCGACGGTGAGAACGCATGTGTTTCGCTGAGCACCGAGTTCCACGACTTTGCGAGCTGGTCGCCCGAAGAGAACGATCCACCGTCGGCGATGCCACCAAACGGACCGGGAATGAACGTCGGATTTTCGACGAAGCTCAACCGACCAAAAATATTGTCCTTCTGGCTGAAGCTGTGATCGACGCGCACGTCAAACTGATCCACATTGTTGGCCAGGGCCGGGTTGGATGCGTAGTTGTTGAAAAGGCCCGACGAGTTCGGCGCGGGGAACAAATTCAGCAACTTGATCGCGTTGGGATCGAGTCGGCCAGCCGGAATGATGTTGCCGGCAAACGGCTCGCGCACGAAACCCAGCGAAGTTCCGGCCGGATTCGATCCGCACGGCGCAGTGAGTCCGCTAACCGGATCGGGAACGCCGCATGTAACGGCGCGTGTCGTGGACGGATCAAAAATCTGCCCGAGTGCGTACGTGCGCCCGAGAGCGTCGGTACGCGTGCCACCTTGAGTCAGCAGTTCTGAAAAATTCGTGTAGCCGCTGCTGCGCTCGAGCGCCGTCGGCACCGTGGAAACATAAGGCACCGCCTGGCGGATACGCGTTCCTTCGTAGTCCATGAAGAAGAACGTCTTGTCTCGCTTGATCGGTCCGCCGAACGTGGCGCCAAATTGATTCTGCCGATACTCGCCCTTCGGGATGCCGCCGGAGTTTTCAAAGAAATTGGCGGCGTCAAATTTATCGTTGCGGAGAAATTCCCACGCGCTACCGTGATACTGGTTGGAACCCGACTTGATCGTCGCGTTGAGCACCGCGCCCGCCGATCGCCCCATTTCCGCGCTGTAGTCGTTGGTCTCAACTTTGAATTCCTCGATCGCATCGACCGGTGGCCGAACCGCATAGGCCGTGCCGTTCAAGAAATCGACCAGGTTCGCGTTGTTGTCCAAACCGTCGAGCAAATAGTTGTTCTGCGCAGGTCGCAAGCCGTTGGCTGCGAAGCTGCCGCTCGAACCTAGGCCGCGCGTATCGGCTTGGTCCTGTGTCACGCCAGCGGAAAGCTGCGCGAGAAACGTGAAGTTGCGACCGTTCAGCGGTAGCGATTTCACTTCGCGCTCTTCGATAACCTGGCCGACCGACGCGTCCTGCGTTTGCAATGCTGGAGGCGCTTCGTTGACGACGACCGTTTCGGCCGTCGCGCCAGGCGGCAGCGTGATGTCGGCAGTCGCTTTTTGCTGTACGTCAACCGTTACGTTTTTCTGCTGCACTTTCTGGAAGCCTTTGAATTCGGCCGTGACTGAATACGTACCAATCTTGATCGGCGTAAAAATGTATTCGCCGAGAGAGTTCGACGTCGTCGTCTGCGTGACGCCGGTGTCCTGGTTCGTGAGGGTCACGTTGGCGCCGGCGATCGTGCCGCCGCTCGTGTCTCTCACCGTTCCCGAAATCGACCCCTGGTCGACCTGGCCGAACGCCTGCATCGGCAAAGCGAGTGCGAGTAGGAACAAAGCTAGGATCGAACACAACTTATGATTCGAAATAAATTTCAACATTTCTCTTTCGCTCCCAAAAATTCCCGCTACGTAAGTACGCGGTCCAAAAGTTGACTAACGGCCCTGTGTGATTCCATGTAAGCGTTTCTGTGATCCATCGCCCCCACCAGATCGCAGTGAGAAAAAGCGATGCGTCCGAATGGACCGTTGCGCATAGCATCGCGCGCTGCGGGCTTCCCGTCGCTCCCGAAAAAGAATCCGGGCTGCGGATTGATAAACGCATGGCCGAATCGATTCATCACGATTCCGGCGATGTCGCGTTTTGCGTCGAATCCAGACTGCGCGAACATCTCGGTCATCTGTTCGCGCATACGGCGCTCGTAATCGGCGAACGGCGTTGAGAGAATTTCAGCGCGCCCAAGTTGCCCTTGTGCTCGCGCCGGCATTCCCGGCTTGGTGAAATCGATGAAAAAGGTCAGCACAGTCGGCTGGTCCGGACCAACGGTGTCCGTGTCGACGGCGAACAACGCGTTTTTCCGTACATTTACGTATCGGCCAAAGCCGTCGAACCATTGCGCACTGGAAATTCCCAGGTTGTACAGGAATCGCCAGTTGCGCACGGCGACGTTGACCGTCATGTACGGCGAGTAGTTGAAGGAATCGTAGGCAGCCTCGCGCGTTTCGTCGAGGTCGCGGACAACATGTTTCGTGATCCAGCCGCCGCCGGCCATCACGACTGTCCGCGTCTTGACGCGATAAAGCTTGCCGTCCTTGTAATAAACAACGGAAACGAATTCAGCCTTGGCCGGTTCGCCAATGTGTTCGACGCGGACCGCCGTCGAATCGAGGCGAAGTCTTACGCGCTGGCCGGGATTGTCGAGCGCGGCATAATTCACATGATTCTTCCAGACCGCTTCCATCGTGCGCGGTCCTTCGATCGCGTTCGGAATCATGGTTTTCACCATGAGCCGAGTGAAGCCGGAATTTCCGCCGGGAAACATCTGGATTCCCGATTCCATGCTGTCGTCAACGGTCGGGATAATTTTCGACCATTCGTAAAGGAGATACGCCGAGAGCGCGTCGGGGCCGAGCCCGAATCCTCCGGCGGCTTCACTTGCATCCATCAGCCGCACGGTTTCGCGGCTGACGCCGTAGGTGCGGCAGAAATAATCTTCCAGTGTCATGCTGTCGAGCTGGCGCGAAATCGCATCGCCCGGATAGTCGTAGACGAGCGGCGGCACGATCGGTTTCTCTTCGTGTCGCGCGATCATTTCTTTCTTGAGAGCGTCCGGAAACGGCGTTCCTTCGAGTTTTTTGCCCCAGGGATCGGTGACCCAGACGCCGGGTTTGTGACCGTACTTTTCGCCGAAATAAAATCCGAGCGCCGGCTTGCCGTTGATCGATCCTTCGCCGTAAGGACTACGCGGAACCTTGATCTCAGGACTCGGACCTTGCCATTTCTGGTAGGTCTTGAATGCGTCCCAGTCGAGACCCATCGTCTCGTACACGGTATGGAGGAAGCTGTCGGGATATGGCGGTTGAAAATGGACGGAAGCCTGGGGAGCGTAGAGCGTATGGCCGTCGACGACGAATTCGTTGCGTTTTGCAACGCCGCCGAAGATATGTGCATTGTCGAGGATCAGGCAGGTGCGCTGGGCGTCAGCCTGCTTGCTGAAAAACATTCCGGCCGATAAGCCGGCGTGACCGCCTCCGACCACAACGCAGTCGTAAACTTCATTTGTCTCGGTGAAGTCGGTGGGTTCTTTGTCGAATTTGCCGTCGCGGACGCCGTGTGCACCTTGAAGGACTTGTTCCGTGTTGCCGGCCGACCCTTTGTAGTCGCCTTCGCCGGAGTAGCCGGTCCAACCTGCTACGGGAGCCGGTCCTTGTGTTGGGGATTGTCCCTGCGCGGCCAGCGAGAATGGACATACCGCTCCGGCGGCGAACGCCGCGGACGTCATGAGCATCCCGTCGAGAAAATCACGACGCGAAATGGGCTCGTTTAGACCAAGAATCTGGTCTCGACGAGGACAGTGGGCCATTCGCCGTTCTCCTCAAGCCCGACACTCGACTCTATCGGGAAACCGCCCTCATCGTCGCGCCTCGACGCGCGACGATGCTTTACTTTCGTTTCGTAGCAAATGCTTTCGTTTTGGGTGTAGTTGAAGTGAAGTTAAGGGAAGGGGGCTGCATTGTCAAGGGAAAACCAATTCTTGGAAGACTCCAATATTCGCTGCGCTGCATTGGCTAAATTGATGGAAATACGGGGGAAACGCGCCGGTGAAGTGATCGGTTGTATGAGCGGATCATTGCTCGTTTAGCGACGTTGACGGGAGAAACATCGCCCGACTTTCGATTTGTTGCGAGTTGTTTCTTACACCGGTGCGATGGCGGCGTGGTAGGATGCGCGTCGGACGCAGGTGCGTTGGCGCGGCAGCGGCAAGAGCGAGCCGAAAGAGCAGGTGAGGTGCCATGAAAAAGTCCATTGGCGACAACATGATTCCCAAGGGCTGGTCGTTCGAGCGCGGGCTCGAGCTGGTGAAGAAATCGGGATGGGACGGCATCGAGCTATGGCTTGGCGACGTGCCGTGGTTCCAGATGGAGACGACCGACGCGCAGGTCACGGAGCTGCGGCGTAAGGTCGAAAATGCCGGGCTCGTCGTATCGAACGTTTCGACCGGGTTGCACTGGGAGACGCCGCTGTCGTCGCGCGATCCTGCGGTGCGCGCCAAGGCGATCAAGATTGTGGAGCGCGAGATCGAGACGGCGCACTTGCTCGGATGCGATGCGATTTTGGTGGTCGCGGGTCTGGTGACGCAGGAGGTTCCGTACAACGAGGTATATCAACGCTGCGTCGATGCGATGAAGCAGCTCGCGCCGACGGCGGCGAAGGCGAAAGTCAAAATTGGCTGCGAAAATTGCTGTTCGGAACAGCGATTTCTGATCACGCCGCGGGAATTCTGGACATTTTTGAATGAAGTGGATAGTCCGTGGGTTGGAATCCATCTCGATGTTGGAAATATTCACGACACGGGATTCGCCGAGCAATGGATCGAGATGCATGGACCACGGATTACGCGCATTCACTTGAAGGATGTGATGAAAAAGCGCGGGCGCTGCTGCGACCCGGTTTATACGAGCCTCTTCATCGGCGACAACAACTGGCCCGCAATTCGCGCCGCGATCAAGAAGGTGAACTACGACGGCTGGCTGATCGCGGAGATGGAAGCACGCTACAAATACGCGCAGGACCAGCAATTCCCCGACACAGCTGCCGACATCGATCGTCTGATCGCAGGAACGCTGTGAAGGTATCGCGCCGAGAATTCGTGAGCACAGCGGGTTGCGCCGCTGCTGCTGCGAGTCTGTGCGCGATTCCCTCTTTCGAATTCGCTGCGAGCGATCCCGCCGGGCGAAGCGTTGCCAGTTGCGCGTTGCTGGATCTTGAGGCGAACTGCGCATTGCCTGAGTCGCTCGCCGGAATGCGAGCGGCACTGGGCGCAACGCATCGTCGCTTCACCGAGATTGCATTGAAAAGCGCTGGCCCTATTGTCGTAGTTCCAGCGGCAGGCACGGTGCGAGCCGAAACATTCGGCGTTGTGGCTGAATTGGTTGAACGCGGCACGATTGTTTTGTGGGAGTCGGGCGCTGCGTTTCTCAACTCCGACGATTTTGCGCGGCAGCAAGCATTGATAGTCGATCATTTTGGAATTGCGATGGAGCGGCCGATCGATGTGTGGTCGCAATCCGCATTGCGGAGAGCAAATACAGGAGCGAAGAACGAAAGTGCTCGCGGCGCGCGTGCGACCGGACATGCGCAAGTTCCCTACGTCGCGTATCACTGGCCGCGTGAAGTTCACGTTCGCGATTTCAGCCGCGTCATCCCTGTATCTGCTGCGAACGGGCGCGCAATCGGGCTTTGGAGAGAAATTCCGGTTGCGTGGCGCAAACAAATCGGCGCGGGAACTCTCATCTTTGTCGGATCGCCGGTTGGACCGGCGTTGCTCGCGGGCGATTCCGACGCTGCTTCCCTCTTCGGCTCGTTGATCAGCGTCTAGGGCGCTTCGGTCGACGCGCTCTTTTCGGGGTTTAATCGGGCCTTTAAGCGGACGTTTACTCTTTGGACACAGAGGTACCCCCACCCCCCGGTTGTTTTCCAAAGAGTGCAGAACCCACTGATTCTGCGGTAGTTACGAAAGTTGCTTTTTGAAGAGTGTGAAACCTGCTGAATTTAATAGACTTAAAGGCTGCCAGCATTCGCTTTTTATTCGCAACTTGCATCACTTGTCTGTAGCGGGTGGTGGGCAGGACCTGGAGGCAAATCACGTCCCGG
>Ga0209530_1001553_pt1 | contig 9959 bp, 5 predicted proteins | sample BlaSpr_A8_Ref_O1_FD_187987 | JGI IMG/M metagenome (GOLD analysis project Ga0209530, IMG submission 187987) | Forest soil microbial communities from Thunder Bay, Ontario, Canada - Black Spruce, Ontario site 2_A8_Ref_O1 (SPAdes) (version 2) | ecosystem: Environmental > Terrestrial > Soil > Boreal...
TGCTGTCGCTGATTTCGAGGAACGTAGGCGTAACCGTGGCTTCCAGCGGCACGAAGAATGCTTTGGAGCATGTCTACTTCTCGCGGTTGACCGATCAGAAAGTCCTGGCGGTTCTTGTAACGCGCTCCGGATTGGTGCGCGACCGTGTGTTACGGCTCGATCTGCCGCAAGCCGAGCTCGACCTCGCCGCCCGTTATATCAATGAGAACTTTCGCGGCTGGACGATGGAATCGGTGCGCGCCGAACTAGCGCGGAGAATCGAGCAGGAACGCAGCGAATACGACCGTCTGATGAACTCCATCGAGCAACTTTACAAGCAGGGCGCGCTCGCCGCCGAGGCTGGGACGCAGGTGGTTTTCGTCGATGGCGCCGCCAATCTAGTCACCGGACAGGAAGACCGCAAGCGCCTGCAAGAGATGCTGCAAACTCTCGAGGAGAAAGAAAAGGTTGCGCAACTGCTCGGAGCATACCTGGATGTAAAACAGGAGGCCGTGAGAGTGGTGATCGGGCTGGATGACGCGCTGCCTTCCATGCAAAACTTCGTGTTGATCGGAGCTCCCGCGCGCTCGGGAACCGATATGTTCGGATCGCTCGCCGTGATCGGTCCTACGCGCATGGATTATCAGCACACCATGACGGCGGTTTCCTACATTGCGCGCCTGTTCGACAAAATTTTGAATGAATCGGAGTAGCACAGTTGGTTATGGCCAAAACGAACGGTAGACCGGAAGTAAAGAAAACGAATTTGGATTTGGAGCACGAATTGCCCGCTGGTGACGCTGGGGAGAATAGCGCGCAAACTGTGGGGGCGGAATCGTCCATTGCGGATTCGGAGTTGCAGAAAATAAAGGCGGAGCGGGACTCGCTGCTCGACCGGCTGGCGCGAATGCAGGCCGAATTCGAAAACGCGCGCCGCCGCACCGTCAAGGAGCAGCAGGAATTTCGCGATTACGCCGCCGCCGATACGATTAAGGCTTTGTTGCCCGTCCTCGATAGCTTCGAGCGTGCCTTGCAGGTGAAATCGGATGCGGCCGAGTTTCGTAATGGAGTCGATCTGATTTACAAGCAGTTGCAGACCGCATTAGGCAAAGTGTCACTGCAATCGATCGTGGCCAAGGGTGAGCCGTTTGATCCGCGCTATCACGAGGCCATCGAGATGGTGGACACTACTGAAATTCCCGATCATCAGGTGATCGAGGAGTTGCAGCGTGGCTATAAGTTGAAGGATCGGCTGCTGCGGCCCGCGATGGTAAAGGTTGCCAGAAATCCCGGGAAGTAAGTTTCCAACCTCGCTGTATCTCTCATGAACGAAAGGCGTCAATTCTGACCACCAACGCAAAACGCGACTATTACGAAGTACTGGGCGTAACCCGCACGGTCACAGAAGTTGAACTCAAAAGCGCTTACCGCAAGCTTGCCATGCAATGGCATCCCGACCGCAATCCGAATAATCCGGATGCGGAGGAGCGATTTAAAGAAGTAACGGAAGCCTACGCCATACTGGCGGATTCTGAGAAGCGCTCTCTCTACGACCGCTACGGTCACGCAGGAGTGGGCGGTACAGCCTCGCCCGGCGCGGGTTTTGACGCCACCGTGTTCCAGGATTTCGGTGAGATCTTCGGTGAGTTCTTCGGCTTCGGAGATGCCTTCGGAGGCGGCGGACGCCGCCGAAGTCGCGTACAGCGCGGGGCTGATTTGCGGGAAGACATCACCATCGAGTTCGAAGAAGCCGTCTTCGGCACCGAAACTCGAGTCATGGTACGGCGTCACGAAGCCTGCGAGGATTGTCGGGGCTCAGGTGCGGCTCCGGGCAAAGGCGCAACTACCTGTGCTTCATGCGCGGGCCGGGGCCAGGTCCGCTACCAGCAGGGATTTTTCAGCATTGCCCGCACTTGCCCCACCTGTCAGGGAACCGGCAACGTGATCACCGATCCATGCCCAAAGTGCAAAGGCGAAGGCCGCATCCTGCGGCAGCGCTCAGTCGACGCGAAAATTCCCGCGGGCGTGGAAGACGGAACGCGGATCAGGTTTACGGGCGGAGGCGAAGCTGGTCCCTTTGGCGGGCCGGCGGGCGATCTCTATGTAGTCCTGCATGTGAAAGAGCATCCGTACTTTGTTCGCGAAGGAAATGATCTGCACTGCGCCGTTCCGCTTTCCGTTACACAAGCGGCCGTGGGCGCGGAGATTCGCGTGCCCGCGCTCGAGGGCGAACACGTCCTTAAGATTCCCGATGGCACGCAGCCCGGAACCACCTTTCGCATTCGCAACAAGGGTGTTCCGGTGTTGAATGGCCACGGCAAAGGCGATCTCTACGTGGAAGTCCGCGTGCAAATTCCAACCAAACTGAACAAGCGCCAGAAGGAACTCCTGCATGAACTCGAGACGACCTCCAAAGTGGACAACCAGCCGCTGGTTCGCTCGCTGCTCGGCAAAGTGAAAGATATGTTCGGTTAGAAAAACCTTTCCCCTTCAAGATGACCCGCCGCCGTTGGATCGCTGATGAAGTCTCAGAGAATCACGCCGCTCTCGTCGGAGAGCATGCGGACCATCTCGTCCGTGTGCTTAGAGCTCGCGTCGGGCAGGATTTCGATATCGCTACCGCCCAGGCCGTCCGCCGCGGCCAAATCACATCGGTGAAGGAAGGCCGAGTCGAGTTTGAGCTAGGCGAAGAAATCTCTACTCCAAACTTGACTCCGATCACCCTGCTTCTCGCCATCTTCAAATTCGATCGCATGGAGTGGGCAATCGAAAAGTGCACAGAACTTGGCGTCTCCCGGATTGTGCCAGTGATCTCGGACCGTACAGATGCTCACCTGGCGGCGGCCTCAACCAAGCGCGCAGAGCGTTGGCGGCGAATCGCCACGCAAGCCGCAGAGCAGTCTCGCCGCGCTTTTCCACCAGAGATTGCTCCATCCGTCAAACTTTCCGACGCGTTGAAGATTCCCGAAGGCCTGCGAATCGTGCTGGCTGAGTCGGAAGAGCAAACGTTGCTTCGTGATGTTCTCGAATCCCCCGGGATGGATGCGGGAATCACTCTCGCCTTTGGTCCCGAGGGAGGCTGGACGGACGACGAATTGCATTTGTTTCAGAAAGCGGGATGGATTTCAGCTTCGCTCGGAACCACAATTCTCCGTGCTGAAACTGCCGCAATCGCAGCCACGGCAGTCGTGGCCTCCGCGGTATTCTCGCGCTGAATCTATTCCGCGTTAGAACTCTGCGTGTTGCTCGGCGTGGTGGTATTCTGAGCCCCAATGGCTGTCTCCAAATCAAAATCTCATCCATTTCTGCCCGATGAGCGTCAGCGTGAAGCGGTCGGCCATGTTCACGGGCCGATGCTGGTTATAGCAGGGGCCGGCACCGGCAAAACCTCGGTTCTCATCCATCGCATCGCTAGTCTGGTTAACGGGGGACACGCCAAGCCCGAGGAAATCCTCGCTCTCACTTACACGGTTGCCGCTGCCGGCGAAATGCGGGATCGCGTGAGTGCGCTCCTCGGCCGGCAAATTCACTCCGCCACCTTCCACGACTATTGCAATGGCCTGCTGAAACGCGCTGGCAAAGACTTTGGTGTGCTCGATGAGAAAGACCTCTGGATCTATCTCCGCAAAAGAGTGCATGAGCTTCGTCTCGAACACTACATTCGGGCGGCGAATGTAGGAAAGTTTCTCAATGACCTGCTGGACTTCCTCAGCCGCTGTCACGACGAAATGATGACGCCGGAAAAGTATGCGGACTATGTTGCCCGGCTGGAACGTGGCGAGCTGCCAATTCCACGGGTTGCGAAATCGAAAGAGCAGTTGAGTGACGCTGAAGTGATCGGTCGCTGCCAGGAAATTGCGCGTGTGTTCGCCACTACCGAACGCTGGTTGCGCGAAGACAATTACGGCACATTCAGCCACATGATCACGCGCGCCCAGGACCTGCTTGCGAACGACGAGAACATTTCGGCCGCTGAGAATTGCCGCTTCATCCTGGTAGACGAGTTCCAGGACGCCAACTTCGCGCAGATTGAGATTCTCGCGACCCTGGCGGGCAAGGCACGTGACGTCTTCGCCGTCGGGGACCCGGACCAGGGCATCTACCGTTTTCGCGGCGCATCCAGCGCAGCCTTTCATCTTTTCCACCGGCACTTTCCTGAGGCGAAATTGGTGGTGCTGGGTAAGAACCGGCGTTCGACCACTCCGATTCTGCAATGCGCCTTTGCCGTGGTCGATAAAAACCCTCCGGTCTTCGAGAGCTCGGTCTTTGGAAGCCCGGCTTTAGGGAGCAATGATCGCGGATCTCTCGCCTACCGTCGCACTCCCCTGCAATCTGCCCGCGAAGAAGACGCCAAAAAAGCCGGACAGCCTCTGCCCTCCGTCCCAGTAGAAGCCATCTCTTTCAGCGGCAAAGACGCCGAGGCACCCGATGTGGTCAGTCTCATCGAGGACGTTAAGCGTCGGTCGAAGTGCAAATGGAAAGACTTTGGTATCCTTTACCGTTCGCACGTTCACCGAGATGACGCGGTGCAGCAGTTGGCCGAGCGCGAAATTCCTTTCTCCATTGAAAACATGGACGTGAGTGATACTCCCGAAGTCCGGGATTTGTTTGCCTGCGTCGCGGTGGTTGTGGAGCTCGGATCTGATGCTAGTCTTTTTCGGGTGGCTGCATTGCCGCAATTCGATGTCGATCCGGAACAACTGCGCACCGCGCTGCGGACGATAGCGAAGGATTCCAAAGAGGGAGTGGTCGTTCCGCTCGCCTCGGTGCTGGATGGCGTCGCCGGCGGGTCAGCGGTGTTGCAATGCATTCGCCAGGCTCGCGATGAAGTTACTCTGAACCAAGCAAAAACGCGTGCCGCCCTGCAGCTAATCGGGAGAAAATTCCGCCTGCCACTTAATGCACCCGTGCTTCAGGCCGTCTTGAAGTTTGCCGCCGACTGGGAGCGCAAGCCCGCCACGGAGTCCGGTGAACTGGGCGAGTGGATCGAATATCTCAACTACTTCCGCGAAGCTTGCGGGGTGATTCCACTGGCGGCAAACGACGAGGCGGATGCTGTGCGGCTCATGACCGTGCACGGCGCTAAGGGCCTTGAGTTTGTTCATGTTTTTGTTCTGCGCGCAACCAAAGGCTCGTTCCCCGCCAGTTACCGGGAAACGCTGGTGGAGTTTCCTGCCGAGTTGCGCGATCCCGACTCGGCCACTGCTGGCGACGACAAGACGCTCCACGATCAAGAAGAACGGCGGCTTTTTTATGTCGCGATGACCCGCGCTAAAGATTCGCTGCACATCTATGGCAAGCAGGGAATAGGCCGCGATAAAACTCCGGCGGGGCTAATGCGCGAACTGATCGGTAACGCCGGCTTGCCCTCGTATCTCAGATCGCGGCCGGCGCTGCCTTCGCAACCTGAGTTGATCGAGATGGCCGCCGCGGCCGAGACCGCTGCAGGCGAAGGTTCACGACTGCCGGCGTGGCTCGCCATCCCGCCCATCGATGGACTCGACGCTCGCTTGAGCGCCAGCGCGGTTGAGGCATACGAGACCTGCCCACTGCAATTCAAATTCGAGCGAGAGTGGAAGTTGTCCCGGCAACTCCACGCCGCCGTGCAATATGGCGCAGCCGTGCACCGTGTATTGCGCACCTACTATGATTCGGTTCGTTTGGGCAGAGCAAAGAGCGACGACGAGCTGCTGCAACTGTTTCGTGACGATCTGGTTACCTCCGGAATCCAGGATGAGTATCAGCGGGATTTGTACTTGAAGCAGGGCCTGGAGCAGTTGAACGATTTTCTGGCCGCGACGCGTTCAGCTTCCCCGCCCGAGGTTCTGCACACGGAAGAATGGTTCGACGTGCAGATCGCCGGAACCAAGGTCGCAGGGCGAATCGATCGCATCGACCGCCTGGCTGACGGAAGCATTGGCATCGTCGACTACAAAACCGGGAAGGCTCGCTCGCAGGAGGATGCGGACGAGAGCCTTCAACTTTCCATCTACGCCATGGCCGCACAACAGAAGTGGGGATATCGGGTGGGAGAGCTGGCTTTTCACAATCTCGAAGGAAACGTCGCCGTGGTTTCAAAGCGAGCCGAATTTCAGCTGGAAGAAGCTCGAGAGCGTGTGCGGGCCGTGGCGCGAGGCATTGCGGAAGGAAACTTCAAACCCAAGCCGGATTTCCACTGCACCTTTTGTGCGTTTCGCGGCTTGTGCCCAGCCCGCGAAAAACAGGCTCCGAATATCGCTATCAAAGTTGCGGCGGATGCAGGAAATTCGCGCGGTTGATTCCGTACCTTGCAAACGCGCACTCAGCAAATGCAAACTCACGTGCAAAAACTTAGGGGACGCTTTTGGCGTCCCCCATTTGACTTCATACTGACTTCTTAATGCTTCTTTTTCTTCTTTGCCTTTTTCTTCGTTGCCATTGGTTCTATTCTCCCTTCCATTTTTCATGGAAAAATCTGCAACGCTGTTTTGTTGCAACTAATTGAAGTATTCAGTTAATGAAAAATGAAGTCAAGAAAAAAATGCATGTATGGCAGCGAGTGATGCTGTACCAAAGTCACACCGAGATGCGAGTGAAGACAAGAATCTCCGCGTCCATTTCGCCTAAGCACGGCTCCAGCACGCTATCGCGCACCATGAACATGCGTCGGCGCTGTTTTGATGCGAGCTAAGTTTTTGTGAGCGGAGGAGGGGATGACGACTGGAATAGCGACTGGAATCGTTTGGAGAAATTCATCGTTTCCACATCCGGTCGCATCTATAATGAAGTTGCAAATCTTCGTGGGAGCATGATCAATGGCGGCTTTCGATGATGTTGTGATCATTTCCGGTTGTCGTACGGCGGTAGGAAAATTTCAGGGAAGCCTGAGCGATTTGAGCGCGGTACAGTTGGGCGCCGTGGTGGTGCGCGAGGCGGTAAAGCGTGCCGGACTTAACTCCGATCAGATTGACGAATGCATTATGGGAAATGTTCTTCCTGCCGGACTCGGGCAAAATCCTGCGCGCCAGGCTGCAATCTTCGCCGGATTGTCCCCCACGACAGGTGCCATGACAATCAACAAAGTTTGTGGCTCCGGATTGAAAGCAGTGGCCCTCGCGGCGCAAGCGGTGCAAACCGGGAACAGTTCCCTTGTGGTCGCCGGCGGCATGGAGTCCATGACCAACGCCCCTTACCTGCTTCCGCAGGCACGCAAAGGATACCGGCTGGGCAACGGCAAAGTGATCGATTCCATGGTGCACGATGGTCTCTGGGATATTTACAACGATTACCACATGGGCATCACCGGCGAGAACGTCGCCGAGAAATACGGGATCACACGCGAAGAGCAGGACGAGTTCGCGGTGAACTCGCACCGCAAGGCAATCGCTGCGATGAAAGAGTGTCGCATCAAATCGCAGATCGTCCCGGTGGAGATTCCCACAAAGAAAAAAGGTGAAGCTCCGGTGCTCTTCGAACGGGATGAATCTCCGCGGGAGGACACCACCGTCGAAACCCTCCGTGCATTGAAGCCCGCCTTCAAGAAAGATGGAACCGTGACCGCCGGCAATGCTCCGGGAGTGAATGACGGAGCCGCGGCCGTAGTTGTGACCAGCGCTCAACGCGCCAAAGAACTTGGGGCTCAGCCGATGGTGCGAATTGTGGCGCAGGCCACCAGCGGAGTCGAACCCAAATGGGTCATGATGGCTCCCGTGGATGCGGTGCGAAAAATCTGGGAAAAGACGGGATGGAAAAATGAAGACGTCGATCTCTACGAACTCAATGAAGCTTTCTCGGTACAGGCGCTGGGCGTGATGCGCGAGCTTGGACTCGATCCCAAAAAGGTCAACGTGAACGGCGGGGCGGTTGCGATCGGACATCCTATCGGGGCCAGTGGTGCACGCGTGCTCGTCACTTTAATTTATGAGATGGCCCGTCGGAACGCGAAGCGCGGAATCGCTGCCCTGTGTCTTGGCGGCGGTAACGCAGTCGCAATGGCGGTCGAGAGAAACTAGAAAACAAACCCAGAAGCAGACACTAGAAGTTAGCTGAGCTCGAAGCCGCACCCGCAGGTAGGGTAACCGTGAAAACAGCTCCGCCTCCGGGCGCGTTCGCAGCTTCGATGGTGCCGTTGTGTTCCTTGATCACCGACTTGCAGATGCTAAGTCCCAGTCCTGTTCCTCGTCCCGGACGCTTGGTCGTGTAGAAGGGATCGAATATGTTCGCCAGGATGTCCGGCGAAATTCCAGGGCCATCGTCCAGAAAGCTCGCCCAAACCGATTCCCCACTATTTCCCAGTCGAATTCGCAGAGTTCCGCGGTCGCGTGCCTCGCGAATCGCTTGTTCGGCATTTAGAAGCAGATTCAGGAAAACCTGCATCAGTTGGTGCGGATCGCCCTGAACGTGGCGCAACCCCGGCTGGCGAACGAAGTCCACGGTCACGTTGTTTTTCCGAAGCGAGTAGGCATGCAGATTGAGCGTGCGCTCCACCACATCCTCAAGGTTTACCCGAGTCTTGCCCGGGGTCGGGGGCGTTGCGAAATAAGTCAGGTTGTGGACAATCTCGGCAGCGCGGCGCGCCTGCTGTTGCAGTATGGCGATCTGCTTTCGCGCCGAATCCGTGGTTTGACTGTCTTGCAAAAGTTCACTCACCCCCAGGATGCTGGTGAGTGGATTGTTGAGTTCGTGGGCCACGCCTCCGATCATCGCTCCCATCGCCGCCAAGCGTTCGCTCTGCACCACCTGCTGCTCGAATTTTTTTTCCGTCGTGATATCGCGCACGGAAATGATGATACCCGCAAGCTTGGAATCGGCGTCAAAAAACTGGCTGGCGGAAGCCCTCATCGTGCGCCCGCTTCCATCGCTTCCCCGGGCGCCGTATTCGGTCGATCCGGACACTCTGCTGCCGGCGCCCATATCTTTGTAGAGCGTCACTAGTTCCGGCGAGTGTCCCTGTATCTCGGATATTTTTTTGCCTAACAAGTCTTCGGATTTGCATCCCAGCACGTCGCGGACCCGTGAACTGACAAACGTATATCGTCCCTCCAAGTCGACGACCAGGATAAGGTCGGGAAAACTCTCCAACAGCCGCCGCCGAAATTCTTCCTGCTGGAGCAACTGGCGCTCGAGTTTGCGCCTCTCCGTCACGTCAACCAGCGTGCCCTGATACCGAATCAATCTTCCGTCCGCATCCCACACCGCGCGAGACGACTCGAGAAATACCGCGGAGCTACCATCTTTCTTCCGAAGTATGATCTCTCTCGCGCGTACTCCGCCGCGATCGTCAGCCGCTCGGCCGAGAACCGGTGGTAGTTTCGGATCGAGGTTCAACTGGTTCGCATCGAGGGCGAGTAGCTCATCTTTGGTGACATACCCCAGAATGCTCACCAGCGCCGGATTCACATCCAGAAGTCTGCCATCCGGTGTGCTGAAATAAGCGCCTTCTTGTAGCGTCTCGAAGAGTTCCGTGAAGCGCAGCTCTTTCTCGTGTTGCCCGGTGACGTCGCGGCCCAGAGCGCTTAGACCCACCACTTCGCCGCTTTTCACGATCGCATTGAGTACGCAGTCGAAATACAGCGGCCGGCCGTTGTTCTTGAGGCGCACCCGCACCGTGCCTGCCCAGTGCCGTTTTTCCAGAAAACGCATCATTCCGGCTTCAAGGCCGGCTCGGGTCGGTTCTTCCAGAAACTCAAAAAACTTCTGGCCCACGATTGCGGTGTAGGGAAGTCCTACGAGTTCGCTGACGCGTTTGTTCACCGTGCGCAGAGTGCCATCGAGAGACACGGCGCAGGCGGCATCATCCAGGGAATCGATCAGCTCCTTGAAGCTGCGCTGGGAGCGCGCAATCATCTCGTTCAGTTGATCGAGTTGCTCTTCTGAGGGGGCGGCGCCCACGTGCTCCTGCAAATCCTGGAGCAACAACTTGAGCTGGACAACCTCTCGCCGCCGCCCGTAGGCGTAAACCGCCAAAAGCACCGACAGAACCAACACACCCACAGCCAACG
>Ga0209530_1001557_pt1 | contig 9931 bp, 10 predicted proteins | sample BlaSpr_A8_Ref_O1_FD_187987 | JGI IMG/M metagenome (GOLD analysis project Ga0209530, IMG submission 187987) | Forest soil microbial communities from Thunder Bay, Ontario, Canada - Black Spruce, Ontario site 2_A8_Ref_O1 (SPAdes) (version 2) | ecosystem: Environmental > Terrestrial > Soil > Boreal...
AGCGCTGCTCGTCCAGACCATAGGGCTAATTGAGCGCATTCGGTTGTTAGTCGATTGAGAACCTGCCCGTCAAAGTTATGGAGTCCGCTTTGCGAGCGAAGATCCGCTCCCGACCTAGCGATCATCGAGCGACCAATCAGGTCGGCAGAGGACAGAACCGCGCCTACGCGCGACGTTCTCGTCGCGCCTCAATCCTGCGCTTCCAACTTTCTCCCGGACTGAGTTCGTCGCGAAAGACGTAGCGACTGAGGATTCGACTTGCGCGCGTGGTCGATGAAGGCTTGCCGACAGGCGGCAAGCCGGAGGTTGAACCCACCGGCGCAGGTTCACATTGTTCGGCGGACGTCCTAGGAGAGTTGTCGAGTTTCTCTTGCTTTTGTGCAGGACGGCGGCTCCGTTTCTCCGACCTTGGCGCTCCCGCCTTCTCAACGCTCAGGTCCGAGGTAGTGGGATCCTTTAACCGAAGTATAGGGGCGACCGCGATCGAAGGCTCGAGGTCTTCGGCGGGATAAGCGTGCTCACCAAAGTAACGAGCCACTGTCAGGTCTCCTGGCACTTGCGTGGCATGGGCTACTTTCGAGGCGCTCCCGTGGCTCTTCGATTGAGCGCCTCGGGCGTCGGCCTGCTCGGTCACAGGCGCGGTCTCAATTAGGCTCGGAAGAACGCGGCCGGGCACAATTGATGGCGATATGACGTCCGATGGCGGGTGGGCCGCGACGGTTTTGAACGCGGATATCGCGATCCGATTCGCCTTCTCGTCGCCTCCTGCCGGCGCTGGCTTCGCGTGAGCCCAACCCAGTTTTGGACTTCCAGTATTCGGCCGCTTGGCCTGGCGGTATTCGACGGTGAACGAAGACGTTACGCGTTTCAACGGCATCCTCAAAATTGTGAACTCTGATGACCCCAGCTGCCAAAAAGGCGCGATGAGTCTGGTGCCCTCTTCAGACGTTCAAGACGTCCTTCACTGCCTTGGCAGGCGAAAAGGAGAGCTTCTTCGAAGCGGCGACTTTGATTTTCTCACCGTTGGCCGGATTGCGGCCCTCGCGTTCTGGCGAAGCCTTGACCTTGAACTTGCCAAATCCAGCTAAGGAAACTTCGTCGTTGCTGGCCGCTGCCTTGACGATGCTTTTCAACACGCTATCCAGAATCGCCTGCGCTTGCGCTTTTGATATGTCGTTAACTTCTGCCACGATTGTGACGAGTTCGGAAGAGTTCATTTCAAAGTTCCTGGAGAATGGGGGAAAGGCGGCTGTATCGCACACCGGTCCCTCGAAGTCATGAGTGCGAGGCACGACGTTTCTCAGCCGAAGCCGAAGACCTCATTTCTCGTATTTGTCCCCGCGCCGCGTTACGAAGAAACCCATGCGCGAAGTTGAATTCGCGTTTCGCGTGACGTCACTCTCACTTAAAGCCGGTCAGAGATTATGCCGTGACACTCGCGTGCTGGCGCCAGCCGCGCTAGAGCAACCGCCCAAGGAGATGGCGACGGCTACTGGGACAGTGAAATGGCTCAATGCCACGAAAGGCTTCCGCTTCATTCAACCGACAGGCGGTGGAACCGACGTGTTCGTTCACATCAGCGCTGTCGAGCGCGCCGGGATGCGGGACCTCAACGAAGGCCAGAAGATCTCCTATGATGTTGTCGCAGACAGGCGCACGGGCAAGTCGTCGGCGGACAAACTTAAGCCGGCGTGACGGGGGCGAAAGCGCAGAAACGCCTAACGACGACGCCGTCATCGCCTAGTCAACCGCAGCTGCGACTTTAGTCGGGGAGATCATTTCCGACACTCAGGTTTCTTTCGACTTCCAAACGATGCTTTGAGCGCGAAGGACTTCGTTCCAGTCGCCGCCCTCGATGGGAGGCCGAAGCCGCGCGAACGGGATGCCGAATTTTCTCGCAAGTGATTGGTGCCGGTCGGCAAAGCGATCGCCCGGTCCATTAGCGTCGGTGGCGCTACAGAAAAGCGCGTCAGGAAGCCTTGCAATATCGACGAGCAGCGCCTCGAGCGCGGCGATCGTGCCCGGCCCCATGCCGCCGCCGGTCGCTGCGTAGAGCGTGTCTCCACGAAGATTCTCAATCGCCGCGAGACTCAGGGCATCGATCGCCGCCTCGGTGAGAACCAGTCTTGGAAGAGGCGGACCCTTCAACGGCAATCGGAAGAGCGACTTTACGCCCCCTGTCAGCGAACCTTTATACGTCGGACCACGGACATCCACGTGCGCCACAGCGCCGGCGTGATCGAAATGGGCAAACCAGGCGCTGCCGACGGGACCCTCCCGCAGAATGCCGGCCACGGACGCCGCCTCGATGATCGCGGCCGATAGCCCGCGCTGTCGTCTGAGATAGCGCCAGGCCGGAGAGTTCGACCAAACCGTCTTTCGCTCGGCCCAGCGGGCAGCGACGGTTCTGTCTGGCTTATCACGGTCCCCTGCCCTATCGGCCAACGGAAAACGTGGCGACAATCCGGCGAGCGCTCGCAGGCGCTTGCGGACATGTCCGAAGCTAAGTCCTGGCTCGAGCCTTTGCATGAGGCGAAAAACGTCGCCCTTAGCGTCGCTCGTTGGATCCCACCAACCGCGCCCAGCATGGCTGACGATGAGGATCTCGCCCTTGCCCCGTCGGTACTTTAGGCTGAGCTTTGTGCTTTCCTTCCGGTCGAGCTTCCAGCACGGCGGTGTTTGCTCCAACACCACAGCGCAATGCACCTTGTCGCGCAATTCCCCGATTTCGGGGTCGTGTCGGGTCATATCCACTCCTCGCGTTTGAGCGCAGGAGCTGGGCTGTCTGGCCATGGGCTTGTCTTCGCCCCTGCCCTGCCCCCGAACCGCGAGACGGTCGGGCTGCAAGGGCGCGCGGAACGCGCGGGAGCCTGCGACGAACCCTTGTAGCCCGACCGGCGCTAGCGGTAGCCATCTCCGCTCCTTCGCTTCTCACGCGAAGGTGGGCAAAGGCGGCGCGAACAGAAAATGCGTCCCAGAAGCAGAGACGCTCCGCGGGTCAGACCCCCCGACATGTGCGGGAGATTTCCTCTCACTAAGGACCGGGCGCGTTTCCCCGTTATCGCGGGCGGTCCGGATCTGACTGGAACCCACCCTGGGCACCGGGGGTTAATCGGAAAGTAGAGACGGCGCCGCGAAGAGCAGTAAGGCAACCATGCCCTCAGGCGGATCGCCGCTCGCGGTTCCTGGCGTTAATTTGGGCCATGAGAACGGGTCCGAGCGAGAACTCTCCCTCCCCAGCCTTCCGCGTCAATTCGCGCAAATAGCCACCTGCTGATTGAATCGTAGAGCTTCGCTGCAGCAGGCAAGCCACCACTACCGCCGCCTCCGCCTCGCCCATCACCGTTCGCGCCTCCTCCCAGGCGCTCGGACTAATTCCCAGCATGGGCCGAACGACTGCAGCGGTCGCGAGAAAGTCGCGCCAATTCGCAATCCCGCCTTTGGCATAGTCCACGATATCGGGGCAGGCGCTCAGCACCATTCCAAGCGGATAGGTCCTCTCCGTTGCCGCGGGTATTCGGGAATTTGGCTCGGCCCTCTCCGCCCTGCCTTTTCGGAGGCTAGGTTCAACTTCAATTAGGGGTTCTGGATTTGAACTCTGTATGTGGCGCTCAGTCTGAGACTCATTGCCGCTTGGATTCTCTGTTTTGATATGCGTTTCCAATAGCTTGAGGACGTCGTCGGCGAACGCGGACAGGAAGTCGGCCATCGGCTCCAACTGTTCTCGCGTCGCGGTCCGCGGAATCTCCTCCACAAGCGCCCGAAAGGTGGCGTGGATCTCCTGCCAACTGGCTGGCCCCTGCCCTGCCCCGCCCATCACTACACCCTCCTCGATGCCGGTGGCGATCATCTTGGCGATGTCGCGTCGGCAGAGGGTGATGCGCTCTCGGGCGAGCTTCAGGGCGCGGGCCTCCGCCTCAACTTCCTTCGCCAGGTTCTCGATCTCGTCCGAGCGAACGACGAGCGGCGAAAGATCGAAACCGAAGGCCAGCTCGATCGCACCGGCACGGTTCTTACGGGCGTAGCGCTTGCCGTTCGGACTATCGCGGCGGGCGATCAGTCCGGCGTCGACCAGCACCGCGAGGTGACGGCGCAGCGTCGATGCCGGCATACCGTGTGCGCGCAAGGACAGCTGCTCATTCGACGGAAAAACGACGAGTTCGTCTTCCCCAGTCAAAGTGGTTTCCGGATGAAAAGTCAGAAGCGCGTTCAGGACGGAGAGCGCCCGCTCGGAGACACCTAGTTGCGGGCGAGCCGTGCAGATCGCGCGAAAGATCTTCCATTTGTGGACGGCCTTCTCTGGCAGCCGCGCAGACGCGGCCATTCGTGTTGCCACATGGGCAAGCGTCAGCGGTCGGCGCCCAAAGGGCGTCGTTGGGGTGTGCGACTGCATGTCTTTGCCTCGTCAAGGCAAAGAAAAACTGCCCGCCAAAACGGCGCCAAAACGCTTGACAGTGATTCGCGGAAGTGTGATTCTTCGAGCGCCAACACGAAGAAGGGGCTTCCGGAGCGGTGACGTGACGGGGGCCTTTTTCTTTTGCCTACGGTTCTCCTGTATCGCCAGGTTGTCTCGGTCCAGCCGGCTCATTCCGGCTGGACAAGCTCGTTAAGCGGACGGGTTTCGTGTTTTGTATTCGTCATAGAGGCTCTGCAGCCGTTCTTTGACGAATTCGCCAAACTGCGGCGCGATCCGATCATCGAAAGTCAGCGTGAGCCTTTTTCCGGTGCGCGCCACCTTTGCAGCATGCGTTCCATCGTTGGATGACCACGTTTGCGCGCGCGCTCGCACAGCTTTTGTGCGCAGCATGGCGGCGATCGCCTCGAAGCGTTTATCGCTATCCAGCGCGGCAAATGTTGGGACCTTGACGAACGCGCTAGCGCGCTCCCGATTGCCGTCCTGATCGAGCAAGTCGGTCAGTTCCTGCCATCGCACGCGGCCAAAGGAAGGCGCAGGCCCGATGGCATCGATCACGGCCGCCGGGATGCGGGTGGCGATCGCGATAAGGCGCGAGAGCGCGCCCTTATCGATGTTGAGGGAAGCCATGATAATGTCCCGGGAGAAGTTTCGGTCTTCCAGCCGCGCCGCGAAGCGCGCCCGTTCGATGAATGTTAGGTCGGTACGGCCGCTGTTTTCCTGGCCTTGCGCAATGACGAGCTGCTCATCGGTAAGCGAGCGGACGACAGCGCGGACCTTGATGCCAAGTTCGCGTGCGGCGCGCAGGCGTCGATGACCGAAGGCGACCTCGTAACGGTCTGGTTCATTGGGCTTGGCGCGGACGAGGATCGGGACGTTTTGACCGTGTTCGCGGATGAGATTACGAAACGCGGCGTTTTGCCCCTCCGTCGATTCCATGCGATCGGCAACGAATGAGTTGTCGATCAGCGCCGGATCGAGATCAACGATCACTTGGCCCTTGATCAGCTTCTCCTCGATCTCATCGGCGCGTTTGACCCTCTCTGAGATGCTGCCCAGAGACTGAGATATCGCGCCGAGGGCGCTGGATTGTTTGATCGTGCGCTCAAGGCCTAGAAGAGGACGCGAGCGTTGAGGCACGCTTTCGTGCGGCTCTGCCTGGGGCTGCTGGGGGTCAGTCGTGGGCCGGTCGAAGCTGATCTTTCGTGCCATTTTCAGGCCCTGCCCCAGACCTGTTTGATCAAACCTTCGATCTCGCCATTGACGAGGTCGAGGGCTTCGACGGCGCGGTCGTAGGTGGCACGCGTGAACTGCTGTCGTTCGACTTCGTAGAGCGTCTGCTTGGTGAGCCCGGCATCGGCGATGGCGGTGCTCTTCACCATGGGGTGGGTTAGCACGCGCGAGCCAAAGATCGAGCGCATCAGGCCCACCATGGTCGTTTGCGGAGCGTCGCTTGGTTCATAGCGCGTGACGAGATAGCGCATCCAATCGTATTGTGTCGCTCCGCCCGCATTGGCGACGACATCGAGTAGGCTTCCGGTCATGTTAAGAAACTGAGACATCGACATGACGTCGAGCATCTGCGGATGCACCGTGATCAGCACGGCCGTGGCCGCGCACAAAGCTGACAGGGTCAGAAAGCCGAGCTGCGGCGGACAGTCGATCACCACGACGTCATAGGCGTCGCCGACCTGGGCAAGAGCCTCACCGATGCGCGAAAAAAACAGTGTATCCGAGCCTTCGCGCGACATCAGCGCTTTCGGGGTCTCATGCTCGAATTCCATCAGTTCGAGTTGGCCGGGCACCAAATGGAGAGTTGGGATGTAGGTTCCCTGCACGATCTCGGGCATCCCGCGGCGTTCCGCGCCGTAGCGGATTGCCCCGTAAAGGGTTTCATTCTCGCCGACGTCGAGTTCGGGCTGATGGCCGAACAGCGTCGAAAGGCTGGCTTGCGGATCGAGGTCGATGGCGAGAACTCGATAGCCGCGGAACGCGAGATATTGGGCGAGGTGAGCGGCTGTAGTGGTTTTTCCGCTCCCCCCTTTGAAATTCATCACCGAGATGACCTGGAGGGACTCCGTTTCCCGACGATGCGGCGTGTATCGCCTCGCGCTTTTTCCAGAGCTGTCGAGTTCCGTACGGAGCGTGTCGATATCTTCAATCGAATAGGTACGGCGGTGATTGGGAGCCGGCGGCGGCCCCATCCCTCCTGAAACCAGTTGCCGGAGATAGCCTTCGGCGATACCAATGAACCGCGCCGCTTCTGCGGGTGAAAAACGCCGTATGGTCTTCTGTGCCGATGGCGGGAAATCGCGAAGTTGTTGTGCTTGCAAGCGAGTGGATAGCTCGGCCGCGTCAGCGTTTATGAGCGACCGCAGGTCGCGTACGCTTTCGTCGAGGGGTTTCGTCGAGGCAATCATTGCTTTCTCGCATATGCGCTATTTTGAGCATTTGAGGCAAAACAGCGCTGACGCGAGGTTAGGCGTGATTCGGGCGACCCTGCAAGGAGTTTTCCATTAACGAGGTGTTAACGACGGGGAATGCCGTTAACGGCTTACGCAGTTGTACGCTGACAACTTAGCGCGGTGCGCTGGCTGCGGACCGGAGTTGTACGCGGACAACTCAAGCCCGATCCAGCTCTGCCCTTCGCCCTGCCCTGCTTCCTGGCAACTTACCACGCCACGCCCTGACGCACGGCCACCGTCAAATACCCAGACCTTAGCGCCAGTGCTTAGAATTTTCTCAAACCCAGCGAGCGCATAGCTCCTCTTCACGATCAGGTTCGTCGGCTCGCCCGGACCGCAGGTTCCCTGGTGATACCCGCGCGCTCGACCGATCTGCGAAGGTCGCCGACGGGCCGCCAGCAACAGAACCCTCCCCCAGTTTTTCGGCGACTCTGGTCTTCGGCGAGCGTCTGGATGCGGCCATGGCAAGTTCGGCGACTTGGGCCCTGAGGCTCGGGCGCCGCGCGCGGCTTATCGCTTAGCTGATCCACCCGGAAGCACGCCCATCGCTGCGGCGGCGCTCCCCAAAGGCGAAGGCCAGGCCGGCCCGCAGGCTCGGCGACGAAAAAGACTCGCGAACACTCCCAGCGATGCAGCGTTGCCCCAGCCTGATAGCCCCGCTGCTCAGTCGATGGCGCGTGGAGTCCGTCGCTGCGCGGCAGCTCGGCCCGCCGGCGCGCTGTGACGACGGATGGTCGAGTCAATAGACAGTACGCCATAAATTTCGGCGCGAGACCCGCCGAGGCCGGCCAGTGCAGGGCGTGTTGTCGCCATCCCTTCCTGCGCGTGACGCTCCTGCGTTGCGATATAGTCGTCGATCAGAAGCTCCTCCATCCGGTCCCGCCGCTCGATGGGCAGCGTGCCCCCAGCGTGTCGCGCTGCGAAGCGAAGCGTGTCTTCGGATCGTGCGCGAGGACACGCGAGGTGACTTTACCCAGTGTCCCGACGGAGGACAGATCATCGCCTCGACGCCGCCTGGCGCCGCGGCCCCCTCGCTGGGGCAGCAGCCGCACAATTTCACCCCGCAGCGAAACGTGCCCGGATCACATGAACACCTGGCGCGAGCGGACGCTAAAGGGCAGGTCTACTCGCCTCTTGACCAGCGCGGAGGCGGCAAAGGGGCATCCTATCCTCAATTGAGCCCCGATCGCCGTCAAAGCTCAGACCCGCCTCTATCGCTGAGACGACGCCGCATTTTTGCTCACATCTACAGGCCGGCCGCTTTGGTCAGATTAACCTGGAACCGATCGCGCTTGCGCTGATACCGGCGAGTCATCTCGGCGCTGGCGTGGCCGAGATGTTTCTGTACGTGGGCCTCCTCGATCTGGGCGGAGGAGGCGAGGCCGGCGCGCAGAGAGTGGCCGCCGAACGCCAGGCGCCGCTCGCCCTCCGCAAGGTCGCCGCGCAGGCCGGCGGCAAGGGCGCATGTCTTCACGAGCCGGACGACGTGCTTGTCGGTCAGCCGGTCCCCCGAAACCCCGCCGTTCTTGCGGGCGATCGCCCGGAACAGGGGACCATGGCCAATGCGGCCGAGCCGCATCCAGGTTTCGAGGAGGGCGATCGGGCAGGTGTCGGCTCGCGAGCCGCGGCCGATTTCGACGTCCCGCCAGCCGGTTTTGCCGCGGATGGTCAGGAGGGCGCCCTCGGGGAAGATTTCGATCCAGCCGGAGCCGTCTTCGGTCTGGCGCGGCCCGCAATCGAGGCCGACGATTTCGGAGCGGCGGAGGCCGCCAGCGAAGCCGATCGCCAGAATGGCCCGGTCGCGCAGGCCCCTTAAGTCCATATCCAGCGTCGCCAGCATCGCCAGGAGCTCGTCGGCGAAGATGGCAGCTTTCTGCAGAGGAGGGCGGCCGTGCCGCCGGCGGATGCCGGCGAGCACGGTGGCAATATGCCGGTCGCGGATCTCGAGCGGCTGGCCGAGCTGTCGGTAGCGCCACGCGATGCCGGACAGGCGTCGCTCGAGGGTGGAGACCGAAAGTTCCGCCCCACGGCGTTCGACTTGCGAGGCGAGGTAGAGGCCGACGGCTTCCGGGTCAGGCGGCGTCTCCGCGAGACCCTGGCGGCGCAACCACGAGGCGAACTGCCGCCAGTCCGCCGCGTAGGCGCGCTGGGTGTTATCGGCCTGAGCGGAGCGGGCGTAGTCCTTGGCGGTCTCCGCGAGCGCCGCAAGGCGGCCGCTGAGGCGGCCGGCGGACGGGGGCAGGGCAGGGGGGTTCGCGCCGGGAGCCTGAGTTTCAAGCGCCGCGCCTTCGGGCTTTCGGCCGTCCCGGGCGCCTTCGTGAAGGTTGGCCTCCGAGGATGGCGCGCCGCCGGCCGCCGCGGGGGCGGAACCGCCTGCGGCGCCAACCCAGGCGCGCCGGGCGGAAGCGTTGAGCGCGGCGACCTGGTCCAACTGGGCTTCCGGAGCCCTGGCGTGATGTGCCCCCTCGGCCCGCGCCGCATGGCTGAACGAGGCGATGCGGCCCCGCTTCGCCGAGATCCCCGCCGCGGCCGGGCCGTCGAACTCGGGCGGCGCTGAGGAGAGGGCCCCCGCTGGGTCTGATCCCGATCCGTTCCGATCAGACGCCTCGGCGCGGTTCCCGGGGTCAGCGGAACGACGCCGCTTCCCGCCCGACAGTCCGAAGGCTCGGGGTGTGGCCGATTGAAGTCCTCCTCCAGGCCGGGCGTCGGGGGCAGGGGGGTCGCCGCTCAAGCGCCGCATGGTGTTTTCCGACGCCTCGGCGGCGTCGAAGGCGGCCTCCGAAGCGGGCTTATGGGGGGCCAGGAGGGGCTCAGGGCCTGGTTTTGCGGCGTTTGGCATGGGCTTTGGGCGGGCCTTCGAATCGTGTCCGATAATGCAAACTTATCGGACATCCACGCACCAAGACAAGCGGGGCGGATTTCGGGCCACATAACGTGACAAAGCGCCGCAAACGATTCACCATGCCCCGGTGATTCGCACCGATCTCGACCTGCTCGACGACCCCACTTCTGACGGCACGGAGCGCTTTCCCACGCCGCCCGCGAAGCGCGC
>Ga0209530_1001559_pt1 | contig 9922 bp, 7 predicted proteins | sample BlaSpr_A8_Ref_O1_FD_187987 | JGI IMG/M metagenome (GOLD analysis project Ga0209530, IMG submission 187987) | Forest soil microbial communities from Thunder Bay, Ontario, Canada - Black Spruce, Ontario site 2_A8_Ref_O1 (SPAdes) (version 2) | ecosystem: Environmental > Terrestrial > Soil > Boreal...
CCCGGCTTCTGCCCCGCCTTCACGCGGCGAAAGAAAGCCTTGAAGGCGCGATCGACCCGGCGCAGCGGGTCGCGTTGAATGTCGCAGGCAACAACGGTGAACCGCTCATCCCGTCGCAGTTCCGTAAGTTCACCCTGTTGCATCCGGTATGTAATCGCCTTGCGCTCTGGCTTCCACGCGTCCCGACGCTCTTGCAGGGCTGCGTTGTACGTCTCCGCGTTGTCTCGCAATACGAACTCCAGGGCACTCCTCTGCGTTGCGTTCGGATAGAGCCGGAATTGGAAGGTTCTTAGCATGTTCTCAGGTAGTTAAGTACATAGTTCCCATAAGTTTCTTCTGCTGGCGATCCGCGTGTACCCCTTTGTGTCAAGTTGCTCGTTAGAACAACAGTCTCAGCGAAAACTGCAGCGATCGTGGACCACCCTGTTGGTAGAGCGGACTTAAGATCCCCAAGGTACTAGCCAGCGTGCCTGTGGCTTGGCCAAACGTACACGCGGGTCCGACAGAGCAGTAGATCGCGTTGATAGTGCCAAAATTTGGATGGTTGAAGAGGTTGAAAGCCTCGGCGCGGAACTGCAGCTTCAGTCTCTCGTATAGCGGAAAATCTCGTCGCAGCGCCGAGTCCATCTGCCACGCCCCAAAACCCCTGGTGAAGTTGCGCGGAGCGTCCCCAAGACCGGAAGGCAAGCTAAAGGCATTTGGGTTGATCGCCCGGCCTCCTGGACATCCGAGTCCATTGTCGTACACGGCGGCACACTGGCTTCCACGGATGTAGACGGGCTCGCCAGTCACCAGATTTAACCCGGCGTAGTAAGTCTGTCCGGTCGCCGGATCGACGGTCGGATTTCCCTGCAATGTCACTGGGAAAGCGGTTCGCGCGGTAACCCGGCCATCCAGGCCCCACCTCTGAAGTACGGCCCGCAGAAAGCCGTTCGCACTCACCTTGGGCAGGTCATAGGAAAAAGCTGCAGAAAAATTGTTCCTGATATCGAAATCGCAGTCTCCTCGTTGGTACGGCAAGAGATAATCCTGAGAGCCGTAGTCAATGCAGTGAGACCATGTGTAGGATGCCAGCGCCGTCAACCCTTGGCTCAACCTCCGCTGGAATTGAATCTGGAGGGCATCGTAATCCGAGGTCAAGCCGTTCTTGTTGAAAAAGAGGGCCGGTGCGTTCGCGTTCGTACTCTCCGCCTGTTCCAACAATCTCGCGGCATGGGATCCAACATAAGAGACAGTCAATACCTGCGATGTCCCAAACGCCTGCGCGATGCTGGCATTCCATTGGACGGTGTAGGGCAACTGCAGATCTGACGGAAAGACGTATATCGATGTCGTATAAGGTGGCACGGGTGGATTCACAATGGGAGGGGTCGCTGCTGCCGCCGGCACTGGAAAGGGGCCAGAGATGAAGCTTTCTGCAGTAAAACCTGGACCTTCGAAACCGGTTGAGCCCAGCTGTTGACCTGTGTCGTAGAAGACGCCCGCTCCGGCCCGTATCACAGTTTCATACTTCGCATTGTGCGGAAGAACATAAGCTACTCCGAGGCGCGGTGCGAAATTGAACCAAGTCGTCTTCCAAAGCGGCGTGCCTTCCGGCGCAAGCGTCGCCGTTGCGGGATTCGATCCCTCGATGGCGTATGGCTGGAGCCCCTGGGTCACGCCGGGCGCCGGGTTTACCTCCCACCGCAACCCCAAAGAGACGTTCAGTCGTGGCGTCACCTTCCATTGGTCCTGTGCGAATGCGGAAACATTCGTATAAAGCGGAAATGCAGAAGCATAACTTTGTGCGACTGTGAAGGAACTGTTCGATTGGACAGAAGACATGCCAAAATAGAGATAATCCACGCTGGGATCAAAATTGATGGCTGTGGGCGTAAGCCTTCGATAATCCACCCCGAACTTGAACTGGTGATGCCCCACAACGAGCCCCACAGTGTCCACGAGATTCCATTGCCGCTGGAGTCCGGACAACTGTGTCTGCTCGATTCCGGCATCATTGGCCCCTAAGAGAAGAATGGCGATCTGTGCGCTAGAGTCGAGTCCGGAGAGTTGCGCCAAATCGACCGGCGAATTGCCTCCGAAACTGTTAATCGCTTGGGACTCTGCTACATGATTTGAACTGTAGTTGAAGCGAAACTCGTTGCTGAGGTCACTCGTGAACAGGCTGTTGGCTCCGGCGGTGAAGGTCCGTGAGGCGAACCGTGATGAGTTATACTCTGCTGGATTTGCAAAGGTCCCACTCTCTCGAATCGCGTGGGTTGAGGGCGTGTCGCTGAACCGGAAGAACAGCCTCAACTTGGTATTGACGGAATGGTCGAGCCGTACGCTCGTGGAATTAAGCAAACTCGGAGTGGACCAGCTCGACTCGAACTGCGCAATGCCGTCCGCTATGTTGTCCGCGCCATTGGCGACGGGAAAAGCATTCAGCACCTGTTGAAGCGGTGCCGGCGTGCTCGCTCGGAGGGTAGCGTCTGGAACCAAGGTGACGTTCGCTGCTTGCGGCTGATCGAGGCGCAGGCCCTCGTAGGAAACGAAGAAGAACGTCCTGTCCTTCCCTTGATAAAGAGCGGGAATTTCAACGGGCCCGCCAAACGTTCCGCCAAAGTCATTCTGCCGTAACGACGGTTCTTGCACACCCAAATAATCATTAAACCAGTCGTTGGCGTCGAAAATACCATTGCGCACGTAGTCGTAGGCAGTACCGTGCCACAGGTTGGTGCCCGACTTCGTCTCAAACGCAAACTGACCGCCGGGATTCCGTCCATATTCGGCCGAGTACGTAGAACTCTGAATGCGAAACTCCTGAAGGTCATCCACAGATACCAAAGCCTGGGTAGTTCCTAATGCGGTTGCTGCGGCAACCGAACCACTGGCGCCGGCAGTACCAACCATCGAAATACCAGGGGCTGCGCCTGTGTTCGCACTGACGCCGTCCACGGTGTAATAGTTTGATTCCGGGCGTTGGCCATTGACGCTGAATTCACCGGTCGCGCCGAGTTGCGAAAGAGCTCCGAGCTGAGGGGTCTGAGTTACTACGCCAGGCGTAAGAAGAATCAAATCCTGGAAGCTGCGACCATTCAGCGGCATATTTTTGACGTACGTTTGATCGACCACCGTGCTGACCGATGCATCCGATGTATTGACCATCGCTGCGCCGCCTTCGACTGTAACGGTTTCGAAAACAGCCCCCACCGGCAGAGTAAAGTTGATAGACAGTGCGTCTTGGATGTTAAGAACAATGTCGGGTTTGATGAGGGTCTTGAATCCCACCTTCGCAACCTGGAGCCGATATGGCCCGGGCGGTAGATTCGGTACGACATAAATTCCGTCCTCATTCGTTTTACTGGGGTACTTGACCCCTGTTACATCGTTGATTGCCAGAATGTCAGCTCCGGCGATTACTCCATTGGCAGGATCAACCACACGGCCATTGATGGTTCCATTGGGCGACTGCGCCGCTAGGGGGAAGGCTAGCGACATAGCGCAACCGATAACAAGGGCGATGCGGGGGAAGCGCACGCACACGGTGATTCTCCTGTGGCCGACGGATTTGGAAATCCTGCTCGGGTCTACGGAGAGGGGTCTCACGTGGTACCACTCCTTCTTCAATTAAGTTGGAAGCGTGCTGGAGCCGGGAAAGATGCAACCGCGATTCAACAATTAAGGATGATTTGGGTCCATGCGAAGGTAAGTAAAAAGCAGGGGCTCGCCGCTTGGCTTGCGACTGCCACCATGCGGCTCGATCGTGACGAAAACAGCATCAATTTGTGCGAGCAGCTTCGGGTCATCAAGATTTAAGACCCATCGTTTTTTTGAGGCATTGTCCTCGTAGAAGATACCGAGCGGAAACGCCTGCTCGCGGTCCGGACCGCGCCGACCCCACGCTTGGAACGTGCTGACGTTTTTCACGCTGGGTTGTTGATCTAAATCGTAGGCGTAGAAAATTAGCGACTTGCCCTTCGTGTAAAACACGCGCCCGTAAGGTTTCTGCGTTGCTCCGGTGCGAGCCACGTCGTATACTTCCGCGACATATAGATCGCGCGCCCCCATGAGTTCCCGGATGTCCCGGTCGTGCGCTAGCAACTCCTGTTGCTCATCCACGGTAGCGTCACGCTGATGCAGCAGGCTCGTTAGTTCATTGACTTTCGCGTCTAATGTCGCTGCGCGCTTAGCCTCTTGGGAAGACTGTTCTGCAATTGAATCGAGCTTCGTCTGTAATGCCTGCGCGGTCAACTGTGCCGCATTCAACTTCTGCTCCGCCTCAGTCTGCTTCTGGATCAATGCCTGCCGTCCGGCATCCGCGCTTCTAAAAGCTTCCTCCGACTGATCCTGCGTTGCTTTTAGCTGATCTAGTTTTGCCGACTGCTGTTCCAACTGCCGACGCAGATCGGCGATCAACCTGTCACGTTGCTCGATTTGGGAGCGTGCAACTTCGCGTTCGTGGCCCGCGTCACTTAATTTCTCTTCCAACGAAATCTGGCTTTGCGTGTCCGGACGAGGCGCAGTAACGTGTACGGCGTTTGTGCCGCGGCGAATGCCAACCTGATAAGCGCACAAACCAAGAGCAATGAATAGCAGTATTCCAGCGGCGTAGAGAGCCCACACACTACGCCATGCGGCAGCACTGGCCGGGGAGAGTACCCGACGAGAGCTACCTTGACGGCGGATTTGGATCGGCACATTCCGCTCGATTCCGAAATCCCCCTCTTCCCTTGCTATCCGCTCGAAGAGCGCCGCCTCTGCCTGCCGCTCCGACCAGCGCGGCCCTACTTCTAGATTCTCCGGTGTCTCTTCTTCTGCTGCTATCGCGGGGATGGCGTGGCGAATGATCGCCTTGTATTGTTCGAGGGCCTCACGGCAGGAGGAGCAAACGGCGAGATGCTCCTGTAGTCTCCTCTGGTCTTCCTCGCTCAGTTGGCCGGAGGTGGAAATGGCACAGAGTTCCAGAAACTCGTCATGGGGTTCGATTCGAGACAACGCCCCTGCTCCTCGGATGAATGACGCCTCCTATATTACTGCTCAATCGCCCTTCCGGTTACAGCTAAAAATTTGCTTCCGCAGTTTTTCCAATCCCCGGAAATAGTGGTGCTTTACGTTCCCTCGGGTCTGGTCCAACTTCACGGCGATCTCTTCAAAGCTGTAGCCCTCGAACAAATGAAGCCCCAGGGTTTGGCGCTGGATCTCAGAGAGGGCTCCAAGCACCTTGCGTAAGCCGATCCTTCCGAGCACTTCCTCAATCGAGTTTTCGTATCGGCCTGCCATCGTCCCCGGACTGCTCAGTTCATTTCCAACATCTTCCAGATCGACCTGGGTATAGAAATGTCGCGAGGTTAGATAGCGGCGGCGGTCAATGGCACGCTGGTAGGCCATCGCCACGATCCAGGAACGAGCTGAACTCCTGGAACTGTCAAACACTGCGCTCTTCTGGTGAATGAACAGAAATACGTCCTGGAGCAAGTCGTCGGCTTCTGAATCGTCCCGGAGAACCTTGTACCCGACCGCACGCACCAGGCGCGCATAGCGGTGAAAGAGGCAGGCCAAGCCTTCCTTATCTCCATCGCCTATGCGAGCCATCAGGACTTCGTCAGAGATTTCGACGCTGTCGGCTGAACGGCCATCGGAAGCACTGGACACCCCGGTTGTCCCCGTCGAACCGGAGAGCACTGCGAATCGAGCTGTAATCGACGTGGTCAAGTTCGTGGGGTCTTGATGAGGTTGAGCAAATTGCGCCCAGAATAGAACTCGTTAGAGTTCATATTGTCAAATATATAACTCTATAATGCGTAGTATGCAAGAAAAATACATTCCATCGCTTGTGGTTTTAGCCATTATTACCGCCTATCGTTTGGGCAAGTGGCAGACTTGGACCATCGCGAAGCGTTTGCGAACCGTCTGCGGAGTCTCAGGAGTGCGGCTGGCCTCAGCCTTGAAGAAGCCAGTGGACGGGGCGGCCTATCCCCCAATTTTTGGGGAAGCATAGAACGCAGCGAAAAAGAGCCCTGCCTGGAAACGATCTGCAGTCTTGCAAAGGGCCTCGGAATCACGCCCGATGTTCTAATGGCGTTTAAAGACAAGGACAGACAGAATCAAGATCGTCAAGAACTGGACAGCTTGCTCGATCTTTTTACTCCTTCGCAGTTGCAATTTGCGATTCAAGTATCGAAGCTGATCTACGCCTACAAGCCCGGTACGTCGCTTGCCGCTTCATCGTCGTCATCTCCAGAGCTCTAATCAGGACCGTCGTTGCGCAGCTCTCCAAGCAACGCTTTCGACGGCAGAATCGACCTCATCCACCCGCGATAAATAGCTATTTGTCCAATAGATGCACGCTATAGGCAGTTTTAGGAGGGCAGGATCCCCGCTATGGTTGTGACGAGGCTACACTGTGAATCATCGGACACTATTCGCACACCGGGTCAGAAAACTCCGAAAGGCGGCAAAACTCAGCCTCGAAAATGCCGCAGAGCGGGGGAATATTACCGGAAATTTCTGGGGAGATGTGGAACGTGGCAACAAAGTGCCGAGCCTGGACACGATAGTCGCGATGGCCAGAGGTCTTGCCCTGCCTCCGAGCGTTCTCTTGCTGTTGGAGAGGGAAGAAGACCCACGAGATATCCGCAGACGCATTGATTCTCTTCTCACCAAGTGCAGCTTGCAGCAACTTGAAATGGTTCATCGCATTATCAAAGTGCTCCTCGAACCCTGACACTGCGGCCACTGAAATATATGTCTCGGATGGCCCTTGTCTTGACCGAACCAATTAACTTCTAGTGATCGGCGATCCGCGAACTGACTGCAGCGCCACCATGCGCATCCGTCTCAACTTCCGGTGAGTCCGCTAAACGCCAGATTGCCGGCGCTCCAGTGAAACCAAGTTGCTGTTGTCCGGGGGTAAGCGTATTGTGAGGTGCCTGTAGAACCAGCCTTGGGGATCCCACTTACTTAATGCAGCGGCGGTAAGCTTTTGCGCCCGCATAGGGATGGAGGAGTGAACTATGGAAACACGCTCTTTCCCATTAATCACGGCTGACGCGTTCCCCACTATCCTCACCGTTGAGTCGAAGCTGCTCTTGGCCGCGTCACTCGGAACCGTTTTCGAGTGGTACGACTTTTTCCTGTATGGTTCTCTGGCGGCGACGATCTCGAAGCAGTTTTTTTCCGGCATGGACGAGACCACTGGGTTCATGTTCGCCCTTATGGCGTTTGCGGTGGGGTTTGTCGTCCGCCCTGTTGGCGCAGCGTTTTTCGGCCGCCTCGGAGATTTGGTCGGGCGCAAGTACACCTTTCTGATGACCATGTTCCTGATGGGACTGGCCACTCTCACAGTCGGATTGCTGCCGGGGTATTCGCGCATCGGGATCGCCGCGCCGATCCTGCTGATCAGCCTGCGCTTGTTGCAGGGACTCGCCCTCGGCGGCGAGTACGGCGGCGCCGCCGTGTACGTAGCGGAACATTCTCCAGACCACCGACGGGGCTTTTACACAAGTTTGATTCAAGCCACAGCGTCGCTTGGACTATTGCTCTCTCTTGCGGTCATCTTGTGCTGTCGCCTCGCGACCAAATCGGCTTTTGACGTTTGGGGCTGGCGAATTCCGTTTTGGTTTTCCTCGGTCCTGCTGCTTGTGTCGCTTTGGATTCGTCTTTCCATGAAGGAATCCCGGGCTTTTCTGCAGGCAAAAGCGCAAGGCAAACTCTCTCGCGCTCCGCTGCAAGAAGTTTTCGGGAAGAAGGAGAATCTTCGCAAGGTGCTCGTGGCTTTCGCCGGCATGGTCAGCGGAATGACTGCCGTGTTTTACACTGCGCAATTCTACGCTCTCTATTTCCTCATTCAGTCTTTGCGCGTGGCTCCGACGACCGCCAATCTCTTCCTGGGCGCAGCTTTAGTTCTGGGCATTCCCTCTTATGTTTTCTTCGGATGGCTCTCGGACCGGATCGGAAGAAAACCCGTCATGATGGCGGGGATGCTGGCCTCGGTTGTGCTTCTGTTCCCGTTATTCAAGGGCTTGACGCACTATGCAAATCCCCAACTAGAGGCGGCCGCGCGCGCCAACCCGGTGCTGGTCGCGGCGGACCCGGCCACATGCGGATTCCAATTCGATCCTGTCGGCCGGCGAAAGAACTCGACCGACTGCGACAAAGTCAAAGCCTTGCTTTCAAAAATGGGCGTTCCTTACACCAATTCGACCTTACCGGCTGGGTCCGCCATCGAGATCAAGGTCGGTTCCGGCACCATCACAGGATTTGATGCCAAGGTGATTCAGAGTGCTCTGACAGCAGCCACATATCCCTCTCTTGCCGATCCCACCCAGATGAACATCGCCATGGTCGTTGTGTTGCTAACGGTGCTTATTGTGCTGGCGGCGACGGGCTATGCTCCGCAGGCTGCTGCTCTAGTGGAAATGTTTCCCACGCGAATTCGCTACACCGCCCTGTCCGTCCCCTACCATGCGGCAGTGGGCTGGATTGGAGGACTGCTGCCAGCCGTGGCATTTAGTCTGGTGGTTGCGACGGGCAACATCTACTACGGTCTCTGGTATCCAGTAATCGTCGTTTCTCTCAGCTTTCTCATTGGAATGTGCTACCTGAAGGAAACCAGGGGCCGAGACCTGCACGCCGACTGAGACAAGAACGTCGGCATAAAGTCGAAGGAGCAAAGTTATCATGCCAGGCGATACCTATCCGAAGTTCCGCGCCGCAGCGGTGCAAGCAGCTCCTGTTTTTCTCGACCGTGACGCCACCATCGACAAGTTGGAAATGCTGGTTCAAAAGGCGGTGGATGCCGGTGCCGACCTGATCGTGTTTGGCGAGTCTTTCATTCCCGCGTTCCCGGTGTGGAACCTGATCTATGCTCCGATCGATCAGCACGGATTCTTCCGCCGGCTGTTTGACAACGCCGTTCAGGTTCCGGGGCCCCACACGAGGAAACTCAGCGAGATCGCCAGGCGCCACCACGTACTGCTGTCGGTTGGCATCACCGAAAAAGATTCGGTCAGCATGGGAACGCTTTTCAACACCAACCTTCTGTTCGATCGCGACGGTACCCTGCTCAACCGCCATCGCAAACTCGTCCCGACGTGGGCCGAAAAGCTCACCTGGGCCAATGGGGATGCGGCGTACCTGCGTCCAGAGGGGACCGACATCGGCCGCGTGGGCACCCTGATCTGCGGAGAAAATACCAATACCCTGGCGCGGTTCGCGCTGCTTGCGCAAGGCGAACAAGTACATGTTGCGACCTATCCACCGGCATGGCCCTTCCGCCGCTCGGCAGGTGATGGTCGCGACTACAATCTCGGCGAGGCGATCCGCCTTCGCTCGGCCGCTCATGCGTTCGAAGGGAAAGTATTCAATGTCGTCTCATCTTGCGCGCTGGACGCTGATGCCATCGCGCAACTCTCGCAGGCGGACTTCAAGATGAAGGAATTGCTGCAAGCGGCGCCGGCCCCGGTATCGATCATCGTCGGGCCGGACGGCGAACTGCTTGCCGGCCCGGTGACGGCGGGCGAAGGAATGGTTGTGGCCGAGATCGACATTGCTCGGAGTATCGAGCACAAGATGCTCCACGATATCGTCGGCCACTACAACCGGTTCGACATTTTTCATCTGGAAGTTGACCCCACCCCGAATCGCGCCGTGTGGATGAAAACGCCGACGCGGAGGGACGAGCAACCGCCGGACGAGTCACCGCACGTCTCAGAAGACAAGAGCGCGGATTCGGTGAAGGAGCGGACTGTGGCCTTAGGGGCCGCCAAAGTTTCATGAATGGCGAGGCAGGAGCGTTTCTGTGGGGCGGAGACACGGGGATTCTGGCGGATGGTCGGCAACTCTTCCCTGATATGGTGTGACCCTGTCAACATCTTCGAATCGTTGGGGTGGTTTTTGCATTTGTCTTTTCGAGGACAGGATCAGCAGCAGCCGAGGCAGG
>Ga0209530_1001560_pt1 | contig 9916 bp, 11 predicted proteins | sample BlaSpr_A8_Ref_O1_FD_187987 | JGI IMG/M metagenome (GOLD analysis project Ga0209530, IMG submission 187987) | Forest soil microbial communities from Thunder Bay, Ontario, Canada - Black Spruce, Ontario site 2_A8_Ref_O1 (SPAdes) (version 2) | ecosystem: Environmental > Terrestrial > Soil > Boreal...
CGGGGGGTGGCCACGCGGTAGAAAACGCTCCAGGCATGAGGAAGTACCGGGTCGCGTACGAGACGGAACCGCGCGACTAGGCGGTCGAGTCCGTCGGCGGAGGTTTGGTTTGCGTCGGGCCCCGCTAGACCCTGCCGAGGGTGGGGCAGTGAGTGGTGGGAGCGGCGGCGCGCGCTGGACTCGACGGTGCTCAACGAGGTGGCGGCGACCTCGATCACCCGCAGGAAGCTGATGTCGCGCATCCGGTGGAGCGTAGGTCGGTGCGGCGCTAACAGCACTTCATTCGTAGTTGACGACAGTGCGGAGTGCCGCGCGGGGCGCGGGGGCGAAGTTTTGGCCAAAACCCTGAAAATGCTGGCGCGGTACTTATGCTTCGAAGCAGGGGCCTCTTTCATATTGCGGATGGTCGATGGGGGCCGAGGGGAAGGGGAGACAGCGATGTCTTTTGTCGTGGCAGCTCCGGAGATGTTGGCGTCGGCGGCAGCGGATGTGGCGGGCATTGGTTCATCGCTGAGTGCGGCCAATGCAGCGGCGGCGGCCCCGACCACCGCAATGATGGCCGCCGCCGGCGATGAGGTGTCGGCGGCGATCACGTCGGTGTTTTCGAGCCACGCCCAGCAGTTTCAGGCGCTGAGTGCGCAGGCGGCGGCGTTTCATGACCAGTTTGTGCAGATCCTCAATTCGGGTGCGTGGTCGTATGCCAGCACGGAGGCCGCCAACGCATCGCCGATGCTGCAACAGGTTCTCAAAGGCGCCCAGGTCGCACAGTTGGCATCGTTGGGGCAAACGCTGGAAAATCCGCCTGGACTGCCAGGCCAATTCGACAGAGCTATTGCGAACGGTTTCGCCTTCGTTGAGCAGGAAATTCAGCAGACCTCGACGACACTGACCACGGGAATCACCCGGGTGGCCAACACGGTCTTCACCGGGATCTTCGGGTCGCCGGCTGATCCGCCGTTCTCGGCAACGCAGTCAGGGACCTTCACCGGCACACCGTCGCTGGCAACCAGATTTGAAATCGCTGGGCTGTGGGGGGTTAAAGATGTCCTGGGCTTGTCCGGACTCGAAACGACGCAACTTGGAGCACCAAGTTCCCCGCTTTTATCGCTGTTTACCGGTGACAATCCGCTATTCGGGCTTTTTATCGGCAACTCCCCGCCACAGTTGTTGCCGTTGCTGTTGGGCGAGACGATCCAGCACACCACATATAACGGGATGAGCGTCGTGCAGATCACGCCTGCGGATCCATCCGGCAATTACGTAGTTGCCATTCACGGTGGCGCGTTCATCTTTCCGCCCTCGATCTTCCACTGGCTCGATTACACGGTGATGGCCTACCAGACTGGCGCGACCATTGAAGTGCCGATCTACCCGTTGCTGCAGCAAGGAGGTACCGCCGGCACGGTGGTACCCCAAATGGCTGGCTTCATTTCTACGGAAATCGCTGCACACGGCGCCCCTCACGTCAGCGTGATCGGTGACTCCTCGGGCGGCAACCTCGCACTAGCGGCCACCGAATACATGGTGGCCAACGGTGACCCCGTACCAGCGTCAATGGTTCTGCTGTCGCCATGGCTGAACCTGGCGATGACCAATCCGAATATCGCGTTCGTCCAGGATCCCCTGCTGCCTCTTGGGCCCGCGCAAGTACTCGGCAAGGAGTGGGCAGGCAATCTTCCTGTGAGCGACCCTATGGTGAGTCCGCTGAATGGGTCGCTCAGCGGACTCCCGCGGACAACTGTCTACTCAGGCAACATGGACATACTCTCACCCGACGTGCTTGTCCTCCAGCAAGAAGCCGCAACCGCAGGGGCCCCGATGAGCTTCGTACTGGCCAACGGCGAAATTCACGACTGGATTCTGCTAACCCCGGACGGCTTCCAATACTGGCCGCAGATCGACCAGGAACTCGGTATCTAACCAGCGCAACAACCGCAGGTGCGGCGCGAGGTGGTGGGTTAGATGGCGTGCGAGGTGTAGGGCCGCGCCGCCCGTGCCAGACGCTTGCGGCGGGTGGCGACACTGGTCGCGCGGGGGGCGAGCCCGGCGGAGGTGTTCGGGGCGGTGGCCGACGAAATGGCCCACTGTGTGCATGTGAGTCATGCGACGGTAACCCGCTACGACGCCGAGGGCCTCATCCCCGTCGCCCTCTATTACGGGGACCGCCTGCGGAAGCTTCCCGAGGGTACGATTGGCACTCGTCACGGGCGCTTCCTTTCGAGGGTGCGCATTGCTTGCGCTACTCGGGCCACGCTGAGTTCTTGATGACGTCGACGAAGTCGACGCGGTGAAAATTGGGTACGAAGTGCTCAAGGACGTCAGCGTTGACGGTCCCAAATGTGGTGTCCGGCCGCTCTTGGAACCCGTCGGTGAATGCCTGCAAGATCTCGTTCTTGAAATCCGGCCGCGGGTGGACCGCGGTGACCGCGTCGATCTCGTTCTGCGACAGGCTATCTAGTCGAATCCCGAGCACGTCGGTTTCCACGCCTGCCGTGGTTGCCGCGATTACAGGCGCCATCTTGTAGGGGACTTCGGGTGTTGTATGCAGGGCGATCGCTGTCCAGACCACGTCAGCCTCCGCATCGGAGAAACCGTTTGTCGTCAAGAACGACTTGGCGGTGTCGGCGCTGTCGAGTTCGAATCGCTGTGTGGTTCCGCGATACGGTGGTACTAGTCCGCTGTCGTGAAATAGCGCTGCAATGTAGAGCAATTCGGCGTCGGGCTCGATGCCGAGTTTGCGTGATTGCAAGCTGCCGAATAGAAACACTCGGCGGGAGTGATGGTAAATCAACGGGGTTGTCGTCTCGCGAATCAACTCGGCGGCATCGTTGGCGATGCGGCTGTCGGGAATTTGGATTCCCGCGATGGTCTCGATCATCGTGGCTTCCTCTCTCTGGATGGTGAGTAGACGGTCTGAAGGCATTCATCTGTTGCAGTTGTCGGTCCGCTTCACGGTGCCCGCACCGCAGACAGCTCGGCGGTGTCGAGCGGTCTGCGGTCGATCTGGATTAGCTTGAACGCACGCCCTTCTCGATGCGGTTGCCCAGATCCGTGTCGACGTTGCGCCAGTAATCAAAGGCGCGTTCCAGGACCGGTTCGCTCACTCCATCGAGCAGGTGACCGACGATGTTGTCCACCAGACGATCCCGCTCCGCCACACCACTAGTCGGTCGAGGAGCATGCCCATATCAGTTTCCTTTCATCGGACTGTTTGCGCGCATTGCTTTTCCAGGCGATGCCGTCGGGCCGCTTGTCTTGCGCGACCGCCCATTCCGCGACGCAGCACCGGTGTACTCACGAGACGTCGCAGCGCCTCCGCCATCCCGGACACGTCCCCCGGCCGGTAGACCAGTCCAACGATCGCGGGAACAACCAGCTGCACGGTTTCCGGGTCAGCCGGGGCAACCACGGGTCGTCCCGCGGCCAACACGTCCAGCAGCATGGCGGTCCCCGATGAACTACCGAGCACGACGAGATCTGCGGCAGCGACCACGTCCGACCATCGGCAGTCGCAGGAATCGCTGACCGCGTGCACGCTGCTCCCGACCCCCTGCGCAGAGGTCCGGCTCATTACAGCGGCGCGCTGCTCGCCGGCGCCAAACAGGACGAGCTGCACCTTGCACTGTCGTCGCACCGCGATGAATGCGGCGGCCAGCTGTAGGGCGTGCGCGCGATCGTCGAACGGACCTATCGCGACGATGGTCGGGAGACCGGTGAGGCTGACCAGCGGCCAGGCGTCGACCGGGTGTAGCCGCGTGCGCGGTCGCTGCTTGATCGACGGCGCGGCGGCCCTGACCATTCCTCGATGGCTGCGGCCGGCGATGAGAGCGGTGAGGTCATCATCCCCTGGAATATCAGGATGCATCGCCTCGGGATTGAGGTACTGGGTCACCGGCCTGCCCCTTCGTGGTTGCTCGATGGCTTAAAGAATTACGGTCCGGGTTGGCGATGTCGTCAGCGCTGGCGGCCATTTTGGGGCCCCGGTAACGCCACACCGGACATACCTGCTAGCTGCAATCGATCCGGTCCTCTGAGTGGCGGGCCCTTGTCCCAGTCCCCCTGCGAAGGCGAGTTGCCGGCGTCGGCTCAACGCGGGCAGCTGTCACCGCCGGTGGCAGAGGTCCTCGAATTCCGTTGTCGCACAGTATGAGGCGACGGCGGATCGCCTTAGGCGAGGCCCGCTGGCCCGCCGACGAGATCGCGGATCGCGCCGGGCGTCAGAGCGAACTTGGCGAGGAACCCGATGGCGGGGCTGGCCGCGATCATGTCGGCGAAGTCCTGCTCGGCATGGGTGGAGATCAGTATCACTGGTGATGATGCCGGCAACCCGGACCGGTGGAGTTGCTCAGCGAGTTCGAATCCGTTCTCCGTACCCAGGTTAACGTCGACCAGCGTTACGTCCGGTCGCTGCTCTTCGAAGCATCGAAGAGCCTCGGCGCTGGTCGATGCCACGCCGACGACCGTGATGCCGCCGTGCTCGAGCAGATGACGCGCGGCCTCGACGAAATCCGCGCTGTCATCAACGATTAGGCAGCGCATTAGTACCTCTCAAAGCCATGAGGTCAGCTTCGCAGTGTGCGGCACTGGTAGGCATTCCCGCTAGCCATAAGTCTGCCGCAAACGAGGCGTGCGCTGCCGTGCTGCGGCGCTGAGAATCCCGGCTACCAGGGGATTTGCAGATGGCCAGTAGACATAGATTCCAGCTAGCGGGGAGTACCAGCGCTGCAGGCGGACTGTTGACGTGAATCGATATGGGAGCTTGGTCTCAACCGGTCAGCGCATCATGAGCCAGGCGAGTGGTTGGCTCGGTCGCATCTGACAGCAAAGTCGGTGGTCCCACTGAGAGTCCGCGGGCGGAGGCTTTGGCACAAGCAATGGTCCGCAGGCGCGCGGCTTGTTGGGATCTCTTTTCTTAGCGCCGGCAAGGATTAAGACGGATCACCCGGTATTCGCACCCAGCCTTCCATCAAGACACGCGCACTGCGACTGATGATCGCCTTGGTCACGGTCCACTTGCCACCCGTGTGGCAGGCTTCGGCGCCAACCCGAAAGGTGCCCGAGGGATGGCCAAAGCGCACGGCATTGCGCGCACCGCCGCCGCCGGCGAGATTCACCAGTGTGCCGGGAATCGCCGCCGCCGTGCCGATGGCCACGGCAGCCGTGCCCATCATGGCGTGGTGGAGCTTGCCCATGGACAGCGCGCGCACCAGCAGGTCAACATCAGCAGCCTTGACCGCCTTGCCGCTCGACGACACGTAGTCCTTCGGGGGCGCAACAAAGGCCACCTTGGGCGTGTGCTGGCGTCCGGCGGCTTCGTCGACATGCTTGATAAGCCCCATACGCACGGCGCCATAGGCGCGAATCGTTTCGAACATGGCAAGTGCCTTGGCGTCGCCGTTGATGGCCTCCTGCAACTCCGTGCCGGTGTAGCCGATGGCATCGGCGTTGACGAAGACGGTCGGAATGCCGACGTTGATCATGGTGGCCTTGAGCGTACCGACACCCGGCACTTCGAGGTCATCCACCAGATTGCCGGTGGGGAACATGGAACCGCCACCGTCGCCCTCGGCGTCGTCGGCGGGATCAATGAACTCCAGCCGCACTTCGGCCGCCGGGAACGTCACGCCATCGAGTTCGAAGTCGCCAGTTTCCTGCACGGCGCCGTCGGTGATGGGCACGTGGGCAATGATCGTCTTGCGGACATTGGCCTGCCAGATGCGCACCGTGGCCACGCCGTTGTGCGGTACGCAGCTGGCATCCACCAGCCCGCCACTGATGGCGAAGGCGCCCACGGCGGCGGAGAGATTGCCGCAGCTGCCACTCCAGTCAACAAAGGCCTTATCGATGGAGACCTGACCAAACAGGTAGTCGACGTCATGATCCGGCTGGCTGCTTTTGGCGAGGATCACCGCCTTGCTGGTGCTGGACGTAGCGCCGCCCATACCGTCGATCTGCTTGCCATAGGGGTCGGGGCTGCCGATCACGCGCAGCAGCAGCTTGTCGCGGTCCGCGCCGGGAACCTGCGCGGAAGCAGGCAGGTCTTGCAGGCGGAAAAACACACCTTTGCTGGTACCACCGCGGAAATAGGTGGCGGGGATTTTGATCTGGGGTACATGTGCCATGGAAACCATCCTTGAATGGGGCTCGTCCAAGCGGCTGGTTCGGCACTCCGGCGAGCTGGTCAGCTGCCCAGAGCTTTTCAGAGCGTTGTAGTCATCAGACGATCTCTTCAGCCCTCTTCCTCCTGGCTGGTGCGCTCGCGAGTCCACGGACCGAGGACTCTTGATGTGCTGGTCTGCGGGCGCGCAGGCTTCGTGGGATTGACGCGGGATGGTTCGGGTCAGGACCGTAGTGCATCCACGAGGTCGCGGACGAAGCGTGGGTATCCGGTGACCGCGGAGGACGTGTTGTCCGGTGGTTGCGGGTTGGACTCCTCGACGCCAGGGCCGTTGGTCACGGCGACGACGGCGCGTAGCCCGGGCAGGATCGTCAGGAAGTTGCCTCCCATCCCATTGGCCGAGTAGGTCCCGGCTGGGATTCCGGCGGCGCTCAGGTCCTGTTCTGGTCCGGCGATCCACCAGAGGTATCCGTAGCCGCCGAACAACGTGTCGCTCGCACCGGTAGTGGAGACCAGGCGGGTGCTGAGCGTGATCCACTCCTCGGACAGCAACCTCGTGCCGGCTCGGACGCCCCGATTGACAAACAGATCGCCGAAGCGGGCCAGGTCGCGTGCGGAGAGGAAGAAGGTGTAATTCGGGTAGCGCAGGTTACCGCCCAGTGGATCGGCCCGGTACTCGTAGGAAGAATGCGTGAGCAGCTGCCAGTCGGTGAAACCCAGCGGCCGGGCGAAGTGGTGATGGAAGGCGATGTAGAGGCTCTTGTGGGTCAGCCTTTCGTAGATGTTCCCCAGCACGTTGAAGTCCCAGTTGTTGTACACCCAGTGGGTGCCCGGTGCGTACGCGCCGCGGGGCGGGAGGAACGATGGGCCGGCTTCGGGGGGCGGAAGGTAGACGCCGGAGCGGGCGGTGAGCAAGTCCTCGATGGTCGCGGACTTCTCGTGGTCGGTGAGTGCGGGTGTGTCGTCGATGCCCACCTCGCCCAGGGTGGCGCCGAGGTCGACGACTCCCTGGTCGTACGCGACGCCATACAGGGCGCTGATTAGGGATTTCCGTACCGAGTGGACGCGTACCGGCCTGGAGGTGTCACCGCTGTCGAGCAGTGTGTGCCCGTCGACCAGCACATGCACGGCGGTCGCATCGAGGGCGCGCGCCTGTTCCTCCAATGACGCGATCGTTTCGCGATTCATGCTTGGTGGTCCTTCGTGGTGTCGTATCAGCGTAAGTAGAGGACGTCGAGTCGTCGGCGTGGCCCGCTTTGACGGCGGCGACCGGGTCGTCCATTTATTGTATACATTGTGGTATACTTTCTGTATACATTGCTGCACTGCGACGGGAACGTCAATGAGTGAGGCGAGGTCGACCGAATGAGCGAGCGGGTGAATCAGAGTCAACGCGCTTACGAGCAACTCCGAGATGAGATCGTTGCGTGGGAACTGCCGCCGGGTACCCACCTCAACGAGGTCCCGTTGGCTGACCGCCTGAGCGTGTCGCGGACTCCGCTGCGTGAGGCGGTGCAACGCCTGGCGCGTGATGGACTGGTCACGATCATTCCGGGCCGCGGTGCGCTCGTCGCCCAGCTCGCGCTGCAAGACGTGGTGCATCTGTTCCAGATGCGCGAGGCGCTGGAGCCCTACGCCGCGCGTCTGTGCGCACGCAACCCCGACCGTCGTGATTTTGGCAAGCTGCGTGCGGCATTCGAAGATCAGCGCGACGTGTTCGAGAAGGGATCGTCGCGGCATGACGACTACGCCGAGTACTACGCGTTGATCAAGCGAATGGACACTGCGGTCGATGAGGGAAGCGGCAACCCCTACCTGCGCGAGTCACTGGAAAGGCTACGCACACAACTGCAGCGACTGCGCCAGATCGCCAAGCGCCGACCACCGCGCATGCAGCAGACCGTCTTAGAGCATCTGGCCATATGTGCGGCCATCCAGGACGGCGATGAAACCACCGCTGCGCAGGCAACTCTCCAGCACATCAACAACAGTCTGCACAACATCGTCGCCGCGATGACCGATGACGTGATCGGCCATACCACCTTCGCCACCCCGACTACTGCCGACTAACACGAACAGGAGACCCACCGTGACACCCGCTGACGGAAACAAGGTACGCAGCGCCCCGGCCCGTTCGCCGGGTACGCGCCTGCGCGACTTGTTCACCACCGACCATGGACTACTGCTGCCCGGCGTACCCAATGCGCTTACGGCGCTCATCGCTTCCGACCTCGGGTTTGACGCCGTCTACCTCACCGGCGCGGGACTCACCAACACCTACCTCGGTCTCCCGGACATCGGCCTGATCTCACTACCGGAAGTCGCGGCGACCACCGCTGCGGTGGCGGACGCGGTCGACCTGCCTCTTGTCGTCGACGCCGACACCGGCTTCGGCAATGCCATCGCGGTCGCACGCACGGTGCGTGTCCTGGAACGTGCCGGGGCCGCCGGTATCCAGCTCGAGGACCAAGTCGCCCCGAAGCGCTGCGGGCATTTCGACGGTCAGGAAGTGATCAGTGCGGCCGAAATGTTGCAAAAGATCCACGCCGCGGTTGACGCCCGCAGCGACGAGAACACCGTGATCATCGCCCGGACTGACGCCCGCGCAAACCATGGTCTTGACGCCGCGCTCGACCGCGCCGCAGCCTACGCGGCAGCCGGGGCCGATGTTCTTTTCATCGAGGGCCTCCACTCACGGGAAGAACTCCGTGCGGCAGGCAAGTGCGTGCCGGGAATTCCGAAGCTGGCGAACATGGTCGAAGGCGGAAAAACACCCCTTCTGAGCCGTGACGAACTGATCGCCATGGGCTTTTCCGTCATCCTTTACGCCAACGCCGCCATGCAGGGGGCGATCCTGGGCAGCCAGACAGTGCTGAGGAGTCTGCGCGAGACCGGTTCATTGGATGCGGCTCGCGATCAGCTCGCACCGTGGGACGAACGCCAACGCCTGGTCCGCAAGGCCACCTACGACGAACTCGAACACCGCTACGCGCCAAATGATTCGCGGCCCGCGGGCAGCATAACGCGACTCTGACCCGCGAAATGGGCCGACCTGAGCAGCTGCCAACCCGACGTCAGACCGTCAGGAGTCCAAATATCGCTTCACACAAGGAAGGCCGATCGAAATGACCGATTCCACCATCACGGCAGACCGCGAGGAGTTGTTCGCCAAGCTGGCTGACCCCGCCACCACCGGCAAGTTCTTCGAGCGCGTATCCGAAGGTGTGTTCCGGGCCGTGATGGGCACTCATCCGTTGGCCGGCACCTATACGAGCAAGCAGCCAAGTTGTCAGTCCGAGCGCGTCGACGTCTCCGGTGTCGGCAGTGATGGTGTTTTGTTCGGTCTGCGATCGCTTTTGTCGCTACAGTAGGCCCGCGTGCGGGCCGCCGTCGAGATTGCGCAGCCGAAATGCCTGCCGTTGTAGGCGCGTGTGATCCGTCCCATTCGCGTCACGCGCGGCGTATAGCGCCAGCTCCGATCATCTCCTCATAGACGCTTTATGAAGCAGCTCCGCATTCGCGCCGTCTACATGCGTGGCGGCACCAGGTGTCGGCTCTCTCCGGCGGCGTGAGTGGATTCCAACGTGGAGCATCACCTTTCGCACTCGACGCTTCCTAGTGTCTTGTGATTCTGTTAGCTTTACATCCGGTAGTCTGTTGGGGTGGAGTTGACCGTGGAGCAGCTCGAGGAGCTGCGTGAGTTGACCTACTGCGCAGACGTGCCGGCCACCGTGGGCGGGAGGGCGCGAATTGTGTTGTGGTATGCGGAGAATCGCCCGAAGAAGGAGATCGCCGCGA
>Ga0209530_1001561_pt1 | contig 9906 bp, 8 predicted proteins | sample BlaSpr_A8_Ref_O1_FD_187987 | JGI IMG/M metagenome (GOLD analysis project Ga0209530, IMG submission 187987) | Forest soil microbial communities from Thunder Bay, Ontario, Canada - Black Spruce, Ontario site 2_A8_Ref_O1 (SPAdes) (version 2) | ecosystem: Environmental > Terrestrial > Soil > Boreal...
AAGCAAGCGCGATTTCAACGGTCGGCCCAGGGCGAATGCCGCAGAAACGGCAGCGCCAGGAAATACGCGGCCACAGCGATGAACCCAGCCTCGAGCCAGCCCGAGACGTGTAAACCCTGCAAGATCGCCACCGCCGAAAGCCCCAGAAAAACCAGACTTGCCGCGATATTGACCGATCGCCATTTCCGCACCCGCAAGGGATGAATGAACACGATCGGCGCGAACATCGCGGCCGACCCCAATATCAGCAGACCCGCGCATACGATCCCGGGCGGCCGGAGCACGAAGAGATAGAGCGCGACGACGTTCCAGAGCGCGGGAAAACCGCGGAACCAAAGGTCGCTCGTCTTCATCCGCGTGTCGGCGAAATACAGCGCGGAGGCGAAAACGACGAGCAGGCTCAGCCAGAACGCCGCCGCGGCGGGCATCAATTCGGAGCGCCAGAGCGCGACCACGGGCACGAGGACATAGGTCAGGAAGTCGATGACGAGATCCAGAACGACGCCGTCGATCGTTCCCGCCGTTTCGGACACGCGCGCGAACCGTGCGAGCGTGCCGTCGATCCCATCGATGAACAGAGCGACCCCGAGCCAGGAAAAGCAGAGAGGAAAGTCGCGGTCGATCGCCGCATAGAGGGCGAGCAGCGCGACCGCTCCGCCCGACGCCGTGAACAGGTGAACGGAGAGCGCCGCCGCGCGCCGCGCGGACGACGGTCTTCCCTCGAGTTCCATCCCGCCTCCCGCGCCCTCGAAATCCGGCTAGCGGGCCGTTGCCGCCGCCGACGCCGATGCCCCAAAATTCCGCGATCCCGCGCGGCCAAACCCGAGGCGCCTCCGCGTCGCGCATCGCCGCACGGACGTGATATCTTCTGGACAGCTACAAAGCACGCGTGCCAAATTAGAGCAATGGTCGCCATCCCGCCCTCGACGGCCGAAAATTGCGATGTCTTCGTCGTCGGCGCAGGCTTGGCGGGCGCGGCGGCGGCGATCGGATTCGCGCGGGCCGGCTTTTCCGTGATTTCCTGCGGCGCGGTCGATCGCCTCGCTCGAGGCCGCACCGTCGCGCTGCTCGGGCGATCGGTCGACTTCCTCGCGGAACTCGGCGTATGGGCGGAAATCGAGAAATCGGCCTCGCCGTTGCGATCGCTTCGCATCGTCGACGATACGGGCTCCATTCTGGCAGCGCGGCCGGTAGAATTCCACGCTCGGGAAATCAACTCTGAAGCGTTCGGTTGGAACATCGCGAACGCGCGCCTAGCGGATATTCTCGCGCAACCGCTTGCGGCGTCGCCGAACTTGGCGCGCGTTGAAGCGAACGTCGAAACCTTCGACTTTTCTGGCGAATACGCAGGGATCCGCGCCGCCGATGGACGCCGTTTCGGCGCGCGTCTGGTCGTCGGCGCGGACGGGCGCGAGTCGAGCGCACGCAAGGCGGCGGGGATCGACTCGCGTTTGCATCGCTACGCGCAGAGCGCGCTGACGATGTTCCTCGCGCATACGCGGCCGCACGATGATTTCTCGACCGAGTTCCACACCAGACAAGGGCCGTTCACACTGGTTCCCCTGCCCGGCACGGATGAAGCTCGGTTTCGTTCCAGCCTGGTCTGGGTGATGTCGGAGGCCGAGGCGCGCCGCCGCGCCGCGATCGACGACGAAGCCCTGGCGCCCGAGATCGAGGATCGAGCGCACGGTCTCTTGGGCGCCATCCGGATCGAACCCGGGCGCGGCGCGTTTCCGATGATCCGGCAATCGGTGGCGCGGCTGACCGCCACGCGCCTCGCGCTCGTCGGCGACGCCGCGCACGCGTTTCCGCCGATCGGCGCCCAGGGACTCAATCTCGGCCTGCGCGATGTGATGGGACTTCTCGACGCGGCGAAAGCGGCGCGCGTCGACGGCGCCGACATCGGCGGCGAGGCCACGCTCGCGGGCTATGCCGCCTCGCGCCGGGCCGACATCGCGTTCCGGACCCTGGCGGTGGACGGGCTGAACCGGTCGCTGCTTGCCGATTTCGCGCCAGCGGACGCGCTGCGCGGCCTCGGATTGACCGCGCTAAGCCATATCGGTCCGCTCCGTCGCCTCGTCATGCGCGAAGGCGTCGCGCCAGCGTTGGCGCGCTGACTGGAAGCGGGCAATCATCTGCGGCGCAAGACCACGTCATCGTGTTGCTGAACAGGGCGGCCTTGCTACGGTCGTGATCTTCGTTATTATGACCATGGTCATATGACTAGGATCAAACCAATGTCCAATCGGGTGTCCAAATCGCAATTCAAGGCTCGCGCGCTGGAATTCTTTCGGCAGGTTGAAACCACCGGTGAGCCGCTGATCGTGACCGATCATGGTCAGCCGAAACTCGAAATCCGCCGCTACGCATCGTCGGTTCGCAATCCGCTCGACGTGCTGCGCGCTTCTGTGCTGCGTTACGATAGACCAACAGACCCCGTCGGCGACGACGATTGGGATGCGGAATAATGATCTTGCTCGACACCCACGCACTGATTTGGTGGGTCAATGGCGACCCGATGTCGCCTCGCGCCACGAGCGCGATGGCGGTTGAACTGGAAGGTGGCGAGATCGCAATATCATCAATTACCGCCTGGGAAATAGCCATGCTAACGACGCGCGGCCGCCTATCGCTCTCGATCGACGTGACGACATGGCTAGCCGCGATCCAACAGATAGAAAGAGTTAAATTTGTCGCGATCGACAATGAAATCGCCGTCGACGCTGTCGAACTGCCGGGGGAATTTCATAAGGATCCGGCAGATCGCCTCATCGTCGCAACCGCACGAAAACTTCGCGTTCCCATCGTCACCGCGGACCAGAAAATCACAGGTTATCCGCACGTTCGAACGATTTGGTAAAGCCTTGTCGCGACGACGCGGCGTGCGTCAGGGTCCGTCCGCTTCACCCGGCGGAGTCTCCTTGGCCAGCTTCCGAACCGCGGCGACCTGGCGGAAAAATTCGCGCACCGGCTGCGCCGGCGATCCAGCCCATCGCTCGCCTGCCGGCACGTCGTTCATGAGGCCGGCGTCGGCTGCTATCTGCGCGCCGGCGCCGATATGGAGATGGCCCGCAATGCCAGCTTGGCCGCCCAGCGCCGCGAAATCCTCGATCACCGTCGAACCCGACACGCCGCTCTGCGCGACGAGGATGCAATGCCTGCCGATCACGACATTGTGGCCGATCTGCACGAGGTTGTCGATCTTCGTGCCCTCCCCGATCACGGTGTCGCGATTCGCGCCGCGATCGATCGTCGCGCCCGCGCCGATTTCGACGTCGTCCTGAATGACGACGCGTCCGATCTGCGGCACCTTGAGATGCCCGCGAGCGCCCATCGCAAATCCAAAGCCGTCCTGTCCGATGCGGGCGCCGGAGTGAACTATGACGCGATCGCCGATCAACGCGCAGACGATCGTGCATCCCGCGCCGATCGAGCCGTGACGACCAATGCGCGTGCCCGGGCCGACGACCGCGTTTGCGCCGATCACGGTTCCGGTCCCGATCTCGGCGCCGGGCCCGATCACCGCGCCCGGATCGACCACGACGCCCGGCTCCAGCCGCGCGGCGGCGTGAACAAAAGCGCTCGGCGAAACGCCGCGCTCCCCGAACGCCGAGCCTGGTTTGACCGCCTGCGGAAACAGGCGCGCCATCGTCTCCGCCATCGCTCGGTAAGGCTGCGCGGTCGCCAGCGTCGCGCAGCCGCGCGGCGCCTGCGCCGCGTAGCGAGGCGCTAGGAAAACCGCGGCCGCCCGCGTGGCCTTCAACTGCGGGAGGTAGCGCGGGTTGTCCAGGAAGGAGAGAGCGTCGGGACCCGCGGCATCGAGCGGCGCGACGTCGTATACGAGCCTATCGGCATCGCAGTCGGATCCGAGCGCCGCCCCGGTCCATTCCGCGATCTGCCTCAGGTTCGGCTCGAGCGCGAGCGGGAAGAAACTGATCTTGGCCAACCGGCTGTCTCTCTGGTTGCGAAAAGGCGCGCCGGTGACCCGACGCGCCCTAGCAGACGATCCAGCGTAGAGAACTCAGAACGAAGCGCCGCCCGTGAAATTGATGAACTGGGTCTGGTCGTACTTGCCCCTCGTGACCGGCACGGCAAAATCAAGCCGAATGGGCCCCAGCGGCGACGCCCAGAGCAAGCTCGCGCCGACCGAGGTGCGAATTATTTTCTCGTCGTCCAGCGTGACGCAGTTGCTCTGTGTGAAAGCCGGCGCGACATTGGACGGGAAGCAAGGCGTATTCTTCGGCAGGCCGAGCAGCGTGGAGAAGTTTGTCCCTCCGGAATAGCCGAACAACGTTCCCGCGTCGGCGAACACGGCGCCCTTCAGGCCCAATTCCTTGGGCAAGCCGAACAGCGGAAACTGCACCTCGCCGGACGCGCCGACATAGGTGGTGCCGCCCAGAGCGTTGGCCGCGATATTGGCTGGATCCGAGATGTCGCGAGGTCCGATGCCGCCCGGCGCGAAGCCGCGAACCAAAGTGGGACCGACGTTGAAATTATCGATGATCGGCAACGTAGAATCTCTTCCGATGCCTGTGATCTGGCCGCCCTGCAGATGGAGAAGCCCGACGATATCGTCGGTGATCGGATAATAATAGCGGCCTTCGACCGTCTCGCGAATGAACTCCTGATTGCCGCCCAGACCGGCGATATCCTGGTGGAAATTCGCGAAGATGCCGCTGGACGGATCCTTGCGATTGTCCAGGCTGTCCCAGATCAGCGAATAGCCGGCGAGCGAGGTGGTGGTCACGCCTTCCGCCGCCGCTTCCTTGATCGCGATCGAGGCTTCACCGTTCGTCAAGCAGTTGATGGTGGAAGTCGGAACAACCGCCGGCGTAGTCCCACCGGGAAACCAGGGCTGACCTGGAGCCTGACAATCGTTGAACGGCTGATCGGAAGTATTCGGAATTTGAATCTGCGACGCGTAGATCGAATAGTTCGGCTGGAACGTGAATTCGTCGGTGACGGGAATTCCCAATCGAAGATTCACGCCCGTCGTCCAGGTTGCATAGAGCGCATACTGGTTGTTGAGCTGGTCCTTATGGAACAGATCGAAACCCGCTGCGAGATGCTGGTCCAGAAAATACGGTTCCGTGAAAGTCAGGCCCCACCCGTTGGCGTACTGGCCCTCCGAGATGCTCGCCTTCACATATTGGCCGCGACCGAGAAAGTTGGTCTCTGTGAACGCGATCTCGGCGAGAAACCCTTCCGTCGTCGAATAACCGCCCGACAGGCTGACCGAACCCGTCGGCTTATCCTCGACGGCGATCGTCACGATGATGCGATCAGGGCTGGATCCGGGACGCGTCGATATGTGAACGGTTTTGAAGAAGCCCAGATTATTCAGATGACGCTCGCCTCGCTCGATCAGCGTGTGGTTGTAGGGGTCGCCTTCACCGATGTCGAACTCACGGCGAATGACGTAATCGCGCGTCCGCGTATTGCCGACGATGTCCATTCGCTCGATATAGACCTTGGGCCCGTCGTCGACCGTGAACGCCAGAGCGATCTGGTGGGCCGCATCGTCGCGATCGCCATGCGGTCGAACGTCCGAAAATGCGTAACCGAGGCGAGCCAATTCACGAGTGATCCCCTCGACGGATTTTTCGACCGCCGACGCGTTGTAGACGTCCCCGGGGCGCAGAAGGACGAAGTGCTCGAGCGAGGCGCCGTCGACCTTGGCCAGATGCGAGGTCACGGTTACGCCGGACACGTGATATTGCGCTCCTTCGGACACGGTGATCGTGACGACGTAACCTTTTTTATCCGGGTCGTAGACCACGTTGGTGTCGGTGATGCGGAAGTCGGCGTAACCGTTTTTCATGTAATATTTGCGGATCGCTTCTTCGTCGGCGGCGAGCGTGTCGGGCTGATAGACGTCCGAGCTCTTGAACCACGACAGGAAGTTCATTTCGGTCGTCTGCATCAGACCATGCAGCCGATAGGACGAAATCGCACTGTTGCCGACAAAATTGATCGAACGAACACCAGTCTTGTCGTTCTCGACGATCGTAAACACCAGATCGACGCGGCCGTTCGGCAAATCCACCAGCCGATAGGTCACTTTGATGTCGCTGTAGCCTATTTTCTTGTAGGCGCCCTTGATGCGATCGACGTCCCCCGTGGCGACGGCGTCGTCGTAGCCGGCCCGCGCCTTGGATTGAATTTCGACCGTGAGCTGGTCGCTCTTGAGCTTGTTGTTGCCCTCGAACGCGACGCGATTGACGACCTTGCCTTTTTCGACGACGCTGACCACGACCTTGCCGTCGACGATCTTGGCGCTGACTTTCGAGAACATGCCCGTCGCGGAGAGATCGTCGACGCCGCGGTTCACACTGGCCTGGTCGGTCCCGCCGAAGTAGCCGCGAATGGCGTCGGCATCGCCGCGCGTGGCGCCCTCGACGACGATATTCTGGTTCGGCGGCGCAGCGGCCTGGGCGTTCGCGAGCGACGTCGATTCGCACACCCCCAACGCCAACGCGACCACCAAGATGAGCCCATTCAGGCACCGACGAAACAGCTTCATTTGGCTCGGTGTCCCCGTTTCGCAATTCGACCGCTGCAAAGCCGGCCGATTTTTCGCCTCCGCGACGGAGCCGATTTTCGGTTGGGCCTTGGCTTCGCGCGCCACATAAACTCGACGAGTCACACCCCGCCCTGCGACGGCGCGGACCCTAATCGACTTTTACCGTTTTTGGGCGAGCATGCAAACCCGAATTACCCGAATCTACACCAATTTAGCCGTCCGTTGCCCAGACGACACAATTCATGGTCGATCAAGGGTTAACCACCCCGGCCGAGCAACCGCAGAACGTCGTGGGAGGTCGTGAAAACGACCAGACAGGCCACCAGCGCTATCCCGATGCGAAGCCCGAATTGCTGGACGCGTTCGCTCAATGGCCGGCCACGCAGGGCCTCGAAAGCATAGAACAAGAGATGCCCGCCATCCAGCAGAGGAATCGGCAGAAGATTCATCAGGCCGACCGAAACCGAGAACAGCGCCGCCAGGTTGAACAATTCCCATAGACTGATCTTCGCCATCTCGCCGGCGATTTGCGCGATCGCGATCGTGCCCGACATCTGATCGACCGATTCGCGGCCGGCGAACAGACCGTAGACATAGGCGCCGGTCGCCCGGGTGATGAACGCGATCTGCTCGCCGGCCCACGCCGCGCAAGTCGGAAAGGCGCATCGTTCGAACTTGACGTCGGCCTTGTCGCGCGAAGATCCCAAGCCGAGGTGGCCGACCCGACGTTTCCCGAGCGCGCCTTGATCGACCAGCATGACTCGGGGCGTGGCCTGCAAGGTCGTATCCACGCCCGAGCGATCGACGACGAAGGTCATCGGTAGGCCGGTGCTGAGCATCGCAGCCTCTTGCAGGTCCTGGAAACTGGCGACCGTACGACCGTCGATCGATTTGATCACGTCGCCGACCTCGAAGCCGGCCAGCGCGGCCGGCGAACCCGCCTCGACGAAGCCGATCCTCGGGCTGTGCTCGGAGCGACCAAAGGCCACAAATAAGGCGGTGAATAATACGAACGCCAGAATGAAATTGGCGATTGGCCCTGCGGCGACGATCGCCGCACGGTTGAGAAGAGGTTGGCCGGCAAGCGTGCGACGCCGCTCCGCCGAACTCAGCGCCGACACCGCGGCGCCGTCGGGCGTACTGGCCGCATCGGCGTCGCCCCAAAATTTAACATATCCCCCGAGTGGGAAGGCCCCGAGACGCCATCGGGTGCCGCGACTATCGACGTAAGCCAACAGCTCAGGCCCGAAACCCAGCGAAAAGGCCTCGATTTTGACGCCGCACCAACGTCCAACCAAATAATGTCCGAGCTCGTGGAAGAATACGATCGCGCTCATTACCACGATGAACGGTAGAATATACCAACCCATCCAATCGATGAATCCAACGGCCTGATCGAACAGCGTCATCGCCTAGTCTCCGCGGCCGGCCCGGAGCGGCGCTACGCTCCCCCGTGTGGTTACTAATTCGTTACCTTGCCGCATGGACGCGTTCAGGCCAAGAGGGCGGAAGCCCTATCTCGCGCGATATGGTGAATCGCCACCGCTTCGGCAACGGTGCTCGGCGTCGGCGTCTCCCCTGCCGCGCGCATCAACTCCAGAGTTCGCTCGACCAGCGGCGCGAGCGCGCCGAACTGGATCCGCCCGTCGAGGAACGCCGCGACCGCGATTTCGTTGGCGGCGTTGAGCGCCGTCGGAGCGCCCTCCCCTTCCGCGAGCGCCTCCCTCGCGATGCGCAGCGCGGGAAATCTCGCCACGTCCGGCGCCTCGAACGTCAGCCGGCCGAGCGCGGCGAGATCCGGGGCCTCGACCCCGGATTCGATTCTATCGGGATAGGCGAGGCAATGAGCGATCGGAGTGCGCATGTCGGGCGAAGCCATGCCCGCGATCGTCGATCCGTCGAGGAAGGAAATCAGCCCGTGAACGATCGATTGAGGATGAACGACGACGGCAAGCCGCTCGGGCGCGATCGCGAACAAGTGATGCGCCTCGATCAACTCGAGCCCCTTGTTCATCAGGCTCGCCGAGTCGACCGAAATCTTCGCCCCCATCGACCATTTGGGATGGGCTATCGCCTCCGCGCGGGTGGCTGCGGCGATGCGCTCCGCGCTCCACTCGCGGAAAGGACCGCCCGAAGCGGTGATCGTCATTCGCACGATTTCCGCGATGTGACGGCCGCCGAGGGCCTGGAAGATCGCATTGTGCTCGGAATCGAGCGGCAACAGCCGCGCGCCGAACCGCTCCACCGCCTGCATGACAGCGTAGCCCGCGCAGACCAGCGTCTCCTTGTTGGCCAGCGCGATCACCCGGCCCTCGCGGATAGCGGCGAATGTCGGCGCCAGACCGACGGCGCCCACGATCCCCGACACCACGAGGTCCGCCGGCCGCTTCGCCGCCTCCAGCATCGATTCCTCGCCCGCGGCGATTTCGATGTCCTTGCCGGCGACGCCGGCCCTGAGGTCGGCATATCCCGCAGGATCCGCGATCGCGGCGAATTTCGCGCCCAGCGTGATCGCGGTGCGAGCGAGCGCCGCCCCGTCGCGCCCACTGGCCACGGCCTCGACCGCGAAACGCCCCGGCGCCGCGGCGATCACCTGCCCGCAGGACCGCCCGATCGAACCTGTCGCGCCGAGCAATACGAGTCGCTTCGGCTGCGCCGAACCAAGCGCGCCGGCAGCCTTCACGTGATCACCATCGAAACAATCCTTCCGCGATCCAAGTCCCCGACGAGCGTATTCCCGCCAAGATGGCAGCTATGGCTGCCGCCACGATGAACCCGTCGAGCCGATCCATCACGCCGCCGTGGCCAGGAATGAGACGACTGGAATCCTTGACGCCGGCGCGCCGTTTCATCGCGGATTCGAAGAGATCTCCGAGCTGGGAAAAAACAGACACACCCAGTCCTAGCATCGTCATCGGCAAGAATCGAGCGCCCCCCGGCGCAGCGATCGCAGCGACGAGCGATCCCAGCAACGCCCCCGCCGCCGCGCCCACCAGCGCCCCCGACCAGGTCTTGCTCGGCGAGACGCTCGGCCAGAGTTTTGCGCCGCCGATGCGACGTCCGCCAAAATAGGCCATGACGTCGGTGCCCCACACCACGGCGAAAAGCCACAGGATCGCAGCGAAGCCATAAGCCGGACTCGCGCGCAACAGAACGACCCCGACCACCAGCGCTCCGGCGTAGACGACGCCGGCGCCCGCCCAGATCCGCCGAGCAGAATCGCTGAGCGCCCCCGTCGCCATCGCGCCCACGGCGAGCACGAGGCAAGCCCGGATCGCGTCGGCGTCGAGAGCGAACGGCGCCGCCGCGACGAGCGCAGCCGCGCCGACGGCGATGCGAGCCCATAAGCGCTCGCCGCCGACCAGCCGCTGCCACTCCCAGAC
>Ga0209530_1001562_pt1 | contig 9902 bp, 7 predicted proteins | sample BlaSpr_A8_Ref_O1_FD_187987 | JGI IMG/M metagenome (GOLD analysis project Ga0209530, IMG submission 187987) | Forest soil microbial communities from Thunder Bay, Ontario, Canada - Black Spruce, Ontario site 2_A8_Ref_O1 (SPAdes) (version 2) | ecosystem: Environmental > Terrestrial > Soil > Boreal...
GGGTTGGCCCTAACAGCTTTCCCGAACTGGAGGTTGCTGGCGGGTAGGCATCATCATTAATTACTACGGCTGCGTCTCCGTGCCAGTGACGGCCACACTTTCCAACGCGCCGGCCACGCTGAGGTTGTTCGTGGTCAGCTTAACGGCTTCTCTCAAGACCTTCGATGTTGCAGACCCAATAGCGGTCACCGGACTAAAGTCAATGGTGAGCGCGCAGCTGCCGGCGGCTGCTAGCGATGTCTTTGATGTGCACTCAGCCTCCTTACCGGAGGCACCCTTGGGAAAATCCGCCGGATAGGTCAGCGCGGAAAACTGCAGCCCTTTGTTGCCGATGTTCTCGACTTGCACCGTCTTCGGACTGTCCGCGCTCTTCGCTCCCACGTTTGTGGAATCAAATTTCAACGACGGTGCACCCGCTCGATCGACCTTCACCACTTGTTTGTCGAAGCTATTGACGATATAGAGATTGCCCGATCCGTCGACAGCGACGCCGTCCGGAACGTTCAATCCACTGCTCACTGTAGTCTGCACACCAGCCGGGGATATCTCGACGACCGAGTCGGTGCCGGTATCGGTGATATAGATGTTTCCCGCCGCGTCCAAGGCCACGTCCGTGGGACTGATAAGCTTGCCTCCTACCGTGGTCTGTTTGCCTCCCGGCGTTATCTTGAACACTACTGCGTTAAAGGGGTCGGCGACGTACACATTGCCCGCCGAGTCCACGGCCACGCCGTCCGGGGTGTTGAATCCTCCGCCTACTGTGGTCTGTTTGCCCGCCGGCGTGATCTTGAATACCGCAGGGATGAAGGGATCGCTGACGTATACGTTGCTCGATCCATCCACGGCGATGCCGGAAGGATAACTGAATCCGTGTCCCACCATGGTCTGCACACCGCCTGGCGTTACCTTAAACACCGCCGGGAATTGACTATCGGTGATGTACACATTGCCTGCTCCGTCTACAGCCACGCCTTCGGGCACATCAAGCCCGCTGCCCACCGTGGTCTCAGTGCCCGTGGGCGTTACCTTGAACACCTCTTGCAGGGCAATGTCGGTGACAAACACATTGCCCGCTGCATCCACCGCCACACCCTCAGGACTGACGAACTTGCTCCCCAAACTGGTTTGCGAGCCACCCGGCCCAAAGACCAGCCTCGGCCCGGTACCGACGCCAAAAACCGGCACCGTGGCCAGAACTGTACCAGCGTTTTCAAAGCGCGAATAGAACACCACGGCACCCAGGCGCAGGCCCGGAGCCGGAGGCGTGAAGCTGACGTTGACCACGCAGTTCGTGGCCGTGGCGTAAGTCATTGCCGTGCAGGTGCTCTTTGTAGCCTTGGCAAAGTCCCTATCTGCAACGCCGGTGGTCAACACGGCGATGCTGCCCACTTTAGTCCCCGCCGCGATCGTGAAGGGGAGCGAAACCGTTGTGCTGGACGATCCAACTACCTGCGAGCCAATGTTCACGCTAGGCTTGGGCCCAGTGAAGCTCACCTGCGCCCGCGCCGCAATCGGCGACAGCAGGCAGGCCAGGGCTAGACGAAACAGACTACGCTGTAACCGCCCGAACCGCAGCGGACAGAGAGGAGGTGCAAAAGATGGCGTCATCGAAATCTCCAGGGTTCTCGAATTGTGAACAAACGGTTGTGGACATTGGTTGCGGCCAGCAGTTGTATACACTCAACGTCCGGCCGCAACCACTTCGTAAGGGCGCATCATCTCGTTGTCCTCGTGCTCCAGGTTGTGGCAATGCCAGACATAGCGTCCGGCATAACCCTCGAATGGGACAATGATTCGAGTTACCGTCTGCCCATTAACGCGAACCGTGTCCTTCCAGCCCATTTCATTCGCGTCGGGAGGCGTCGCCGCACTTCCATATCGCAGTGTGCCGGTGCTCATGTACTGGAAGGCATCAAATTGGCGACGACCGAGAATTTGAAACCGCACCAAGTGCAGGTGAATCGGGTGCACATCGTCGGTCAGGTTTGCGAGTTCCCAGATCTCCGTGGTGCCCAGCACCGGCTTCTCGGTAATGGGCATATGCCAGCGCGTCTTGTTCAGCAACATCCCGTTGGAAGCGGACATTCCTTTTTTGAGTTCATCCAAGGTGAGAAATCGGGTCTTCACTGCGGTGGACTCCGCGATACGTGGAACGGGACGCAGCGTGCCCGGCAACGCGCTCGTGTCGGAGACTGGCGACGCGCTCACGCGAAACTCCATGAGCGTGAAAGCATCGTCGGAGAACAAAATCCGCCTACCGCGATGCGGAGCGAAGTCAAAGATCAGATCGGCACGCTCGGCTGGTGCCAAGAGCAAGTGTGTTATCGCGACCGGAGCGGGAAGCAATCCCTGGTCGGTGCCGATCTGATGGACTTCGACGTCCGAGGGTACCGACAGACGGTACTTACGCCCGTTCGATGCGTTCAGAACGCGGAATCGATACTTGCGTGGCTCAAGTTCGAGATAAGGAAAAATCTTGCCGTTGACCAATGGCACTTCGCCTAAAACTTCTGGCATCCACGGGCGCGCGGGGTCGGCAGAAACCGGATAGTTCAGCTGACCATCGAGGCCCAGATGGCGATCGAAGAGCACGAGCGGGACTTCGTACTTGCCGTTAGGCAACTGTAACTCCTGCTCCGCCTGGTCCCGAATCACGTGCAGGCCCAGGAGTCCGGCATAGATATTCAGCCGCGTGATGCCCATCGCGTGGTCGTGATACCAGAGCAGCGCCGGCTCCTGCTGGTTGGGATAGTAGTAAGTGCGTGATTGACCGGGCACGTACCAGTCTTCGGGATATCCATCGCTTTCGGGACGTGCCTTTGCACCATGCAGATGCACCACGCCACGCACTTCCGGCGTGCCGCGCTCTGCGCCGTGCAGCGAATAATCAATGGGGAGAAAATGTTTGGGCGGCAGTTCATTTACCCACTCAACAAGCAGCCCATGATCGCTCTGCGTTTCGAACATCACGCCGGGTACCGAACCCCCATAGGACCAAAGGTGGGTCGCGGGAAGATCGCGATGAAGTTTGCTGGCGATGGCGCGCATAGGTACCCGGTAGAACGGCACGCGATCACTTGGCTTACCTGGCACCGCACGATCGCCATGCGGCCGCGCGATCACCGGAAGAGGCAGCGGATCGACGAAGGGAGCCAGGCTGTTTGGGTCGAGGGTGGGAATCGCCGAACTCGCCTGACCCCGCATCGTACGGGCGAAACCCCGCGGCACGATTGCCGCTGCGGCAGCAATCGCGGATTGGCGAATAAATTTGCGGCGACTAGTCAGCTACCAATCTCCACTGCTCGGATAATTCTGTTGGCAAACGACGCGGCCTTCCGAGGACGGCAAATGACCTTTGTTGGTTCGACTGCCCATCCTGGCCGAACACAAAGCTTGCTGTCGACGAGCATTTCTCCGGCTTGAGAACGATTCCGACGAATGATCACAGTCCGTGGGCAAGTATCATTCAGGAAGAGAATCCGGCGCTTGCTGATCAGCGAACGCCGGATCCCTAATTCAGCTCGACCAGAACAAGCGCAAAGGATGTCCGCGAACAGACACGCTTCAGCTCATTCCCGACATGTCTTCACTGAAACAAGTCGCTTAGATCGTTTGTTTTCTCGTCCGCAGCGGCTCCCAGAAGAGGACTTACGCCGAAAATCTCCTCGATAGTTTTCAGGGTGGAGCTATGGTCGTAGTGAATCGAATTGCTGTAAGCCGTCTTGCCTGAACCTTTGGCAAATTGTGAAAGCACAAACATTCCGATCGGACCATCTGAGAACTTGCCGCTGTCTTCGGCCTCATCCCACGTGATAAAGAGAGCGCCACCGTCCTTGTACGCTTGCGATTCGAGAATCATGGGCACATTTTGCGAAAGCCATCTATCCATGCGCAACGTATTATCGGCGGGCTCTCTGGCATCGCAGGGAGAAACACCCTCGTGTCCTTGATGACATAGGTTCGGATTAATCAGGATGTATTGTGTCGTGGTATGGTCGGCCAAATCGGTCGCAAGCTGGTAATAAGGCACCACGTGATCGAGACATTCGGTCGACTGAGGATTCAAGCCGTCGTTGACATCGTTAAAGTACACAGTGGCGAGGTGTTCCACGTCAAGGAAAGTGAAATCAAGCGGGCAGACATCGAATACGGGACTCCCAAAGTCGGGCTCTGCGTAGTTCCTCCAGGAAATTCCCGCATCTTCGAGCAGTTTGGTCAAGTGTTTTTCCGTGAACAGCTGGGGCTGGCCGGGCTGTGTATCAGCTAAGACACCGAAATTCGTTCCGGCTTGCAGCCACAAATAATTAGGTTGGCTTGGATGGTTCCCGGGAGGATTAAAATACTGCTCGGCATGCGCCGATGTTTTCATTAACGTCCCGTTAATGTACGGGGCCAGAGGGTTGTCTTTGAGGTCCGGGTCGCCAAAGGAGGCACCGGCATCATCTCCCGTCCAGTTGTGATTCTCCAGGATGATCACAAAGACGGTTTTCACTTTTTTCACTTGTGACTGCGCAAACACTGCCGTTACGACCAGCAAAGACAGAATAGCCAAGATCCTTCGCATACGTTTCATGAACCCCTCATCGAAGTATGTTTCTACGGAATCGTTGAGTCGGCTGACGATTCCGTTCCTCTTGGATCAGCGCTCAACTCTTGAGAGAATAGCTAACAGTTCTCGACTGGAATGTTATTGGCAGATGAATACTCAATGAATTTACATTTCATGACACGGCCGCATAGCCATACCTTGACGCAACGTTCCCTCAACCAATCATCGTGCCGGGCACACTCCTCCCGTGTCGAACGCGTTCCACGCATGGCCGCAGGTACAAAACCAGTGGTCGTTCTTGCGGGGCGACCAGCGACACAGCGGACATTGAAGGCGGAGACCGGAAAGGGTCGGGCCTCTTCTCTTCGAGTTCGCGACCCAAGACTACGGACGATTTGTCATCCGAGGCTGTACAAATGCTCCGGTCATTAAAGCCCTAAAAACGTAGTGGAATACTGTCTCAGGCAAAATGGGCTAGATTGTTGGTGGTCCGCTGCAACATCCGAGGAGCAGAGGATGAAGATGGATGGTTCCGTTGTCCGGCTTGGTCTTAAGCTCGCCGCCTTCGCTCTGCTGGCCTTCACCATCACCACTCTTGCTGGCGGTATCTGGAGTGTCCTACTCGTCTTCAATCTTCAGAGCAGCCCTGCAGTAGCTTGGTCTATTCCTGTAATGGCTCTTCTGCTGTGGGAAGCATGGAGCTATCTCGGCGGCAAGGGATGGCCGCGCAGCACTTCCGCAGCACGACGTTGCTACCTTCGCGCCAATTGTGTACCCGCATGCACATGTTTCTGGGCATGGGTTGCTGGAGCTGCATCAGTAACTTCCCTGGCCGGATACTGGATCGTGCTTTTCCAACTGGTTAAGATGCGGCCCAACATGCTTGCCGACGTGTCGGCGTATCCCCGTATTACCGTGGCACTGATGATCGTGATGGCCTCTCTGGTTGCTCCTCTCATGGAGGAAGCTGGCTTTCGCGGATATTTTCAGGTCGCTCTCGAACGCGAGTTGCGCGCTCCACTAGCCATCGTCATCTCATCACTTGTGTTTGCTCTTGCCCACGGACCGACACAAGGTTTCCTGTGGCCCAAACTCCTGTTCTATTTTCTCGTTGGTTTAGCATTCGGCGCTACAGCCTACCTCACCAATTCGACCCTGCCAGCCATCCCTGTTCACTTCGCGGGCCTTTTAATCTTCTTCACCCTCATCTGGCCGCACGATGCCGCACGGCCGCTGGTTCTGGAGACTGGGACGAACAACTGGTTTTGGATACATATGGCTCAGGCGATCATATTTGCGGCAATTGCAGTTTGGACCTTCCAACGACTGGCGCGAGTTAAAAGGCAGCGCACGCGCATCAGCCCAGCGAAGGCGACTTTAGACGCGGGCCACTGAGTACAGTGCGATGTCTTGTCCGTTGGCGAAAAATCAATCGATGGGATGAGAAGCTCGATCCCCGATCAGGGATGGCGTTAAGCTACCAGTGATCAACGCACTCAAAGGTGCAATCACAATAGATAAGGAGATCGACCCTTAAAGAAGAATAGCGATTCTCCCCGGAAGAAGGAACAGAGAGCGGAGCAATGAGCCAGCGAAGTCGCGCGGCCCGGTGCAGCGAGAAACGAAGGAGCTGCTGGTGGAGAAACTGAGGGGAAAGCCGGAGCCGAAGGCGACGTCGGCGAAGCTAGGAGAAGCGCGTCAGCGAGCTGAGCCCCAACCTCGACCGTCTGACGGTGCGACCTTTTCTATAATGAGTAGACTCCACGGTGAAGGATATCGAATGCCCTGGTTCAAAGTTGAAGACGACACCCTTTCTGAACAACAGATCAAATCGGCAGCGTTGAGATTGGTCGAAGAAGCGCGCCAGCGTATTGCGCCGCAATTAAATCGTGTCCTGCTGCTGCCGCCCGATCTCACCCGCGCGCACTCGGGCGCCGGCAAGGTCACCGAATGGATCTATCGTCAGATCGTTGCTCTCGAACCAGATGCGCATGTTCGAGTGATTCCGACACTGGGCCAGCATGTGCCACATACCGAGGCGGATAACCAATGGATGTTTGGGTCAATACCGAACGACAGCATTCTGCCGCATGACTGGCGCAACGGCGTTTCCCGCGTGGGAACCATTCCGGCTTCGCTTGTAAGGGAGACAACCGGCGGCGTCGCCGACTGGGAGATCCCGGTCGACCTGAACTCGACGCTGATCGTCGAACCGTGGGATCTGATCGTAAACATCGGCCATGTTGTTCCACACGAGGTGCTGGGCTTTGCCAACCACAACAAGAATTACTTCATCGGGCTGGGCGGAAAAGAGACGATCTGCGCGTCGCATATCGCGGCCGCTGTCTATGGCATTGAAAATAACCTGGGATGTCTAATCACTCCGCTGCGCGCCTGTTACAACATTGCCGAGCGCGAATTGCTGGGCCATCTGCCCGATGTCTACTTTCAGATCGTGATGCAGCGCGATACGGCGAACAATCTCGTTACCAGCGGCATTTATGTGGGCGACGATTTGGAAACATATCTGGAAGCTGCAAGGCGTTCGCGCCAGCGGAACATCACGGCCTTTGAAAAGCCCGTAAAAAAGATCGTCGCCGTGATGCAGGCAGACGAGTTTCGCGCGACCTGGGTTGCGAATAAAGCTGTCTATCGCACGCGCATGGCAATTGCCGATGGCGGTGAGTTACTGATCGTCGCCCCTGGGGTGGAACGATTCGGCGAGCAGCCGGAGGTAGACGCGCTCATTCGTAAATATGGCTACCGAGGCACGGAACGCACGCTTCGCCTCTATAAGACCGAGGCCGATATGCAGGAGATTCCTCATGGAGTTGCGCACCTGATCCACGGCTCGAGCGAGGGACGCTTCACCATTGCCTATGCGCCCGGCCATCTGACGCGCGAGGAGATCGAGTCGGTGGGCTACCGCTACGCTGACCTTGCCGAGGCGCAAAAACGCTATGATCCCGCCGTCATGAAAGGGGGCTGGAATACGATGCCCGATGGAGAAGAGGTCTTCTACGTCAGCACTCCGAGCGCCGGACTCTGGTCCACGAAGGCGAAGTTGAACAGCTCCGGCCGCCGCGACCTGGCGCCTGGTTAATCTTCGTTCCTCATCGCCTAAGCCCGGATTTGCTTTCCCGCTTCGACTGGCATATTTATTACTTCTATGAAATCTTCGGGCAAATCGACGAAAGTTCTGAATCCAGGCCGCCGCGATTTTCTCCAAACAGCCGGTGTTACCGTTACCGCGGGTCTTGCCCACGCCGCGCTGCCGTCGGCCGCGCGCGGCGAGGCCGCGGCTCATCCGCAGTCCGCCTCCGTTCTGCAGGCCATGCAGGAGATGATGCCGACCCGCAACCTGGGCAAGACCGGCTTTCGTGTTGGCATATTCGGCCTCGGCGGGCAGAGCGCGCTCGAAAAGGTCAACAACGAAGCGGTCGCCGTGCCGATCGTGGAGAGGGCTCTCGAACTAGGCGTGAACTACTACGATACCTCGGCCATCTATGGCGGGCCGGAGCGCTGGAGCGAACAGTATCTTGGCAAGGCCCTGAAGGGACATCGCGATCGGGTCTTTATCGCCAGCAAGACGAAGGAGCGCACTCGCGACGCCGCGCTCCGCAATCTAGAGGTATCTCTGAAGCTGTTGAATACCGACCATCTCGACACCTGGCAACTGCATGATGTCGGCATCAGTGAGGATGTGGAAACAATCTTCGGCAAGGGTGGCGCCATCGAAGCATTCACACAGGCGCGTGATCAGAAAATGGTGCGCTTCCTCGGAGTCACAGGGCGTTTCCGGCCCGAGGCGCTGATGGAGTGTATCAGGAGATTTCCCTTCGATACCGTCCTGATGGGCCTGAACGCTGCCGACAAGTATTACTACAGCTTCGAGAAGGACTTGCTCCCGATGGCAGTCGAGAAGCAGATGGGCATCATCGGCATGAAAGTGATGGCCCGCGGACGGATTCTCTCCAGTTGGACGCCTCCGCCGGTCGAAGCGCAGAAAAAGTCATGGGAAGGGACAGGTGCCATCGCGACAAAGCCCGGAACGCTCACCAAAGAGGAAACGACATTCTACACGCTTTCGCTGCCCATTAGCACGGCGATCATCGGCTGTGATTCCATGCAGCAGGTGGAGGAGTGTGTTCAGCTGGCGCGCGCTTTCACTCCGCTGAGCGAAAAGCAGATGGCCGAGCTTGAGGAAAAGACAGAGCCGATTGCAAAGCAGGCTCTTTTCTTCCGCCTGATGAAGCGATGAGAATACTACTGAACTTCGGACAGAATGAATAACTTCGTCCTGGTCACAAGCTCTTTGCAAAATTTCTCAAGTTCTGATAACAGGCCGATGCGCTCCCGCGTCGGCGTTAAGGCCTGGAAGAACTCTGTCACATCCGGCTGCGTCGTCCGCACCTGTCCCTCGCTGAGCGTTTCTCCCTCCAAGCCCAAAATGCGGTACTGGCTCCATTACTCTCCCAAATCCACTCCCACCGTCAGACGGTCGAGATTGGGTCTCAGCTCAGCTCGCTGGCGTGCTTCTCCTAGGTTCGCCGACGTCGCCTTCGGCTTTAGCTTTCCCCTCATTTTCTACACCAGCTCCGCCAGAACTTCCTTCGTTCTCGCTGCACCGGGCCGCGCGACTTCGCTCGCTTCGCTCTCTGTTCCTGCTTCAGGGGAGAATTGCTATTCTTCAAGAGTCGATCTCCTTGATCTATTGTGATTGCACCTTTGAGTGCGTTGATCACCGGTAGCTTAACGCCATCCCTGATCGGGAATCGACCTTCTCATCCCGCCTACGGCAATTTGTCGGACACCTACCACCACGGACTCGTCCCGCCGGCCTTTGCGCGAAGCTTGGCTATGACCAGCATCACCAGAAGCGTACCTGGCACAAGAGCTATGCCCGTCTCGGCAAAGTAAAGCGTTTCCCGCTCCAGCCATACCGTGAGAACAGCGATGACGAGGCCAATCGCGCCGAGGATCTTAAACTTCTCTCTTGCGATTGAATAGACGCTACACGTCACGGCAGGAGTGAACGTAAAGCCACCGACGACGAGCAGCGCCCCAGCCAAATAACGCCACCATCCGCGAGAAGCCAAGCCAGGGGGAAGCAGATTGCCCCGACTGGTGCACCCAGAAACCGTATTGGCCTCCAGTTCCTCATACGTGTTTCCCGCCCTCCACGGCATCCACGCCAGCATTTCCCCCCAATCACGCTCTCGTTCCGCGTTAACTTACGAGAACAGGACCTTTGCACGCAATATAAAAGGCGCCCACTTTGCGGTAGGGTGTGATTGTTGAGACCACCACTTACCGAAAAGGAGCGCCGTTATGAACCAGGACAAGTATATTG
>Ga0209530_1001563_pt1 | contig 9894 bp, 4 predicted proteins | sample BlaSpr_A8_Ref_O1_FD_187987 | JGI IMG/M metagenome (GOLD analysis project Ga0209530, IMG submission 187987) | Forest soil microbial communities from Thunder Bay, Ontario, Canada - Black Spruce, Ontario site 2_A8_Ref_O1 (SPAdes) (version 2) | ecosystem: Environmental > Terrestrial > Soil > Boreal...
GTGCTGTCGGCACTCAAATCAATACCTTCTCGGTGACACAAACGGCGGGAGCCGGAAGTTGTCATCCAAAGGCACTTCTACCATTGCCAATCGAGCTGAAGAGTATCCCGCCGGGCGGTCATATGGACGTCGATGTCCCCATCGACTTCTCGAGGTGCACGGCAAGCGCGGGGTTTAGCGTGAGTCTCGTCTTCTCTGCTGACAACGGCGCAGAAGTTGGCAACTTCGCGGGAAGCGGGGAGACGCGTTGAAGGGTTGTTGCGAGCCGTTGCAGGGACCTACGATCAAGTCTTCGATACGCCATTCCCTTACTCGATGGGGCTGCATCCCGCGCCATGCGATAGGAATCAACATCCTGAGTGGCAGTTTCATGCCCACTTATCCTCCTTTGCGTTCGGCGATGATTCGCAAGTTTATGGTGAGATTTGAGCTATTAGGAGGCCCTCAGCGGGACATCACTCCGAGTTTGCAGCAGAGACGTTGCGGCGAGCCAAAGCGCGGATTTCAGCATCGAAGTCCATATCGTTGTAAGAAGCTTTCAAGGTTAGCGTTGATTTCCACGTTAATAACGTGTACGAACACGTTGAGTCAGGAGCTAGCAACAACGGCTCACATTTCAAATCTGGGATTGGTGGAGATTAAATCGCCGTGCGAGCTCTGGAAGCCCGTTACTGTAATGGGCTGCGATGCCTGCATTAGCTTGGGACGATTCCAACATCTTTTCTTGACAAGCCTGCATTGGCTGCCTAAAGTGTGATTTGCGGTAACGTAAACGATATCTAATTTTCGAGGGTTCTGGAACGATTTGTCGGCCTCGGAGTTACTGTTAGCTGCGCCGTCGATACGTTATCAGGGAATGGAATATGGTGCAACGGAACGCATTGGACGAGAACGGGGATACCGAGATCGAGGGTGCAGAGTTTTCGAAGTTGCAGCTGCCACCTGCGCCTCCGACTGAAACGGGTGCCGTCAAGGCCTGGGAAGAGCCGGTGCGGATCCGGTCTTACATGCCTGCAGCGCCGGACCCGAATCCTCTCTTCCTTGAAAAGCGCGTGTATCAAGGGAGTAGTGGTCGAGTATACCCTTTGCCCGTAATCGACCGGGTCGACACGGAACCTCGGGTTCACGAGTGGAAGGCAGCCCACATCGAAAACGAGTTTATCCGGCTGATGATTATGCCGGAGATTGGCGGTCGGATCCAGGTCGGATTGGACAAGGTCAACGGGTACGACTTCTTCTACCGCCAGAACGTGATTAAGCCTGCTCTCGTGGGTCTCGCGGGTCCGTGGATCTCCGGCGGAGTGGAGTTCAATTGGCCGCAACACCACCGGCCCGCGACCTTCATGCCGGTTGAATTGACGATTGAGCGCGATCCCGATGGGTCGGCAACGATCTGGTGCAGCGATCACGATCCTATGCTGCGAATGAAGGGGATGCACGGCGTATGCCTTCGTCCTGGCAAAGCGTGTGTCGAAGTGCGGGTTCGCCTCTACAATCGGACACAGGATACGCAGACATTTCTCTGGTGGTCGAATGTTGCGACGCGCGTCCACGAGAGATATCAGTCCTTCTTTCCGACGGATGTGCGTTTCGTCGCGGACCATGCCAAGCGCGCGGTCACCGAATTTCCTTGCAGCAAGGGACAATATTACGGAATCGACTATGGGCAGCGAGCTGTCGATGGAGTTCCCGAGGAGGAGAAGCCTGCGCATTTCCTTCCGGATGGCTCGTACCCAGCCAACGATCTAAGTTGGTACGCGAATATCCCGGTTCCAACCAGCTACATGATCGCTAACTCCAAAGGAGACTTTGCTGGCGGCTACGATCATGAGGCGGAGGCGGGCATGGTACACGTGGCGAATCACCACATAGCTCCCGGGAAAAAACAGTGGACCTGGGGAAATCACGAGTTCGGTTACGCTTGGGACCGAAGCCTCACCGACTCGGATGGACCCTATGTTGAGTTGATGGCGGGCGTCTACACCGATAACCAGCCGGACTTTTCGTTCCTTGCTCCCGGTGAGACCAAGTCTTTCAGTCAGTTCTGGTATCCGCTCCGTGAGATTGGCGTACCGGACCTGGCAAATCTCGATGCAGCCGTCCGACTCGAGAGAGAGACCGGCAACGCGATCATCCACCTTCTCGTGACTCGAACGTTGCCCGATGCGGCGGTCTCTTTGCAAGCAAACGGCAAGGAGATTGCGAGGTGGTATGGCGAGTTGAGGCCGGAACGCCCCCTGCATACGGAGTTGCCGATCCCCGGCGAGGAGACGGAGATCGAACTCGTTTTGAAGACCGGCGCCGGTCAAGAAGAAGAGGTGATTCTTCGCTATGCGCCTGCGCAGATCGTCGCCGCGCCACCTCCAGCGGTCGCCACGGAACCGGGGCTGCCGGAGACCATCCAGTCCTGCGATGAGCTCTATCTCATTGGACTCCATCTGGAACAGTACCGGCACGCGACACGAAATCCAGAGCCATACTGGCTTGAGGCAGTCCGCCGGGACGCGAGTGATAGCCGGTCGAACCATGCGCTCGGACGGTGGCATCTGAGACGCGGTGAGTTCGCTTTGGCAGAAAAGTATCTTCGCATGGCCATCTCGCGGCTGACGGAGCGGAACCCCAATCCTTATGACGGCGAACCCCACTACAACTTGGGGTTGGCGCTGCGTTACCAGGATAGAGTCGCTGAGGCCTATGAAGCCTTTTACAAGTCCACATGGAACGCAGGATGGCGGGGGCCGGCCTATCACCGCCTCGCGGAGATCGACTGCTGCCGTCAGCAATGGGCACAAGCTCTTGACCATATCGAGCGGTCTCTGCGTGCCGATGCGGACAATCTGAATGCGCTCAATATCAAAGCAACGGTGCTGCAACGGCTGGGGCGAAGAGCGGAGGCAGAGAGGTGCATCGACGAGACACGCGAACTCGATCCGCTCGACCTCTGGAGCCGATATCTGGCGGACCAGACGGTGCCGAGGGTTGGCCAGCAGCGGCTGGACCTGGCGCTCGATCTCGTGCGCGCCAATCTCTTAGACGCTGCTCTGGGAATCCTGACGTCCGACCCGGCCGAGACGAAGGACGGCTCCTTTCCCATGCAGCTTTATGCGCTGGCGCACGTGTATGCTCTGCTTGGATACGAAAGAGAAAGCGCGGAGACATATCGGTTGGCCGCTGCAGCGAATCCGATCTACGTGTTTCCCAGCCGGCTCGAGGAGATTCTTCTTCTCGAAGCCGCGATGCATCAGAATCCGGACGATGCCCGAGCTCCGTATTATTTGGGGAATTTGCTCTACGACAGGAGGCGTCACGAAGATGCCATCCGGCTATGGGAGCGAGCTGCGGAACTTGATTCCGAGTTTCCGACAACCTGGCGCAACCTCGGCTTTGCGTATTACAACGTTCGCAGCGAAGACAAGAACGCGAGAGAGGCGTTCGTCCGTGCTCGGGAATGTGCTTCGGGAGATGCTCGCATCCTGTATGAACACGACCAATTGTTGAAGCGCACCGGGGAGCTTCCTGAACCTCGGCTCGCGCGTCTTGCGCAGAGGCAGGAGATGGTGGCGTCGCGAGATGATCTCTCGGTGGAACTGGCGACCCTCTATAACCAGCTTGGGCGGCCGCAGGATGCATTGACAGTACTGCTTTCCCGCCGGTTTCAGCCGTGGGAGGGAGGCGAAGGTCTGGTATTGACGCAGTTCGTCCGTGCCAACCTCCTGCTCGGCCAGAAGGCGTTGGCAGCGAAAGATCCGTCCACTGCGATCAGCAGATTCGAGGCAGCCTGGAACCTGCCCGAGAGCATCGGCGAAGCCAAGCATTTGTTGATGAACCTCAGCATGATCGACTACTGGCTGGGAGTGGCCCATGTGGCAAATCAGGATAACGCCCAGGCCAGCTTACACTGGCAGCGGGCGGCAAAGCATCGTGGAGACTTCCAGCAGATGCAGGTTCATTCCGTATCGGACACAACGTACTGGAGTGGACAGGCTCTCGTCGGTCTTGGCAGGAACGACGAGGCAAAGAAAGTATTCCAGGAGATATTCGACTACTCTCTGGAGCTAGAACGGCAGACTCCGAAGATCGATTACTTTGCGACCTCTTTGCCTGCGATGCTGCTTTTCGAGGAGGATCTCGTTCTGCGTCAGGAGATCTCCGCGAAGTTCCTTCGTGCCCAGGCACTGCTGGGGTTAGGCCGTCTTGCGGAAGGAACAGCCCTGCTAGAGGAGGTCCGTGAGCTTGATGCGAATCATTCCGGCGCCGCGGATCTGTTGTCAGCCATTGAACTGGCCGTGAGATAGCGATGCAAATTGTTCCGGCATCACCGACTATGGACGCTTCGGCGGTCAAAGCTCAAACGACTGCCTATCTCTGGACAATCGCATTGGTGGCAGCGATGGGCGGACTGCTGTTTGGCTACGATTGGGTCGTGATCGGAGGGGCTCGCCAATTCTACGAGGCCTACTTTCAACTCACCTCGGAACAACTCATCGGCTGGGCGAATAGCTGTGCTCTCGTTGGTTGTTTTGTGGGTTCCTTCCTGGCCGGCTACGCCGGGGAGCGTTTTGGCCGCAAACGAGTCCTTCTCGTCTCCGCGGTTCTGTTTGCTGTCTCCTCGGGGTTGACTGGTTGGTCCTATACTTTCTCCGCCTTTGTCTTTTGGCGGATTATGGGCGGCACTGCAATCGGGATGAGTTCCAATATCTCTCCGTTGTATATCGCTGAGATCAGCCCAGCATCGATACGCGGCCGACTGGTCAGTCTGAATCAGTTTGCGATTGTCCTTGGTATTCTTCTGGCACAGATTGCTAACTGGCAGATCGCCCGCCCAATTTCCGATCACATCAGTCATATCGTGTTCCTGCAGACGTGGAATGTGCAGTACGGATGGCGCTGGATGTTCTGCGCCGTGGTTGTGCCGGCGGTCGTGTTTACGTTCAGTTCGCTCTTGATCCCCGAAAGTCCACGATGGCTGCTGGCGAAGGGCCGTGACGATTTGGCCTATGACGTACTTACCAGGATTGGTGGCCTCTCCTACGCACTGAGTGAACTGACCAACATCAAGAGGACGTTGCAATTAGAGGCAAGCATGGAAGCCTCCTGGAGAGAGCTCTGGCTGCCCGGGGTTCGAAAGATCGTGCTGATCGGTATAGCTCTCGCTGTACTTCAGCAATGGACAGGCATCAACATCCTCTTTAACTACGCCGCTGAGATCTATCGAAGCGCAGGCTACGGCGCAAATGACATCTTTCTCAACATTGTGATCACGGGAGCCATCAATCTCGTCTTCACGGTTGCCGCCATGTTGATCGTCGACCGGGTTGGACGACGTCCGATGATGCTGTTTGGTTGCCTAGGCATTGGGTTATCGCACTTTTTATCCGGAATTGCTTACCGCGAAGGACGGCAGGGCAGCGCAGTCCTAGTTCTTACTCTCAGCGCGATCGCGTGCTACGCACTCACCTTGGCTCCCGTGACCTGGGTGCTGATCTCTGAGATATTTCCCAACAGAGTTCGTTCCCAGGCTGTCTCGGTAGCGGTAGGCGCTTTGTGGGTAGCGTCCTTCGCATTGACCTATTCTTTTCCGCTGATCAATCGAGCATTCGGCAGCTCCGGTACGTTTTGGGGGTATGGCGTGGTTTGCTTGCTGGGTGCAGTGTTCATCTTCGTCTATGTGCCAGAGACGAAGGCCCGCACCCTCGAGGAGATTGAGCGCCGGACACTCTCCCTGGAGTAACAGACACGCCCTCGAGTCCCATTTCACTCGTCGTCGGTTACAGATGCTGTGTAACCCAGCCTGCCAAGGGTGCCGTGCCGCGTGGTCCATCCACTCCGAGGATCTGTCGCAAGATCTCTTGGCGTGCATTGTGCTATCGCGGAGATAGCTCCTGAAGTCCATGGCGGATGCGCCTATAAGCCTCGATTATGGCCTGTTTAGTGGAACGTACACGTCATTAGCACCAAGGTGCCATAACTCGGCTTAGAGGGCTGTTATTTGGACAAGAAGAGAGGCTTTCGATTCTACTTGACAGGTTTTACTAGTGAGGAATAGTGTGTTTTCCGGTAACGTACACTATTCATCACGGAGTTGGACTATTTGACCAGATGATTCCGGTGTCGCGTTCCGTTCTGAGAGGCCGATGGGTAAGAGAACAATGAGATGGACAAGCGGAAAGGGCACTGAGATGACAAATCGAAGGTTGCAGAAAAGCTATCAAAGATCCAAGTGCTATGCACAATTGTTAACGTTGTTATTTGGGGTGTTGTTTGCTGTGCAGGTTGCGATAGCCCAGGTCGATCAAGGCGCAATCACAGGTGTCGTGCAGGACGGCAGCGGTGCAGTGGTTCCGAATGCTCAGGTTACGGTGACGAATACCGATACAGGGCTGGTGCTGCAGGGAACTACGAATGGAAGCGGCTTCTATGTTTTCTCTCCGCTGAAGATCGGCAATTACACGGTGAGCGTCACGGCGAAGGGCTTCGAGACGACTAGGCAGGAGAATCTTCACCTCGATGCACAACAGAGACTAAGCATCCCTATCGCCCTCAAGTTGGGGGCGGTGTCAGACACGGTGACGGTAACGCAGGCGCCGCCGTTGCTTGAGACGCAGACAAGTTCGGTGGCGCAGGTCATCAGCAGCGAGACCATCAACAATACTCCCCTGAATGGTCGCAACTTTGTATACATCGCTCAGCTGACCGCAGGCGTCGCACCTCCGTTCGGAAATACCCGTGGGTCGGGCACAGGCGACTTTGTGGCGAATGGACAGCGTGCGGAGCAGAACGACTTCATCCTGGATGGTGTCGACAACAATACGAATCTTGTCGACTTTCTAAATGGTTCCAGCTACATTATTCGGCCTCCCCCCGATGCGCTCTCGGAGTTCAGCCTTCAGACAAGCAATTTCAGCGCGGAGTTCGGGCACTCTGCCGGAGCAGTCCTGAGCGCGAGTATCAAATCAGGAACCAACCAGGTACATGGGAGTGCATGGGAGTATGTCCGCAATACGAGCCTCGATGCAAAAAACTGGAATGCGCTAACGATTCCTCCGTACCACGAGAATCAATTTGGAGCTACTCTCGGTTTCCCTATTCTGAAGAACAAGATCTTCTACTTTGGCGATATCGAGGCCAATCGTATTGCCTATAGCAATCCGGGAACTTACAGCGTGCCCACTGCGCTGATGAGGCAGGGGAATTTTTCTGAATTACTGAGTACGAACCTCAACGGTCAGAGCGTCCAGCTGTATCAGCCGAATTCGGGCGGGGGCGCGGCCAATAAGCTCTCGTGCAACGGGCAGAACAATGTCTTCTGCCAGGGGCAGATTGATTCGGTCGCACAGAATATTCTGAAGCTTTATCCGGCGCCGAATGCGAACGGCGGAAAGACAGTCAATAATTACATCGTCAACACCCCCACGCACAACAACACGATTCAGTGGGACCAACGGTTGGATTGGAACGTTAGCTCAGGTGATCAGGCCTACGTGCGCTACAGCTATGTCCACCAGATCGCACAGAATGGTCTTCCTCTCGGCAATCCACTTGACGGTAGCGGATATGGCGGGGAATACGACGTTAACTTGGCGCAAAACTTTGTTGGCAGCGAGACGCATATCTTCAGTCCAACTCTCACCAACGAGTTCCGCTTCAGCTTCAATGCCGGCCGGTTCTCCTTCCTTCAGCCGAACGCCAACACCGATCTGTCTCCTACCCTAGGCCTCGGCGGTATCCCATTCACGCCGAACGAGGGTGGTCTGCCGCTGGGAATAGTCTATGGCCTCAGCAACTGGGGGTCGCAGGGCACCTCGAATGAATCTCAGAACGTCTATCAGATACTCGACAACGTATCGAAGACACTGGGGAATCATTCGCTGAAGGCGGGAGTTTCATTCCAGGCGATTCGGTTCTTCTACCGGTACGCTCCTTCGAACCTCGGAAACTACTACTTCACCGGGTTGTACACGAGCGATCCTACGGTGAGCGCGACGACGGGTTCGGGTATCGCAGACTTTCTCGCCGACCAGATGAACACCGGTGCGATCTCCAATGCTCCGAACGTGAATGACGCCCAGTGGTACGACTCCTTCTATCTGCAGGATGATTGGAAGGTCACCAGAAGCCTGACCCTTAATTTGGGCGTAAGGTACGACTACTATGAGCCGTTCAAGGAAAACTCCGGTAGCCAGGAGAACTTTGTTCCTGATTTCAGCTCACTTGGGATTGCGACTGGTTCCGGGACTGTGATCTTCCCCAAGAAGATTCAGAATACGATCAACCTGGGAAGCGTATATCCAGGAATTCTGGCGAAGGACAATATCGGAGTTCAATATGTCGATAACGAGCGCCTGACGAGCGCTCAGTTGACCAACTTTGCGCCACGAATCGGTTTTGCCTATCAACTGGATCCGCAGACGGTGATTCGCGCCGGCTACGGCATCTTCTACGGAGGACTGGAGAGCAACGGCGGTACCAACATCGGCGATAACTTTCCCTTCCGAAGCCAGATCAACATCAACCCCAAATCCTGTTCTCTCGGGAATTGCCCATCGAACGGAATTACCCTCGAATCGGGTATGTCGGCCTATCTCGGCAATGGCATCCTGAACGCGGTCAGTTCGCCTGGCTTCCACGCTGTCGATCGCGAGATCAAGACGCCGTATACGATGAACTACAACCTGTCGTTCCAACGCCAGATGACGCCGAATCTCGCGGCGACCATCAGCTACGTTGGAAATTCCTCGCGCCACCTGGGTACGTACGCCGATCCGAATGCGGTTCGGGCGCTCTATCCGGCTGGAACCAGCACGCAGCAATATCAGCCTTTCCCCGATCTTGGCGGTGTCGGCACGATCCACTATGGCGGCGTGAGCACATACAACTCACTACAGGCGAAGGCGGAGAAGCGTGCTTCGCACGGCCTGAGCTTCCTCGCCACCTACACCTGGGCACATGCGATGGATGACACCGGCTCTGCCGGCGGTCTTTCAACCGGAATCGGGGATCGCCAACGAGCTCTTGTTCCGCTCATCGATGAACTCACTAACTCGGTCTACGACGTCCGCAACCGCTTCACATTAAATGGCAACTATCTTCTGCCATTTGGTAAGGGACGCGCCTACCTGAACCATTCCGTTTGGGCCGACGAGATCGTGGGTGGATGGTCGTCAAGTCTGACCTGGGTCGCCCAGAGCGGGACACCTTTCACTGTCTACGCGAACAACACCGCGGCAGCCGGAGGAACTGATACTCCGAGGGCCAACGTAGTGCGTGATCCATTCTCGCCGGGTGGTTCCCCAGACCCGTCCAATACCGCGCTGACGGCAGCCGATTGTCCGACTTCGGTGCGAAACCGAACGAACTGGTACAACCCATGTGCCTTCGCTAATCCTCTACCCGGCAGCTTGATCACGACACCAGTCACGGATCTTCCCACGGTGATCCAATACCTTGGGGGAAAGTCCAATCAGATCTACGGACCTGGATACTACGGCGTAAATATGTCTCTCTTCAAGAACTTTGCGACGTGGCGCGAGCAGTACCTCCAGTTCCGCGCGGATGGATTCAACGTATTGAACCATCCAACGTTCGGCAATCCCGCTACCACCAACCTCAACGCAAATGCTGGCAATATAACCGGTCCAAAGACGTTCCAAAACAACACGCCGGATGCCCGCTTCTTCCAACTCTCACTGAAATATGAGTTCTAGCCGCTATGAGTCTAAAGGTCATAACGCGAAGGTGAATTCACAGAGTGAAGGGTGCTGCAAACGCAGCTCCCTTCACTCTATTTTGCCGTCTCTGCGCACTCCTTCCGGTAAGCAAAGAGTCTCGACGCGTGCTAACGAGGGTGCATTTTCTAGAAAGGCTTTACTTGATGCATTGGTGCTTTAAAAGTAG
>Ga0209530_1001564_pt1 | contig 9893 bp, 18 predicted proteins | sample BlaSpr_A8_Ref_O1_FD_187987 | JGI IMG/M metagenome (GOLD analysis project Ga0209530, IMG submission 187987) | Forest soil microbial communities from Thunder Bay, Ontario, Canada - Black Spruce, Ontario site 2_A8_Ref_O1 (SPAdes) (version 2) | ecosystem: Environmental > Terrestrial > Soil > Boreal...
TTAGATTGCAGCGTATTGTGAAGGGCCGCGGCGCGCGCTGCTGCGCGCTCTTTGGCCTGGAGCACAAAGTCCGCATCAAGTCCGCACTTCATGGCCTTCACTCCTAGAAATCCATCCTAGCTAGCTTTTTGTCATAAGCCAAGAAAAATACCCATTTTCGCAGTTGCGCCGTACCGAAAATCCCTGTTCAGAAAAAATCTCGCCTATTTTCAGATATTTATCCAAGGCCTTATCGGGCAAATCCGGCCACATTGCCGTCATCGCTACGCAGTCGGCCTCGGTTTTCGAGAGCAATAACCTAACTGCGTTAAAAACCAATGTTAGCACGGCATTTCTGTCCGCTCCGTGAATGAACCGCGTTTCTAGTCCGCTCCAAAAGGTCTCCGGCGCGCAACCGTCTGCCTCTTCATCGATCCAAAAATTCAACTCCGCTCCATACATAGGAGTTCCAGAATCGAAAGAAACCGTCAGCTTATAGATTGCGAGCCTTTCTGGATCGAAGCCGATTAAGGCCACGACCTGGTCGACAGCGCCAACTTTCTCGACCTCTAGGTCGCGCCATGTGTCGACGGCACTAATGAAGGCCAACGGACGACGCCCCGGGTTAAGATTGAAAACCCATACACCGGCATGTCCATTGTCACCAGCATGCTCGACACCTGCCAGGTCAAACCAGTCCGCTTTGCGAGCAATGCCGAAGGTCTAAACCACGTCTTCGGGCAATTCCGCTCAGTGCGGAGCCGGCTTCCGCAATAGCTACATCGCATGCGCGATCCCTTCCCTTCCCCAAGTCGGGTTCGAGCACGCCCGGACCTCGGGATTCATGAACGTCCAGATCTCGCCCTCATGCTCGCCCGTGCTCATTACGCACGTCCATTGGTCGTGCGTATCATGGCCGCAATCGCGGAACAGAATCGCAAGGCCGCGGCCCTTGGGCGTGTCCAGTTCAATCGGCGGCTCAAGGCGCAAGATGAACATTAGCCGTACTTCGCCCGGAACTCTTCCGGCGTCGTCGGCAATTTGGTCTTCCCCTCGGCGACTTCCCGCCAATCGGGGGGAAGCTTTGCAAGCGCGGCGAAAAACTCGTCGGACACCCGATTAAGTTCCTTCTGCTTAGCCTGCGTAAGCCCGTGCTTATTCCGCTTTCTAGTGAACAACATGATTGCCCTGCCCTACTGCGCCGTGTGTACGTTGTTCGTGGTCACGGTCGTTGCGCCCCCCGTGTAGTCATAAACCGTCAGATGCCCGGCTGAGAGATGCGGATCGATGCCCCTGGCGGCCGGGATGCTGGGTCGATTAACAATCCGGAATGAGGACGAATCATCAGCGTCAACCGAGCCGCTAGCGAAGTTCATCAGGGTCCGCTTCTCTAGCGGGACCGGAGACGACGTACTTGTTATGACCGTTGGCTCGATGCCGAACCGAACCGCATCGGCAATCGTCAAGCCCTCGCTGGCTTGTTTATGGCTCGGGTTGACCTCGCCGTGACCGAAGTATTGAACTCCGGGATGCGTTTTTGAGAACGCGGCGGCAAACTCCCGTGCCGATTGGATCTGCTGTGGGGTTACGTCCTTGTCATCAAGGGCAATGACCTCCATGCCCTCGGTATTTGAATTAGAAAGGTTGTTGATCTCCGAAGGAAGAATATGCGCCCCGCGCGTTCCCTCCGGGAGCGTATGGTAGACCGTCCCATCGCGAGCCATGACGTACTGAACGCCAAGACCGCGCTGATTCAGCACGTTGACAATGTCTTCTGGAGTCCCGCGAGAGCCCGTGTGATGCCAGATAAACCCACTGATGTCGGTTAGGGGCTCTCCCTTGCGAGGATAGGTGGATACATAGGAGATGTCCGGCTCGCCATCGATAAGCTTCGCGCCGGTTATCGGGCTGTATTTGAATTGCGGGCGCGGAACCGGATTCCCTGTTTTTGGATCTATCGGAGATCGATATGTCCCCGGCCCCCCCCATGTGTGGTGACGGAGAGACGGATTGTCCTCCGGCTCAAGATGGAGATTCTGCGCGAGCCTCTTATTCTCTCCGGTCGGCTTGGCCCATAATTTTCCGTTCAACGCCTCGGAGACAAGCCCTCCTGCAACGGCAAGCGTACCTCCGTTAATTAACGCAAGAGCGCCAGATATGCCAACCTTACGAACCAAAGCACCAACGAGAACTCCGGGCGCCAGGTAGGCCGCGCCTAGAGCGCCTAGCCCAACTGGATTGCTTAGGACGCTAGTTAAGGCTGCAATTCCAGACAGAAACCTTTTGCCGTTTTCGCGGAACTCCTTGCCGCTAATCGCGTCACCAAAGCCCTCTAGGCCGGTCTCAACAACGCCGAGCCCTTTTGTCAGTGTGCCTGAGTTGACAAAGGCGTCGATCAGATGAACCGCGGATTCGGACAGATGCGTGAGCGGCTCAGCGAGAGGCGCGAGTTCGCCCGCGAGAACCGTTTCTATCCTGCGCCCAGCCCGTTCCAGCGCCGTGTCAAAACTCGACCATTTTTCTTGCGAGACGGCGGAAATATCGAGCGTCTTTTGGTCCGCTGGGGTCAAAGTCAAAGACGAGCAGTTCTGGGCGTTCAACTTTCGGGTCGAGCCGGCTGATAATGGACCTCCGGATAAGGTCGCCAGCGAGCACGAGGTTATTCCCCGTTGCCGCGCATAATGAGCCGGTCGAGCACGTTGGCGCTTCGCTTTTGCCCAGGATGCGCGGCCTCACCAAGGGCTGAGTCATCATTTGGCACAGGAGATCGCCGCCGATCGGCCTAGCGCAGTTGTCGATCGTGATAATCGGGTCGGCTGCTAAGAGAGATGCCACAAGGCGCTTTTCTAGCTCCTCCTCGTCTTTTCCTGGCGCCGTTACGGGGGCTTCAACCCCGGTGGCGATGACGCTGGCGATGTCCACAAGTTTCGATTTGCCAGAGCCTGGGACGGGCGCGGTGTATCCGTGCAAGGGCGCGGACGGTAGTGAGCGGCGAATGCAGGCTGTCAGGAACGCCGAGAGCGCGACTGAACGATGCTGTGGCTCCACGAAAGGGAACCAGCGGATGATGTCCTGCAGCTTGCCGAGAGCGGCGAGAGCGTCGTCACGCGATGGACTACCCTTGATTGCTGGGAACATGACCCCAAGCGGGTCGAACAACAGACCAGTCCCCGTATCATATCCGGGCGTATCAAGGATCGAGCCGTCGGCGCGCATTGTCGGGGTGTTGATGACTCCGCTCAGGATTGGGAGGCGCAGACGCCCCCGCCGCGCAAGAAGCGTCCTCACAATGCTCATCGGCGGGTCAGTGAGTACTAAGTCGTCGGCGCGCGCGTCGAATTTCTCGAAGCATGCTGCGCTGGAAAAGTCTTCCTGGAGCGCCTGCTCGCCGCGTTCGCTGATCCGTTGCACCTGAACCTTTACGCCATGCGCTGCGAGGGCCGGTACGCTGTCGACGAACACGATAGAGCCGTGTCGCTGGTAAAGGCCGCGATTGGCCTTGATGAGCGCGGACTCGCATTCATTGACGATGCGCTCGATGTCGTTGGCGCATAGGCGGATCTTGGGGCGCGAATCGTTCGGATCGATGACGCGCTTGACCTTCCGCGCGGGCTTCGCCGTGGCTATGGTGCTCGGCGCGCGGGCGCGTTCGGCCTCATCGCGCTCTTGGCGAAACGCAAAGGCGTCCGGGCCCAAATCAGGCGGCCTCATTGGGCGCCCTCCCGCAAGCCGCGGATGATCTGCTCCGATGTCTGCGCCCGTGTGAGCCCCGCCCGCCGCTGGCCCCAAAGCTGAAGGGCCGTGGCCCACTCGTTCGCCTCTCGCCGTTTGATCTGTTTCAGCCTGTAGAGCCGCCCCACTTCGCGGGCGCATTCGAACAAGACGGCCCGGCGCTCGCCAGGACGGGCTTTTTCCATCCGGGTGGCGATGGTTAGCGGCGTTGGGGCGGCAGAGGCGCTCATGGCGTCCCCCGGTCGCTAAGCGCCAGCGCAGCGGCGATCGGTCCCGTGTCACGGCCGCAAAGCGCGTGCGCGATGACGGAAGCGGGCGCGCCGAACTGCAGGGCGATGGAGGCGACGATCGCCCCCTCCTGCGCCAGGTCGAGCAACGCGCTGCCCTTCGCCCCGTGAAGGAAAATCTCGGCGAGCCGCCCGTCGTCAAAGCGGCTAAAGCTCGCTATCCACTGCTGTCCGCCGTACTCGAGGTCGATGAGCTCCGCTTCGCGGCGATTGGGGAGGCGCTCGCGCTCCTGATGCGGGCGGCCGCTCATTTCGAGCGCCCCTTGGCCTTCGCCGCGGTCACTTCACCTTCGAGGGGCGCAAGGTCCGCGATGAGCCCCTGGAGTAAGACGACTTCCCTGCGAAACTCGCAGCGATAAATCCTAATCCAAGTGGCGTCGCCCCTGTAGGCCGCCTCCATGATGCTGACGGCGAGCGACCTAACGCGGTCGGCGGTGTTGTAGATATCCTCGAGAACCCGGTCGGCGGCGTTCTCGGCATCCTTGGCGGCTTGAAATGCCGCGGGGGGAGCTGCGATGGTCATCGGCGACCCCTCTCGAGACGAGAGAGAACGCGCGCTGCAGCATCGCCGAGCGTTACAAATTCAGGCTCAAACCGGGAAGCTTGAGCGATTGGGCGGATTGTGGTAGCTGCAAATCCTCGCCGCTTGCCGAAGTGCGAGAATTTCCGAGGGCCCACGCTGTTCGAGCAGCGCGCGGCCCTCGCCGCTTTTTGGAAGGTCACAACTCACGCGGCCGTCGCCTAGCGCTCGATAGCGCGCCGTTGTAGTTCGGCGATCTCGTCGGCCCACCAGATCACCGCTCGACCATCCGGATCGAGCTTGGGCGGCTTGGGGAACTTCCCCTCGGCCATCTTGATGTACAGGGTGGAATTGCTCCAGCCCGTCATGGAAAGAACGGCTGGCTTGCGGAGAGCAATCCGGGGCGGCGTCAAGGCGGCCGCTATCGCCCGTTGCGAGGTGCTGGAAGTCATCTTCTACTCCATTGGTAAGCGGGATTGCTTACGTTGGAGTGGAATATAAATGCGCGTTACTGGATCGAAAATAATGTCGATAATATCGTGGGATAATAACTCGCCACATTATCCTTTGCGCTATTATCCCCGCTTCATTATGGTGCGCTCGGTGTCGCCCTTTTTGCGCTTTTGGTCGGCAGGGAGCGCTTTATAGGCCTTCTCGAAGAGAAGATTCGTAATGTGGTGGCCCGGGAACGCTTGATCAGCAAGTTCGCGCAGCTCTGGTTTGGTGTGTTCGCGGGTCGCCGTTTTCTTGAGAAAGTCCTTCAGGAGGATGACGTTGAGCTTCGGCTTCGATGGAACGACTGCATTGTCCACGACTTCTGCGGTAAGGTCGCGATACTGAACTAACTCGGCTGGCTCCGGAGTCGGTTGAGACTCCGAACGGGTTAACAACGCACGCAGCTCATGCATGTCTATCGGTATCAACGGTAGAGAGAACTGAACTAAACGATGGTCGGTCGGGTAGTGCTCTTGGAGCGCCAGGGCGCCGTTGCAAGGAGCCCTCACACTGACTCGCCTGTCTGATACCCAAACTCGAAGCGCCCGAATCGCGTCGTTTTCATCGCATCCCGTTGCTCTCCGAATGGCCTCGATGGCCTCCGTCATCGGACGCCAGCGCACACCGCCGAAAGCGCCAATCACGTCATTCGAAACATCCTTCGCGTTCATATTTCCGCCCCCCGAATCGACGTGACCGTGCTGGCTCGCTTGGCCGGCGTCCGCTCACAAAAAGTCGCCCAATCGGCCATAAGGCGCCGGCGCTTATCCATCATGTCGCCGCGGCGATAGGCAGCCTCTGTCTTGTCGCTCACGACGTGAGCCAGCGCGATCTCGCATATTTCATTCGGATAGGATGTTTGCTCAGCCGCCCAATCCCGGAAGGTCGAGCGGAAGCCGTGCACGGTCGCGCCTGTGCCGCGCATGTCCCGCATCAATTCAAGCATCGACATGTTCGACAGCGGCGTACCCGCCTTCCGTCCAGAGAAGATGAATTCACCGTCTCCGGACTTCTCTCCGATGATTTCAAGAGCCCGGTCTGAAAGCGGAACGCGGTGTTCGCGCCCAGATTTCATCCGTTTTGCCGGGATCGTCCAGATGCGCGAGGAATGCTCGATCTCAGCCCAGCGGGCGCCGATTGCTTCGCCGGTCCGAGCCGCCGTCAGGATGGTGAACTCGAGCGCCCGGGCCGACGCTCCATCCCTGGCCCGAAGCTCAGCCATGAAGGCTGGGAGCCCCGCGTAAGGAACGGCGTCGTGATGCGCTCGCATCTTGGGACGCTTGGCGAGTGTCTTGTCGAGATGCCCGCGCCAGCGCGCCGGATTGTCCCCTTCGCGATATCCTCGGACCTTTGCCCAGTCGAGGACCGCCTCGATGCGCCCGCGAATGCGGCTGGCCGATTCCGGGGTCTTTGCCCAAATCGGTTCAAGCGCCTTGAGGACGAGCCCGGTGTCGATCGCGGAGACGGGCAGGTCATTGATGATGGCGGTGGCGGCCGGATAGACGCGCTTGCCGCGCTTCGTCTCGTTGAATGTCGCGTCCCATTGGGCGGCGTGCTTCGCGTTCTTCCACCCCGCCCGGTTTGCCTCGATGTATTTGTCTGCGCATTCCTTGAACGCAACGGCCTTCGCGGCTTCTAGCTTGGCGTGCGCACGCTTCGCTCTCTTGTTCTCGATCGGATCGACGCCGTCGAGAACCTTGAGACGGGCCTCGGCGGCTCGCTTCCGCGCCTCGGCGAGCGAAACGGTATGGATAGGGCCGAGGCCCATTTTCCGCGCCGCGCCCTCAATCATGTATCTAAAGACCCAAGCCTTCGTTTCGAAGGCGCTCACTTGGAGGTATAGCCCGTGGCCATCGGCATAGAGGCCGGGCTCGCTTACGTTGCGCACCGACGCCGCGCTTAGTTTGTTGCCGACGTGGTGGCCTTTGGCTTTTGGCATTGGGATTCGAACTCGGACATGTTCAACCCTACGCACAGTCGTAAGCCGGATAGTGCCGGATGTCAATGGATATTGTCGGACCGTATGATTCGCGGAGTCTGGCGGATTGCAACGGCTTTTGAGGCGTTACCGGATTTCACCGGACTGTTTGCTAATTGACACTCCTTCCGCCAGTTGCCTTTGATAGGTTTGGTTTAATCGTTTTAGCAATTCCACCCAACGGTCTAGGCGACCCAATAGCTACCACGGCCGCGCAAATAGCAACAACCTAAAGCAATATGTATAAACAGAAATGCGATTAGAATTTCAGTCTGATCGCGGCTACCGTAAACCTCCTCAACTGAGGTCCTTAGCAAAGGCACTCCCTCGGTAAGGGAGCGGTCGAGAGTTCAATCCTCTCTTGCAGCACCCCTCAACCCATTGAAATCGTCCCGATAGGGGAATCTCCATATCGATGTTTATCCAGCACAATTCGGCGATAAGGCCACAAAATGGAACCGTCGCACGTGCGAAATCCGTGCGATCTGATCATTGTGCGTTCTTAACCCTTTCAGCGCTGACGCAGAAACCAGCGCTCCCTATTTCCGGGGCCGCACACCCAAAGGAGCGGGCAACCAACCGTTCACGCCGAAGTGATTGCCATAACTGACGCGGGGATATTGACACGCAGTCGGTTGTAGAACGAATTTATTTATGCGGCGGGGAATAAAAATGGCTCACTCTGAACAAATTGAGTTCATCCGCCTGATGCGGGATTTCGTGTTCCCTTCCTGCGGAAGCGTCCTAGAGATCGGCTCCTACCAAGTGAACGAAATTGGTCGTCTGAGGGAGATCTTTTCCGGCTGCAGCTATACAGGGGTCGATTTGGTTGCGGGGCCGGGAGTTGATGTTGTCGCGTCCGGGCACAATGTCAATCTGCCCACCGACAGCTTCGACGTTACTATTTCCGCAGAATGCTTTGAGCACAACCCGCTCTGGCGCGCAACTTTCTACAATATGCATAGGATGACAAAACCTGGTGGGATTGTGATCGTAACCTGCGCATCGACGGGGAGAATAGAGCACGGAACCTCTCGTAGTACACAGCCAACACACTCTCTCCGCACTACAGCCTTAGGTTGGGATTACTATATGAACCTTACGCTAGACGACTTTGAACGCGCGTTCGATATCTCAGAAATGTTCAGCAACCACGAATTCTATTCTGTTAAGTCTTCTCACGATCTTTATTTCTTCGGGGTCAAATGCGGAGCGCCATGTCCTGTCTTCGACACAGCCGCAATCAGGCGCGGCGTGGACAAGCTGGAGAACCTTCGCAAATCTGGATTGAGGCTGACAGTGGTTCGGGCGCCGTTGGATGCTATGTCCCGCGTTCCCCCAGAAAGGAAACTCCAAAGTATCGCTGTGCCATATACGAGGGCTGTTTAACGAATTGCAAACGCCGTGGGTCGGTTTGAGACCCCACAAACGAAAAAGCCCGTATCGGCATAGCCCTGGGGCCGGCGCCATCGGCGCGAACGGTGGGTCGAAATGCGCGCGGTCTCGTTGCGGAGTCAATGAAACCAAATACTTAAATACAACATTTCACTCCCTTGGTAAGGGAGAGGTCGAGAGTTCAATCCTCTCTTGCAGCACCATATTTTTCAATGATTTAAAGGGGCAGCGGTCTTGCTCCTTGACGGCCGAGCTAGCGTATAGCCAGCGGCGCATTTCGCGGCGGACCCCCAGCGGACCTCGCGGCGACAATAGCCGATTGGGGCCAAGCCCTTGAGCCCGAACAAAAGCCTCGGCGTTGCGAGCGCCGAGGCCAAGGGCGGCTTTCGAGCCACCCTTTTCGTTTGGGCCACCATGAGCGACGCTCAGCGATGCACGAAATCCCACTCGCTCAGATCATCCGGGAGGCCGAACTCTCGCGGGTCCCCCACGGATGGCCAGACTGTCGAGCCGCCAACAAGATCATCAAGGCTTGCTCCGCGGTGAAATAGGAGCCCAGACTCTCCTCTTCGAAAGCGGCTGTATACCGGCCGGCGCTTGGCACGACCCGGAAAGCGCCGTGCGGCGTCCGAAATTCCCAGTAGCCACTCATTCTGCATTCTCCTCAGGGCGCCGCCTCATCGCCGCCGGCTGATTGTCACGTCGCCAGTCTTGTCGGGGACGTTTGCCGAGCAGTCGAGATGTACATGGCCGCTTTCCTGCTCGAACTCACCTGATGGGTCGATCGCAGCGGCGAGAAGGCAATCCGCAATTGCTCGCGGCGATACTGACTCGCCGCCCAGCAGAATCCCGGCCGCCACCGATGCCAAGGCGAGGAATCTGACGTCGGGGCTGCCCTCGTAGGCCACAAAGAGCGAACGCGCGTCGCCCGGCCCACAAACCAGCGTCATCTCGTGGGCGGCCGAATGGCTGAATTCGACGTTGCCAAACTCAGGTGTGATGCGCTCGATCGCTGCTTTCGTCCGCGCCGCGATCGCATGGCCGAGCGCATCGCAGGGGCCGGCGACGGCCGGAGCCGAGAGAACCGCCAACGCAGTGAAGATTGTCATTCCGCGCATTCATTCCCCCCGCCGCGCGCGATCGACTGCCGGCAAATGCCTTTCCGTTAGCTTCTATCCCAAGCCCGGTCGAACTTGGCGTCAAACCCGGCGCGGTCGAGAGTTCAATCCTCTCTTGCAGCACCATTGATTTCAATGACTTAAATGGCCAGCGGTCTTGCTCCTTTACGGTCGAGCTAGCGCATAGCTAGCAGCACATTTCGCAGTCGGACCCCCAGCGGACCTCGCGGCGACAATTGAGTGTGCCAAAGGATCAAAACCGGCGCCCTGGCGCGGAAAGCTTCAGCAATCCTTGGTCATCGCAACCAAAAGTTGTTGACGCATGCGAGTTGTGTGACGGGGGTCACAGACAAGACGATCGTTTTACACCATGGTTGGTTGTGGTGGGG
>Ga0209530_1001565_pt1 | contig 9885 bp, 8 predicted proteins | sample BlaSpr_A8_Ref_O1_FD_187987 | JGI IMG/M metagenome (GOLD analysis project Ga0209530, IMG submission 187987) | Forest soil microbial communities from Thunder Bay, Ontario, Canada - Black Spruce, Ontario site 2_A8_Ref_O1 (SPAdes) (version 2) | ecosystem: Environmental > Terrestrial > Soil > Boreal...
GCGCTCGGCATCGGCGCCGTGGCGCCTGCCGCTGCCGGCCCGGCGCCGCCCTGCAAATCGAGGTCGTCAACATCGATGTACCCGCCGGACGCCAGCCAAGCCGCACGCTGCACGATGTTGGTCAACTCGCGCGCGTTGCCCGGCCAGTCGTGCTCCAACAACTTGTGCTCCGCGTCCGGCGTGAGCGCAAGCGCCGCTTGAGTGCCGCGGGCGCATGCCTGGATGGCGCGGCGGGCGAGCGGCAGGATGTCGCCGCGGCGCTCGCGCAGGGCCGGCAGGCGCAGCGACATCACGTTGAGCCGGTAAAACAGGTCGGCGCGGAAGCGGCCCGCGCGCACTTCCTCGGGCAGATCGCGGTTGGACGTGGCGATCAGCCGCACATCCAGGCTGATGGTGCGGGTGCTCCCCAGCCGCTCCACTTCGCGCTCTTGCAAAACCCGCAGGATCTTCGCCTGCAAACCGAGATCCATTTCGGAGATCTCATCGAGGAGGAGCGTGCCTCCCTGCGCCTGCTCGAACTTGCCGGCGTGCGCGCTGAGCGCACCGGTGAACGCGCCTTTCTCGTAACCGAACAGCGTCGCCTCGAGCATGTTCTCCGGAATGGCCGCGCAATTGATGGCGATGAAGGGCTTGTCGGAACGGCCGGAGTGATCTCGGATGAAGCGCGCGTAGACTTCCTTGCCCGAGCCGCTCTCCCCGGTGATGAGCACGGTTGCATCGTTCTCGGCGATCTTGCGGGCCAACGACACCGCGCGCTTGGACTCAGGGTCCGCAGCGACCAGCTCGCTCGGCGTCACACGGTTGGCAAGCTGACGCCGGGCCATATCGATCAGCGCCTGGGCCTCGAAGGGCTTCACGATGTAATCCGTGGCGCCCTCGCGCATGGCGGATACGGCCTGCGCAATGGTGCCGTAGGCGGTCATGAGCACCACGGGCAGATCCGCCCGCAGCCGCTTGATGGACGAGAGCAGCTCGTAGCCGCTCGGACCCGGCATTTGTACGTCGGAGATCACCAGCGCGATGTCCTCCGACTCGAGCAGCCGAAGGGCCTGGTCCGCGTTGCCCGCGGCGACTGCCGCGAGGCCTGCGGCGCGCAGCGTGTCGAGCAGCGCCTCCCGCAAGTCGGTATCGTCCTCGACGATCAGGACCGATTCTTTGAGGGTGTTCATGCGGTTTCCTCTACGGGTAAATCGATGATGAATGTCGCGCCGCGCGCGGCGCCGCCACGGCCCGGATCGGCGAGGTGGACGCTGCCGGCATGAGCCTCGATGACGCTCTTGACGATGGACAGGCCGATGCCGTTGCCGCGCGCGCGCGTGGTAAAAAATGGCTCGAAGATCCGCTCCCGGATGGGCGCCGGGACGCCCGGGCCGTTGTCGCTCACGACGATCTGGGCGCGCCCGCCTGCCGCGCGGCGCCCGAGCAATTCCAAATCGAGTTGCGCGCCTGCGGATTGCAGCGCGTTGGTGGCGAGGTTCAGCACCGCCGACACCAGCGATGGCGCATTGGCTCGCACCGTCAATCCCGGCGCCTCGGTCCGGATGGTCAGACGCACGCCTTGGCGTAACGCCGGACGGAGCCATTGCGCCACTTGCTCCAAGAGGGCACTGATGCTGACCAGCTCGCGGGCGGCGCCGCCGTGAGCGAACGCCAACATGTCGTTCACCAGCTTGTCGAGCTGCTTGAGGCTGCCGACGGTCTTCTCCGAGCAGCGCGTCAGATCCTCGGCGCTTCGCCCCGGCAAGGACATTTGCGAGGCGTACAAGAGTGCAGCCGCCAACGGCGTACGAATTTGGTGCGCGAGCCCCGCCGCCAGCTCGCCCATGGTGACCAGACGCTGCTGACGCGCCAGGAACACGTTCATGAGATGCGATTCGGTCACATCGGTGAGGAGCACCACCTCTCCCCCATGACGCAGCTCGCGGCGCGATACGTTGACGAACCGGCCGGTGCGCAGCTCCGTATGCTCGCCGATGGCGCCGCTGTTGACCGCCGCGCGCGCGAGCACCGCCGTGAAGGTTTGATGCACCAACGGCTCACCGAGAAGCGCGACGGCCGCGGGATTCGCTTCCTGAATCTCGCCGCAGGCATCGAGGACGAGCACGCCGCCCGGCAAGCCTTCGATCAGCGCCGATAAGCGCGCCGCGAGATGCTCATTGCCCGCATGCGCCTCTCCCAGCTCCAGGCGCAGCTGCGCCACCTGAGCGCGCAGCGAATCGAAGGCGCCGGAAAGCTGCTCCGAGACGGAACCGAAGGCGCGGAACGCCGCAGTGAGCTCACTGCGCTGGGTGTCGACGAGGTCGAGAGGATTCGCTGCCATGCGAAGGAAGAAAGCAACTTCCGTGCCTCGGTTGCTTTTGTCTCGCTGATCAACCGGTTACGGCGACGAGCCCAGCAGCCGCCGGGCGAGCGTCAATTAATTGTCAGGCGCTCAGACGGTATTTGCGCAGCTTTTCGACCAACGTCGTGCGGCGGATCTTGAGAAGGCGCGCCGCCCCTGCCACCGTGCCGTCGGCTTCCTCGAGCGCTTTGCGAATGAGGCCGATCTCGATGGCGGACAAATGATCCTTCAAGCCGATGCCGCCGTTCTTCAGCAGACTGTCGGCGGCCACGGCGTCCTCGATGAGGTCGGAGGTATCGCAGGACTGCGAGAAGATATCTTCCGATGCCTCGTCGCCCGATGCCTCGGCGGCGTCGGCCGGCGCGCCGACCGCGATGGCGGCGGGCACCGCTTTGGGAGTGGGCATGACGCGCATGCCGCCGTCGAACCATGCGCCGGTACCGCTGGTCCGATAGCGCTCGGGCAGGTCGTCCGCCGTCACCGTTCGGTCCGGATAGAGAATCGCGAGGCGCTCCAACAGATTCGCGAGCTCACGCACGTTGCCGGGCCAGCGGTTGGCCGCGAGACAGCTCATGGCCCCCTTGTCGAGGCGGATGTGCCGGCCTGCGTTCTGGCCCTGGCGGCGCAGCAGATGATCGATCAGCACGGGCAGATCCTCGAGCCGCTCGCGAAGCGGCGGCATCTGCACCGGGAATACGTTGAGGCGGTAGAAGAGATCCTCCCGGAAGCGGCCGGCGATGATGGCGGCATCGAGATCCCGGTGGGTCGCGGCGATGATGCGCACGTTGCAGAGGATGGTCCGGTTGCTGCCGACCCGCTCGAAGGTTCTCTCCTGCAAGACCCGCAGCAGCTTTACCTGCATCTGCAGGGACATGTCTCCGATCTCGTCCAGAAATAGAGTCCCGCCCTCGGCGAACTCGAAACGGCCGAGCCGGGTCGACAACGCGCCCGTGAAGGCGCCTTTTTCATGCCCGAACAGCTCGCTTTCGAGCAGATCCGCCGGAATCGCGCCGCAATTGACCGGAACGAAGGGATGCCCCGCACGGCCGGACAGCTCGTGGACATGGCGCGCGACCATTTCCTTGCCGGTCCCGGACTCGCCCAGGATCAGCACATTGGTGTCGAAAGGCGCGACTTGCTCGACCAATCGGTGAACGGCCCGCATCGGTGCGGAGGTGCCGCTCGGACGGAAGCGGTGAGCTCCCGGCTGAGTAGGGTGGCCGTTGCGTACGTTCTGCGCCTGGTTCAGCACCGCGGACAGGCGCCGCTGCTTCACGGGAAGATCGAGATGCAGCCAGGCGATATCGCCGCTCGACTCGGCAATCTTCGGGAGGCCGTTGCTCGACAGGAAGATCACCGGCAGAGGCTGTGCCATCGCGCGCAGGCGGGCGACGAGCTCGGGCCCTTCCGCGGCGATGGTCTCGGTGCCGACGATGAGCGCCAGCCAGTCATGGGCGCCCTCGGTTTTGCGCCCCAACTCGGCCATGTCGTGAAACCGGACAGGCTCCAAGTCAAGAAACCGAAGCAATGCCTCCAGTGCTCGCGCTTGCGAGTCTGAGGGTTCCATCACAATTACTTTGGCGTCGAGCACTACGGGGACTCCTTCCCTTTCCAAAAAGTGTGACGGACTCCACAGATCTTCCCTCTCGTGTGAAACATGTCACCTAACCTATTGAGATTGCTCAATCAATCTCGATTCGGCCGCCATACTAACTGATGAACTTGAGAGAAAAGGAGTTGGCAAACACCCGCAACGTGCGTAAGGGCAACTCTCAATTCAGTCTTGAGAGATTCATGCAGTGGAGGCTCGGGCTTTTGCTAATGAGCGCTAGGTGAAGACGCCCGCGCGCCTGCGACGAGGCGCCGGTGGTGACGGAAGATGAGCTTCTCGAGGAGGTCCACCACGCCCTCGCTCAGGTCGCGGAACTGCAGTTGCGCGACGCGCTCGGTGCCGTCGCTCCGTTCGCCGACGACGCTGCAGGGAATCTTGAGCGGCTGGGGAAGCGCGGGGTTGATGTAGATATGGATCAGGCCGGCCTCGCCGACCGCCGGCGCGCTCGCGCCGAACCATTCCAGCCCGCGCGCTCCCAGGCGCGTCCTTTGCACGGGCGGCAACGTGGCGCTGCGCATCGCGATCTCGGCGGTGAGCCGCAGCAGGATGTTCAGTTTGTATTCCAATCGCTGCAACTCGTGCTGCAGGGCCGGCGACTCCTCCTTGAGCGCCTCCGAGACCCGCACCTCGTCCAGGGAAGACTCGGCACCCAGGAGTTGCTGGTTGTCCGCATTCAGACGCGCCAGCACCAGCCCTTCGGGGATCTGACCCGGCAACCAGGAAAGCGCCAGCAGTTCCTCGAAAATCAGGCCATCGCCGAGGAACGAGGGCACGGGAAAGGTCGCTCAGGGTCGGTGGTTGACGTAGGCACGGAGGGCGCGCCGTCCCGTTGCCAGCATGTCCATGTCGCGGCACTTGGCACGGAAGCGATGCTCCATCCGCCCGAGCGAGCGGGCATTCAAGTCGGCAATCTGGCGAAGCACCGCTCGGTCCTTCTCGTTCATGGGTGTCAGGGCTTGGCGCGCCGACTTTATCAGCCGCAGCCGCTCAGCGTCGAGACTGATGACGCGCCCGACCTCGCCGGCCTCCGCCACCTCGAGCAATTCCTGCGAAAGTTCCAATGCACGCTGCAGAGCGGGCGTGACGGGCAGGTCGCTCATCGCTTATCCGTGACGATCTGGTCCCAGCCGCTTTTCACCTTGCGGACCAAGGCGCTGACCTCGGCGACGATGCTCGGATCGTTGCTCGCGTGGGCCTGGGTCAAGCGGGCCAGCATGTAGACGTACAGCGAGCGCAAATTCGCGGCGACCTCGCCTCCGCGCTCCATGTCGAGGGTGCCGTTGAGCTGATTCATCAACCGAATCGCCTTGCCCATGGCCTTGCCCTTGGTAATCACCACCGGGAGAGGCAGATTGTTCTCGATTCGCTCCATGCAGCCCTGTGCAGTCGTGAGCTCGGACACGATCTGCTCGTACATGATCTGCACCAGCCGGGTGGGACTTGCGTCGGCGACCAGTCCCTGGTTGCGCATGGCGGCGTACCGTGCCGCACCTCGGTTTGATTGCATCATCGTCGTCGCCTTAGGTGCCCAGCGTACCGCTGCCTAAGCTGGAGGTCGAAGAGCTCGAACTGGAGGTCGACTGGCTCGGATTGAATTCCGCCGTGAGATATGTTTGGGTCTCCTTCAGCGAAGCGACCGCGGTGTCCATGGCGTTGTATTCCGAAGTGAGCGTGGCCGAATAGGTCGCCAACTCGGCCTGCAACGCCGTCTGCTGCTGCGAGACGTTGCTCAAACTGGTCTGCAGGCCCTGATTGATGGACGACAGCAACCCGGCAGGCCCGGTGTACTGATTGATCAGGTTGTTGAGCTGCGTGGCGAGGCCGTTGGTGCCGCCCAGCAAATTGCCGACCGCGGTCAAATTGGCGGTCAACGCATTGTTCAAGGTGGTCGAGTCGGTGTCCAGCTGACCCGTATTGGCGTCCGCCGTGATTCCCAGGTCCGCCAATGAGGCGATCCCGCCCGTGTTGTTGCCCAGGTTCACCGTGTCCAGAATGTTCTCGAGCTGGTTCTGAAACGACTGCAGGGTGGCATTGCCGTTGAGCGGGCCGGCCGTCTGGGTGGAAGCGTCGTAGCCGGTCAGCGTTTGAATGGCACTGATCACCCCGTTCACGGCCGTCGCGAAAGTGCCGATCGAGGTCGCCGCTGAGGAAGGGTCCGCGCTGATGGACAGCGTCGTTGGGGTATTGGCGGCCGAGGTTCCGAGTAAATCGAGGGTCACGCCCGTGATCGCGCCGGTCACCACGTTGTTGGCGCTGGTCGCGGCAAAGCCGTTGAGGGTGAAATTGGCGTCCTGCGCCGCCTGGCTCTGGGTCAGATTGGTGATGTTGTTCGTCGGGTCGTACACCAGGGACGAAAGACCCCCGTCGCCTCCGGATTGGGTGACCGTGATCGCGTTCGCGGCGCCGGTGGAGGTGCCGGAAATGACCAGACGCGCGCCGCCGGAGGTGCTGATGACACTCGCGGTCACCCCGGGGTTGTTCGACGCCGAATTGATGGCCGAGGCGATGCCCGAGACGGTGTCGTCGCTCGAGTCGATGGTGATCGAGGTGGACGCGCCCCCGACCGCGAGCGTCAACGTCCCCGTGCCGATCGCAGCACCCGCGCTGGAGAACGCCTGCGAGGTGAGGGAGGCGGCAGTCGCGAGGTTCTGGACCTCTAAGGAGTACGTTCCCGGCACCGCATCGGAATCCGTGGTCGCCGAGGCGATGGTCTTGTCGGCGACCGTCGCGTCGTACCCCGCGAGCTGGGACGGGTCCTCCAGGGTCGAGAGCGTGGCTTGCAACGTGCTGAGAGCACTCGAGAAGGTGCCGAATGCCGACACCTGCGCATTCAACGTCGTCTGTTCCGTCGACAGCTCGTTGGTCTGCGCCGCACCAAAACTCGAGGTCAGCGCCGAGACGATGGCGCTGATATTGAGCCCGGAACCGATGCCGGTGGACGTGATCAGCGAGTTGGCCGAGGCCGCGCTGGCGGTGCTCGAGCTTCCGGTGGACGATACGGCTGAACTCATGCTTGTTGGCCTCTGGTGCGCATGCTGGGCTTATCGGCAGTCATCCCCAAGACTTAAGCAAGACGCGTACCAGCCTCCGAAGCGGGCCGCGGCCCCAGTCCTCAGGCGTGCTCGTCGATCACGGCGCTGGAGATCCCCAGGCTCTTGGCCAGCGCGGGGAAGGCGATGGCGGGATACTCTCCGATCACGCCGCCGGTGGCCGGATTGACCTCTTGAATCAGCATGGAATCGGAGTTCGGAGCCACCCGGAACTGGTCCGGCTTGCCCGAATCGTTGAGATACTTGTTGAGAAAGGCGACTTGCGCCTGAACATTGCCCGTGCGGGTCGCCCCGCCCGATTTCGGCGCGGCGGTTGCCGCTCCGGCCGCGGCATTGCCGGAAGGCGGCACGGAATTGCCGCCTGACGTTGAAATTGTAACCTTGGTAGGCGCCTGACTTCCGTGCACGAGGCTTATCGCCGGTATCAGTACCGGGGTTGCGTCGCTCGCCATGATGGTACCTGCTTCAAGTTACGCGGATTGAGAACTCACTCCTGGACCTGACTCGTCTGAACAATGCTTCGTCTGAAGGTGCTTCGTCTTAACAGTGCTTCGTCTTAACAGTGCTTCGTCTTAACAGTGCTTCGTCTGTAGACCACGGCCCGGTCGCGTTAGCGGCCGGGCCGTGGGGTTTCTACGCTTACTTCGAGCTATCGGCCGTTACGACAGGAGCTTGAGGATCAGCTGCGGCTCCTGGTTGGCCTGCGCCAACACCGAGATGCCCGCCTGTTCCAACACCTGTGCCTGGGTCAAATTCGCCGTTTCCTGCGCGAAGTTGGCATCCTCGATGGTGCTGCGCGACTGGGTCAGGTTCTGACTGGTCGACTGCAGGTTGCTCACCGCCGCCGTGAAGCGGTTCTGGATGGCGCCCAGCTGGCTCTGGAAAGCGCTGACCGTGGCAAGGGCCGCGTCAACCGAGGAGATGGTGCTGTTGGCGTCGGCCACCGTGAGCACGTCCTGGTTGGCGAGCGTCGAGGTGGTTCCCGCAGCGGTGGTCGCATACGGGGTTGCGTCGCCGCTGGTGAACCCGAGGGCCGCCGAGCCGCCCGCGGTGCCCACGTCCGTGATGGTCACAGGGACGGAATCCGTGAGCGTTACGGTGCCTTTGGTGGTCACCGGCGTCGCGACGGAGCCCGCGATGTTGCCGAGGCCTGAGCCCGTGGCGCCCGTGCCGAGGGTCACAGCCTGCGACACGGTAATGTCGCTGCCGTCGGTGTTCGAGAGCACGATGGCGCCGATCGGCGTCGTCACGCTGCCCGAAGGAGCGGTCTCGTTTATCGAGGCAGTGACACCCGTGGTGCTCGAGCTCAGGTTGATCTGCGCCACCACAGCCGCGGCCGTCAGAGTCGTCCCGGCAGCGATATTGTTGGTACCCGAATAGATCTGGGTGCCATTGATGGTCAGGTTATAGGTGCTGGCTGTCGTCCCCGCCGCGCCGCCGATCTGCGAGAACGCCGCATTGTCGGACGCTGTCGTGGCGGCGCTCGCCGTCAAGCCCTGAAGTCCGGCGCCGTTGATAGCCGCGGCCTTCGCGTAGGCGGAGGTCGCACCCTGGTAGGTCGTGGAACCCACGAAGCTCGCCGTCGGGCCCACGGTCACTTTGGAAGTGCCGTCGCTGATGGTGACGGTGGACGTGCTGGTAAGTGCTGCGGCCGTCGTCGCGGTGCCCGTCTCGGTCGAATACTGACCGATCTGGTTGGCCCCGACGCCCTGCTGCAGGCTGACCGCGATGGTGTCGCCGACGTTCGCGCCGACCTGGTACACCGTGGTGCCGCTCGAGCCGTTCAGCACGTTCAAGCCGTTGAAGGTGGTCTGCTGCGCGATCTGGGTGATTTCCGCGATCTGCTGCTGCACCTGGTTGTTGAGCGCTGCGCGATCCGAGGCGCTGTTCGAGCCGTTGGCGGCTTCGACCGCGAGGGTCCGGATGCTCTGCAGGTTGTTGTTGATGGTGGTCAGCGCGCCGGCAGTCGTCTGAGCTTCGGACACGGCATCGTTGGCGTTGTTGATCGCCTGGTTGGTGCCGTTGATCTGAGTCGTGAACTGCTGACTGATTGCGAGACCCGCGGCGTCGTCGGCGGCGCTGTTGATGCGCAAACCCGAGGAGAGGCGCGTCAAAGACTGCGAAAGTAGCGACTGCGAACTGGTGAGGTTGTTCTGCGCAACGATCGAGTCGATGTTGGTATTGAGAGTTAAAGCCATTTGATACTCCGTTTAGATCGACCGGCCCGTCTAGGCCCAATTTGCTCTTGTGTTCACTTCACCCGCCGAGCGGGCGGACCGGTGACCACATTCAAGAAGGTTTATCGGACGGGGGCGGCCATTCTTGAGGGCGGCCCCGAGGGGCTTTTCGGCCTTTCGTAGCAATGCGTCACGATTTCGGTATCGTGCATTTGACAGTGCGATTGGCGGCCGGCAGGGCTCGATTGGCGGTCCCCGTGCCGGTTTGGAGTAGAATGCCGGCCCTTTCCCCCAGCCATGCCGCATCCCTTGAAAACCGCCGTCCGCAAAACCCCCGTCCGCCGCAGAACGCCCAAAGTTGGCTTCGTCAGCCTGGGATGCCCCAAGGCGCTGGTCGACTCCGAACGGATTCTGACGCGACTGCGGGCCGAGGGCTACGAAGTGGCGCCCAATTACCGCGCCGCGGATCTCGTGGTGGTGAATACCTGCGGCTTCATCGATGCGGCGGTGGACGAGTCGCTCGATGCCATAGGCGAGGCGCTCGCCGAGAATGGCAAAGTGATCGTGACCGGTTGCCTCGGCGCACAGCCCCAGAAGATTCTCGAGCGGCATCCGCAGGTGCTCAAGATCACGGGTCCCCAGCGCTATGAGGAAGTGGTCGCGTCGGTTCACGAGCATCTGCCGCCGAAGCACGAGCCCTTCGTC
>Ga0209530_1001566_pt1 | contig 9877 bp, 9 predicted proteins | sample BlaSpr_A8_Ref_O1_FD_187987 | JGI IMG/M metagenome (GOLD analysis project Ga0209530, IMG submission 187987) | Forest soil microbial communities from Thunder Bay, Ontario, Canada - Black Spruce, Ontario site 2_A8_Ref_O1 (SPAdes) (version 2) | ecosystem: Environmental > Terrestrial > Soil > Boreal...
TCGGCATCGGTGCGGCCTGCTTGGGCTTCACGCTCAGCACCTCGACGTCGAATATCAGCAAGGAATTGCCCGGAATCCCCGGCCGCGGATTCGCTCCGTAGGCGAGCTCGGGCGGGACGTACAGGGTATATTTCGCGCCCGGCTTCATCAGCACCAGCGCTTCCTGCCAGCCCTTGATGACGCCGCCCACGGGGAACGTCGCCGGCGTGCCGTGCGAATAGGAACTGTCGAACTCGCTGCCGTCGAGCAGCTTTCCGCGATAGTTGACGGTGACCTCGTCCTCGGGGGTGATCGCCGGGGCCTTGGTGTCGCCCGCCTTTTCGACCTTGTACTCGAGTCCCGAGGGCGTGGTTTGCACACCGCTCTTCTTGCCATTGCTGGTCAGAAATTCCTGGGCGGCTGTCTTGTTGCGCGTCGACGCGGCGAGCATCACCGTATGCACGTATTCCTGAATCTGCTGCCGCTCGGCCGGACTAGCCTTCTTGCCCTGGAGCCCTTCCTTGAGGCCGCGGGCGATGCCATCCGAGCTCACCTCGCTCCCGACCCCGACGCTGTGCAGCTGTTCCCCGAAGGTCAGACCGAACAGATAGCTGGCCTGCTCGCTGGAGATCGGCGCAGGCTGAGCCGGCGCCGCAGCGGGCGGCGTGCCGGGCGTCGCACCGGGCGGCGTGGAAACGGGCGTTTGGGCGCCGAGCCACGGGGTGAATGAGAGCATGACGGCGCCCGTGCAGGCGCTTCGAATGATACGGCGGGTGAGTGGTTTCATGGCGCGAACGATACGCCATTCGGTGTTGCAAATGCCAGCGCGACTTCTCCGGAACATCTCCCGCTAGGGTCCGGCCTGCGGCCGCGGGATGATCGCGAGCGTGAGTCGCGATACGCAGACAAGCGCGCCGGACTCGTTGACGATGTCGATGCTCCATACCTGGCTGCGCGCGCCCACATGCAGCGCTCGCGCCGTGCCCGTGACTCTGCCTGACTTTACCGACTTGACATGATTGGCATTGATCTCCTGGCCGACGCACATAAGACGCGTGGTGTCCACACACATGTTCGCGCCGATGCTGCCGAGCGTCTCGGCGAGAGCGACCGACGCTCCCCCGTGCAGCAATCCGAACGGCTGACGAGTGCGGTCGTCGACGGGCATCGTGCCTCGAACGAAATCCCCGCCGATTTCGGTGAACACGATGCCGAGAGGTCTCATCAGCGTGCCGGCGCCGGCGGCGTTGAGCGCCTCGAGAGAAAGGGGACTGCGCCAGATGCTCATGGTGTGTCCTTGCCTTTGCCCTTGAGCTTCGCCGCGACGCGCCGATACGCCTCGCGGAACGGAATGCTCTCCTTCGTCACCAGCGCATTGGCGTCCGCGGCGGCGTGAATTTCCGGATCCAGGCGAATGTTCTCGCGCCGAAAACGCACGCCGGAGAGCGCGCTCGGCAAGATGTCGAGCGTCTGACGGCAGGAATCGATGCCCCGGAACAGCGGCGGCTTGATCAGCTGCAGATCGCGGTGGTAACCCGAGGAGAGCTTCTGGGTAATCCCGAGCACCTCGTTGAGCGCCGCCTGGGCGACGGCGCTGCGCCCGCGCATGAGTTCGAACACATCGGGATTGCGCTTCTGCGGCATGATGGACGAGCCGGTCGTGAACGCCTCTGGCAGCGCGACGAAACCGAACTCCTGGGTATAGAACAGCAGAAGATCCGCCGCGAGTCGGCCCATGTCCTGGCTCAGCAGCGTGATCTCGAACAACAGATGCGCCTCGGCCTTGCCGCGCGACAGCTGCACGGCCGTGACGGGCTCGTGCGTGACCCGAAACCCCAGCTCGCGGCGCGTGGCCTCGCGGTCGACGTCGAGGTTCGGCGTTCCGTATCCCGCCGCGGATCCGAGCGGATTCTTCGAGGAACGGCGCTCCACCAGGGACAATCCCTCCGCGTCGTCGCGGATTTCGGCGGCGAAGCCGAGCGCCCAGAGCGCCACGGTGCTCGGCATGGCCTGCTGCATGTGGGTGTAGCCCGGCAGTTCGATGGCGCCCTCACGCACCGCCAGCGCCTCGAGCGCCTCGGCGACCGCCCCCGCGCCCTCGCGCAGCGAGCACGCCGCATCGAGAAGGTACAGGCGCAGGGCCGCGAGCACTTGATCGTTTCGCGATCGGCCCGCGTGCAGGCGTCCTCCCGCCGCGCCGATGCGCTCCGTCAGGCGATTCTCGATCGCCGTCTGGCAATCCTCCTGCTCGAGCGTGATGCGCCATTGGCCTTGCGCGTGCTCCTCGCCGATGGCGGCGAGCGCCGCTCGAATCGTCTGATGGTCCGCCGCCGACAGAAGTCCGCGCTGGGCGAGCATGTCGGCGTGCGCGGAGGAGGCCTTGATGTCGTAGGGCACGAGACGATTGTCGAGCAGGTAATCCTCGCCCGCGGTGTAGGCGAGCACGCGCGCATCGAGCGCAATTCCCTTGTCCCATAAGCGCGTCATGAGACCGCCGTCTGTTCCGCGGGACTCAACGCTTTCAGGTCGGCCACCACCAAGGTGCCGGTGCCCTCGTTCGTGAATACCTCCGCCAGCAGGCTGTCGGTCGACTTGTAAGAGATCACGTGCACGCGGCGTACACCGCTGCGTATCGCATTCTCGATCGCCTGCGCTTTCGGCAGCATGCCGTGCGTGAGGCTGCCCCCGGCCCGCAGGCGCCCGAGGCCCTCGATATCCGTGTAGGAGATGATCGAGCTCGGGTCGGTCGAGCGCTCCAGAATTCCGGGCGCGCCCGTGCATAGCACCAATTTCTCCGCCGACAAGGCACCGCCGATCGCGGCGGCCACGGTGTCCGCATTGATGTTGAGCAGCGTGCCGTTCGCGTCGGCCGAGAGCGGGCTCACGACGGGCATCAACCCGTTGGCGAGCAGCTTCTCGAGGACGCCGACGTTCACCGAATCGATGTCGCCCACGAAGCCGTAATCGATGGACTCGCTCGATCCCGGCGATACGGGGACCGGGGCCCGCTTATGGGCACGCACGAGTCCGGAATCGACGCCGGAAAGTCCGATGGCCTCGATGTCGAGCGCGCGGCAAATCGCAAGAATGCGCGTGTTGATGAGGCCGTTGAGCACCATCGCGGTCACGTCGATCGATTTCTGATCGGTCACGCGGCGGCCGTTGACCATCTGGGTTTCGATGCCGAGCGTCGCCTGCAGCTGATCCAGCTGCGGGCCGCCGCCGTGCACCAGGACGGTCTTGATGCCCACTTGATGCAGGATGGCGACCTGCTCGATCAGGCCGCGCGTCGACGCGTCGTCGCTGAACACGGCGCCCCCCGCCTTGATGACGAACACCTTGTTCTTGTACATGCGAATGTACGGTGCCGCGCTTCGCAGCGCACGCACGGCGACGGAAGGATCGGGTCGGCTCTTGAGCATCGAAGGTACTCCGGAAGTCGGGTGTCTCTAGGACAGCATGCGGTGCAGAACCGCGGTCTGCACGATCAGACGATTGAAGGCCTCGAGCCTCACCACGGCGCGCGGGCCGTCCAGTATCTCGTCCGTCGCCGCGACGTTGCGGCGCACGGGGAGGCAATGCATGAACTTGGCGTGCGGCTCCGCCGCGGCGAACCAGGGCTCGCCCACGCACCAATCCTTGAGTTCGGCGCGCAGGCGCGCATCCGCGGCGGCGTCGCCGTAATGCGCGGTGGTCCCCCATTCCTTGGCGTACACCACCTGCGCGCCCTTGAGCGCGGCGGTGCGGTCCGAGGTCTCCGTGACCGAGCCGCCTGACGCGCTCGCCGCCCGGCGCGCCTTCTCCATGATCTCGCGCGGAAGCGCGAACCCCTCGGGCCGCGCCACGACCACCTCCATGCCGCGCATCGCGGCCATGTGGACGGTGGCGGAGGCGACGGCCAAGGGCAGTGCTCTCGGGTGATAGACCCAGGTGAGCACGAACTTCGCGCGGGCCGGCGTCTCGAGTTCGTCCAGGGTGCGCCAGTCGGCGAGTGCCTGACAGGGATGGTTGACGGCCGATTCGAGATTGATCAACGGCGGGTCGCAGAGTGCATCGATCTGCCGGAACAAGCTTTCGGAGAGATCGTTCGCGAGGCTCTTGCCCTCCGCGAAGGCACGCACGCCGAGCGCGTCGCAGTACGAGGCGAGCACGGGAATGCCCTCGCGAATATGCTCGGCGGCGGCGCCGTCCATCACGGCGTTGAGCCGGGTTTCGAGTTGCCACGTGCCCTGGCCGGGGGTGATCACGAAGGACGAGCCGCCGAGGTGGGCCATGGCCGTCTGGAAGGACGCCAGCGTGCGCAGCGACGGATTCATGAACAGGAGTCCGAGCACTTTGCCCGCGAGCGCCTGGCGCTGCGGCTTGTTCTTCAAGGACTCCGCGAGCGCGAGCAGGTCGAGAATCTCCGCGCGTTCGAAATCGGCAAGATCCAGGAAACGTTTCATGGCGCCGGCGTCTTCATGCGGAAATCGTCGCCAAGGCGGCGCACAGCTGATCGACGTGCCCTTCGTTCACGATATAGGCCGGCAGCAGGCGAAGCACGTGCGGATCACCGCTGGTCCCGGCCAGAATTCCCTTCTCCATCAGCGCTGATTGAACTTCCTTGGCGGGACGCGAGGTCTTGAGCCCGAGGAGCAGTCCCGCGCCTTGGATTCCCGTGATCGGCCCCACCATGCAGTGCGCGCGGATATAGTCGGATACCTGCCGCACGTTCGCGAGCAGCGACTCCGATTCGATCACGTCGATGACCGCCTCGACCGCCGCGCACGCCATCGGGCCGCCGCCGAAGGTCGTGCCCATGTCGTCGTTCTTGATCCGATCGGCGACGCGCTTCGACAGCATCAGCGCGGAAACCGGAAAGCCGTTGCCCAGGGCTTTCGCCGTGGTGATGATGTCGGGAGTGACGGCATAGAAGTTGGCGCCGAACGGCGCGCCGGTGCGTCCCATGCCGCACTGGACCTCATCGAAGATAAGCACCGCGCCCACCTCGTCGCAGCGCCGGCGTAGCGCCTGCAGCATGGGCTTGCCCACATCGAAGGCTCCACCGACGCCTTGCACCGGCTCGACGATGACCGCCGCCGTGTCGCGGCCGATGATGCGCTCCAGCGCTTCCGGGTTGTCGCGCGGGGCGAACGCTACATCGAAGGGCAGGCGCGGGAAGCCGTACCATTTCTCGAGCGCACCCCAGGTCACGGCGCCCGCCGCGGCCGTCCGGCCGTGCCAGCCTTGCTCGAGAGCCACCGCCTTGGTGCGCCCGGTCATCTTGAATGCGAGCTTGAGCGCGTTCTCGTTCGCCTCGGCGCCCGAATTGATGAAAAACACGGTATCGAGGCCGAGCCCCCCGAACTTCACCAGCCGCGCGGCGGCGCGCTCGCGAATCGCCATGGGCAGCGCGTTGGTCTGGAAGGCCATCTGGCGCGCCTGTCGATCGAGCGCGGCCACCCAACGAGGATGCCCGTAGCCCAGGCCCGCGACCGCGTGACCGCCGTAGAAATCCAGGATCTTGCGGCCGTCGCGCGCGTACAGCCACACGCCTTCCCCGTGCGCCACTTCAATGGGATATTGCGCGAAAACCTTGGCGAGGTGGCCGGCCATCAGGTCCATCCCGGCGCGGGCGCGGTGAGCCCGAGGGTCTCGTCGAATCCAAGCAATCGATTCATCCATTGCATGCCGCCGCCGGCGGCACCCTTGTTCAAGTTATCGAGCACCGACATCACCGCGATCGAGGAGCCGTTGGTAACGGCGGAAAGATTTGCGTAGTTGCTGGCCGCCACGTCTTTGACCCGTGGAGCCGTGTCGGTCACCCGCACGAACGGACAGCCGCGGTAAAACTCTGCGAGAGCTTCCTGCGCCTCGCCGCTCGACAGCGGCTTCTTCAACACCGCCTGCACGGTGACGTGGATGCCGCGCGCGAACGGCCCCGAGTGCGGCACGAAATTGATCTCCGCCTCGACGCCCGACGCCTGCCTCGCGCACGCGGCGATTTCCGGCGCATGCCGGTGGGCGAGCGCACCGTAGCTGTAGAGATCTCCGTGGCGCAGCGGATGGTGGGTGCCGTCGACCGGTTTACGGCCCGATCCGGTACTGCCGGTGATGCCGGCGATGAACAGCCGGGATTCCGTGAGCCCGAGCGCCAGAAGCGGCACGCAGGCGAGGAGCGAGGCGGTCGCAAAGCAGCCGGGGTGCGCCACGTGCAGAGTCGCCGCGGCCTTCAGATGCTCGGGGACCGCGCAGGTGAACTCGGCAATGCGCGCCGGCGCGCCGTGCGCATGCTTGTACACCGCCTCGTAGGCCTTCGCGCTCGCGTAGCGGAAGTCCGCCGAGATGTCGACGCAGTGCGTGCGCACCCCACCGCTCTCCACCGCACCGAGCAGACGGTCGACGAGCGCTGCGGAGACGCCGTGGGGCGCGGCGGAAAACAAGGCGCTGACGGGCAGTTCGCGGATCAGCCGCTCGACCTCGTCCACGCCCGCGAATTTCAGCGTGGGATACGCGCTTTTGAGGTGCGGGAACGCCGCGCCGACCGGCGCGCCCGGCTGGCTATCCGACAGAATGGCCTTCAGCTCGAGTCGCGGATGTCCGGCGATCAGCCGCAAGAGCTCGCCGGCCACGTAGCCGGTGCCGCCCAGTACGACGACGGGCACGGTGCCGGGCACGACGACGGGCGCGGTGTCGCGCGTGGGCTCGCTCAGCCGCTCGCTCATGCGCCGACCGCTTTGGCGTCGCCGACGTTCTGAAGTCCCAGGCGTGCGATGAGAAAGTCGCCGAGCTCGGCCGGATTGCTCACGGCGTTGAAGGCCTCGACGCCGAGCTGCTCGCGGATGATCTCGACCCCGACCTGATTGTCGGTCGCCGGCCCGGTCACCGCGGCGGGCTCGATGAAGAAGCGCTCGCGCAGGAGTTTCACGCCGCCCCAGGCAGCCACCGGATCGTTTGCCGACAGTACCACCGCGGTGAGCGCGTTCTTGATGTCGGACTGCCGCAGAATCGATTCCACGCCGTAAGTTCCAAGGAGGCCGTCGCCGAGCTCGAACACGATCACGTCGGGAGCGCCTCTCGCCATTTCGGTGAGCATGGTGCGGGTCAACGCGGGACCACAGCGCGCCGTGGTGGTCACGATGCCGAGATCGGTGAAGATCATGGTGCGCCGCGCGCCCGAATCCTCGAACGCCAGAATGTCGCGCCGAAGCGAGACGCCGGTGGCCTTGAAGGCATCGACGGTGAGTCCTCGGTGCCGCATGCGCGCGATGATGGCGGAGGCGGCCGCCGTCTTGCCCGCTTCCATGCAGGTGCCTGCCAGCGCCACCACGGGTACGCCGCGCACGTCGAGAGGAGCGTCGTAGTCGAGCGGCTTGTAGCCCGTTCTCGCCGTCACGCCGATGCGCTCGCCCAGATACGGGAAGGTCAATACGGCACCCAGCACCTTGCAATCGAAGGGCTTACCCTTGTCCGGCGTCGCGGAGTCGCAAATGCCCAGCACGCCGCCGATATTCAGCATCTGAATCACATCGCCCGGCGCGAGCGCCTCGGGGATGTGGCCCGAATACCCGAACAACGCCTTGCGATGCCCGAGCGCGCCGACCACGATGTCGCCACGCGCCACCTTCGCCATGCGTCCGCTGGTGAGCTCCAGGGTGTTGTAGGTCGATTTGTTGTTCAGGATCTCGACCACCACCACCACGCCTTCCTCGCAAGGAATCTCCGGCGCGATGCGAATCTCGTGCGAGAGGCCGAGCGCCTGGGTGACCGAGGCGATCTTGTCGACCACGAGCGTGCGCATGGTGCTCACGAGCCCGTTCCCGCGCGCTGATGGAAAATGCCCGGGAGCGCCAGCATCTTCGAGAAACCGAGAGCATCCACGGGTGTCCATTCGCCCGCGGCTTCGCCGTACACTCCCTTCGAGGCCGCCATGAGCGAGTGCGGTGAGCTGACGCCCTCGATGAAGGCCGAGCCCGGACGCAGCAGCACGTGCACTTCGCCGGTCACGCGCGCCTGCGAGGACACGAGCAACGCCTCGATGTCGCGGCACACCGGATCCAGGTGCTGTCCTTCGTGCACCAGGTCGCCGTAGGGCTGGGCCACGGATTCCTTGATCCGCGCCTGTTTGCCGGTCAGCACCAATTTCTCGAGCTCGCGATGCGCGGTCAGCAAAATGTCCGCTGCCGGCGCTTCGAAGGCGACGCGGCCCTTGGTGCCGATGATGGTGTCGCCCAAGTGAATGCCGCGGCCGATTCCGTAAGGACCGGCCAGGGTCTCGAGCCGTTCGATGATGGCGACCGGCGAGTCCTCTTTGCCGTCCAGGCTCGAGGGTATGCCCGCCGTGAAGCCGACCGTATGGCGCTCCGGCGCGCGGGGATGGGAGAAGGCATCCTTGGACAGCACCCACGCGCTTTCGGGAATGCTTCCCGCCGAGGTCAACGTCTCCTTGCCGCCGATGGTCACGCCCCACAGCCCACGATTGACCGAATAGGCCGCGCCGAACGGCGGAATCGGCAAGCGATGCTCCTCGAGATATTTCAGCTGCTCCGGCCGCTGGAACGCCCGGTCGCGCACCGGCGCAAGAATGGTGATGCTCGGCGCGAGGGTGCGCAGCGCCACTTCGAAGCGCACCTGATCGTTGCCGGCCGCGGTGCAGCCGTGGGCCACCATCGAGGTGCCGAGCGACAGCGCCATCTGCGCGATGGTTTGCGCCTGGAGGACCCGCTCGGCGCCCACACAGAGAGGATACGAGCCGCCGCGCCGGATATTTCCCATGATCAAGTATTTCAGCACCTGATCGAAGTACGAGGCGCGCGCGTCGACCAGGTGGTGCTCGATGGCGCCGAGCTGCTCCGATCGGGCGGCGAGCGATGCGGCCGCTTGGGCATCGATGCCGCCCGTGTCGACGGTGACGGTGATCACCGGGCGCTTGTAGGTGTCCTTGAGCCACGGCACGCAGAACGAGGTGTCCAAGCCACCGGAAAATGCCAGGAGAATGGGCTCGGCGCCCTGGGCGTATGTCGCTGTCATGAGGATTAAAGTCCGAAAATGCCGTGCAGGCGCTCGCCGAGCTTGTGCTGGTCGCGCGCGCCGGCGGTTGCGATGAATATCGTGTCGTCCCCGGAAATCGTCCCGATCACCTCGGGCCAGCGCGCGGTGTCGATTGCCACCGCGACGCTTTGGGCGGCTCCGATCGTGGTGCGCAGCACCGTGAGGTTGGTGCCTGCGGTTTTCACCTCGCGCACGAACTGCCTGAGCGTCGAGAAATCATTTTTTACCGCCGCGGCCGATTCCGGCAGCACGTAACGGTCGCCTTGCTTCGCCACGCCGAGCTCGCGCAGATCGCGGCTGACGCTCGATTGAGTGGCGGCGTGCCCGTGCTTGCGCAGCATCGTGACCAGTTCAGCCTGGCGCCCGACCGACTGCTCGCGGATGATTTTCGCGAGCGCCATCCGTCGCGCGGGAGCGCTCGAAGAGTCGGCGTTTTCTCTCAACATCGGAATATCGGCCATCGCGTCTGCATAAAGTTGCGCGAATTCTGCATAAAAATCCACATCCCGTCAAGAACGACGCAGAGGATTTTCGCCGGCCGATTCTTGTAGGCTATGGCCCTTATGTTGCAAACCATCGAAATCGATACCGCCCCGAACCCGAACGCCTCCGTGATCTGGCTGCATGGCCTGGGTGCCGACTACCATGATTTCGAGCCCCTCGTCCCGGAAATCGTGACCAATCGCGAGCGCGCCTGGCGATTCGTGTTCCCGAACGCGCCCGTGAGGCCGGTGACCATCAACGGGGGCATGAGCATGCGGGCCTGGTACGACATCCTCGGCTTCGAGCGGCTCAGGGCCGAGGACACCGGCGGTTTTCGCGACACGGACGCCCGGATCGCAGAACTGGTCGAGAAGCAGATCGAGCG
>Ga0209530_1001572_pt1 | contig 9861 bp, 6 predicted proteins | sample BlaSpr_A8_Ref_O1_FD_187987 | JGI IMG/M metagenome (GOLD analysis project Ga0209530, IMG submission 187987) | Forest soil microbial communities from Thunder Bay, Ontario, Canada - Black Spruce, Ontario site 2_A8_Ref_O1 (SPAdes) (version 2) | ecosystem: Environmental > Terrestrial > Soil > Boreal...
AAGGGAGAGCCGAAGCCGGTTGGCACGGCGGCGGAAGACATGACGCCTCAGAAGGCGGACGCGCCGCCGGCGCAGCGCTTGCGCGAGGCGGGCGCGATCATCTTCACCAAGACGACGATGCCCGATTACGGCATGCTGACCTCAGGCCTTTCAAGCTTTCATCCTCTCGCACGCAATCCGTGGAATCTCGACCGCAATCCGGGCGGATCGTCGGCGGGCGCGGGCGCGGCGGCGGCGGCGCTTTATGGGCCGCTGCACCTCGGCACCGATATCGGAGGGTCAGTGCGGCTGCCGGCGGGCTTTTGCGGAATTTTCGGCCTCAAGCCGAGCGGCGGACGGATCCCGATCGATCCGCCCTACACCGGCCGTGTTGCCGGCCCGATGACGCGCGACGTCGACGACGCCGCGCTGATGATGGCGACCTTATCGCTGCCCGATGTCCGCGACTATGCGAGTCTCAAGTACGAGAAGCTTGATTGGATCGTCGAGCCCGCGCAGCTCAAAGGCCTGCGCGTCGGCCTGTTGTTGGAGGCCGGCTGCGGCGCGCCGCCGACGCCGGAAGTCAAGACCGCCGTCGAGCGCGCCGCGAAGGATTTCGAGGCGGCGGGCGCCCATGTGGAGCCGCTCAAGCCGTTCCTGACCCAGGAGTTCCTGGACGGACTCGACAGGTTCTGGCGCGCGCGCGCGTTCAGCGACATCAGCGCCCTGCCGGCCGAGCGGCGCGCTCTGGTGCTGCCGTTCATCCGGGAATGGGCGGAATCCGCGGCGGGGCTTTCCGGCGTCGAGGTGTTTCGCGGCTTCGACCGGATACCGGAGATGCGCAAGGCGGCGGTCGCGGCGACGCAGGGGTTCGATTGCGTTCTCTCGCCAACCGCGCCGATGACCGCCTTTCCAGCCGAATGGCCATCTCCCAGCCGCGACCCGCTGCATCCGTTTCCGCACATCGGTTTCACCGTCGCTTTCAACATGTCGGAGCAGCCGGCGGCGTCGGTCAATTGCGGTTACGATTCCGAGGGCCTGCCGATCGGGCTGCAGATCATCGGGCGCCGGTTTGACGACCTCGGCGTGCTCGCGATCGCCCGCGCTTTTGAGGCCATTCGGGCGTACGAGGAGCGGCCGTGGCCGGAGCCGCCGACGGCGTGATCTGCTCGCAATGCGCACTGGCGTCCTCCGTCGTTGTCGGGCCCGGGGAAAGCGCGTAGAAGCCCCGCTTCGCCGCGCATTGTCGTGGCGGAGCTCGTGTGACCTGGGGAGAGAATTGAAAGCTCTGGTGTTCGTCGCAGCTGCGGTCCTTCTCGCGGCTGCCCCCGCTTGCGCTGAGGATTGCGGCAGGAACGGCGAGGGCTTTGGCGCCTGGCTTTCCTCCTTCAAGGAAGTCGCGGTGATGAACGGCCTGTCGCGCAGAGCTGTGGATGCAGCGCTCGACGGCGTCTCTTATGACCCGACGGTCAAGCGGCACGACGGCGGCGCCGCGATGTTCGGGCATAACTTCGCCAGCTTCGCCGCCGCTCACGTCTCGCCGGGAATGGTCGCGCGGGGCAGGGCCGAGCTCAAGCGCTACGCCGCGCCGCTCGCCCAGATTGAGCAGCGCTTCGGCGTGCCCGGACCTGTACTGGTGGCGATCTGGGGCCAAGAGACGGGCTTTGGCGGCGACATCGGCTCATATCCGACCTATAGCGCGCTCGCTACGCTCGCCTACGATTGCCGGCGCGCGCAGCGTTTCCGCGCCGAGCTTATCGACGCCATCGCCCTTGTTGACCGGGGGATTGTCCCGCAACCCCACGCTTTGCGGGGGGCTTGGGCTGGCGAGGTTGGCCAGACACAGCTCATGCCTTCGGCCTATCTCATGTACGCGACGACGCCCGACGGATCGGGGACGCCGGACCTCATCCACAATTCGGCCGACGCGCTCGCGTCGACCGCGGCTTTCCTCAAAGGCCACGGCTGGCAGCCCGGCGCGGGTTGGAGCGAAGGCGAGCCCAACTTCGCCGCCATCCTGCAATGGAACTCGGCGGAGATTTACGCAAGGACCGTCGCGCTGTTCGCCGACCGGCTCGCGGGGAAGTAGAGGCCGGGGGGGGCATACGGCTTGCCGCAATGCAATTGGGTCGAACCAACGGCGTCATTGCGAGCGAAGCGAAGCAATCCAGGCGAACGTAGGGCGCTCGACGATCCCTGGATCGCCGCGTCGCTTCGCTCCTCGCGATGACGAATCAATCCGGCAGCAAGGCTGCAACGGCTTCCGGCGTTACTCCCTGGGTTTCCCTACGCCCGCCGTGCTCACCGTGTGCTCGGCGATCATGAGTTCCTCGTTGGTCGGGATCACGAAGACCATCGTGGGCGAATCCTTGGCGCTGATGATCTGCGCATTGGCGCGGTTCGCTTGGCGGTCGAAATGGACGCCCATCCATTCCATGTCCTTGAGGACAGCTTCGCGCACTTTCCACGAGTGTTCGCCGATGCCGGCTGTGAACACGATCGCCTCGGCGCCGTTGACCGTCGCCGCAAGGCTGGCGAGTTCGCGTCGAATGCGGGAGACGAAATAGGCGATGGCGTCGCGCGCCGCCGGGCTGTCGGACGCCTCGAGCTCGCGCATATCCTGCGACAAACCCGACATGCCCTTGAGCCCCGAGTTCTTCCATAGGAGATCGGATATCGCGTCGGCGCTCATCTTCTTTTCGGTCATGAGATAAAGCACGACGCCGGGATCGACCTGCCCGCACCGCGTGCCCATCGACAGCCCGTCGAGCGCGGTGAACCCCATGGTCGTGGCGATTGCGCGGCCGTCATGGACTGCGCACATCGACGCGCCGTTGCCGAGATGGGCGATGATCACGTCCTCGCGCGCGATCTCAGGCGCGATCGTGCGCAGCTTTCGGGTGATGAACTCGTAGGACAGGCCGTGAAAGCCATAGCGACGCACGCCCTCGTCGTAATAGGCGCGCGGCAGCGCGTAGGTGTCGTCGATGAAGGGATGGCCGCGATGGAAGGCGGTGTCGAAGCACGCGACTTGCGGCATCGACGGAAAGGCCTTCATCGCCGCTTCGATCCCGGCGACATTGTGCGGCTGGTGGAGCGGCGCAAGCGGAATGAGCGCTTTGAGTTTCGCGAGCGTCGCGTCGTCGATCAGGACCGGCTCGGCATAATCCGGCCCTCCGTGCACGATGCGGTGGCCAACCGCTGCGACCGAAGAATCGTAGCCCGCCTTCTTAAGCCAATCGAGAATGGAACCGATCGCCGCAGCGTGATCGAGGCGGGCGACGGAGCGGTCGAAAGTGAGTTCGGCTGTTTCGCCCGAGGCTGTCTTGACCGAGCCTTTCGCGGTCGCGCCGATGCCCTCGATTTGCCCGGAGGCAAGCAGGTTCGGCTCGCCTCCGGTGGCGAGGCGAAAGGCTGCGAACTTGAGCGAAGATGAGCCCGCGTTGAGAGTGAGGATCACCGAGTCCAAGACATTCACTCCGCCACTTTAGCGACGCCCGGTTCATCGCTAAAACGCGCGGCCTGCGGGGGCGCCAATATTCGTGGCGCTGCGCTAATGCGGAGGCGACGAGCCGGGCGCGGTCGTACTCGCCCCGGCTCGTCAACCTGACTGGGCTCTGTCCCCAAGCGCCAGTCCCGCCGCTTCCGCCCGCGCGACGAAGCCGGCGACTCCTAGCACATTCGCGCGGCCGGGGGCCAGCGAGCCGACAATTTGTCGCGCCGCCACGATCGTGCCGCGTGCACGATGTGTTGGACGCAGTGACAGCGGAATGAAGGAGCGGCGTATCCGCGGAGCACGGGCTTCGCGTCGCTGGCGATACATTGCTTCACGCGCCGCGTTAAGCGATCACTCGTCGGACTTGATTCTGCCCCGACGATGCTGTCTTAAGCTGCCGCTCACGGGACGACCGAGCCACCGGGACAACAGATGAACTTTTCCCAACGCCTGACCTTTCTGTTCTCGGCGCCGATGTTCGACGCCGACGACCTCGAGGGCCTCAGGGTCAACCAGATCATTGCCGCCATCGAGCGGATGGGATTCCAGGTGATCAAGGCGCGGCGTCTCGAGGACGCCGAGATCGCTGTGCAGACCGACGCCGCGATCGGCTGCATGGTCGTCGATTGGGGCAAGAAGGGCCTTGAGGGCAAGGCTGCTTCGCTCATTAATCTCATGCGCAAGCGCGGCCTCGACATGCCGATCGTCGTCCTGATCAGGCGCAAGCGCTTCGAGGACATTCCGGTCGAAGTGCTCGACTTCATCGACGGCTATGTGTTCCTGGCCGAAGAGACGCCCGAATTCATCGCCAGGAATCTGGTCTCGCGGCTTAAGCAATATGCCGACACGCTGAAGACGCCGTTCTTCGGCGCGCTCGTCGATTATCAGGAAGAAGGCAACCAGTTGTGGACTTGCCCGGGCCACAACGGCGGCGTCTTCTACAGCCGCAGCCCGATCGGACGCATCTTCGTCGAGCATCTCGGCGAAGCGGTCTTTCGCGACGACCTCGACAATTCGATTCTCGAACTCGGCGATCTCCTGACCCACGAGGGGCCGGCGCTTCAGGCGCAGAAAGAGGCGGCGGCGATCTTCGGGGCGGAGAAGACCTATTTCGTGCTTAACGGCACCTCGTCCTCCAACAAGATCGTGCTCACCAACCTCATCGCCGAGGGCGATCTCGTGCTGTTCGACCGCAACAACCACAAAGCCGCGCATCAGGGCGCGTTGCTGATGGGCGGCGGCATTCCGATTTATCTGTCGACGGATCGTAACGCCTATGGGCTCATTGGCCCTATCCGCGCGGAGGATTTCGACGAGACGAGGATACGCGAGCGCATTCGTGACAACCCGCTGGTGAAGGACAAGGAGGCGTGGAAGCGCGAACGTCCCTTCCGCGCTGCGGTGATCGAGCAATGTACCTATGACGGCACGATCTACGACGCCGAGCGCATCGTCGAGCGCATTGGGCGCCTTTGCGATTACGTCGTGTTCGATGAGGCCTGGGCCGGCTTCATGAAGTTCCATCCGCTCTATGAGCGCAGGTTCGCCATGGGCTTGCGCGACTTAAGTGACGCCTCGCCGGGCATTGTCGCGACACAGTCGGCGCACAAGCAGCTCGCGAGCTTCTCGCAAGCGTCGCAGATCCATGTGCGCGACCGGCATATCAAAGGCCAGCGACGTCGCGTCGAGCATCGCCGCTTCAACGAAGGCTTCATGCAATTCGCCTCGACCTCGCCGTTCTATCCGCTGTTCGCTTCGCTCGACGTCGGCGCGCAGATGATGAAGGGCCGATCCGGGGAAGTCCTGTGGGACGACGCGATCCGGCTCGGGATCGAATTGCGCAAAAAGCTGCGCGCCGTCCGACGCGAGTTCGAGGAGAAGGAGCGGGATCCCGCGCGGCGCTGGTTCTTCGATCCGTTCGTGCCGCAGCGCGTCTCGATCCGGGACGCCGCGCTCGAGGGCGCGGCCCACGACGTCCCCTGGGAAAGCGTGTCGACGGAACTGCTCGCTCGCGATCCGCGCTATTGGGCGCTGGCCCCGGGCGAGTCCTGGCACGGCTTTCAGGCGCTTGAAGCGGGTTTCGTCATCACCGATCCCGCCAAACTCACCCTGCTCACGCCGGGCTTCGACCGCGCGACCGGCGGCTATGAGGCGCATGGCGTGCCGGCCCCGGTCGTTGCCCAATATCTGCGCGAGAACCGGGTGGTGTCGGAGAAGAACGACCTCAATTCGCTGCTCTTTCTGTTGACGCCCGGCGTCGAGTCGAGCAAGGCGGGCACGCTGGTGTCGTCGCTGGTCGCCTTCAAGCGGCTGCATGACGAGAACGTCCTGCTCGACGACGCCATGCCCGAATTCGTCGCCAAGCGGCCGGTGCGCTATCGTGGCAAGCGGCTCAAGGACCTCTGTGGCGAAATGCACGCCTTCTTTCGCGAGTCCGGTGTGAGCCAACTGCAGATGGCGCAATTTGCCGCTAAGCACTTGCCCGAGCCGGCGATGACGCCGCAAGAAGCCGCGCGCCAACTGGTGCGCAACAACGTCGATTTTCTGCCGCTTGCCGAACTCGATGGCCGCATCGCGACTACGCTGTGGGTCGTGTATCCACCGGGCATCGCGACCATCGTTCCCGGCGAACGGCTGACCGAGCGGGCGCGCCCGATGATCGAATATCTCAAGATGTTCGAGAAGAGCGCCAACGTGTTCCCGGGCTTCGAAGCCGAGGTGCAGGGGCTCTATCGCGAGGTCGACGCGTCCGGGGCGATCCGGTTCTATACCTATGTCGTCCGCGAGACCGCCTGAACAGCGGGCGGAACGAGAGTTCGGGTCGCGCCTCGCGCGGCTGAGAAAACGGACGCCCAATTAAGCTTGTGACGGTGTAGAAAGCCCTCCTACGGCTGGGAGGCCCCGGAAGCGTGTCGCCAACTCCGCCTCAGAACGATCCAACGCCGCCTCGCGCTGGGGCCAGCCGCCGCTTGCGCTGGATCGTCCTCGCCGCGGCGGCAATTGTCGTCTTCCTGTATTTCGTGCCGATCCCATTCATCGCCTATACGTCGGACGCCTATGTCCGCTCCGACTTCGTCGAGGTCGCCCCGCAGGTGTCGGGTGTGGTCAATCACGTCGAGGTCGCCAACGATCAGAAGGTCGCGGTCGGCGACCTTCTCGCGACCCTCGATCCCCAACCTTTCGCGCTCGGCGTCGACCTCGACCAGAAGCGCGTCGATGGCGCGGCCACCACGGCGAAGGTGAGAGAGGAGGACGCTCGGATACTCGCAAGCGCTCTCGAGACGGCGAAGGCGGCAGTCACGCTGGCGCAGCAGGACTATGACCGCGTCGCCGTGTTGGTGAAGCAGGGGGCGGTGGCCCAGGCTATTCTGGACCGCTCGGTGGACGACCGGCAGAAGGCGCTGGACGCGGTCACCAGCGTCGAAGCTAGACTGCGCGTCAATGCGGCGGAAGTTGGCTCGACGCTTGCGGACGTGGCCGTGGCGAAAGCGCAACTCGCGCTCGCCCAATACAATCTGGCGCAGACGCGCCTCGTCGCATCCGTCCCAGGCTTCGTGACCAATCTCTCGCTGCGGCCCGGCGACTACGCTAAGGCCGGCGTTCCGATCATCGGCATTGTCGATGACACGCAGTGGCGCGTGGTAGGCAATTTCAAGGAATATGTCGCGGCGCGCCTGAAGCCAGGCATGCGCGCCTGGATCTGGCTCGACAGCCACCCCTGGCGCCTGTTTCCGGCCCGGGTGTTCGGCGTCGGACGGGGCGTCGCTCGCCATGAGGATGAGCAGGGCCTTCTGCCCTATGTGGCGCCGACGACCGACTGGATTCGGCTGTCGCGGCGGCTGCAGGTGACGTTCGTGTTCGATCCCGCGCCCGACGTTCCGCTGTTCATGGGGGCGGACGCGCGTGTCCTCATGTTTCCGTGAGCGAGCCCGCGCCGCCGCGTGACCTCGACCTTCGCCTCGCTGAGGCGCTGAAGGGCGAGTTTGCGCAATTGCGCCTGTCGGGCCCGACGGCGGGCGTCGCCTTCCGCGCCGCGCTCGCCAGCGTTCTTTCGATGATCGTCGCGATGGCGCTCAATCTCGACAATCCCTATTGGGCGGCGATCACCGCGGTCTCGATCGTCGTGCCGGACGTTTCGAGTTCCTTTCTCCGGAGCGTCGATCGCTGCCTTGGAACAGTGATCGGAGCGGCGGTCGGGTATTTCGGCGCGCATTTCGTGGGCGAGCCCCTCATATTTCAGCTGATCTGCGCGAGCGCCGTCGCCTTCGGCATCTACGGGACGGAGCGCAGCGCCCACGGATACGCCGTGCTCCTGGGCGCGGTGACGGTGGTGCTCGTCATGTTTGGCGCGCTCGAGGCGCCGAACGACGGGTTCAGGCTCGCCGCCTACCGTTCGATGGAGATCATCGTCGGGGTCGGCGTTTCCTATCTCGTGCAAGTTGCGCTCGCGCCCGCCGCCCGCCCGGCGCCCGTCGGCGCGAAGCCCGGAATTTTTGCCGATCCGGTCGACGAGGACCTGCTCGCCATTGCCGTCACGGGGGGGCTTGCCGTCGCGTGCATACCCTTGATCTGGGAGGCGCTCGACCTTCCGGGGCTGGGGCAGACGCCCATAACCGCTTTCGTGATCCTGGTCGCGATGCGGCGCGGACCCGCCTGGGTGGCCGTCAACCGCGTCGCCGGTTGCCTGCTGGGCGGCGCGTACGGGCTCCTCTCAATGCGCTTGGCGGGCGACGCCTTCGCCGTCTGGATTCCGCTGCTCTTCGGCGGCCTCTATGTCTGCTGCTACATCAAGGAGCGCGACGGCGAGGCTTCCTATACGGGGCATCAAGCGGCGGTCGCGGTCATCATGTCGATGGTGCAGGGGCTCGCGCCTTCACAAGACATCCTGCCAGCGATCGAGCGGCTGGTGGGCATGATCGGCGGAATTGTCGTCGTCATCGTTGCTCAGGCCGTGGCGGCGCCCATCGTCGCGCGCGCGATCTCCGCCATCCTTGGCTCTGGAGGGGCGAGGCGGGGAGTACCACGCAGAGAGGATTTGGCGTAAAGGGCGTCTCATGGATACGACGAACAGCGCCCGCTCGGGCGAGGCAGAGGAACGGATCGACCCTCCTCGGATCGTGGTGCGCAACTCGCGCGACGTCGACGTGCCGGGGATGCTTGCGATTTATCTGCATCATATCCGGCGCGGGGTTGATCCAGGCGTCGATGGTGAATTCGAAGCGCCTGACGCGGAGGATCTCAAGCGCCGCCGCAGGTCGATGAACAACCGCAAGATGCCGCATCTGGTGGCGGAGGAGGCGGGGACGGTCGTCGGCTATTCCTATGCGGTGCCGTTCCGCAAGCGGCCAGCTTATCGCTATACGGTCAAGCATTCGATCTACGTGCGCAGCGACCGGCTGCATGCGGGGATCGGGCGTCTGCTTATGACCGCGCTGATCGACGCCTGCGCTGCCGCGGGCTTTCGGCAGATGATTGGCTATATCGACGGCGCCAACGTCGCCTCGATCAAGCTGCATGAGAAGTTCGGCTTCCGCCAGGTCGGCTACCTGCCCGCGGTCGGCTATAAGTTTGGCCGCTGGACGGACTCGATCATGATGCAGCGCTCGCTCGGGCCAGGCGCGACCGAACCGCCGAAGGCGTGAGGGCCAGGGCTATCGGCATGCGTCAGAGCGGTCTGGACCTGTATTCGCTGCGCGGCATGAAGAGACGCATCGGCATGGCGCTTATCGCGCCGGTTCTTTTGCTCCTCCATCCTGCGCTGGCGTTCGAGCGGCCGGAGCCACCGCAAGTTTTGTTCGGCGACCTTTACGCGGATGTCGAACTCGAGCGCGTCTTTCCCGACGGCAAGGAATTCGCGGACGCGACCGCGAAATCTCCGCCGGCCGAGATTCTGGCGCTCTACCACTCGCAGAAACCGAATTCGCTCGAGGGGCTGAAGCGCTTCGTCGTCACGCATTTCAACTTGCCGGCCCAAGCCTCCACGCCCCAGGCCCTATCTGAGCAGGTTCCAATTCGCCGGCACATCGACGCGCTCTGGACGCTGTTGACCCGCGAGGAGCCGATTGTGCCGGCGTATTCTTCGCTACTGCCGCTGCCGCGACCTTATGTCGTGCCGGGCGGGCGATTCCGTGAGCTTTATTACTGGGACTCGTATTTCGTCATGCTTGGGCTTGAGGAAAGCGGCCGCCGGGATCTGCTTGAGGATATGGCGAAGAATTTTGCCGATCTCATGGACACATACGGCCATGCGCCGAACGGAACCCGCACCTACTACCTCAGCCGTTCGCAGCCGCCGTTCTTTTTTGAAATGGTCGGACTCCTGTCCCCGTGGGATCCGGCGGCGGCCTTCGCCCGCTATCTGCCGGAGCTCAAGACGGAATACGCGT